>Ga0180435_10000109_pt1 | contig 80716 bp, 59 predicted proteins | sample SS_ome_3_FD_132467 | JGI IMG/M metagenome (GOLD analysis project Ga0180435, IMG submission 132467) | Hypersaline lake sediment archaeal communities from the Salton Sea, California, USA - SS_3_S_1 metaG | ecosystem: Environmental > Aquatic > Non-marine Saline and Alkaline > Hypersaline >... | reverse complement strand
TTTCCGATCAACGGCTTCTCCCGGGAGATGAAGTTGCTGCTGCGGCGTCTGCGGGAGGGAAGGCTGTCAATTCGGGCACTGCCGTTCATTGGGGGATTTGTTGCGACCTCCGAAGCCAACGTGGAGGACTATATTGCCGCCGAGATGAAGAAACACCGCATGGCGTTCGAAGCGCACGGAGGGAAGACGGCGGATCTTATGGTCGAATACCTTAAGAAGATCGCCGTCCATTGTGAAGAGCGCGGGGTGGAACTGATCCTCGTCAACACGCCCATTCACGAGGCGTATTCCGGCGCATATCCGGAAGAAACAAGGGCGTCGTTTCTTGCCGTTCTTGACGATGTGAGGGGTTTGTGTCCGCATCTTGTGTTTCTTGACTACGAACACTTCGAACTGCCGGATGAGATGTTTCAGAACGGACATCATTTGAACAAGTACGGCGCCGAAGTCTTCTCGCGGGAGATCAACAGTGCGCTGAGACAATGAAGTACTTTTCAAGCTATATGCAATGCACGGTAGCCGGAAAGCGGCTCGCGGCCGAGACGATTGCGGAGTTCCTGCCGGCTGACCGGATTCTGGAGAGGCTTTCGGCGGTTGACTCGGCCGAAAGGATCGATGCATGGACCGCCTGGCGATTACAGAACTAGACAAATCGGCATGGGATGCCATCTGCACTTGGCCGGGGCACGCCGGGATGGATGTCGTGCGCGATAGCCTCGACTGGGGGCATCTCACTCGATCCTTGTTGTGGGACAAGGTGGGCAGGGCGCTTAGAGGGAGTGTCGGAGAATGGGAGTGTGGGAGTGGAGGACGGCGTCATGAATCCGAACGTCCGACCCTGAACGTCCAACATCGAACATTGAACGAAGATCTCTGTTCTCCCGGCCTCGCGCAAAGAGTGCGTTGTCTGGCGTTGAATGCAAAGCTGGCGCTGGAACGCAGACTCAGCAAGACGGCAGTGCTCTACTGCCCCTTTCCTTATTCGCGCAACGCCCGGATTCTGGACACACTGCTTGGTGCAGACCGAGACTATGAGATTATTGTGCCGGCGGAGCATGAGCATAAATGGCCGGGAGCAATACCGAACGCGGAACGCGGAATCCGGCTTTGCTTCGCTACGCCGCGACAAGTACCTAACGCGGAACAGAGTTCTCTTTCGAAGGACGAGTCATTCGCACGTCAACTGCACGAGGCAATGAAGGCGGGTGTCAAGAAGTGCGGGGTGGATTTACTCGATGATGACAGTGAGTCGCTGCTGGGACAGATTCATCTACAACTCCGCAATGTTCGAAATTCGGAGAGGCAATTAGAACGGCTTCGGCCCGATGCGATCCTGGTGCCGGTCGATAACTGCTCGCCTTTCATCGAGATGGTGCTGGTTGCGCGGCGGATGGGGATTCCAACGATCATGCTGCAGCACGGTCTTGACTGCGAACGTTATTACCTCGACGAAGCCTATGCCTCTCACATCGCCGTGTGGGGAGATGAGCACAGAAAACGCTACTCAACCAACTCTGAATACCAACCTGAAGCTATTGAGGTCATAGGCAACCCCGGCTACGACGATCTTCCGATACCGGACGTTTTGAGCACCAAGGGTTGCTACTGGTTGTGGGTTACACGTCCTCACATTCCGGACAAGTGTTATGCTCCGTCGCGCAGCCCCGATGAAGGCATGAGAATACTCAACGCCTTGCTGGATGCTCTTTCCGAAAATGACTCGGCGCGACTTGTTGTGAAAGCCCATACCTTTGACTATCGCGGCAGATACGTGCAGCGCATACAGGAGCGCGGTATGCATGATCGGGTACGCGTGCCGGACGACGCGCTGTTCGATCTGCTTAGGGATGCGTCCCTAGTCGTAAGCGAGGATTCAACGGCGGGTATGGATGCCATGATGATGGGCAAAGTTGTGATTCACGCGCATTTTGCCGCAGCGTTGCCTGCAATGCCGTTCGTTGAGTACGGCGCGGCGTTACCGGGATTCAGTGCCGCGCAGCTGGCCCGGTCGTTGAGGGCGGCCGGTCGGTTTGCCGAACCGGACTTGATGACGCTGCAGAAGAACCAGCGCCGTTTCCTGCGGGATTTTGCCGGTCCGGTTGATGGACGCGCTGCCGAACGTTTCGTCCAGTTTGTCGGCGAGTACTGTTGATTCTTATGCGTGTCCTTACTGGTGTGTCCATGCATCGTCTTCGTGTTCCTCTGGCAGTCACTGTTTTGACAATCGCCGGCTTTGTGGTGCTGGCAAGCGTTCTCGTGTCAGGGTTGCTGGATAAGCTGGCCATGGACGGTGCGGTGGATCGGCGTCGCCTGCTGTCGTCGGTGCTGCTTTATGGGGCGGGCCTGAACGCGGCCGCCTGGTTGCCTGCGCTTTGGCGTCATTACGGCGCATACAAAGCGCGGTTATTGCTGGGCGGAGTCTCTATGGCGGCGGTATTGCTTGTTCTTCGACTGCTTGCACCCATGGTGGCGCCATCCGTTGTACTGCCTGAATTCGGGCAGAATGCTTCGGCGCGGTACCACCACGTGATACCCCCCGACGCAACGTTCTACTACGGCACATTTGAAGGCAAGACCGTAGTGGTACGAACGAACGAAGACGGTTTGCGGTCAGGTTACTCCCGCAGATCATTTCTCCGGCGCGGCACCCGGCTGGCTGTGTTGGGGGACTCCTTCACGTTCGGCCTGGGGGTGCGGGACGATAAGATCTGGCCGGCAATACTGGAGCGCCGTTTGCGGGAGGAATTCCCGCAGTCCAATGTCGGAGTCATCAACGCCGGAGTGAACAGTTACTCGCCGCTTCTCTCGTTGCTTCAGTTTCGGGGAGTCGTAGAATCCTACGAGCCGCATGTGGTAATGTTGATGATCGACGCAACCGATGTGGGGGACGACTGGCGTTATTCGAACGAACTGGTTGCGCCTATCGAAAGCGAAATGCCTTTTGGCCGGTCTGCGCCCGCCCGCCCGGCCCTGAGCCCTCTCGAAAAGTTGATGGCACCCGCAAGGCAACAGTTGGCATCTGCCGCGCGGTATCCATTCGAGCTGGTCGTTCGCCGCTTTCTTCCTTTGGGCTCCGCCGCTGAAGATGAGACAGCTTACGAACCATACCGCTACTACGATTTCCGCCTGGAGATAGGGGGAACCGTGGAAAGCAACCGTTTCTTCATTTATCGACATCCTCCGGACCTGACCAGTCAATATTTCGAGGCATGTTACTCTAACGTCTTCCGGCTGCAAGAGGCCTGTCGCAGGATTGGAGCCGAGCTTGTGGTGGTGCCCGTGCCGCGTTTCCACCACTGGAATCCTCGCGAATGTCCCGATAACTGGGAGAAACGGTTCTACGCCCTGGATGAACCGTTCCAGCACGTGTATCTGGAGTTTTTTGCGGAGAGGCCGAAACGGGACGGGATCAGCGTTTTCCCGCTCATCGACGCGTTTCGCCGCACGGGAGATTTTCCGCTGGTGTTCCGTAGGGATCCGCATTGGAACGAGCGCGGACACCGCCTCGTGGCCGGCGCCATGGCGGATTACCTCCGGGAGAATCACGCCTATTGTTTTGAAAGAAGCAAGACATTCAGACCGTGAAGATTCTCTTCGTAGGCAATGATGCAAGCAGGACCGGTGCGCCGATCGTGCTGCTGTGCTTTCTGCAATGGCTGAAGGAGAACACGGATGTTGATTTCGAAGTATTGCTGCGTATCGGCCGCGGGCCCTTACTGCCGGACTATCAGTCTCTTGCGCCGGTAACCTTTTACGACCGGCTCGACTATAATCCGACTATTCTAGAGCGTTTGCTTCGGCGTCTTGGATTCCGCCAGATGGGAAAGCTCGACTGTTTGAGCGAAGTGGAGCAGGTCTACCGGAACAGAAACATAGATCTGATCTACTCCAATACGATAACAAACGGCGGAATTATCGGCGATCTCGCACTCCTGCGGCTGCCCGTGATCTGTCACGTCCATGAACTCGAATGGGGTATCGGCCGCTACGGACGGCGCAATCTCTCTTTGGTTAAACAGCATGCCGGACGTATCGTCGCGGTCTCGGATGCCGTCAGGCGAAATCTTATCGACTCTCACGGCTTCAGTCCCGACAGGGTAAAGGTGATCCACCCCATGCTGCCGGTTCGTCCGCCGCCGCGGTTTGAGAAAGTGGCGGCCGTGAAAGCGTCGCTGGGGTTGAAGGAATCCGATTTCGCTGTCGGCGGGTCCGGTTCGCATGCCTGGCGTAAGGGACGAGATATCTTCACGAACCTGGCACGCGAGGTCCGGTCCCTTAAACCCGGGGGAAATATTCATTTCGTGTGGGTTGGAGGCGCGTCTGAAGACAATGCTGCAGATAAGGGCTTGCCGGACGGGGGCGAAACAACGGCAGGACCGAGACTGCATTTTGTGCCGGAGGTTGAGAACCCTCTCGACTACTTTGCCGCCTTCGATGCCTTTGCAATGGTTTCTCGTGAAGATCCTTACCCGGTTGCCAATCTGGAGTGTGCCTCCCTGGGGAAACCCATACTATGCTTTGCAGGTTCCGGCGGATCTCAGGAGTTCGTGGGAGAAGATGCCGGATTCGTTGTTCCGTATCCCGACGTGCGCGCCATGGCCGATATAGTATTGTTGCTGGCGCAAGACGACGGGTTGAGAGCAAGACTCGGCAAGCGCGCTGCCGAGAAGGCTCGGGAGCACAATGTGTCTGTGATTGCTCCGCGGCTCCTGAATATCATTCGACATTCAGCGCTTTGACGAACGGTGGGGCATCGCCGAAATTGCACAGGCAGTAGTCCCTGATCCCGCGCAGGCGGGCGCGTGTATTCGGTTCGCGTCGCAGCATAATCAGAGGCCAGAGCGCGCGCGGTACGCGCCGCGGCCGCCATTCGTCCGGCCGTGAAATTCCGCGAAAGAGATCTACGAGTGTATTGCGCCAGACTCGCAGCCGCTGTCCGGGGGGGAGACATCTTGCCGCCCAGAGCAGTCTGTTTCTCGTACGGAAGTACTGCACAATCGGCAGGTGTTTCCCGCCCGATGACGCTGAGACCTTGTGCCAGACTTTCGCAGCGGGAACGTAGTAGCTGGCAAAGCCCTGCTTGCGGGCGCGGAAACACCAGTCGATTTCCTCGTAGTAACAGAAGAAACGGGGCTCAAACACTCCCACTTGCCGAACGGCATCGGAGCGAAGCAGCATGGCGCAACCGCACGCGTAAGAGGCTTTTCTCACGTCGTTGCAGCTCTTGCCGTCGTCCGTGGCGTCAAAGCCGTCATATTGAAACCGGCATGTCTTTTTGTCCCAGACCGGCATGCCCAGCCAGATCCGGCCGGGTTCCGAATGGTAGTATATCTTGGCGCTGAAGGCGGCGCCGTCCGCGTAATTAACGGAAGCGTCAACCAGGGCATTGAGTATGCCGGGATGCACAACGGTGTCGTTATTCAGCAGCAGGATGTGATCAGCGCCGCGGTCCAGTGCCGACCGGATCCCCTGGTTATTGCCGGCTGCAAAGCCAAGATTCGATTTATTCTCGATCAATTGGACATCAGGGTGATCTGCCAGAATTGCCGAGACCGATGCGTCAGTGGAGCCGTTATCGACCACGACGATGTCAAAGACGGGATAATCGATCTTCTTGAGAGATGCCAGACACTCCAGGGTGTCTGCCGTCCTGTTCCAGTTAAGAATGACGATAGTGACGCGAGAAGACATTGCTATTCCGCCGAGGCGTCTTGTATTCGGCATGATTCTGAATGAGAGCAAGCCGTTCGTCAAGTTAAGGAGCATAGCCCAAACGGGAATGAACGGACCGAACTGAGAGGGGAACAGTCATGATCCACAGTCGCAGAGTGACGGCTTTAGTGCCTATTAAAGATCACAGCGCCAGGGTTAAGGGTAAGAACTTCCGCGAGTTTGCCGGCAAGCCGTTGTATCACCATATCATCCACACGCTCGACCATACCTTCGCCGTTGACGAGATCGCCATAGATACCGACAGCCCGAGAGTCATGCAGGAGGCTCCTTCGATCTCCCGCAAGGTGCGGGTGATCGAACGCCCCGCCGAGTTGAGAGGAGACGATGTAAGTACCAACCGCTTATTCGAGTATGATCTGACGCAGACGGATGCCGAAATTTACGCGCAGACTCACGCTACAAACCCCCTGTTGCGGGCCGAAACGATCGCAGCCGCCCTCAAGAAATTCGTGGAGTCTGAGGAAGAATACGACTCGCTCTTCAGTGTTAACAAGTACCAGAGCCGTTTCTACCGGAGTAACGGGGAGTCCGTGAATCACGATCCCGAGAACCTCATTCCAACCCAGGATCTGGATCCGGTGTTTGAAGAGAACTCGTGTATTTACGTGTTCACCAGGGAATCGTTCGGAAAGAGGCAGCGCAGGATCGGCCTGTCGCCCATCATGTATCCCACGCCGCCGATCGAGTCGATCGATATCGATGACGAATTCACGTTTCGCCTGGCGGAGCTGCTGGCGCTGTATGCGAGAGAGTGAAACGACAGGGTCTTTGAAACCGTTGAAACCGTTCAGAATACTGATTGCCACTTCGCCCTTTGGCAAAACGGGTAGGAAACCGTTCGATCTGCTCGAAGCGACCGGGTGGGAATTGGCCGAGAATCCATACGGCCGGCGGCTCAAGGCCGGCGAAGTGGGCGAGCACCTGGCGGGCATGGACGCGGTTATTGCCGGCACCGAACCGTACAATGCCGAGACCCTTGTTCGAGCCGACCGACTGAAGGTTATCTCCAGGGTGGGCATCGGCCTGGACAGCGTGGATCTCAAGTACTGCCGGGAGCGCGGCATCGCCGTAACCTACACCCCCGATGCGCCGTCCGACGCGGTGGCCGAACTGACGGTCGCCAATATCCTGAACCTCGTCCGTCACATCCATGCTTCCGACCGTTCGGTACGCGAGGGCGCGTGGAACCGGCTCATGGGGCGGCTGGTACGCGAATTGACCATCGGCGTTATCGGTATCGGGCGAATCGGGTCGCGTGTAGTCCGTCTGCTTGAACCGTTTCGTCCCGCCATATTTGCTTGCGATACCGATCCGAAGGTCTTTGGACTGGAGCTTCCGAACGTCACGTGGTGCGGATGCGAGGAAATTCTGAAGCGGTCGGATCTGATAACGATCCACATTCCGCTGAATGAAGCGAATCGACATTTCATCGACAGAGATAAACTCAGCCTGATGCGTACCGGAACTCTCCTGGTAAACACGTCAAGAGGGCCGATAGTCGATGAGGCGGCACTGACGGATGCGCTGCTGCAACGCCATCTCGGCGGCGCGGCGCTGGACGTTTTCGAAAAGGAGCCTTATGAAGGCCCGTTGACACGGTTGGACAACGTGGTTTTCACCGCGCACATGGGTGCATCGGCTCGAGAGTCGCGCTACTTGATGGAACTCGGCGCCGCCGAGGACTGCATCAGGGTGTTGAAGGGCGAGAAACCGGCACATGATGCAATAGGAGAGAGCGGGATTCTTGGGTGATTTGGGATCGGTTCTTTCCGCGACGGGCAACACCGGCGCGGTGACGGGGTACACGATAGCCGTGAAAGCACAAGGAGCGGTGTGACGGCAAAAGGTCTCAAGTCGCGGTTGCGGTGTATTGTTCCACTGCGCAGGGAGCAGAAAGTGCTCGTCTACCATATGGGCAAGGTTGGTTCAACTTCGATTTTCGAGTCGCTGGTGTCGGCGGGCGTGCGGAACATCAACCACATGAACCGTATGAATCCCGCGAATATCGAGCTTGTCAGGCAGGAGCACCGTGAGCGGGGTCTGCCTGTGCCGGAAGGCGATGAAGAAGGACTGAGGGTCTATGAGGACATTCGAACCACACCGTACCGGGTACGATGCATATCGCCTGTACGCGATCCCATTCGCCGTAACCTGTCGGCTTTCTTCTTCGGTTATGAACGTTTCACCGGCGAGAAGTATGAACCCGGCGGCCTTGACGTTGACCGGCTGCGGCGGTGCTTCCTCGAAGAGTATCCGCACGATGTCCCGCTGACATGGTTTGATGTCGAGTTGAAACACACGTTGGGCGTGAACGTTTACCGGCAGCCTTTCCCGAAAGAAACAGGCTTCGCGACGATATCATGCCGCAACTGCCGGGTCTTGCTCTTGAAGTGTGAATTGCCCGACAGCCGCAAGGAAGCCGCGATAAGGCAATTCCTGGCACTGCCGGCATTTGCCCTGAAGAATGAGAATGTCGGCGCGGACAAGATCTATGCCGCTGCCTACAGGCAATTCCTGGGGACGATCAAGCTGCCGGATGACTATCTCGACCGTATGTGCAATGCTGAGTACACGCGGCACTTCTACTCTGATGACGAGATTGACGCCATGAGGACAAGGTGGCGCTGACGGATACAATGCGGCGCGCAATTGCGGCGCTGCTCAACAGTTTTGTGCCGTGTCGGCAACGCTGGGCAGCAGTGCTGGTGTCGGAGAGCGATGAAACGGCGGCACGCGAAATCAAGCGCCGCTTTTCGTTTTATCTGCCGGACTGGTCGTTGCACGAATGCCGGCTGGGCGATAGCAGAGAGTTTTCGTCATTGCGGTTGCTCACCGCGTCGCTTCGCATGGTGCCCGTACTCTATGCGGGCCGGCAAGACCCTGCCCGCGCGCCTCTGCTGCTTCGGCATAATCCGCTTTACTGGCTGAACCCCTATACGAACTGCCGCGAAGCATGGGAGTGGCATGAACTGGTGCAGCAGCACTCGCCGCCGCCGGATATTGACGCCGCAAAACACCGGTTTCTTGATCATGCGGAAAAACTCGGGCTGCGGAATTTCGGCAAGGCCTACGTCTTTGGAACCGGACCTTCGCTGGCGCGGGCGGTCGAGCGCGACTGGTCGGACGGCATTCGTATTGTATGCAACACTATTGTGCGCGACTTCGAACTGTGGAATCACATTCAACCACATGTCATTGTGGCCGCCGATGCCGGTTATCACTTCAGTTTCACGCAACATGCGCGGGCATTTCGCGAGGATCTGAAGCAACGTCTGAGCGAAACCGAGACCTTGTTTGTTTACCCCGCCGGCTTTGATGCGATCGTGAAAAAGGAACTTGTTGATCACGAGGATCAGCTTGTGCCCATTCCCAGCGGCTCGCAGAAGACATTGTGTTACAATTTCGCTGAGACCTTTTCCTTTCCGGAATTTCACAACATCCTGCCGCGCATGCTGACAATCGCCTGCTGTTTTGCCGATGATGTCGGTCTCTGGGGGTTCGACGGCCGGGCTCCCGACGCGAAACACTTCTGGGACAACTCGTCACGGCATTCGTACCCCGAGTTGATGCCTGAATTGAGAGAATCCTACCCGGCCTTCTTCGATGAGCATGTGCCGGAAGATGATGAAAGGCGTTATATCCGCTGGGCCTTCGGCGACAGTCTCGAGCAGTGTCTTTCAGAAGCAGAAAAACAGGGCAAGAAATTTGTGATGATGCACGATACATGGACGGAGACCTTGAAGCGGCGGTCTGCCCGCAGTCTGCAAGAGAAACGCTGATGACGCGAACCGACATCAATAAGTCGGCCGTCTACTTCAGCCGTTTCGATCTGAACCCCTGGGGCGACGGCGGTCAACGTCGCGCCTTGCAGGTTTTCCGCGCGCTGGCGGATTACGGTATACAGCATGTGCCGCTGGCCCGGAAGAGCATGGCTTCGACGCTCATGGATTACCTGTTCGCGCGGCTGCTTGGGAAATGGAATGCTCATACCTGGCAATTGCTGCGCCGGCAGTTTCTGACGGGCGGGGAGTATCTCAAATGGAGTCCCCGGAGAAGACTGTTCGTCTGTCTGCTGAGGTCGGCTGCCCTGGACACCGCAAGAACCCTTAGGGCGGACGAATGGCAAGACCGTCTCGCCCTGGTCGATGATCCCATCTTTGTTTGTCCTCTCGTTCGGAGATTGAAGCGCTACGGCGCCGGAATCGTTGCCGTATGCCACAACATCGAGTCGCTTAATCGTTGGCAGGTCACGGGAAGGGGACAGGCGGCCATTTTCCGCAAGGAGATCGAAGCGCTTTCCTTGTGCGACCTGGTTGTTACGATCTCACATGAGGAAACCGCGATGCTGACCGGATTCGGCATTGCCGCGGCATACCTTTCCTACTACCCGCCTTCGGAAGCGGTTTCTCGTCTGCTCAGGGTGCGAAGGCAACGCTGCAGTTCCGTAAAATCCTCTTTGCTGCTGTTCGGCAGCAGCGGCAATGCTTCGACGCTTCGCGGCATGGAAACCGTGCTGCATGCCTGGACTGAGGGTTTGGACGGGCACTTCCCGGGCCTCGAGCTGCGTGTGGCCGGATTCGGCACTGAATGCCTGCGCGAGACCTTTTCGACATTGGACAATCGAGTTGCCTTCCTCGGCTCGCTTTGCCAGGAAGCTCTCGAAGACGAAATGGTTCGCGCCCGCGCCTGCATCTGTCATCAGGAAGAAGGGTCCGGCTCCCTGACCCGCATAATGGATATGCTTGTGGCCGGTGTGCCGGTGCTGGCCAACCGCCACGCTGCTCGCACGTACCATCATCTTCAGGGCGTCATTGAATATGAGCGGCTCGATCCGCGGGGCGACGCGTCAAAGTTCGCGCCGTCTGCCGCAGAGTTTCCTGTCCCGAAGCAACCGGACATATCGGGACTGCTGGCACGAGTCTCGGGATAAACCGGAACAATGTTGTTCAACAGCTATCCGTTTGTTGCTCTGGTTCTGATTACGGCAATATTGTACTACCTGCCGCCGCTGAGACGTTATCAACGACTTGTGCTGGTGCTGGCCAGTTTTATTTTCTATGCGGCGAATCGTCCGGTCCTGCTTCTCTTGCTGCTGTTTTCCATCTGCGTGAATATCGGGACAAGCTATCTGGTTGTTCATGGAGACCGGCACTTTCGAAAGGCCTATGCCGTTTTGGGCGTTGTCACAAATCTGTCTGTATTAGTTTTTTTCAAGTACAGCCCGTTGATCGGCACTACTTTCTTCAATCGCGTTGAGACGGTGTCGGATTTTCTGATAACGGTGCCGCTTCCCATCGGAATATCGTTTTTCACCTTTCAGGGGATCAGCATGATGCTGGACGTATTCAAAGCGGATAGAGGAGCTGATCCGGGCGGGCTGGTGTCGCCGGCGTTCGGCAAGCACGCCATGGATACCGCGCTGTACATATCGTTTTTTGCCCAGCTCGTGGCCGGTCCTATCATCAAGGCGCGCGACTTTATTCCGCAGATCAAAGTGAAGTATTTGAAAGACGTGCAATGGGAACGGTGTTACAGGGCGCTTGTGCTCGGCTATTTCTTGAAGATGGTTGTGGCAGACAATCTCAAGGACCAGACGTTCTGGATCACCTATCCATTCTTTCAACAGAAGTCATCCGTACTTCTCGTCGCTATGCTGTTTGCCTACTCCATGCAGATTTTCGCCGACTTTGCGGGTTATTCGCTGATCGCAATCGGGTTGGGGCATCTCTTCGGGTATAGATTGCCTGCGAACTTCAATTTTCCATACGTGTCGGAATCGTTTGCCGAGTTCTGGAAACGCTGGCACATCTCGTTGTCCAGCTTCCTCAAGGAATACCTGTACATACCTCTGGGAGGCAATCGCAAGGGGCGGCAGCGCACCTATGTAAACGTTATGATTGTGATGCTTCTGGGGGGGTTGTGGCATGGCGCGGCCTGGGGCTATGCCCTCTGGGGATCGTGTCACGGCGCGGCTCTTGCAGCAGAGCGATACCTGAAGGCGAAGATCTGTCTTGGCGAATCGCTTCCGATCAGGGTGTTCAAGGTCTTGTGCGTCTTTGTACTGGTTTCTGCGGCCTGGCTGCTTTTCAAGATGCCGGAGTTATCGCACAGCGCGGCTTACGTCCAGTCGATCTTCCGCAATGGCCGTATTCACACGCAGGCCAGACATCTGCGCCCAATAGTCTTCTATGCTCTGCCGGTTGTGTTTTACCATTTGCACTATCTCCGGCGGCGAGCGCATGGTCTGGAAGGACATAAAAAGTCTGCTTTGGACTCGGTGGTCTATGGTGTCATGGTGTTTCTGATACTGACGAATAGTGGTTCGCCCAGGGCGTTCGTCTACTTCCAGTTCTAGAAGGTTGCCCCATATGATTAAGAGATCTCTCGCAGTCACGGGGATTCTCTTCGCGCTCTACAGCATAAGCGTGCTGTTTGTGAAAGACCGGCCGTGGTTCTTCCCCGTTGAGCATCAATGGCAGGAGAACCTGATGACGGCACAGGAGTATATCTACGAAAGGCAAGACAGCCGAATAGTGATTGTCGGGTCGTCAATGTCTCGTATGATCGAACAGGAGTCTCTGCCCGCCGACTGCTTCAATCTCTCTCTTATCGGTCGCAGCCTGTATGAAGGTCTGGTGATCATCCGTCGAGCCGGGGCCCGTCCTGACATTGTACTCGCCGAAACCAACGTGACTCTGCGGGACCTTGACGGAAGATTCATCAACGGGCTCTTTAATCCTGTGTTGTCGGTTGTCAGGAAACGATTCCCGCCTCTGCGGGCCGCATACTCTCCCATCCGTCTGTTGCAGGGGAGCTTGCGAGTGTCCCGGACGATTCTGGCGCGCAAGTTCCCCCGCGTATCGCGACCCGCATCCAACTCGCCTGATCCGGGCTTTCAGAAAGTGTCGCCGAAGATCGCCAAACCCGACACAAAACCCGTTAACCGGGAGTCTGTCCGGGAAATGTTGACAGGACCGCCCGCCGGCTCGAAAAACGAGTCGCCGGACTCGGGAGAAATGCAGGCCAGGCTCGGAGAATTGAAAAGAGAAATAGATTGTCTGATCAAAGAAGGCGCCAATGTCGTCTTTTTCGAAATGCCTGTGCATCCACAACTTTACGCATCGGCTCGTGCGGTGGCGGAGCGCGCCGCTTTTCGCCGCACATTCCCGCCGTCGGAATACACGTATCTTCGCGACCCCGAATGCGAGCGCTATCACACCACCGACACAGTCCATCTGGATTCAGACGCCGCCAGGAACTATTTCTCGGAACTGATGGATGAAATGGCCGATTTGCAAGTTCATCTCGATTGAGATTCAACAGCCGTCACTTGTGCGGGACCGATAGTGGTTTCCAGAACGATAGCGCTGGTGGACGGGTATGAAGGCGGGCATCATGAGACCCACCTGAGAAACTATGCCAAGGCTCTGCTCGAAATGGGATGCCGTGTTCTGGAGCTGCTGCCGGATCCTGGAGGCGTCGAGGAGTGGCTGCGGAAGCAAAGGATTCCGTCGGCGGAGGCAATCCGTTTCTGCACCTTTCGACGAGCCAGGATTGTCTCCCCCTCTTACCGTCTTCGACGATGGTATGTGCCGGCAGCGATGTGGCGGGAGGCCGCCGTCGCTTTACGCGGCGCCGAGGAGGAAACGGGATGGCATCCCGATCTTGTCTTCTTCAATTGGCTGGATGACTACGTTCTGGACGGTTCACACCTGGTTCGCTCTTTGCTCCCGGTGATATTTCCCTATCGCTGGTCGGGCGTTTTCTTTCACCCCTGGCACCTTCGCGCCCCGGACGGCAAGGCCGACCCCGTGTATTACAGGTCGGAATACCTGATGAAGACGCGCAGTTGCGCGGGCGTGGCGGTGGTTGATGCGGGTGTTGCCGGAAGCATGGCAGGATACATCGGCAAGGATGTCATTCCTTTTCCGGACGAAACCGATGCCTCTTTACCGGACAACCAGGGTCCCCTGGTGCGTCGGATTAGCGAAGCAGCGAAAGGCCGGAGAATAATCGGTTTGCTCGGTAATCTTTCCCGAAGAAAAGGGATCGTATCGATGCTTAAGGCGGCCCAAAAGGCCGGCCATAAGGAGTGGCTCTTCATTCTTGTCGGGGATTTCGGCGAAGCCAATCAAAAATCCCTTTTTCCTGATGAAGCTGTTTTTGTTGATCGAATCGTCCGCAACCGCACCTCCAACGTATTTTTTCATGGGAAACGGATTCCAGGCGAAGCCGATTTCAATGCGGTCGCCAACCTGTGCGACGTGCTCTTCGCGGCCTATGAGAATTTCGGCCACAGCAGCGGGATTGTCACCAAAGCGGCGGTGTTCGAGAAGCCCATTCTGGTAAGTCCCGGGTTCTGCATGGCAGAGGTAGTTAAGAAGTACAGGATGGGGCTGGCGGTTGATCCGCATGACACGCAGGCTGTTATTGAAGCACTGGAAATCCTGCTCGATCGGCATGCATTCCGCGCCCATGTTGGGACACCGGACTTCGCGGGCTGCAGGCAGGAGCATTCCGTTGAAGCCCTGGGGCCCGCTTTCAGGAGAATCCTGGAATTGATATGAAGCATTGCTTGATGAGGCCCTTCGCGAAATGCTTCCGGCCCCGGGGATTTCAGCAGTGAATACATCGGTTGTTCTTGTAATTTATCACCGCCCGGATCTGACCGCGCGGGTGTTTGAGAGAATCCGCGATGCCAAGCCGCCGCGACTCTTTCTGGTTGCGGACGGGCCGAAGGATGATGCGGACGCCGTTAAGTGCCGGCAGGCCAGGGAAGCGGTGGCCGAAGTTGACTGGCCTTGTGAAACACTCAGGGACTACTGCGATGAAAACATCGGTTCAAGACGGCGTGTTTCAAGCGGTCTGGACTGGGTGTTCTCTCTGGTGGATGAAGCCATCATTCTCGAAGACGATTGTCTGCCGCATCCGGCGTTCTTTCGCTTCTGTGAGGAATTGCTGGACCATTACAGGGGTGATCGGCGCATCGGGCATATTGCAGGTTCAGACTTGCGGCCGAATCCTAATCCCCTGCCTTACAGTTACTACTTTTCGCGATACCCTTCCGTGTGGGGCTGGGCGACGTGGCGCAGAGCCTGGTCCGAATTCGACGTGGACATGGAAACACTTGATGAAGTTGAACGTGAGCGGCGGCACTTTGCAATGTTCGCCACCAGGAAGGAGGCCAGGTATTTCATGAGATCCTGGAAAGATATCCTGGCTCAAGAGGTGGACGCTTGGGACGGCCAGTGGCTTTTCTGCCGGCGGCTGCATAATACGCTTTGTATAAATCCCAACGGTAATCTGGTCACGAATATAGGGTTTCGCCACGATGCTACGCACACCAAGGATACCCAACATCCGTTCGCTGAAGTGTGTTTACAGGGAATGGAGTTCCCTCTGCGGCATCCGCCGAACATAGTCTGCAACGAACAGGTCGACCGCGAAAGGGCGAGGGCGGAGTTTCTGCGCCGCCAGGGATTAATTCGCCGGCTGATCATGAAACTTTCGAACAAGCACTTCTACGGGGCCCTTGTCAGAAAAATACCCCTGGCCGGCGGACTATGGGCCCGACATAAACAGCGGCGCCGGGGCGATCTCTCCTGATATGACGGCAATGAAGCAGGTTTTCCTGGTGGCTTGCACGTGGCTTGTGCTCGCCGCCGTCTTGCGAGGGCTGGGTCATTTGGTGCGGCTTGCCCTGGGGAAGGCGGATTCCCGCACTGGCGACTGGCATGCCGAGGCGTGGATGGGCTGGGCTGCGTCGATTGTCTTCCTGCAGATCTGGCACATGTTTCTGCCCGTCGACCGGCGTGCGTTGAACGTGGTATGTGCCGCAGGAGTCACGGGCTGCGCGGTGTTGGCGGTTGTCGGACGCCGCGGTCCCGCCAGGAATCTCGGGCCAATGCCGGTCTGGATGTTGATTTTCGCACTGACGGCCTTCTGGCTTGCCAACCACTCGGTAAGGCAACCGGCAATCCGGGACAGCGGGCTGTACCATCTGAATGCCGTAAGGTGGGCCGCCGAGTATCCTGTTGTGCCCGGGCTTGGCAATCTTCACGGGCGCCTGGCCTTCAACAACTCTTTCTTCCTGTATGCCGCCATGCTGGACGTCGGCCCGTTTGCGCACAAGTCGCACCAACTGGCGTCGGGACTGCTTATGCTGCTTGTCGTCTGGCGCTGCCTGCAAGGTGCTGCGCATGTCGCGTTGAGGAAGACGCAGGACAATATGGAGCTCTACTATGCTTTGTTTCTTGCTCCTGTTGTTACATGGTGTGTCACGAGCGGTTATGCATCCAGCCCGTCGCCCGACACGGCAATCTACCTGTTGGCTGTTGTCGCCGGAGGGTTTCTGGTCGCATGGGAAAGTGGCGACGAGCAAGGGGCGCAAAGCGTCTACGGCCTTACCTGGGTCGCGATCCTGGCCGCCGCCGGCGTAACAGTGAAGTTGACTTTCGCGGTCTTTGCCGCCGCCCTTCTGATCGCGGTATCGTTCCGACGCTGGGGCAGAGAATCAGCGAACCGGCCCCCCGCAATCATCGTACCCCTGATAGCCATGCTCCTTGCGCTGCTTCCATGGATGGCGCGAGGGGTGATTATGAGCGGATATCCTTTCTATCCAATGGCTCGCTTCGGGTTTCCCGTGGAATGGCGCATCGACGAACATGCGCTCATAACGCAATCCGAGTGGATCCGCTCCTGGGCGCGCAATCCCGCGCTGACCCCGGCCGAGACTCTCGGTGCATGGTCGTGGGTATGGACGTGGGTCAAGCGAGTCGCGGCGGAACGCACCTTCAACGTGGTAGTGCCGTGTGCGCTGGTGCTCGCCGGACTGGCCATTAGACGATTCCGTAAACTGCCGGACGCCGCGACGGGACGGCAGTTGCGGATTGCCGTCGCCGTTCCCGCCGTCTGTCTCGTTGCCTGGTTCTTCTCGGCTCCCGATCCGCGTTTTGCCGGTTCTTTCTTCTGGGTCTTGTGCATTCTTGTGCTGGCAGGCTCGTTGACCGGGATCGATCGGGAAGGGCTCAGGATATCCCTGCTGCTCTACTCAACAGTGATACTGGCGCAAAACGTCGACCCCATTCGCTTTCTGCGCCCCTGGAACGATCCGGGAGTCGCCCACGTGGCCGAAGTCGAAGCCAGGACTACGGATTCCGGCCTGACCGTGTGGGTGCCGAAAGAAGGCGATCTGTGCTGGGACGCGCCGCTGCCCTGTACGCCCTACTTCAGCAGAATTCTTGAATTGCGGGATCCAACAGACATGAGCAAGGGGTTCAAGAAACGCCGCGCACAACGGACTCTAGAAGACTGACTACGGACTACTGACTGCGGACCAGGCACTCACATCATCCGTTACTCATCACTGCAGTCATTTCTTGCCTGATTATGCGCATTTTAATCCTTCGTCCGGACAGTATTGGAGACTACGTCCTGTTTTCGGGAGCACTGCAACCGATTCGGAACAGGTGGCCTGATGCATGGATCGAACTGGCTGTTCAACCGCATATCCGCAACCTGCCTGCACTTTGCCCGTATGTCGACCGAATCAGTTCCGTGTACCGTTTCGCGCCGTGGCTGGGATTACGCCGCTACATTCTCAAAGGAACATGGCTGCTGGAAAGATTTCTTCTCAGGCCGACGGTCAAACCCGTTTGGTTGCCGCAATTCGATATTGTCATGTATCCGGTCAGCGCTCCAAAGGAGGAGTGGCTCTCCGTTGTTCGCATTACCGAGGCTAAGGAGAAGTGGGGTTTCTCCGGCGTACAACTCAATTATCAGGAACTGGATGACGACCGAAATGTCCCGGAGAAGGTATTCACCAGATCGTGGCGCAATACGAATGAGAATCTCTGGGTGCACGAGCTGGAGCGAACACGGGGGGTTCTCCGCGAGATGGATGTTGTTTGTGAGAATATCGATCCGGTGCTCTGGCTGGCTGATCGAGACCGGGACTTTGCCGCATCGGTTCTTCCAGACGCAGGTTGTGTCGGTTTCTTCATCGGCGCAGCGGACGACAGCCGGCGCTGGCCGGCCGAAAAATGGGTCGAACTCGGCGTCAGGCAGGATGTTGCTCCTAAGGTTGTGCTGTTCGGAGGACCCTCGGACCGCTGTCTTGCCGTGGTTCTGGGAAAGCGTTTGGGGGAGCAAAATGTGCGCGCTTTGAACCTTGCCGGGAAGACGACTTTGCGGGAGTTGGCGGCGTGTCTCGAAAAGTGCCGGGCCGTCGTTTCCAATGACAGCGCCGGACTGCACCTGGCGGTGGCTTGCGGCGTGCCCACTGTGGGAATACTGGGCGGTTATCACTTCGGCAGGTATTATCCCTGGGGCGATCCAAGAATTCATCGCGTCGCTAGCGTGCCAATGGATTGCCGTCATTGTAATGCCGACTGCTGTTACGGAGATTTCCGTTGTGTCTCGGATATTTCCGTGGACGCCGTGCTGGTTGAATTGGAGGCCGCGCTTCAAGCAGGCACTCGCCGATCGGCATGATGAATTTTCCGCGCACACTGCTTCTGACCGTCAAGGCGCCCGACGCACGATATGGCTATAAGGCAATTCGAGAACTCGTCGGTGCGTTGCCTTCCGACCGCATCGTATGGTGCTCGATGGCCTCGATGGAGACAAGATACGAGCCGCCATGCCGGCACTGCCAATGTGCTCCAAAGCCGCCGCATTGGCGGTTCAAGACGTCTGCCTGCGGCTTGTTCTACCGTTACGAGTTTCAATCCCGACGCGTGGCACGCCGGATAAAGGAGAGTTGCGCCGACTTCAGGCCGCAACTTCTCTGGGTAATGTCCGAATGGGGGGCCGCGCCGGTTGGCAGGCGCTTGGCATCCATGCTGGCGATTCCCGTGCACATGACGGTTCACGACGCGCATGAGACAGCGCGCTTCTTTGTTCCTTCACTCTACTATCCGTTGTACATACGCAGTCTCCACGGTCTGGCGGCCGCATCCGCTTCAATGGATGCCGTTTCACTGGAGCTTTTGGACCACATCCGGCAAGGTTATCCGCAACTGGGCGGAGCGAACAGTCTGGTGCTTGCACCGAGCGTCAGCGACGACGCGATGAAAAGTCGCTCCGCGGCGCCCTCAGACTTCGATCAAGCTTTCAGAAGGATCGGTTTTTGCGGTACACTTCGTACTTCGGCAGGGCAATGGGAATCATTTCTTCGACTTCTCGGAGATCTGCCATTCCGCCTGGAGATCGTTGCCTTTACGGAGCGGTCCTCGCTGCCTGCCGTGGATCTGCCCGGCAACGTGTCTTTCAAATTTCAGGAGTATGTAAAAACTGAGAAGGAGGTGGTGAGAAGTCTACGCGACCAAGGTGTCTACGCCTGTTATCTCGGTCTGTGGCGGGAGCCAGAGCGAAGACTTTTTGCCCGCACGTCTCTCAGCGCGAAATTGTCCACATACGCCGCCGCCGCCCTGCCGGTCATTGTGGACGGTCCCCGGGACGCTGCAGCGTGGCGCCTGGTTGAACAGTACGGCGCCGGGATTCTGTGCGAGGACCGTTCCACGGTGACGGCGCGACGTTTGAAGCAGCTTTTTGCCGATAGCGGCTCGTGGAAACGGATGTCCCAAGGGGCCGCTGTCCTGTGCCGCGAAGAGTTCTCTCTTGAGCGCAACGTCGCGCGGTTCGGGAATCTTCTGGCGCGATACGCATAGTATCAGTGCAGGATCGCGAGAGCATGCCGCATAGCGCCCGGCCGGATCGGGGGAAATGTCTCACAGCGCCGGGCAGTGCGACAGCTCGGGGATGGAAGAATCATTGAATGCGCGGATTGTCAGGGATGACGCGCCCGAGGCCGCCATGCGGCGGCTCAAGGATTCTCCGAAACACGCTTTGGAAGTCACGCTGGGTTACTTCGACGACCCGTTGATCGGCGCGTGCGACAGGTTCTATCAAAGTGATGAGTGGGCTTCGGTCAGAGCCTTGCTGCCGGTCCGCAAGGGACGGGCGTTGGACCTTGGCGCCGGTCGGGGGATAGCAAGCTACGCTCTGGCGAGAGACGGTTGGGACGTCACGGCAAGCGAACCGGACACAAGCGATCTAATCGGCGCGGGGGCGATCAGGCGTCTTGCGCCCGAGGCAAGCTTATCCATTAACGTTGTCGAGGAATTTGGTGAGAACCTGAGTTTTAGTGACGCCGTATTCGACCTTGTCTACTGCCGCCAGGTCCTTCACCACGCCGACAATCTTTACGCCATGTGTCGCGAGATCGCACGCATTCTCAAACCGGGAGGGATCTTTCTAGCAACGCGCGAGCACGTGATAAGCAAACCCGAAGACTTGCCCGCCTTTCTCGAAAAACATCTCCTGCATCGTTTGCACGGTCGTGAGAATGCGCACCTGCTGCGCGAGTATACCGATTCTATCGAGAATGCCGGTTTGCGACTGCTGCGGGCACTTGGTCCCATGGAGAGCGTTATCAACTACTACCCAATGTCATACGATGACTGGTGGAGTGCGTGTGCCGCGCCACTGTTCAGACTGTTCGGATACAGAGGAACGCAACTGCTGGCGAATGAGAAACACGTCGCCGGAAGGGCTCTTTTGCGATGGTTGGCGGCAAGGAAGTCGCGCAGCATCGATACCCCCGGCCGCATGTACAGTTTCCTGGCCGAGAAGAAAGGCGTTCGGCAACATTGAAGATCCTCATCTGCAATCCGAATACAAATCGAGAGGTGCGTAATCAGGCCGGTCCGTTGGGAAATACCGTTGCCATCTGTCCGCCCCTGGGAATCGGCTACGTGACTGCCGTCCTTCTTCAAGCCGGACACGACGCCAGGATGTACGACTTCTTCGGCTCTTCGCCCGGCTCGATCGAGGCCGCAATCCGCGACGAACGCCCTGACCTGGTCGGCGTGTCCTGTTTTACCGAGCATCGCGGCGCCGCGCTGGAAGTTGCCCGTCTGGCCAGAAAGGTGGACCCCGGAATACACGTCATGTTCGGGGGTTCGCATGCCTCCTTCTTCCCAGGGCAGATGCTCGAACATTACCCTGAGCTTGATTCAATCGTACTGTACGAAGCGGAGGACACGCTGCCGCGTTGGGTCGAGCACGTCGAGCAAGGTCGCGAACCGGCTTCGGCTCCGCCGGGGGTAGCCTTCCGTGGATCCGACGGCGTGGTGATCAAGGATCGGTGTCCTTTCATAGCTGAGCTCGATGGCCTTCCCTATCCCGTCAGGGAGGTCGAGAACGAACCGCCGTATAAAGCGTACCCGCCTGGCTTCGCTCTTGGATCTCAGTCCACGATGATGGCCACCAGGGGTTGCCCTTACCGCTGCCAGTTTTGTTCCACGACCCGCTATTGGGGCTCCAAGTACCGTTTGCGCGGCGTTGAGAGTGTGGCGGACGAAATGGAATTTCTGGTGACGGAAAAAAAGGAGGAGTTCATCCAGTTCTTCGACGATGCCATGACGGCAAAGAAGCCATGGATCCTGGGATTGTGCAAAGAGATTGTCCGCCGCAACCTTCGTGTTCACTGGGAAGCCATTACCAGGGCCAATTACGTGGATGAAGAAATCTGCGAAGCCATGTATCGCGCCGGCTGCCGCACGGTCGTGTTCGGCATCGAATCGTTCTCGGACCGTATCTTGAAGACAATCCACAAGGGAATCACAGGCGCGCAGGCAATTCAAGGTATCCGTGCCGCCCGCAACGCCGGACTGCACGCGGGCTGCCTGCTGATGGTCGGCAATCACGGTGAGTCATGGGAGACAATCAAGGACTCCATGTCGGGCATCCGGGCGGCACGTCCGGATGACATCGATGTCTGCCTGACGGCCGTCTTTCCCCAAACCGAACTCTACGGGATGGCAACTGAGGCCGGCCTGCTGGATGATTCGTACTGGCTGGACGAATCGCTCTCGGCGCCGGTATACACCGTTGAACACTCGATCGAAACGCTTCTGAAATTCCGGGATGCGTTGTATGATGCCAACTGGGCGAACAACCGTCTTGTACAAGTATACCGGGCGCTGGGGTTGCGTAAGCTGCGTCACCTCATATTCCCGACGGGCAAGGCAGGCAGTCGCGAGCGATATCAAACATGAACGTACTCGTCATTCCATCGTGGTACCCCACCCGCAAGGATCCGTTGTGCGGATCGTTCTTCCGTGAACAGGCGCTGCTTCTGGGCGAAGACGTTTCGATCAGAGTGCTTTTCGATATCGAGCGCTACATCACCTTCAAACGTTTTCTCTGCGAGGCGGCGTTAGACCGGCTGAAACACCGGAAACGCCTGGAGCGGTGTGACGAGCTGTTGCTCAGCCCTCCGGATGCCCGCGGCATCTATTGTGTCAACACTTATCGTTTTTCCGAGCAAACGCATTGGCGGCTTAAACAATGCACTTACGAAACCGCGCTCCACCGGATGATCGGCGAAGGTTGGAAACCTGATGTGATCCATGCGCATTCCGCATTCTTTAACGGAATCGTAGCCCAGGGCCTGGGAAAGGTTTTCGATATTCCAACGGTTATTACCGAGCACCAGGTGTTTCTGCCTCACCGAGTCTCCGATTTCATGCGCGACAATATCTTCAGAGCCCTGGAAGGCGCGACGCGAGTCATTGCGGTCAGCCGTCACCAGCAACGCTGCATTCTGGCGGCGGGGGTCAAATGCCGCCCCCTTGTGATAGGCAATCTGGTCGACGAGAAGGTCTTCCGGATAAGTAATGAGTTGCGTTCAGAAAGCGGCGATTTCGGAATAGTATTTGTCACCGACCCCTCCTACATCAAGGACAACGGAATGTTTTTCAGGGCTTTGACGGAAATTGTGCGGCGTGGCCACACCAACGTGCGAGTCCTGATTGCCGCTCGTCCGTTTCACCCGGGGCAGCGCGGTGCGGTGGCGGACATGGTCAGGGAACACGGACTTGACGACTGCTGCGAGGTCCGCGAAAACGTTCCGCGCGAAGAGATGCCGGCGATCTACAACCGGTCCGACCTGCTGGTCTCAACCAGTATGGCCGAGACCTTCGGAACGGCCATCCGGGAAGCCATGGCCTGCGGCAAGCCGGTGGTATCCACCGCCAACGGCGGCGCGGATGACATTCTCTCGAAAAAAAACGGCATCAAGGTTGATGTCGGTGACTACAACGCGGTTGCGGAGGCAGTTATCAGCATCATGACGGGGCAGAGGAAATTCGATCCGCTCGAAGTCAGACAGAGCGCCGTCGAAGCATGCGGCCGCGAGGTATTTCGTGAGAAGATGTTGGACGTGTATGAGCAGGCGGCTATTGGGTAATTCGTCAAACTCGCATCGCCGTCCCCTGGTCTGGTACATGGCCGAGGGCTACTCGATCCGCGGCGGGCATGAGGCGCATATCCTTCACTATGCAACGGAGTTGCGACACCACGGCTTCGACACCAAGGTGATCGTGCCTCGCGCGCTGCCGCGGGAAAGCCATTTGTTCATGAAGCTGCTGTCCGAACGCGGGATTGCGCTTGAGAGCCTTGGAGATGCCATTCGATACCGCTCTCGGGCCGCGTTTGCCGTCGGGCTGGCGCCGTGGCGGTTCCGGCAGAGGCTGCGGCGCGCGGATGCAGACGCCTCCCGTTTCCGCGAGTTTGTGTCGGCAAGTTTCGTGCGCCGTGCGTTGCTGGGAAAACTTGCCGTGGATCGACCTGAAATCATTCACATTTTTGGAAGATTGCGTGATGACTTCTGGGGCCTCTTACCGGCTGAGAAGTGCGCGTTCCATCACGCCACGGAAGGGCGCAGAGACGCAAGCTGGTCGGAAAAAGAGGCTGCCGCGTTCACGAACTTCGCGGGGCGTTGCGCTCGTAATTTCGCGCCGGGCAGCGGGGTCGCCGCCAACGTGCGGCGCGAGTTCGGGATCGGGCGCGAGATTATGCCCGTATTCACGATCTGTCCCGACCAGGCCCAATTCTCAACGGCCGGACAACCCAACAACCATGCCAATGAACGGCGTTTCGGAATTCTGTGCCGGATGATTCGGGAAAAAGGTCTGGAGCATATCCTGGATGCGCTGAGGGTTTACCGTGACAAGCATGGATCCGTATCTTTCCTGTTCGCCGGCGCCGGACCGCTTCAAGGTCGCATAGAGGCATACATTAAGGAGCACAGGATGCAAGGAGTCACGCAGCAGCGTGACTTCCAGTCGCCGGTTGACGTGTTGCGAAAGCTGGAAGTGTTCGTGCACCCCAGTGTCAGCGACGCGATGCCGATGGCCGTGGCGGAAGCCTTGATGTGCGGATTGCCGTGCATTGTATCAAGGGTTGGAGGTCTGCCCGACCTGGTACGCGATGGAGTGGAGGGATTCGTCGTCGAGCCCGGAGACAGTGAGCAGATCGTTGCCACGATGGAGAGATTCAGTATGATGCCCGTCAAAGAACGGCTGAACTTCCGCGAACGGGCCAGGGCGCGCTACGAAGAAGTATGCCGACCGGATCGCGTTGCATCGATTGTGTCGGATCATTATCGGCAAATCATTCAGAAGAATACCGCCTGTTCAATATGAATAAAGGACTTGTCCCTCCTGAGACATATCATATCGGGTATCCATGAAAATGCAGAAACGACAGATTGAGCTGATACGGGTTGTCGTCTTCGGGCTCGTTCTGATCCTTCACGTCCTGCTCGTCCTTCGCAACTACCCGACGGCAGTATTCCGCTCCGGAGATATTCCGGTTAAGGGTGATGTCTCGCGGTACTTTGCCACGGCATACGGTGCGGCAAACGTGTCCGGCATATACGGCTACGATCCGCATTTCATGGCCGGCTACCCGGTAGGGTTGTGGAACAGCATGGGCAAGAAGGGTTTTGAGATTCTGTCCATGTTGTTTCCATGGGTTGGCCTGTCGCGGCTCTTCTATGCAACAATCGTTAGTCTGTGTATTCTGTCTCCATTACTCATCTGGTCGTCACTGCGGAGACGCTGCGAATCGCGTCGGTCGTCGATGATTCTTTTCGCCCTCTGCCTTCTCACTTGGCATCTGGCCACGCAGGTTGCGTACTTCTGGCAATTCGGCAACATCTTCTTCCCTGCCGCCGCCTGCCTGCTCGTGCCGTTCCTGCTGTTTGTCGACCGGATGCTGCGCGGCCACCGCGCCGTCTTGTCCGCGTGCTGCGCGGCCTTATGCGGCGCGGCGATCTTCTATTGTCACACTGTTGTTCTGCTGTCGGCGGTAGTACCGATCCTGGTTCTGTTCGCGCTCCATCGTCGACGCCTCTGCCGAATGCCTCAAGCATGGCTGCCCCTCGCGGTTCTTGCCGTGGTTTGGCTGGCAGTGGTCGGGTGGTGGCTTTTTCCGCTCCTGGCATATAGAGATCACTGCCTGTCTCAGCCGAAGCCCTGGTTTATCGGCGGCCCCAAACACCTGGTGATGGACCTGTTCTGCGACCGGGCTTACGGTCATCAGTTCGATCGCAATGCTATACTGCAGACCCTTGTTGTGGCAGGCCTGGCCGGAACCTGGCTCGTCCGCCGTAAAGACGCATTGACCATGGCCTTGGGAATTGGCGGCGTGGGCGCGCTTCTTCTGGCTTATGGTTTCACCTACCTGGGACGCCTGTCGTCGATTCAACCATACCGCTTCCTGATTCCCGCGATGATATTGTTCCTGCGGCCTGCTGCCGTCGCAATGGAGCGCGGCCTTGTTGTGTTTGGAAAACTGAACAAGGCGGGGAAGATTCTTGTCATGCTTCTACTGTTCGTGCTGCTGCCGCGATTCGGCGGTTATCTGATAGACTTGAAATGGCCGCCGTTGCCCTGCGGGGTCTCCTCCTCGCAACGTGCGACGCTGGAAGCCGTCAGGGATCTTCCCGTGAAAGGCCGCCTGCTTTGCGACGAGGTCGTTGCGGGTCATCTGATTCCTTCCCAGTGCGGGGTGCCGGTAATCGGGGGACTCAGCGCACAGGCGTTTCTGGGGCATCGTTTCGCCGGGATCGACGAAGACGGCATCCTGTTCGGCCGCAACGCTTCTCAATGGAAGCCCGAAAATCTGTTGCCCTACCTTAAGCTCTATGCCGTGGATTACGCGCTCTTCTCGCGGGCTGACTGGCTGTCTTTCGCACACGGGCCGGGTTCGCCGTTCGTGCCCGCCGGCAGGGCGGGGGAATTCGAAGTGTTTAAGGTAGGAGAGGCTGCCCCGTCGCTTGTCTACAGCGGCGCGGCCGAAGCGCGGGCCGATTATGACCGAATAGAAGTAACCGGCGTCGCGGGAACAAACCTTATCCTCAAGCTTCACTTCGCCGGGTGGCTTGCGGCCGACAGAGGCGTGCATATTCGGCCGGTCAGCTTGTTGGACGATCCGGTTCCATTCATCGGCTGCCGGGTCCCGGCCGGCGTGGACTCGTTCACAATCGCAAAGAAGGGTTGCATCGAGTGAGCGAGGGTCTGACCGTGATCATTGCCACCTGCGGGCGGCCGGATCGCCTGGCCGCGACGCTCCGTTCGGTTGCGAAGTCGATTGCCGAGGCTGGCGGCAAGCATGCCGTTGTTGTCGTGGACAACGGACCGAATTACGGCGCAGCCGCACCCGCAGCGGACTTCGCCTCCGCTTCGAACCTGGATGTAACCTACAGGACGTCCCCGCCAAGAGACAAGAGCAAGGCGCTGAACACGGGCATCGATGCCGCCGAAACGGAGTGGCTTGCGTTTACCGACGACGACACACTGCCCGACACCAGGTGGCTTACGGAAGGAGTTCGGTTCGCCCGGTCTTCAGGACTAAGAATCTTCGGTGGGAGAATTGTTCCCGGCCAGGCGCCGGGCACGCTTCCGGCATGGCTGCGTCCCGGAAGATCAGGGCGCGTGCCGCACGGCGGCGTCAGCGTCAGTTATAGCCCTCTAAACAGCAACGGCGTGATTTCGGAGTCCGATCCGGTGCCTTACGGAGCCAATATTTTCGTGCGCCGGGATGTTTTCGAAGAACACGGAAAATACGATGAGACGCTCTGGAAGTTGTGCGGCAAGGCGGCTCTGGGCTGTGAAGACTGCCAGTTTGCCGTACGTGTCAGAAACAACGGCGAGAAAATCGGTTTCTGCCACGAAGCTCTTGTAACGCACCCCTTTCACGGCGATCGTTCCAGTTTTGGCAGCTATGTCAAGTTGGCATACTATTACGGGTGGCGCGACCCGTTGGTTTTCTACGATCCCGACCGCCCCGCCTTCGAGAAGTATCAACTGGGTCGGACGATTCGTCTCAAGATGCGTGCGCTTGCGGATCTTTGTTGCGGCGACATTGCCGGCGCCGCCGCCTGTGTGTGTGAAATGGCGATGTGTTTCGGCAACGTGGCCGGTCGCCTTTCCCCCGCCTACCGCAAATGGACGGAACTGCAAAACCGCCGGAAGCGTTCCAATGCACGAAAACTCCCTGAAGGGAAGTTACATTGAAGAGCCCGGCGAGAATCGCCGGGACTACAGAAGTAGAGAAAATGCTCCCTGAGGGCGAGCCGCATTCCGGCAGGTTGATCGCGTATCTGCTTCAACGATCGGAATGGGTTTGACGGCTTGAGCGATTTCAACGGCTCCGGAGTTTCCCCCATGCGAATCGGCTACTTTACTTCAATCGACGGCTGGGGCGGCTCTGAGGTGTACCTCCGCTCGATGATACTCGGGGTCAGGCAGCGGGGGCATAAGCCTGTCCTGTTCGGCATTTCGGGAACACGGCTCTTCGAAGACATGTCGAGGGCAGGCATTGAATGCTTTGATTGGAAAGACGCGGAACGCGGAAATCGGAATCCGTCTTCGCTTCGTTACGGCGAGACAAGTGCGGAAATCGGAACGGGAAACGCCGAAGCGGGGTGCCGTAACGGAAACGGCGACCCGCTGACCACGAGACGGTTGCCGGGCAAGTGCAAGGCTGCACTACTCGGACTGGTACCCACCTGGCTGAAGCTTCAGGCCGGGAACATGCGTGACACTGCGAAACTCGCTCGCTTGTTCCGGGAACATCCCCTGGACGTCATGCACGTTAATGTCAACGGTTACGAAACGGCCGGGCCGGCCTGCCGCCGCGCGCGTATTCCCTCACTGGGTGTATATCACAATACATTCATCCCGGAGGAGTACTGGTTTCGACGGTGGTTGATCCGTCAGAATATCCGCTCGTATGCTCACGTCTGCTGTGTTGCGCCTCGCTCACGAGATATGTGGCAGCGGGCTACCGGAATACCGTCGGATCGGATTGCAGCCGTCTGGAACGGCATTGATCTCGACAGGTTTCATCCCCGTGATAGGCACATCAGGGCAAACGCCGCGGGTTCTTTGAAGCTGATCAGCATCGGGCGACTCAGTTCGGTAAAGGGTTATAACTTCCTGGTGGAAGCCATACGTCTTCTCGACGACGACCGTGTAAGCCTTGAACTGCTTGGCCGAGGGGAACAGGAGGAAGATCTCAGATCTCTGACAAGACGTTTGTCTCTTGAAGATCGTGTCACTTTCGTGGGGCATGTCGAAGATGTCGAAGTTCACCTGCGCGCCGCCGACGCTTTCGTCCTGGTTTCCGTGGCTCATGAATCGTGTCCGCTGGTTATCCCGGAAGCAATGGCATGCGGGCTGCCGGTCATTACGTCGGACTTCGGTGCGCTGCCCGATATGAATATCGACGGCGAAACCGGCCTCGTTGTGCCGGCCGGTGACAGTGCCGCCCTGGCCCTGGCCGTTCGTCGTCTGGCCGACGACCCCGCGCTTGCCTCACGAATGGGTGCCGCCGCTCGCCGCCGCGCCCAAGAGCTGTTCTCAGAGGACCGAATGGTCTCGGAAACCATGAAGCTCTATGAAAGTCTGGCCGGACGACAACGTCGCCGCGTGCCGCGTTTTAGACACGCCAAGCGGGAGGATGAGCGATGTGGCACCCAAGAAGCGTAGAAGACAATCAGGCCTACAATCTGCCGTTCAAGAACATCGGTGAAGACGTTCTGATATGGCCTCTTGCGAAGATCATTTCTCCCGAAGTGATCTCGATCGCGAACTCCGTCATCATCGATGATTTCACATTCGTCATGGGCGGCAGGAGAATTACGATCGGCAGTTTTGTCCACATTGCCACATATGCCTCCATTGCCGGCGGCGGGGAATGCGTTATGGAGGACTTTACCTGCCTGTCGGGCGGAGTGAAGGTCTACACGGGAAGCGACGATTTCTCGGGAGGGAGCCTTACCAATTCTGCCGTCCCGCCCCCCTACCGTCAGCCGATACGCACCTTCGTACATATCAAACGCCATGCGATCATCGGCGCCAATAGCGTGGTTCTTCCGGGTGTGACCATTGGTGAAGGCGCGGCAATCGGCGCCAATTCGCTTGTGCTCAAAGACTGTGAGCCCTGGACTATTTATGTTGGTTCCCCCACCCGTCCCCTCAAGGCAAGGCCCAGGGACAAGATGGAAGCGTTGGAAGCCGACCTGCGTTCGAAAGCTTTCGACGCGTCGGGCCGCTATATTGTTCAAATTGACAGATAGCTCATGCCGGACAAGAATTATGATGAGTTGACGTCGCCGGCAGCAGTTTCGCGCCTGCCGAAAGTCAGCATACTCTGCATTACTTACAACCATCGTCCCTATATCCGGCAGTGGATTGACGGTGTGCTCCAGCAGGAAGTTGGCTTCGGCATTGAGATTCTTATCGGTGAAGACGGATCTACCGACGGCACACGAGATATCTGTCTGGATTTGCAGCGCCGCCATCCTGATAAGGTCCGCTTACTGCTTGCGAGAGGTAATTCGGGGATCGGGCCGAATCTCATCCGGACTTTCAAAGCCTGTCGCGGCGAGTACATTGCCTTTTGCGAGGGAGACGACTTCTGGTCGGACCCGCTCAAACTCCGCAAACAAATCGCCTTGCTCGAAAGCAGATCGGATCTGGCGGGATGCTTTCATAACGTACGCATCGTTTGCGAAGACTGCGGCAAGGACCATGGCGCTTACTACGAGGAGCCGCCCGGCGACTCTTTTGCTCAGGCCGATCTCGTGCTCAAGAATGTGATTCCCACCTGCTCTTCTTTCTTCCGCAACAAACTCTTCGACGATTTTCCGGAGTGGTATGAGGGCTGTCCCTGCCGGGACTGGGTGCTGCACGTGCTGAACGCGGCGCAAGGGAGGTATCAGTACATGGATGAGGTCATGGGGGCGTATCGTATCCACGGCGGCGGAGTCTGGGGCAGCATCTGCAGCATGACTCCCGAGCATGATATTGCCCGTATGTCCGCCACGATCAGGACCTTTGAGCTTTTTATCAAGTTGTATGGTTCGCGTTACCGCAAGACGCTGCTGAAGGAGATATCCCGCACATGTTTTCACCTGGCGGTGGCGTTAAGGAAGGAAGTCCAATGGAGGCGTTTCTGGAGTGTTGTGTGGCGGGGATTGTTGTCCGATCCCGGAGCCGCTACTGGATTCATCCGGGTTATGGCGCCCGCCCTGATACCCTCCCGCCGCCGCCGTTACGAAAGAGCCGCCATGGTGCGGCGGCAGCGCGGACCTGCCGCCGAGAAGCCCTTGTGAAAATCGCCGTCGCCAGCTCCGGCCTCGGTCATGTCGCGCGCGGTATCGAGACGTGGGCCCTGGACACGGCCAGGGCCTTGACCGAACACGGAGTAGACGTGACGCTTTTTTCCGGTCGTACCTTGCGCCGTTCCGGGGCCCGCAAAGATTGCAGCGGTTCCAACGGCTTGAAGGATTCTTACGCTCCCGTTTCTCTTCCCTGCCTGCGCCGCAATAGCCGTGTCGCCAAGGGTCTTGCCCGATTGACGCCGCCGTTCCTCTGGCGCTTTGGTCTGAAAAATCCCTACGGATGGGAGCAACTGTCCTTCTGGCTCAGCCTCTGGCCCCGTCTACGCAAAGGACGTTTTGATATATTGCACATTCAGGATCCGATGGTGGCCGACTGGTGCCGGAGATTTCGCAAACTGGGTCTCTTGCGAACTAAAGAGATCCTGGCCCACGGCACCGAGGAATCGATCGGGTTTCTGGAAAAATTCGACTACGTGCAGCATCTGGCGCCGTGGCACAAGGAGAATGCGGAACGCGGAAATGGGAGATCGGAACGCGGAACGGGGAACGCGGAGTTGAAGAGAACAAGGCAATGGGTTGCGATACCGAATTTTGTCGACACGGACGTCTTCCGCCCCGCGCACGACAATGAAGAGAAACGGCAGTGCCGACGCGAATTCGGTTTTCCGGAAGATGCCTTCATCGTCGGATCGGTCGCCGCTCTCAAGAAACCGCACAAACGTATCGACTACCTGATCCGTGAATTTGCCGCACTCCCACGCCCCGAAACTCCCACACTCCCATACCTTGTAGTAGCCGGCGCGCGCCAGCCGGACACCGGCGAGCTGATCTCCCTTGCGAACGATCTTGCACCTGGACGTGTCAGTATTCTGCCGGATCTGCCGCGCGTACGGATGCCCGCTCTTTATCGAACGTTCGATGTTTTTGTGCTGGCGTCCCTCTTTGAGATGATGCCGATTGCAGTGCTGGAAGCACTGGCATCCGGCTTACCCGTTGTTGCCAACGACCACCCGGTGCTGAGATGGATAGTCGGTTTGTCGGACTCAGACGAGGACGCGCTGCAGCAGGATGTCGGCACTTGTATAGATATGGTTTCCGAATCGGCCTTGGGCCGCTGCCTGGCCGGATTGAACCGGACGTGGCTCGCTCAACACGGCCGGCGTGCTCGAAAACGCGCGGTCGATGTCTTTGGCCGGGACCTCGTTTTCGCTGAATACCTGCGAATGTACCGGCAGGTGCTTGGAGAGTAGCTCTCATGCTTTTCAACTCCTTGCAGTTCCTGATCTTTTTTGTTGTGGTTTACAGCATCTACCTGCTCTTGAGCCACAAGTGGCAGAACAGGATGCTGCTGATTGCGAGTTATGTCTTCTATGCATCCTGGGATTGGCATTTCCTTTCGCTCATCATGATCATTACGGTTGTTGACTACTGCTGCGGCCGGCAGATATTCGCGTCTTCCACAGTCCGTAGGAAGCGTTTGTTCCTGGCGATCAGCATAGGAGTAGATCTGACTATTCTGGGTTTCTTCAAGTATTTCAGTTTTTTTGCCTCCAGTTTGCAGGCTATGGCAGAGGGATTGGGTGTTCACCTGGACGCGCCGACATTGCACGTCATCCTGCCGGTAGGCATATCATTTTACACCTTTCAAAGCATGAGCTACTGCATAGATGTCTACCGTGGCGATGTTGATGCTCAGCGCAACGTGCTTGACTATGCTTTGTACGTAGCGCTCTTCACGCAACTGGTTGCCGGTCCTATCGAGAAGGCAAAACACTTGATGCCCCAGATAGTCAACCCCAGAAGGATAACACGACGCCAGATCATGGAAGGGTTATGGATGATCTACTGGGGGTTCTTCCTGAAGGTCTTTGTTGCCGACAATCTTGCCAAGACCGCGGACGCCGTCTTTGGGATGAATGGTGTGATAGCCGGCTCCGATGCTTTGATGGGTGTCTACGCGTTTGCATTTCAGATACTGGGCGATTTTGCGGGTTATTCCAATATGGCAATAGGATTTGCAAAACTGATGGGGTTCAACCTGATAACCAATTTCCTGTTTCCCTATTTTGTCACGAACCCCCGCGAGTTCTGGCGCAACTGGCATATCAGCCTTTCGACCTGGCTGCGGGACTATCTCTATATTCCCCTTGGCGGAAACCGCGGATCCAAAGCGGCGACCGCGCGCAACCTCTTCCTTACTATGTTGCTGGGAGGGTTGTGGCACGGCGCTGCATGGACATTTGTCTGTTGGGGCGCTTTCCATGGCGCCGTGCTTGTCTTGCATCGGTTTGTCTGCTGCCGTACCTCGAGAAATCGCGCCGGCAATAAACCGCAAGCACTGTGGGATCTTGTACGCATGGTGTTCATGTTTCATCTCACGTGCATCGGCTGGTTGCTTTTTCGTTCCCAGTCGTTCGGACAGGCGTGCGATCTGGCCCGAAGCCTTGCCTGCAACATGGCCGCGCCTTCCCCAACCGCAATGGGGTACGGCTGCCGGCTCGCGTTCTATAGCTGGTTGATGCTGTTGGTGCAGTATCTGCAGAAAAAGGGAGGCGATCTGAGCGGGGTTTTGAGATTAGCGGCGCTTCCCAAAGCCGTTATCATTATGCTCATGTTCTATTTGCTGGTGATATGGGGCGAATACCATGGCCAGGAATTCGTCTATTTCCAGTTCTAGTCCCAAAACAAGCGAGGATTCCGTCGCAGCAGGAAGAATCGCTTGTTTTGGGTCCAGTATCATGTTAACGCGTCGCCGGCCGGTCGCTGACAATCTTGTTGGTGTTTTTCGGGCAACTGTCTAAATGGGCATAATCACAGCTTTCTTGGACGAGCTCGTTCCGCGCTCCCTGGATCTCTTGCTTTTGCTGGTGATTGCCTTCGTCGGCCTGAGGAGGGTCAAGCTCCGTTCGCGGTGGTTGGATATTCTGCTGTGCGCGGCGGCGGCCGTGGTGACACACCTGGTTCTGTATCGGATTTCATGGCGTTTCCGGTCGGGACCCGGGCGGGCCCAATACATTCCGCTGGTAAAGGTGCTCCTTGCGGTTGTCTGGCCGGTATTCCTGGCGGCCAAGCGCATAGTCCCCAATGCCGTTCGCAAACTGCAAGCGCCGCTCGTGATTTTCAGCAGTCTTCTGATTCTTCACGGTCTACGTTGGGTCTATCAGTGGACAACGGCCTATATCATGTGCTTCGTCACAATGGTAACGGCGGCCGTTCTGGCAGCGCGCGCCGGAATGAAGATGTCGCCGCGGGGAAGACCGATTGCTCTGACGGTTGTCTCCATATTGGTCATACGCCTGATGCTGTTGGAGAACCCCGTGGCCTGGCGTTGCTACGAGCGGCATCTGACGCACAAGGACGTCGGTACTCGGCAGCGCAACGCCATTCATGAAGAACGTAAGCGCTACTATTTGCGAAAAGCCGAGGTGCGGTATCTGGCCGTGGGATCGAGTCAGACTGGAGCGATATACCGGCACTATCGCGCTGTCGATCCGCGATTGGAGATATTGACCCTGGCAGCCATGAACCCGTTCGATCTTGTCCAGTACAGAAGGCATTGCGCAAGTTACGCCCCGGTGACTATTCTTCTGTATCTTTCCGAATTCGACATTGCACGACCGCCGGCCTTCAATGGCAGCACAACTTGTCCGCGACAGGGACTGACCGGGACTCCTGCATATGCCCGATTGCTTGTCCTGCCCCGATGGGAGGGAGCGGGCCGGTTTATCGGCGAGGGCCTGGCCGGCGAGATCTTTCCTGAGTACAAGTATGGTTTCATATTTCGCGGCTTATTCGAGAAGTTCGCGTTCAGATTGAAGCTGCCCGGTTCGCTGCAGGAAACCGTCAAGGCTGATACGGCTCGAACATGGGAAGGCGGCATTGACAATGGAACAGCGGTCAGACCGCGCCACCGGGCAAAAGAAGACCAGATTCAGAGGTTGATCCATAATAGATGGAGTGAAAAAGGCGTGGTCTTTAATGTCTTCTATCTGGACATGTTTCTTCGCTTCTGCTCGGAAAGGGGATTGGCGGTTGCAATTGTTGAAGGACAGTATCACCCAAGGGGAGTTACGCAGGATAACCGCCGGCTGGCGGCGCTGGTGAAACGGGAGTTGAAACACCTGGCCGAAAAACACAAGAGAGTCGAGTACCTGGATAGGTCAGGTATCATGGAATTTACTGAATCTGACTTTACCGATGGCTATCACGTCAACAAAGAGGCAGGGATGGCGTTTGCCGGGAGAGTTGTCTCTCTGCTGGATGAACGGCAGTAGTCAAGCATGGGCGCACCTCTTATCAGTATTGTAATCCCGGCGCATAATTCCGCCGGGACTCTTCTGGCGGCGACGGCCTCAGTTGAGATCCAGGGCTATCGAAACATTCAAATCATCATTGTTGACGACGCATCGACAGATGCAACGGCGACGATCATGAAGTCCGAGTTCTCAGGTCGTCTTGATTGTGATGTTGTCTTCCTGGAATGCAACGGCGGCCCGGCCCGGGCGCGTAACCGCGGCATTGCCCGGGCAGCCGGCGAGTGGCTGGCTTTTCTGGATGCCGACGATGACTGGATGCCGGATAAGCTGAAGATCCAGATTGATCTGGCCGCGGCCCATCCGGAGGTTGCAATGTGGTGCGGCGGAACAATTCCACTTGAGATTTCGGCTCCGCGTTCCGCGTTCCCCGTCCCGTGTTGCGTGCCGGGGGGCGGAGATGAAGGAGAGAGCCCGGCCGGCGGCAGCAAAACCCGACCCATAAGGCTTGAGCAGTTCGTTACGGAGAACCCGGTAGCCACATCCACGGTTCTGGTCAGGAAGGAGGCGGTGGAAGCCGTCGGCGGCTTTGACGAGCAGTTCCGCGGACCGGAGGATTACGATCTGTGGATGAGGATCGTTCAGAGTTATCCGGCCATGCTGATTGACCGCCCGCTTTCGCGATACCGCTTCACAGCGGGCAGCCTGAGCATGGACGATCGCACTTTCTTGACACAGGTGCTCCGGGTCCTGGACAAGGCTTTTGACGACGGAGGTGCGCTGGAGGAGTACCGGGAGTTTCGCGAAAGCGCGGTTTCCAATCAACTCTGGAATGCATCCTGGATGGCGTTTCACCGCGGCGCGCGCGGCGCCGCGCTGCGCTACTTATGGCGCGCGTGGTTTTTGAATCTGCATTCGCGCCGACCCATTTCCAGAGCGTGGCTTCGCCTCATGGCGCGTTATGTGTGCGGGCGGCCCCAGGCGCAAACGGCAGAACGGAGCAAAGGCAATGAACCAGAACTTTGAGAAGACAGTAAAAAGCCTCATGCATGCGGGTGTTCCTGTTCCGGGATTCCTGCGCGGCCCGATTCGGGGGATGTACCGCGCAGGCGTGTGGTTTGTCGAAGCACTGGCTCTTGTTCGCAAGTGGCTCTGGGTGGAACCGGTGCTGCGTTCGGTCTGCCGTCATGTCGGCGCCGGCCTGCGCGCCGAACGTCTGCCTTACATCAGGGGAGCAGGGAACATCGAGATCGGTAACCGGGTGAACCTTTCCGGGCGCAGCAGCTTCTACTTCATGCGGGGCATCTGTGATACCCCCGAAATCGTCATTGGCAATAATGTGTTCATCGGCAACGCTTGTACGTTCTCGGCGGCCCGCTCGATCCGGATCGGGAACCACGCGCTGATTTCGGCCTGCGTACGCATTCACGACAACGATGGACACCCGGTCGATGCCGAGCGACGGCGTGCAGGCGAGCCAATAACGGATGATGAAGCGGCGCCTGTGATAATAGGTGACAATGCCTGGATCGGAGCAGGAGTAATCATCTTGAAAGGCGTGACCATCGGCGATAACGCGATTGTCGGCGCGGGCGCCGTAGTCACAAAAAACATTTCGCCGAACAGTATAGTCGCCGGCAACCCGGCGGCGGTTGTGCGCGACATGGCAACCGCACCTCGGAAATAGCAGGTATCGACGCGCCTGGTCGATGTATGGCTCTCTGCAAAGACGGTCGAACCTCTCTTGATCATCGGGCAAACCTGCCGTCGCGAAAGCTGAAAGAATGAAAGTTCTGTTCTTCTGTAATCTGATTCCCAGCAAGCTGGGCTCGTTTGAGGCGTGGCTCGTCGAGCTTGGTCGCGTATTCCGGGCGAAGCAAGACGAACTGGTTGTAGCCCTGGCGGGAGAGCCGATTCCCGCGGTTGCCCGCTTGCTGGATGAAGCCGGCGTCGAACGCCGCCTCATTGCGGGTTGGGGAACAGAGGATGGTACGACACACCCGTGGCATTTCTGCCGCCCGGCCCGGCGCATTGCACTGCAGGAAAGGCCCGACGTAGCGGTCGTCCATTTCGGGAACGAACTTCCCTGTATTGTCCTGTATCTGATGTCGCGGATAAGCGGTCTTTCCAGTACCGCCTGGGTCTGGCAGCAGCACCAGCAGATTGCCGATCCGTCGCCTATTGCGGCGAAGTGCTCCAGAATCAGGCTGCTGAGCTTCTTCTTCGACCACTTCACTGCAGTTTACGACGGCGGCCGCGTCTCTCTGGAGCGTCGTAGTATTTCACCGGAAAGAATCTCGGTGATCTACAACGCGATTCCGGATGGACCCCGAACAAAGCATCCGGGCTGGCTGCGCCGTGAGTTGGGCTTGCCTGAGAATACGGTTCTACTTGCACACGTCGGTTGGCTGATTCCCCGCAAGCGGGTCGATCGAATACTCCGGAATGCGCTTGTCTGGAAGGAGAAAGCAAAACAGCCATTTCGGCTGATACTGGTTGGCGATGGACCTTTAAGGCATGATCTTGAGTCGCGGGCCCGAGTGCTGGGTCTGGCAGATCAGGTTGTCTTTCTCGGCCTTCGCAACGATGTCCGCGAGATTTTATACGAATCCGATATCCTTGTTCACATGTCGCGCGCGGAGACCTGTACCTACGCGATTTCAGAGGCCATGGCCTGCTCGATTCCTGCCGTGGCCAGCGATGCAGGCGCCGCGCGGGAACAGATTCTGGACGGCGTCTCCGGACACGTGACGGGCGCCGAAGACCATGATATCTTTGCAGAGCGAGTAATTGAGCTGATCGATGATCCAAAGCGGCGTGCGTCCCTTGGGGCCGCCGCGCGCAAGCGATACGAGCAACGATACCGAATGCAGGAATCCGTGCGCAGGTATCATGAGCTTTACGCCGCCCTGGGGAAAAGTCGCTGATGAAGGTGGTACACCTGGTTATTTCGCTGGACTGCGGCGGACTGGAGCGGCTCGTTGTAGATTGGACCAACGCGCGCAACCGCCGCGCCCCGGGCTCGACCGCGGTTATCTGTCTCGACGCGCCCGGCGACCTGTCCGGTGAAGTCGAAGGCGGCGCGGTGTATTGCCTTAACGCCCGGCGCCGGCGCTTTCCCTTTGACATCAGCGCCGTGCGAAGACTCAGACAACAACTCTCGGACTCCCGCCTCTCCGTGAGACCTGAAACCAGAAACCAGAAACCAGAAACCTGTATCTTACACTCCCACAACCTCGCGGCGCAGCAGTACGCCTGCCTGGCCTGTCTCGGCGGTCGGGTACGTCACGTCAACACCGAACACGGTACGAACATCCACACGCGCGGCATCAGCAACCGGCTGCGGCTCCAACTGCTGGCGCGGCTGACGGACATCACGGTTGCCGTGTCCGAAGACACGGCAATGAAGATGCGGTCTCTCTGGAAGTTGCCGCCCAACGGAGTGAATATAATTCCAAACGGAGTATCACCCCATCCGCATTACAGCCGCGAAGCGGTTGACAATATGAGGCGCGCGCTCGGCATACCTGCTGAAGCAATTGTTTTCGGATCCGTGGGAAGAATGGCGAAAGTCAAGGGTTATGACCGCCTGGTGGAGGCGTTGCCGTACGTTTTTCAGCGTGTGCCTTGCGCCTTCTGTCTGCTGGTCGGAGACGGACCGGAGCGTCGCGCACTGGAAGAGCAGGCAAAGAGGCTCGGAGTTTCCGAGCGCGTCATCTTTGCGGGTTATCGCGCGGATGCTCGTATCTTCTTTGAGATCATCAATCTCTTTGTACTGCCTTCGCGGAGCGAGGGGTTGTCGGTAGCACTGCTCGAGGCCATGGCGGCCGGACTGCCGGTTGTTGTCACCAGGGCAGGTGAGAATCCTCGAATCGTAGAAGACGGTCTGAACGGGTTTTTCCTGCCGGAGAATATGGGTTCCTGGCCCCACCGATTGGCCGCCCTGGCAGGCGATAATGAGCCGGGTGCCAGGGCCGGAGAGGCTGCGCGTCGGACGGTGATCGAGCGATTCTGCCTCGACCGCACCCTGGACGCCTACGAGCAACTGTATGCCGGGGATAGGGCATGATCTTCAGTTCGCTACAGTTCCTGTTCCTGTTCCTGCCGGCGGTGCTCTGCGCGTATCTTCTCCTTTTCCGGAGGGTTATGCGCGGCGGGCATCGTGGTTTATGGCTGCATCTCAGCCACTTGTTTCTACTCTTCGCCAGCCTCCTGTTCTACTTCATAGGAGAGCAGTTTCTCGTATGGATCGTAATTGCTTCGACTCTTATAGACTACATCTGCGGTCTCATCATATCCGGCGGCTGGCGGCGCGAAGGACCGGTTACATTGGCTGAGGGGGGGCACAGGACCCGGCTGCAACGCGCGGGACTCTGTCTGTCAATCTGTTCGAACCTCGCTTTTCTCGGTTTTTTCAAGTACTTCAACTTCGGGGTCGATTCGTTCAACCGGCTGGTGACGCTGATCGGCCTGGACTCCCTTGCCCTGCACAATGTCATGCAAGTGACGCTGCCGCTTGGAATCAGCTTCTACACTTTCCAGTCGATGAGCTATACCATAGATGTTTATCGCGGCAAAGCCACGGCAACGCGCAACCTGATCGACTTCGCCTGCTATGTGACTATGTTCCCGCAGCTCGTCGCCGGCCCGATCATCCGCTATCGCGATATTGCCGGCCAGCTGGCCGGCCGCACAATAACGGTCGAGGGTTTTGCTTCCGGCGCGGGCCGATTCATATTCGGTCTTGGCAAGAAGGTCCTGATCGCAAATACGGTGGCAGTCGCCGCGGACGGAATCTTCGGTCTGCCCTTGCAGGACGTCACACCGTCGCTCGCCTGGTTGGCGGTGGTTGCCTACACGCTCCAGATCTACTTCGATTTCTCCGGCTACTCCGATATGGCGATCGGACTCGGGCGCATGCTCGGCTTCAATTACGCCGAGAATTTCAACTATCCCTACACGGCTTCGTCCATGCGCGACTTCTGGCGGCGCTGGCATATATCGCTATCCTCCTGGTTTCGCGACTATCTCTACATCCCGTTGGGCGGAAACCGGCTTACATCCGGTCGGACCATGCTCAACCTGGTCACCGTGTTCTTCCTTTGCGGTCTCTGGCATGGCGCCGAGTGGTCGTTTGTGATCTGGGGCCTCTATCACGGTTTCTTCCTGGCGGTTGAACGCAGCCGCTTCGTGGCAGAACGGCTCAAGCGGCGGAAGCCGCTGGCACATGTTTACGCTCTGAGCGTGATCCTGGCCGGCTGGGTGATCTTTCGGGCTGAGTCCTTCCACCAGGCGGCGGTTTTTCTGAAAGCCATGGCAGGCATCGGTCCCGGCGGTGTTACGGCCTACGGTCCGGGACGCTACCTTACCGGCGATGTGGCCGCGGCAATTATTGCGGGAATGATCTTTGCCACGCCGGTTTGGCCGAGGCTGCGCGGGGCCTGGGCGCGGATTACCGGTTCGGAGCGCCGGTCCCGACATGCGGCGTGGGCATTGCTGACGGAAGGTATCCGGCTAATCGGTCTGGCTGTGCTGATGGTCTTGTCCGTGATGTGTCTTGCAGCCGGGACCTACAACCCATTCATCTATTTCAGGTTCTGATGATTTCTGCCGCCGGTATAAACAGATTTTCCGCCTCCCTGATTGCGGTGGCTTTTGTCGCGTCCCTTTGGTTGCCGCTGGCCGGGTTGCCTGCACGCTGGGACGGAATGGTGGAAATTGAAGAAAAGCGGAGTCCCGCTCCTCCCCCGGCGTGGGGCAAGGATCCGTTGAGGACATGGCCCGACAAGTTCTTGGAATACTTCAGGGACAACTTTGGTCTCAGGAGAGACTTGCTCTACCTGCACAACTGGAGCCGCGTAAAGATTTTCCGTACCTCTTCGTCCGAGCGTGTCATCCTCGGCAAAGATAAATGGTTGTTCTACACGGGCAGCAATCTGATCGACGATTTCCAGGGGTTGACTCCTTTCAGCGAAACAGAACTGGACCGCTGGCGGAACGTGATAGAAGGACGCCAGGCGTGGCTCGCGGAACGCGGCATCCGCTACCTGTTCGTCATGGTTCCAAACAAGGTTACGATCTATCCCGAATACCTCCCCGACTTCTACCATCGCAAGGGGACCGACACCCATGCCGACCAGCTTGCAGCTCGTTTCGCCCGAACCCCCGGCATCAACTACCTCGATCTTCGCCCTATCCTCCGGGAAGCCGGGCATGAACGTCTTGTATACTATCCGTATGAGACCCACTGGAACCACTACGGGGCGTACTTGGGCTATCGCGAGATCGGTGCGCGCCTGCGGGAATGGTTTCCCGGGATAGAGCCGTTCACACTCGACGACTTCGATGTCAGGGCCGAAAAGGCGAGCACAATCTGTCACATGCTCGGCATACGCGATAAGGACTGGGGGTCGAGCTTTGCGGAGCGTTTCCACCTGAGAACGGCGTCGGCCAAATCAGTTCCGATATCAGTGCCTGATACATGCCGCTCTCGACACGGCCCCCCCGTAGCTTTCGAAAAACCTGACAAACCGCGAAGACTGCTGGTTTTTCATGACTCCTTTCTGCAGGGAGTTCCAATGCAGGCGCTGTCGGAGCATTTCGGACGCAGCGTCTGGCTGTGGCTGAACCTCGAGTTGAACTATGAATGTCTGAGGCTGATGGTCGACAGGGAACGACCGGACGTCGTGATAGAGCAGCGTATAGAAAGATTCCTGAAATTCGTGCCGGAAGATCACGAAGTATTCGCGGCCGCCAGAAGAGGAAAAGTTTCGGTTTCGGACCACGGGGCGCAAGAAGATGAAGCTGCTGACGATTTCTAATCTCTACCCGCGGCCGGATCAACCATGGCGCGGGATGTATAACGCGCAGCTCTTCCATGCTTTTGCCGAAACCGGAGTGCGGAAAGAGAAGTCGGTTGCAGAAAAGTCCGGTTTTGCATTGTGCCGGGAGGCAAAGCAGGTCCCCTGTCATCCCGAGCTTGCCGGGGGATCTCCAGGGCGTGCAGACGCAGCAGATTCCGCGACTTCGCTCGGAATGACCGGCTCAGCAGCGTGCGGACATTTTCACTCATGCATCATTGGGCCCGGCGCATGCGGACCGCTGACGAACATTTGTCTTGTTCCCGAGTGGCGGGTTTGGCGGTGGGGAACAATCAGGCGGTGGCGGAATCCGCTTTGCGACAGTTTTGAAACAAAATACCTTCCTGTTTTTTACGTTCCCCTCATGGGCAGGAATTTGAGCTGGCGTACGTACCTGGCGTCGCTTGCGGACCTCAGGTCCATCGTTCGACACTGCGACGCGGTGTACTGTGCCTGGCTCTATCCTGACGGCGCGGCCGCCACGTTGCTCGCGGCGGAATCGGGCAAGCCTGCCTGGATTATGGCGCTGGGGAGCGACACCTTTCATCTCAGGAACGCGAGCCGCAGAAGAATCATTCTCAAGGCCTGCCGGAAGGCGGCCGGAGTAGTGTGTGTCTGCAAGCTGTTGGCCGACCGCCTGCTTGATGCCGGTGTCGAGCCGTCAAAGGTCCATGTTGTTCCCAACGGTGTCGATACACAGCTATTTCGTTACCGCTCCCGCGAAGACGCCTTCGATGCATTATGTCGCCACCCCGAGATTTCGCCACCCCGACAACCCCATACTTCACCGCCCCGATACGCTCTCTTCGTCGGCAATCTCTCTTTCGTCAAAGGGCCCGATATACTTCTCGAGTCTTGGTCGCAACTGCGGCGGCAACCGATGAGCGGCTCCGCGGCCCGGCAACTGTTGTTCATCGGCGACGGACCGATGCGGCGTTCTCTCGAAAGAAATGCCGCCAGGCTGGGGATATCAGATTCGACCACATTTCTGGGCGCCCGACCTCATAACGAGATTGCGCTGTGGATGAACGCGGCGGACGTTCTGTGCGTTCCGAGCCGCAGTGAGGGCATGCCCAACGTGGTTCTGGAAGCATTGGCATCGGGGCTGCCGGTTGCGGCAACGGACGTCGGCGCCTGCGGAGAAATGCTGGAAGACGAACCGGCAGCGCGAGTCGTGCCGGCCGGCAGCGCGGATTTGCTTGGCGAGGCCATGCTGGAAATGCTTTCGATGGAGATTGATCGCCGGGCGCTGGCCGGCCGGCACGCTGTGCGCACCTGGGGCGGCCAGGCGGAAAGGATCATCGATTTGATCGGCACTGGCGGGCAGGGGGGGACGACCGAGCCGGTCGTCCATGCCTGAAGTGAAAGAAAGCAAGAGAATGTTCTGCCGCATCTGTATCATCGTAGCCCTGTTTGCGCTTGTCGTTAATCTGTTTGCGGGTTTTTGCTTCGGGATCTCGCGGCCGATAGAGAGCGACGGCGACTACTATCTCCAGCTCGCGCAAAGCCTGGCAAGCGGTAACGGATACAAAGTTACCCGCGGATTCTGGCCTGAAGCGCCGAGTATGCGGCGGCTTCCCGGGTGGCCCGCCGTGGTTGCGGCGGCACTGAAAGCGGCGCCCGGCGCCCATCCTGATACCCTGATGAGGGTGCTGGCACTGCTTACCAACGCCGCCGCCGCGGCCGCGGTCTGCGCAATGACGGTTCGGATCCTACGGAGAACGCCGCCGGCTTTCTTCGCGGGGATATTCTACGCATGTCATCCCGAGGGAATCTACTACGCGCTTAACGGTTTCTCAGAACCACTCTTCATTCTGCTTGTGGCTTCCGGAATAACGTGTCTTCTGCCGCCTCTGCGCCTGGACGACGAGGTCGTTCCCGCCGGTAGAAGCGCCGATGTTCTCAATCGACCGTCGGGAATTCCGGTCCCGTTTCGCGAGATTTCAGGGGGCATAATCCTGGGCTGCGCTTCGCTGGTAAGGGCCGGTTTTGCTGTCTGGCCGCTGATTGTTATCGGACTTGTGGTTCTGAGGCGCCTGGCGGGAAAGTGGCGGGTGGACTGCACCGGACGCCTGCCGGCCCTCACGATCGCGCTCTTGATTTCCTTCCTGCCGCCTCTGCTCTGGATGCAGCGCAATTACCGTGTCTCGGGCGCCTTTCCCGTTTTGAGTTCTCTGCGGGGGCAGACCTTCTACGGAGGCAATAACCCCGTTGTCGCAGACGACCGGGAGTACTGGGGCTATTGGGTTTTTCCGGACCGGATTCCCGGTGAAATACCAATGGTGGAACTGGCTCGCACGATGAGCGAACATGAAGTGGACCGCTACTACTACAATAGAGGCAAAGATTACGTTCTTAAACATGCCAGGGATTATCCCGGGCTGTTGCTCGGCAAGCTTGTACGGGCCTATGTGCCTTGGCCGTGGCATCCAACAGCGGGCAGTGTTGCGGTGAGCGTCTACAGATGGATGCTGTATTGCGGCGTTCTTCTGGGGCTTTGCTCTTTCAGACAACACCGCGACACGATGTACGGCATCTTCCTGGCCGCGATGTTACTAACAAGCGTCTTGACGGTGCTCATTTTCTGGGGCTGCGCTCGCTTCGCCTTTGCTATCGAGCCGTTTCTTCTGCCGCCGGCGGCAATGCCCGCCGTGAGCATTGTCGCACGATTCAAAAGGTTTCGAAGATCTCGTTTCCCATGCACGTTTTCCTGACGGTCGATGTTGAGAGTTACACCGGCGATTACGAACGAGACGTATATGCCGGAGGACTGGGCCTGGATTATATCTTGTGCGCCTGCCGTGACGCCGGTCTGCGGGCGACGTTCTTCGTCGAGGCGCTTGGGGCCACGCGATGGGGGCCGGATCCGCTGCGAAGTCTGTGCTCGCGCATTCTTAATGCGGGTCACGACGTCCAGCTGCACGTCCATCCTTCGGCCGCCCGTATCGACGGATTCATCGACCGGCAGGACTTGCTGTCCAACCAGGATCCGGAGGACCAGCGGATGTTGATTGAACGCGGCCGTTCCATTCTGAAAGAGTGCGGAGCAGAAAAGATTACAGCCTTCCGCGCCGGCGACCTGGCGGCAGATGCGCATACGCTGGATGCGATGCGGTCGGCGGGTTTATTCCTGGGTTCCAACCGCGATCTGGATCTGAAATCCTCAATACGGTCGAAGATCAATGATCTTTTTCCCGTCAGGAATGATGCGAGCAGGTACGGCGGGATTGTGGATATTCCCGTCAGCGTTTTGCGATCTTCCTTGCCGTGGCTGGACGGAACCTATCGGCATATGGAGATATCCGCCATGGGATGCGGCGAAATGCAACAGGGCCTTCGCGGGATGCAACGGGCCGGCTATGCGACGGCCTGCATATTGACGCATCCGCGGGAGTTTTTCCGTTTTGTCGAAGGCCGTCCCCGGCCGATAGCGAAAAATTGCCGCCGTCTCAGATCCGTACTTCGTTTTCTTGCGTCCGAGCCGGGGTTTTCGGTACAAGCATTCGGCGAAGGTCTGGATGATATCTCACTGCCGGGCAAGTCACCTCCGGAAATCAGAACGAATCCTCTGCTTCAGATTTTCAGGATAGTGGAACAAGCGGTAGATCGGTTGGCATGGACTTTGTAATCATTGCCAATGCTTGGAGTGCGGGTCGCGATAACCCCACTAGCAAACACCAGATTGCCGCCGAGCTGGCCGGGCAGGGACATCGCGTGTTGTGGGTCGAAGGCGCCGGTATGCGAAGGCCGGCGCTCGGCTCCGGCACCGACAGGGGCAGAATCCTGCGCCGGATACAGGCCTTTCTGAAGGGCGCCGTTCCGGCGGAACACTCCGACATCCGGGTGTTGTCGCCGCTGCTGATCCCGGTGCCGAAGCTGAAGTGGGTCAGAGTATTCAACGGTTGGTTGTTTGCCGCCGCGGCGTGCCGCTGGTGCCGCCGGCTCGGGTTCAATAACCCGATCCTCATCAACTATGTTCCCGTCCTCGCCGAAGCCATGCGCTTCTGGCCGCGACGGTTGATGTCGCCTCTTTCCGAACACCGGACAGCGAAGACCGAACGCCCTCTTGTCGTCTACCATTGCGTCGACAGATGGGACAAGTTCGAGATGTACGCTTCGCGCATGATGAAGCGGGTCGATGCGGACTGTTGCCGGTATGCCGACCTGGTCGTCGCTTCATCCCGCGGTCTGTACGAGCATTGCAGCGGTATGCATGATCGAGTCCGACTGGTAACTCACGGCGTGAACCGGGATCATTTCCGTGCGGCGCTGACCGGACCGCAAAGACCCGAAGATCTGCCCGCCGGTGCCATAGCGGGTTTTTTCGGGCTGGTTTCCGAATGGGTAGATCAGAAACTGCTGGTGAATCTTGCCCGTGAGATCCCCGATCTGCAAATCGTGCTGATAGGCAAGGCCGATGTCCCAATCGAAGTCCTTGAGCACGAACGCAATATTCATCTTCTCGGACCGCGGCCGTTCGCCGACTTGCCTTCATATTTAGCGCATTTCAACGTCGGCCTGATCCCGTTCAGTGTTACGGAATTGACCCGAGCCGTAAACCCGATCAAGCTGCGGGAGATGCTGGCGGCCGGTTGCCCCGTGGTGTCGACCGAACTGCCGGAGGTGGCGGTTTTCACGCGCCCTGAAAGCCGTGCCGTGACCGTGGCCGGGGATACAAAGGCTTTCGTTGCGGCAGTCAGGAGCTTGATCGAGAGACCTCTAACGGTTGACGAAAAGCAGGCTATCAGCGAGTCTATGCGAAACGAGACCTGGACCGCGAAGGTCAGGGAAATTGTAGAATTTGTTCTGTCGGAGACATGATTCTTCCGCGGTGAAGTTGGATCCGCGGATTTCAAAACCACGAAATCAGGGCGCTCATGAAAGAAGGGCTGTTGACACTCGTCGCATCCGACATAAGGGCCAAGGCGCAGTGGGTCTACGGAGATCTCTCGCGGAGAAGCATCTTGAAGGCCTTGTTTACCGATGGGACCTTCGCGATGATCGCGTACCGGTTGATGCAGTGGTCGCAGAGACATCGCCTTTTCCCGCTGGCAATGTTCTTCAATAAGTTGAACGCGGTCTTCGGCAGGTGCGTTATCGGCCGCAACGCGGTCTTCGGGCCGGGATTTGTTCTGATTCACAGCGACGGCGTGGTGATCAACTCGTCCGTCACCGGCGGGAAAAACATCAAACTGGAACACCAGGTTACAATCGGCGCCGAGAACAATGAGTCCCCGACGCTTGAAGACGACGTATTCGTCGGGGCGGGCGCCAGAATCATCGGCAGTCTCAAAGTCGGCAGCGGCGCGAGGATCGGCGCCAACGCGGTGGTGCACAGGGACGTTCCGGCCGGAGCTACGGCCGTGGGGGTGCCCGCCCGAATTATCAGGACATCCGGAAACGCGACGGCCATTGAAACGGACACGCCCGCGGAGAAGCGATGATTTTGCTCATCATCGTCTGCTGGTCGCTGTTGCTCTACGCATGGCTGGCTTACCCGTTGATTCTGAAGTACCGTTGCGGCCGCCCGGCGCATGCCGGCAGTATGTGCGAACACGCACCGTCGGCCCCGCCGTCGATCGCGGTGCTGTTCTCGGCGCACAACGAGGAAAAGCACATCGAATCACGTTTGCGGAATCTGCTCTCTCTCGATTATCCCGCCGATAAGCTGGTTGTGCGCGTCGGCGCCGACGGGTGTAATGACGGGACGGTTGAGATTGCCCGCGAATCGGCAGCCCGGCATCCCAATATCCTTGTTCACGAGGTGCCCCGGCGCCGCGGGAAGGCGGCGATGCTCAAGGATCTCGTGTCGCAGAGCTCCGAGAGCATCCTTGTCTTTACGGATGCCAACGCGGCTTTCAGGCCCGACGCGCTGAAGATGTTGCTCAGGCATTTCGGCGACCCCGCAGTCGGAGGCGTCTGCGGACGGCTGATATTCATATCTGCCGGACAAGATGAATCGCATGGCTCGACGCTCCCAGACCCGCATACTCCCGGACCCGCATACTCCCGGAACCCCATACTCCCGCACTCCGATACCTCCCCCGAAAGCGCTTATTGGCGCTGGGAAACGAATCTTAAACAACGCGAAAGCGCACTCGATTCCTGTCTCGGCGGCAACGGCGCCATTTATGCCGTCCGGCGCGGGCTTTTCTGGGAGGATCTGCCGGAAAACACGATCATTGACGATTTCGTGATTGGAATGAAGGTTCGGGAACAGGGGTTCAGGATGGTCTACGAACCGGCGGCGCTGGCTCATGAGTCCTTGCCCGCGCATTCGGCGCACGAGTGGAGCCGGCGCGCGCGTATCGGCGCCGGAGGATACCAGGCGCTAATGCTGTGCCGCGCGTGCCTGTTACCCCGGTACGGAGCGTTTGCCTGGTCTTTCTGGTCGCACAAAGTCCTGCGCTGGTTTACGCCGCATTTGATGCTGGCGCTGCTGATTGCCGGCTGGGGTTCCGTGCTCGCGCGAGGAAACCGCCCCTGGTCCTGCAATAGCATGTTTGGGTATCTGACAACGCCGACAATTGTTACCGCCGTCATGGCCGCCTGGGCATTGGCGGGAATGCTGCGGCATCTTGCTATGTGTCCGGAAGCTCTGCGCCTGGTGGATCATTTCATGTCGATGCAGGCAGCGTTGTTCGCCGGGTTCCTGCGCTTCTGCCGTGGCAATCTTAAGGGGTACTGGAGCCGGACGCCGCGCGGGTGAATCCTTAATGTTAAGATCGACTGAGAAATGGCTGCCGGGTTACCTTCAATCGGTTTTCCGCCGGCCGCGGACGGTATCCGGTCCCAAGCACCTGATGTTCTGCCTTGCGGATCATTTCGAACCGTTGGGCAACGCATTGTCTCGAAACGACGCTGTTCGTCTGGTCAGGGAATGGATCGAACGTTACCCGGACGCGGCAAAGGGCTGCAGGGACTCGGATGGGATTCCGCCCAGGCATACCTTCTTCTACCCGGCGGAGGAATACGACGCGCAATGTCTGGATCTGCTGGCCGGCCTCTGCGTTGAGGGCCTCTGTGAGGTGGAGGTGCAGCTACATCATCGCAACGACACGGCCGACGGCCTGTGTTCCAAGTTGAGCGATTTCAGGCATCTTCTGCACGACAAGCATGGATTGCTGGGCTGGGATTCGGACAAAAAGCCGCGCTACGGTTTCATTCACGGCAACTGGGCGCTGTGCAACTCGCGCCCCGACGGAGACTGGTGCGGGGTGAATGAGGAATTGACGGTTCTGAACGACACGGGCTGCTACGCCGATTTCACTTTTCCATCGGCACCTTCCCCGACTCAGCCGCGAATGGTCAATGCCATCTACCGTGCGCGCGACGGGGCGGGAAGACCGCGTGGAGCAGACCGCGGCGAATTGGTCCGCGCGGGCGAATCGAACCCCCGTGCCCCCGCACTTCCGCACGCCGATACTCCCGTACTTCTCATCCAGGGTCCCCTGGCGCTGGACTGGAAGAGACGCAAATGGGGTGTGCTTCCGCGATTGGAGAACGGCGATATCACCGCGGTCAATCCTCCTTTGCCGCGGCGGATCGATCTATGGGTCAAGCAGGGGATCCATGTCATCGGGCGCCCGGACTGGATTTTTGTCAAGGTATACACACACGGCTGCGCGCCGGGGAACCGCGAGGGACTGCTCGGCGGGGCGATGCGCGCGGCCCGCGAACACCTGGCTCGCGCCTACAACGACGGCGCCGTCTGGCGATTGCACTACGTTTCGGCTCGCGAAATGTTCAACATCGCAAGAGCAGCCGAGGACGGCATGCAGGGAGATCCCGGCGACTATAGAGACTACGAGATCGGCAAACCGCGCTGCGTCGAATTTGACAGACCGCAAGCTGAAGATTAACGTGACATATCTCCACGATGAGCTACTACGAAATTCTTGGACTGAGCAATGAGCCGTTCTCGACCAGTCCGGATCCGGCTTTCTTTTACCTGGGCCGGGAACATCGCGCCGCCCTGCGGCGGCTCCAGATTGCCATTGCGCTCAAGCGCGGTCTGAGTGTGATCCTGGGCGATGTCGGCACGGGCAAGACGACCCTGAGCCGCAAGCTGGCCCAGACACTCAAGAATGCGCAAGAGGTTCTCTTCTTTCTGGTACTCAACCCATACTTCCGTACGGAGAAACAGTTCCTTTCGCGGTTGGCGGGGCTGTTCCATATCGACATGCCGCGCCGTGCCACGGCGTTGGACTACATTGAGGCGGTCGAGAAGTATCTGTTCCACAAGGGCGTGGAAGAGGAGCGAACGGTCGTGCTGCTGATCGACGAAGCCCAGATTCTTCCGGATTTCGTCCTGGAGACCCTAAGGATTCTTCTGAATTACGAGACCAACGAATACAAGATCCTGCAGCTTGTTCTTGTCGGCCAGATGGAACTCCTGCCACGAATTCAGAACATGGCGAACTTCTGGGATAGAATCGCCCTGAAATACGTTCTGAACCCCCTGGATGAAGAAGAAGTAACGGACCTGATCGATTTTCGCACGCGGCAGGCCGGTTACCGCGCGCAAGACCGCCTCTTTACCGGCGGCGCGTGTCGCCTGATCTGGCGGCAGACGCGCGGCTACCCGAGAAAACTGGCGCTTTTGTGCCATAATTGTCTGGAAAATCTTGTCATGTTTGATAAAAAGACGGTTGATGAAGGGATTGTACTAAAGGTAATCGAGCAGCAGGAATGTGAACATGCTGTTCAGTAGAGGAAACCGGCGGTGGACCTCGCGTCAAAAAGATGAAACTCTGACCGGCAAGAAGACTGCAGAAGCACAGCTTTCCCCGGAAGAGAAACTTCTGAAGGTGATTCAGGACGGAGGCAACGAAGCGGGCGAGCGTGAGGAAGCCGCCGAGACGGCCGCGACGGGGTACGGAATCGACGGGAGCGATCAGAATGCCGTCGAGGAAGAAACGGCGCCGGCGGATTCCGCCGATGTCGGCGCGGCCGAACCGGCGGGGAAACCGAAGCTAAAGATTGCGGGTCCGCGCGTATCCGAAGGTTCGCTCAGGCCGGACGATGCGGTCGGCCCGATCATCGCCGCGAAGACGGCCGCGACGACGCGTTCTCTTCTGAAGAAACGCTCCGATCCGGTGCAGAATATCGGTGTCGTCAACAAGTGCCTGGTCGCGGCCTTGATTCTAATTGTTGCTCTGTCCGGTTTGGAGATCCGCGCCAATTTCAAGGCGCTTGCCGCGGAGCGTCGCAGGGAGATCCGGCTGCCGGCGCCGAACAACGGCGGCCACGAAGAACTGCGGAGTTCTCCCGAAGGCACAAATCTGCCTCCACTGGAAGTTATGCTGCCGCCTTTCTTGAAGAGGTCGCTGTTTGAAATTCCGGAGGCCGGTAGGTCGCCGCAGCCGCGGGGACCGGAACCCGCTCCCGTTATCAAAGCCCGGCTGACTCTGATCGGATTGACATACCAGGACACCGATAGCGGCCGTGAGGCCCAGGCGATTGTTATGGACAACAAGATAGGCAAGATGCATTTTCTGACGGTTGGTGATACGGTCAGCGTGGACGACAGCACTCTCACCCTCGAGGAAATCCACCCTGATCGGGTCGTGTTCCAGGGAGGCAAGAACCGAATCACGGTGGAGAGCGGCAAATCAAATGAGTAGACATCGGCATATTACTCTTACGGTATTACTCGTCGCGGCGGCAGCATTTGTCTTGCCGCTTTGCGCGCAGGAACGGGAAGATGTCTCCGGACCCAGAAGGCTGCGGGACTACGACCTGCCGGGCCTCGATAAGAAGGTGGACCTGACGACGCTGGAGGCGTGGGATGTGGTCCAGATCGTAGAGTTCCTGGCCCACAAGGGCGGCCTCAAGAATGTCATCATTGGACAAGGCGTGAGCGGAGAGGCAACAAAACTGCGTCTTGAAGGCGCCGCGGTCGCCGATGCGCTCGAACTTGTTCTGTCGGTCAACAAACTCGCATACACCGTTACCAACGGCATCCTCGAAATTATCACCGATGAAGAATACAAGAAGCGGAACGGCATCAGTTTCTACGACAACAAGCGCGTCGAGATGGTCGATCTGAAATATGCCGATCCTTCCCACGTCGCCCAGATCCTCGGTTCGATAAAGAGCGAGATCGGAACGGTCGTTTCCGATACGGTTACCGGCACGCTGATACTGATCGACACGCCGGCCAAAATTGCCGAGATGCTCAGCGTTGTTGAAAAGGCCGACATAGCCACCGTTTCGCGCGTGTTGCCCACGGAGACCAGGACATTCAGGCTTCAGTACGCGGAAGTTGACGACGTGCGCGAAGAGGTTGCCGCCCTGCTTTCGGAGTCCGCCGGCTCCCTCAGGGCGGACAGGCGCACCAGGACGCTGATTGTTACGGACCTGCCGCACAATATGCGCAGGGTGGAAAACCTTCTGGCGGCTTTCGACAGCCGGCCTCAGCAGGTTTTTATTGAGGCCAAGATCGTGCTGGTATCGCTCGGCGATCAGTACAAACTCGGCGTCGACTGGGAGCACGTCTTCAATGCCGTCGATCCACGGTTCTCTCTGGGGTCGGCCGTCAGACCCAAGATCGAGGGGTCGGAAGGCATAGTCACGCCCGGCGGTGGCATCGGGACGCTGACTTACCGCACGATCCTGGGCGGCGGAGATCTGAGATTTGTCCTCGATGCGCTGAAGAGCGTAGGCGAGACCAAGATTCTATCCAATCCCCACGTTGCCTGCGTGAACGGGGAGGAAGCCGTGATCAAAGTGATTACGGAACGCCCCTACGCGGAAGCACAACTCGAAACAGGCACCACAAACATCGTGGGCGAAACCATCAAGTTTATTGAGGTCGGCGTCAGCCTGGAGGTCACGCCGCGGATCAACGACGGCGGCATGATCAGCATGGCGATCCGTCCGGAAGTCAGCGCGGTTGTCGGAGATTATCAGGCTTTCAGACAGATTCCGGTGGTGCGCCGTTCCTATTCGGAGACCAGTGTGCTGGTGAAGGACGGTGAGACCATCATCATCGCCGGCATGATAGAGAACAGCCGCGAGGACAACGAGAACAGGGTTCCTTTACTGGGACGGATACCGCTTGTGGGCCTTCTGTTCAAGTCGACTTCAGAGGTTGTCCGGACCGACGAGACCGTGGTTTTTCTTACACCCCGTATTGTCAGCGGCGAGGAGCCTTATCTCTTGATGAAGGATATGAAGAAAAAACCGAAACCTTTGAGAGCTGTCGGTTCGGGGGGGCGGAAGACACTGAAGCCTATACGGTAGGACAGGCGCGTCATGAGTATGGAAAACCGCTTATTGATGATTGGCATTTTTTGTTTCGCCGCCTTGCTGCGGGCGCAGGAACAGGGGGAAGTGGAATGGTCGTGGCAGACTCCCGAGGATTTCTTCGAACCTGCTGCCGCCGACGAGGGGTTGGAAATGTCGCTGGAGGAAGCGGAATCGGAGGATTCCGACATTCTGGAGCCCGGCGCGGAACCGTCTGCGGATGCAGTCCCGGCTGCCGAGTCGACCGGTGATGAGAGTTGGATGTGGGAAGAAGAAGCGGTCGAGGAAAGTTTTGCCGCCGAACCTGCCCTCCCTGCGCCCGCCGGCGTACCGCGCAAGAGAGGCGCCGCCATTAATGTTTCCGAATACGACGCGGTTCTGAAAGAAAACCTGGACCTGCGCCGCGAAGCGGATGCGGCCAGGCAGGCCCAGGAGGCCGTCGCGATCGACAATCAACGCTTGCGTCGGGAGATGCAGGACCTTGAGGCACGTCTCGGGCAGCTGGCGTTAACTCTGCAGAAGACAAAGCAGACCGCGCCTGCCGCCGAGGCCGAAGTGGTTGATAAGGCCCTGGAACTCGAGAAGCGGCTTGCCGAGCTGGGCGAAGAAAACGAGAAGCTGCTGCGGCAAGTGGCAGCACTGCAACAGGCTCTGACGGACAAACCGGCTCCCGCAACACCGGCCGCCGGATCCGATCTGTACCGCGAGATCGAGCAGGAGAACACCAGTCTCAAGGAGAAGCTTAATCAGGCACAGGCGGAGCTGCGCGACGCTTTAGCCGGGCTTGAAGACGCCGGCAGCAAGGGCGATAAGCATGCAGCCGAGCTCAGACGAGCCTGGGAAACCGGCGATGAACTTCGCAGGCAACTCGCGCAGGCTGCAGACGATGAGAAGAAGCACCGCCAGGTACTGGAGAAACTGTTGCGACAGATTCCGCAACTTGAAGAGCAACTCGCGGATATGGCCTCCAAGGTGGAGCGCAAGGACGCCGCTCTCGCCGCCCGTGATAAAGAGTTCGAGGCCATGAAACTGGAGCTGGACAGACGTGAATACCGACTTATTCAAGCCGAGAAGATGACCGATATTCTGGATGATGCCCGTCGGGATGTAGGCGAAGTCAGCAAGCGGCAGCAGCGCGACATGCACTATAACATGGCGCTGGTTTATGCCAAGGAGGGCAAGTTTCGGGAGGCTGAAAGAGAATACCTGCGCGCGCTGCGGCTGGACCCCACGGATTCGGAAAGCCATTATAACCTGGGTATTCTCTACGACGATCAGTTCAACGACAAGCGTCGCGCGGCGATGCACTATCGGCGTTACCTCAAGCTGAATCCCAACGGCCAGGACGCCGATGCCGTCAAGGGTTGGCTCATGCAGATCGAAATGCAGGGCAAGTGAAGACGGCATTGCGGTTCGTTGCAGCCCTGTGCAGTTCTGAGCGTCCCGCGTTGCTTTGATAACCAAGCGGCGTTCGACTGCCGGATCGATGCTTAGGCCACGGCGCTTGAGTGATTCCTGCTGCAGGAGCATGCCACGATGAAACCAAGACACGTCCTGCTGTTCCTGGGACTGGTCATCTTCCCCACGGCGCTGCTCAGTCTTCTGGCCGGGCGGGCGCTGCGCAACTGGGAGTTGGTCGTGCTGCAGCGTCTGGAGGTCTCGGCCGCGGAGAACATCCATTCAGTGTCGGAACGGCTCAGATCGCGCCTGCAGAGCGATCTGGAACACGTCCGCAGCGCCATGGCCGAGGCCGTTGCCGACGGCACCCGGCCGCCTGAGTTGGCGGCCACGGCGGACAGGCTCGCGGACGCGCACCCGGAAATAGCGGAATGCTACTTATTCATGAACCCGTGGGGCTTTCTGCATCCTGAGAGCGGCGGCGAGGGTGGGGACTCAGGTTCGGAACACGACGCGCTGATAGAAGTCCTTCGCAAAGAGATTGCTTCGGCCTCGGCCGGCGAGATGATCTGTGCCGGATTGGGCAATGTTTCCTACTGTTTTGCGCCGCTCGGCGACAGAAAACTGCTTTATGCCGGTTTCCGGGTTGACACCGTCGAACTGCAGCGTCTGCTGGCGGCGATTCTCGCGGCGGCTTCCGATGAGAAGGTCATGCTTCGGGCCGAAGGGCCAGGCATGATGGTTCAACCTGTCGGGTCGCCGCGCCGGAACGAAATACAGGTTGGTGATCCCCTTGGCGAGCGCGGCATAAATGCGAACGGGACGGGCAAACCCCGTCGATTCCCCGAGACTGCAAGAATGCTGGCCGCCGAAAGGCTCCTGCCGCCGTTTGATTACGTGAATATCCTTGCCTTTGTCCGGAATCCCGGCGAGCTCATGAGTTCGGGCGCGATACGGGTCCGGCTCTACCTGTGGGCAGTCGCGATACTGGCCGCCGGCATCGTCGTCGGCGGCTGGATAATCATGCGCGAGGCCATGATGGAGGTCCGGCGAGCGCGGGCGCGCAGCGATTTTGTAATCGGCGTATCGCACGACCTGCGCACGCCGATCGCATCGGTCAAGATCCTGGCCGAGAGCCTGCACAAAGGGCGCGTGTCCGATCCCGACAAGCAGAAGAAGTTCTGCGCGGTTATCGTTCGCGAAAGCGAACGCCTGAGCCAACTGGTCGAACGCGTGTTGTTCTTCGTACGTTTCGGGCAGGATGCTTTGCAGTACGATTTTTCGGAGATTGATGTAAAGTCTGCGCTGGAGTCGGCCGTGCGCGTTTTTCTTGCACGTTTCGATGCGCTGGAACAGAAAGGTGAGTCTTGCTCGCCCGAGATAAGATGTGAAATCCGCGGGGACCTGCCCCCCGTGTCGGCCGACGAGAGAGCTTTGACTCAACTGATGCTGAATCTCCTGGACAATGCGGTCAAGTATGCGCGGCCCGGCTCGGAGGCTTCCGTTTGTCTCTCGGCATCGGTTCAGCGGCGCAAACGCCGCGCGTGGTCGCGGGAGGGCGAGTGGGTAAGAATCGATGTTCGTGATGAGGGCGTCGGAATCAGGCGGGCAGACCTCAAACGTGTTTTCAGACGGTTTTACCGGGTACCGGAAACGGCCGGCGACAACGTTTCCGGAGTAGGGCTTGGGCTGGCCCTGTGCAGGCACGTGGCCGAGGCGCACGGCGGATGGATTGAAGCGCACAGCACCGTTGGCAAAGGCAGCACTTTCTCCGTGTATCTGCCGATAAAGTGCAAGTAGGCTCATACAGGACATACAGTATCAACAGGATAAAGACATTCTCGCCGTGACAGTCACGGCAGGGCGGGGTGCGGCAGTGCGGTTTGCTGATTCTATCCCTTGAATAATTCCGACCCATTTAAGAATGCCCTCTTATCGCATATACTATCAACAATCGGGGGAACAAGACGGCGATGAAAACAGGTAATCAGCGTGTACTGGTGGTGGAAGACGACGAAGCCATAATGCTCGGCCTCGAGGAGAACCTGAAGGTGGCGGGCTATGACGTTGTTACGGCCAACGACGGCAATGAAGCCTTGCGGCGCGGTATAGAGGACAGGCCCGCTCTGATTCTGCTGGACATCATGCTGCCCGGCATAAGCGGCTACGAAGTCTGTCGTAAGCTGCGCGAACAGGGCGTGCCGACACCCATTATCATGCTGACGGCCCGCCAGGACGAGTTCGACAAACTGCACGGTTTTGAAAGCGGCGCCGACGATTATGTCACCAAACCTTTCAGCATCGATGAGCTGCTGGCCCGCGTAAGAGCGATATTGCTGCGGGGGGACCGCAGGTCCGCCGGCCCGAGAACCTACGAATTCGCCGACTGTGCCCTGGATATGGATTCCAGGTCCTTTGCCCGGAAAGGGAAGGAAATCCCGTTGACGAGAACTGAATTCGATCTGCTGGCTTACTTCTGCGCAAACGAGGGCAAAGCGCTCTCGCGCGACCAGGTGATGAACGATGTCTGGGGCACCCAATACTACGGGACGCAGCGCTCGCTCGACAGTTTCGTCGCCAGCCTTCGCTCAAAGATCGAAAAGAATCCCCGCAAACCACAGCACATCCTGACCGTACACGGTGTCGGCTACAAGTTCGCGTGGTAGATTTCTTCCGTTTTCATTGGTGACTCGGGGTGGCCCGCCCGATTCGTCCCTCCGCAGCTTCCCGCGGAGGCGGAAGTGTCTGACACGATAGCGGGCGCAAAACATGTTGACTATGCTCGGGCGCTGCGGCTATGGTTTGAGCCGAAACGAGGTATCGCCCATGAAGAAGATCTGTCTTTCCGCTGCGTGTCTCCTCTTCGCCTTGTCTATCTCCGCCGTATTGGTTCTCTGCGGTTGCGAAAGCGGTGATGGAACCGCGGCTCTGACGGTCACCCCCGGCATGGTATACCTTTCCGGCACGACGAACAATGTGACCCTCTACGTGGGAGGGACACAGACCGGCACAAACGGCACGGCGGTTACGACTGCGGGCGGTTTGCGGAGCCTTTCGGAACCCCTGGAGTGGCTCGTGACCAATCCCGCTCTCGGCACGATTCTCGAATCCGGCGGCAATATGGCGGTCTACGCCCGCTACCCGGCCGACGGCGTGAACACTGTGATCGTCAAAGACCAGTACGACGCCGAGGGATTCGCGACGATTCATCAGCGCTGACCTCTCCTCTTGCGGTTCGTTTTGTGTAATTCGCCGGGGGGGAGCCTCTTCTTCCCGTGAAATTACACAATATTCACATTTCCATGACAACCGCCTTTGCGTTCTTTGATAGGCTAAAGAGTGTGGAAATTGGCAGTATTTCTGATGGAGTTCCTTGAGGAGACTGAAGCATGAGTCTATTGCGGTGCGACAAATACGGCAGCAGGCGTCGCGGCAGTCGATGCCCAAAGCCATTTGCAGCCATTCTAACGCTGGGCCTTATGGGTCTGATCGCGATCAAGAGCACCCCCGCCCCGGCTGAAACCTATCGCTGGGACTTCAACAACCCTTCGGACTATACCTACGACTCACAACTCATTGGCGTATCCGGTGGGCAGGCGGAATTGCTGCTGCAACCGGAACAGATAGGTGCGTTGTCTGTAGCCTCCTACACCAACGTCACGGAAGTTAGCCAACTGGATTTTGGCCTGCCGGGTGCAGTGCGCCTGTCCGGCGAGGACGGCTCGTATGATGCGCCGGGGATCTTCACTTCACGCATTTTTCAGGGGGATACGGATAATGTCTGGAGCTACCTGCGCATAGAATCCGCATCCGGCGACTATGCCGGCGGCCATCCCGATATGGTTGCCTACTACAGAATGGACAACGACAACTGGCTGGACCAGGTAACCGGCGCCACGGCACGGGAGTCCGGGACCGTCTTTTTCTCGTCCGACGCCATGGTGGGCTCGCATTCGGGAGAGTTCGGCGGCAACGGATACGTGTCTATGAGCGAAAACCCGTTATACGGATCATCACGGATGACGGTTGCGTTCTGGACCAAACTGGATGACTACGACGATTTTGCCGGTTGGATAGGCGGGTTCTCCTCGACCGCATCTTTTCGTATCAGGCAAAGGTACGTGTATCAGGAAATAATGACAATATCGGTCGCCACAACCGGCGGAGGGATAACTTTCAGTTTCCCTTTTCCTCTCAATGTCTGGCGGCACGTCACACTGACCTGGGATGGCTCTGCCGAAGGAGACGGAGTACCCAGGGTATACATCGACGGGCAGGAATACCAAACCGGCAGTCCGCGCACCGGTTCGATTACTTACAGCGGCAGCCTGAACCTGGGTGCGGACGGAGAGTTTGCCTCTGGTCGATCGATGCGGGGGAATATGGATGACGTGCTGTTCTTGAGCACGGCATTGTCGGGGCCGGAAGTGCAGGGACTGTACCTGAGGGAAGCGAGAGTTCTTAAGAACATACAGCTGCAAATTCGTTCGGGCGATGATCGAGAAACACTGGAAAGCAGAGATTTTGTAGGCCCTAACGGCACAACCAACAGCACTTACGCGTTTGCAACGGAACAGCTTGTCTCCAGCGGTCAGTTCAGCACCACGGATCCTTATGTCCAATACAGGGCCGTTCTCCACTCTGACGCATTTGGTTCGAAGACGCCTTATCTGAGAGCGGCCGGTTTCATAGGCAATAAGACCTACGCGATCGACAATACTGCCGTGGATTTTGACCAAGGCAGTTATGATCTGAATACCAGGAATGTTCGAAGTGCAGGCGTCAGGCCGTACCTGGCGCTTGCGAAGCGCAGCAACGGCGGCTACTACACAAACGGCGTCTACTATTCCAGGGTGTTTGATGCAGGATTGGATGTAACCTGGGATCAACTCAGTTGGAAACTCCCCGAAACAGTGAGCGAAGACACCATCGGACTGGTCAGTCTATGGCGCCTGGACGGCAACTGGCAGGATGCCAAGGGCCTCCATACGGTAATCGATCTTCCCGATGCGGAATTCACTTTCAATTCCAAGTTGGGAACCAAGGCGGCCCTGTTCAACGGTTTTTCAAATCACGTCACAGGCTTCGGCGACCTGGGGACCATCAGGACGATAGAGTTCTGGCTGCTGGATCGCAATTCTGACGATGAAATAATGAGACTTTCAGCAAGTGCGGCCCTGAGCGTGACCGGCAGTCTTGTCACGGTGCAAGGAGCATTCAGTTCTCCCCCCGTAATATACGTGAATGCTTCAAATGATCGTCGCTTGCTTAACGGATGGAATCATGTCGCCGTTGTCTTTCCGGCGGGAGTCGCCGTACCTGCTCTCGACGTGGGACGCACATCAAGTGGCTACATGCACGGCATGCTGGATGAACTGGCGATGTACTCCAGGGCGCTGACTTCGGCGGAGGTCGCCGAACATTATATTGCCGGGAATCGCGCTTCAGGCGGCAGTGTTGAATTGCAGGTTGGATTCGGCAACAACCTCGATCCATTCGTGGGGCCGGGCGGCAGCCCTGAAACGGCGTTTACAATTCCTCCCTTCGCGGGTGACAAAAACCTTGCCGGGACACTTCCCAATCAACGCTACTTCCAGTACAGCGTCCGGTTTAAAGGCAACGGCAGCTTCACGCCCGCCGTGGAGTCCGTTCAGGCAACGTGTTCATCGCCTATCACCCCCGTTTTCAAGGATGATACCGCGGAGAAGTTTCTGCAGGGGACTTTTGTTGATGAACATACCACGATAGTCGGTGATCTGATCGCTTTGCAGGATTTGTCGGCGGCCGGTCCGGAATCTATTGACCCATCTGCGGCGAGCCCGATTGGACTTTGGCTGCTGGATGATATGAACTGGGCGACAGGAGATCGCCCGGTCATTGCCACCAGGGGGACATCGGGACGCGCTTACGGGGATGCCATGCCCACACTTGTTGCCAAACTCGGTATTCGGGCAGGATTGTTCGGCGGAGGCGGTGGATACCTGGATTCACTGGGGATACCGTTCGGCCTCCAATCGGGAGATTTCTCAGTGTCGCTATGGTTTAACACGAAGTCGAACGCCAGGCGCACGCTGATCACGACGGATGACCCCAACCGCTATTTCGAGATCGAAGTGAATAGCGACGGCTTGAATTCGGCTCCGGGAAGAGTGGCTTTTGTCTGCAGTGATGCGGGCGGCTCGCCTGTTCGCGTTGCGTCACTGAGATCCGATCTTAGAAATGGGCAGTGGCACCATGTTGTGGGTGTTCGGGCCGGCAGCCAGTTTTTGCTTTATGTCGACGGCGAAAGGGCGGGCGGTGCGGTCAGTTCGAGTTTCAGCGGTGTAGGCGATTCTGCCAATCTGCTCGTAGGCACCTCGCCGGCGAAAACCAGCTTCTACCAGGGCTATATCGACGAAATCGCGATCTTCAACCGGGCAATTTCCGAGAAAGAGATAGGTCAGAACTTCGGCGGCTGGGCGCGCACGCGGAAGACGGGCTACTACCAGAGCCGGGTCTTCGAGCGTGATCAACCTTCGATCTGGCAGACGCTTTCCTGGGCGGCGGATGCACCGTACGGCAGACATCTGGACACGGGCGACGACACCATCGTCGCGCTCTGGCGTATGGAAGACACCGGTTCGCCGATTACGAACTCGGTTGCCGCCAACCCGCTGGACGGTGTTGTTTCTGGGGCTACAGCGGGCGCTGCGGGTCGCTTCGGCAAGGCGCTCGATTTCGATGCGGCCAACAGCGCGTATGTCCGCGTCGCCCATGATCCGGCACTGGAACCCGTCGGCGACAGGCTTACGGTGGAAGCATGGATATACATGGATGAAGCCGACAACCGTACCGTTCTTGACAAAAGCGCCGGCGGAAACGGCTATTCTCTCACCACGGACGAGGACGGCCGTCCTTCTTTCAGGCTGGGAGGCGATTCGTGTACCGCCTTCATGCCTGCAAGGGCCGGCAAGTGGACACACGTGGCCGGTGTCTATGACGGCAGCAATATAACTCTATATGTCGACGGCAATGTCGAGGGAGTTGGCGAAAGCACAGGCAATCTTGCGTCGGGAGCGGACCTGTGGATCGGTCGCCAAGCCGGAGGTACGGGCTATTTCGACGGTCGTATCGACGAAGTGGCTATTCATGAGCGAGCGCTGGGCGACGAAGAAATACTCGATCATTATCGCGCCGGCATCGGTACGCTGAAGTTCCAGGCACGGGTAGCCAACACCAATATCACGGCTCAGCCGTTCGTCGGCCCCGGGGGAAGCACCAACACTTACTTCCTGGACTTCTTCGGCAGCGATCTCACGGGTCAGCTCGATCTCGGCAAGTTCTTCCAGTATCGGGCGGTGGTCGATACCGAGGATGCCCGATGGGGACCGCAGTGGGGAGGCAGCCGCATCTTCGTGTCGGGATACCCGGTCAACAACCCCACGATCGAACCGGTGGAAAGTGCCGGCTACCTGTTCCCAGGGCACCTGATCGCTTTCTCCGAAAACCGCTCGACTAACAATAACACGGGAGTGAAGTACCAGGTGTCCGGAGACGCTGGATCGAATAACCGCTGGTTCTACTGGGACGGAGGAGAATGGAAGGTGGAAGACCTGTTCGGCATGACGCCGGTCTACGACTACCAGGCCAGCTCCGCCGGCATGGTAAACGACAATATCGGCGCCTTCTACCTCCAGCATTACAACGCGTCAGGCGGTCTGTTCCGCTTCAGGGCTTTCCTCCACTCCGAGGGCGAGCAGCCGCAGTCGCTGGATTGGGTGCAACTGGAAGCCTCAGTTGGACGGGTTGTCATAACGGCGCCGAACGGCACCGAAAACGGCGACAAGTCCTGGCTGGGCGACGTGCCGTACGATATTACCTGGGCTGTCACTCCCGGGGTTACCGGCACGGCGACAATTCAGTATTCCTCGGACGGCGGCAATGTCTGGCGCCATCTCAACCCTCCGGCCACGGCCGTCGATATCACCGCTCTGCGGCACGAATGGCTGACTCCCGCCAGCCCGTTGACAACGCAATACCTCATCCGCATAAGGCACAACACGGATCCGTCGATATACGACCAGTCGGACAACACATTTACCGTTACCCGCGGTCTGCAGATCGTCGAGCACAACGGCGGCGAACCGACGTGGTATATAGGCGACACCGAAGACATAGTCTGGCGGCGCGGCTACCAGGTTGCCCCGGCTTACCTTGATTTCATGCCGTACGACGGGGAAACCAACTTCGTGCGGCTGGTGGCTACACCCATCGGCCCGTTGCGCATCAATACCTACGCATGGACAATTCCCATGCAGGAACCGATGCTGCTTTCCGAGGAAGGCCGTTTACGTGCGATTTCCGGCGACGGGCAGTATTTCGACCTGTCCGACGAGACTTTTGTATTGGCGGGCGCCGTTCTAACGAGACCGGGGCCCGGCGGATCCGTCAAGAAGGGCGCACCTTACGCGCTGGAATGGTACTCCGCCGGTTGCGGTCCCGAAGTCAGGATAGAGTTGCAGCCCACGGCCGCTTCGCCCTGGCAAATCATCGACGAGAACGCGCCAAACCTGACAGGCTTTAATACTTACATATGGACGCCGACCAACAACCCCACCGAGGAGGCCAGAATAAGGATCACTTCGATTACGGATCCGCGGGCCGACGGCGTGTCCGAGACGTTCACGATTGCGGCTATAGACCTCGTCCAGCCCGTGGGGGCCCCCAACCTTGCGGACGCGGAAAAACTGCTGCAGCATACCCAGTATCCGATCATCTGGAAGGCGGGCGGCGCCGCTGATTATGTAAACATTCTGTTGTCAACCAACAGCGGAGGAGAAGGCGGTTGGATAGCCATCGAGACCAACTGGCCGAACTTGAACGGCGCCGACGTCAGCAACGTCTACAACTGGACCGTTTCACCTTTTCCGTCTGAAACGGTCCGCGTCCGCGTCGAGGACGCCGTAATTCCCGATGAGCTTGCCGGTGAATCGCCCTACGACTTTCAGATAGCCGGTTTGAGAGTGACCTGGCCGAACGGTCCGGTGGATCTGCAGCAGTGGCCCAAGGGAGAGCCGCGCGATATCCGGTGGGATGTCAATGCCGCGGGACTCGACGGCACCGTGGAATTCTCGTACGACAACGGCATATCTTGGTCGAATATAGTCTCGGGTCCAATTCTTCTGACCCGCAAATGGCCCTATACTCCGGTTACCCCTACCGTGCGCGGACTCGTCAGGATAACTGCCGACGATCCGGCGCCTTTCAGCAATGTATGGGATCAGAGCGATTTCAATTTCGCCGTATCCGGTTTGAAGATAACTGCGCCCGAGCTGGATTCGCTCTACACCATAGGCACAACCGCCCTCGTGACATTCGTGGCGGCCGCCACGCGCGATGCGGACGGTTATCCGCCCATCTACTACGCGGGAGACGGCGTGAATTATGACCGCAACAACCCGATAAACACACCCGACGACGTAGTCCTGAACGAGAACTATCCCGGCATCCATAATTTCGAATGGGTCGTGGAGCCGACGCGCACTCCTTCCATCAACGCCAGGTTGCGCGTTGAAGCCGGCACGTTTTTTGCAGAATCTCCCAGATTCACCATCCGCGGGATTAAGTTCAACCAACCCGCGCCGGGAACCGTATGGGCAGCCGGGCCGCACAACCTGACCTGGTCCGTTGCCGGCCTGTCACCCGACGCAGTGGGACGCGTCGATGTTTCAGTCAACGGCCGGGCAGGGCCGTTCGACGTCCCTGTTGCGGAGGGATTCTTTGTCTCGGGCGGACAGGCGTCATGGACGATTCCACCCGATCTGGGGCCCGCTACCAACACGATACTGCGCATAAGAGTGACGAACTCGAGCCTACCGGCCGACGATAACTTCACAGCCTATTCAGAGCCGTTCGTCCTGCAGGGCATCCGGGTGGAAGTGCCGACCAACGGGGCCGCATGGGCCCTTGGCGAATCGCGCCAGCTCCGGTGGACAGCCGCCGCCGGCGGTTCATCGGTCAACATCTTCTACTCCGCGGAGGACGGCGCAACATACGAGACGGCGCCGATCGCCACTTTCGTCAATTCCGTCGACGGCGTCAACACACGGTCCTGGAATATCCAGATGACACGGCGGCCCTCCTGGAATGCCCGCGTTAAGGTCGTTTCGCGGGTGCACGCCGGCGTCCAGGGCGTTTCGGAGCCCTTCGTGATGCAGGGCATCAAGGTCACGAAGCCGACGAGCACGGACATCTATGCCACAACGGATGCCACAAACCTGATCTCCTGGGTTGGCGTCAATGCCGCCGGCGCCGTGACGTATGACGTGTTTTACATCAGGCAGAACAATCCCCCCGTACTGATTCAGGCGAACGTTTCGGGGACGACGATCAATTGGTCCATTCCGCAGGATGCCATTTCGGACGAGGTTAGAATCGCCGTAACGGACGGAACCTTCACCAACATTTCGGAAGTATTTCAGGTCGTAGACCGTCCAACAATCCAAATCTCGGAACCGGCCGCCAACGCTTACTGGGGGGTAGGCACCGATCAGCGGATCGAATGGATCCGCGGCGGCTCGATGGAGAACGCGTTCGACGTCTGGTATTCGCGCCGTCCGTATGCCGTGACAAATCAGCTCAGCGAAGGCGACAATGTCGAATTCGACCCGCAGAAGAACGTCTTCTGGATACCCTGGCACATCCCGGACGAGCTGGGCCAGACCAAGATCATCGTCGAGCACAAACTGAGGCCCGACGTGATCGACACGTCGGCTGTCTTCAATATAGTCGGTCGATTCGAAATGGTCACGCCGACCAACGGGATGGCTTTCTTCGCCTTGAAACCCAACACGCCGGTGATCTGGCGCACGATAGGTTCGGTACCCTTCGTCGACGTGTACTATTCACTGTCGGAGGAGCATGACGCAGCCAGCTGGGTCAAGGCCAATACCGCGCCGATCGAGAACAACTTCAGGCGCTACGATCCGGGCGACGTGGCCGGTTCCTGGGCGCAGAAGACCTACCCGTGGACCGTCGCCAATGCCCGTACTCCCTATGCCCGGGTGCGCGTGCAGGAAGCAGCCTACACCGAGAAGTTCGATTCGGGCGCCGAAGGTCCCTACGCCGATTCGGACGGCGAGTTCCGCATACAGTACTATACGGTCTACTGGAATGTCTACGACAGCGAAACCAGCAACCGCCTCGACAAACTGGCGGTCATTGACAGCTCCGGGTGGTCGGCCTCGGATCTCTCCAACCAGGGCGATGATAGGATATCGAACGATTACCCGTGGGGCCTGTGGAATACCGAATGGTACCGCGTTGGATACTTCGACAAACGGGTACTCGGCTGGGCATCGGAGAACCTCACGATTTCCATTCCCGGGCCAAGAGTCTGGACGCAGAACGTTGCCATGGTGCAGTCGCTGGTCGATCCCGACTACCATGTTCTGGCAAGTTTCTCCTACGATGCCGATTCGCAGAGCTTCACGATTCATTCATGGTTGGAACGGCGTGGCGAAATCCTTGACACCGCCGGCAAGAGTACGGTCCACATCTACGATGAGGACGGGGACGAGATCGATACGCTGGTGAACAGCACGCCTCTTCCCAACGGCGTATTCTGGACCGTGTGGGACGCTTCAAGCCTCGATGCGAAAGCCGTCTATTTTGCCAAGGTCGACATCGAGTTCTCCGGATTCACATACTCCTCGGGACTGACCTTCACCCTGCAGGTTCCGGTCGGCCTGGAGGTTCGCGATGTCCTTGAGGAAGTGCTTTCGACCGTACAGTCAAACATCCTCACGGATGTCAGCGGCGTCGAATCGAACCTGACGCGCCTGAGAGGCGATATCGGCAACCTGCGGGCGATTACCGAGGCCGGTTTCTCAAATCTGACGGATATTGCGCGGCAGACGACAAACCTGATCTCCCAGGTGCGCGGCGACGTGACCAATATCGCCGCCGACGTCGGACTGCTGACCAACCAGATGGTCGCGGTGGTCGGACCGACTTTGCGCGGGATTACCAATCAGATGTCGATCCTGCGGGCCGACACGGAACAAAGCCTGGCCAGGATACTGACGCGGCCCGACGTGTTCGTCTTCGGTACAACTAATACGGTTCTATACAAGACGAGCCGCCGGCTGGCTACGGCGCCGACAATCAGCGTCGAGCCGTCAGGCTACAGCGCTTCCATGGCGGAGGTCGCGGCAGGGCTGGGAATCTACGAGCACGTACTTACGGCGGACTGGGGTATCGGCAACTACACCATAACCTGCACCGACCCCGGCAACGGGCCAAGAGACAGCCTGATCATACGCGTCGTGGCACAGGACATCTACTCTCTGCCGCAAGCTGTTGCCGGACTGAGCAACAGGCTCGACGAGATCGAAACCCGCATTGTCAACATCGCGTACGTAACCGAAGAGATCACCAATACCGTTTCGCCTATGCTGGAAAGCATCACGGTCGATCTGGATGACCTGGCGGACAAGCTGACAAACATAGTCAGTGCCGACATCGGTGTCTTGCTGGAACGGACTGAAGTGATGCAGACCGACATCGTCAGCCTGACCAATGCTCTTCTCGGTGTAACCTGGGACGCTTTAAACCAGATCAGAACCGACGTCGGCTCGCTGACAAACCAACTCGCTATCCTGGAAAACCTGGATTACATCGCAAGCGCCGTTCAAAGCATGACCAACGCCGTGGCAGTGGTTGCTCAGATTACGAATATATCCGAGCAGGTCGCGATTCTCACCAACGTGCTTTACAATGCCAACTGGGGCGAGATCAGGGACATGGCGGCCGATGTCAGGGATCTAACGAACATGGTTGCCGTGCTCAGGTCGGAGGACCTTTCCAGGATTGCCGGCGACCTCAATCTGCTGACCAATACGCTCTACGACGTCGATTGGGAAATCGTCGGCAGGATCCAAAGCGACGTCAGCAGCCTGACGAATATTCTGGCCGGGTTTAACATCGTCAGCAACATGGCCGCCCAGGTGAATGAACTGGCGGCTGCTCTGCCCACGGTGTATGCCGATATCAAGAGTGTCACCAACACGCTGGCCAACCTGCCCGGCCTGCAGGGCATAGCCGACCAGTTGAGCAGCCTTTCCAACTCGCTGGCCGTGCTCGGCAGCCTGACGAACATAACGCTGCAGGTGGACGCCATAGCCGACGCCGTGGTGGGGACCGATTTCACGATAATGGCCGAGAGGATCGGCGCAATTACGAATCAGCTCGCTCTGCTGGGCGACCTCGAGTTCATTTCCGACCAGCTGCGCAGCCTGACAAACGCCGTTGCCGGCCTCAGCAGCGTGACGAACCTGGCCGGCCAGATAGCCGGCTTGACCAATGTGCTGGTTTGGTCCGATGTGCTGGAGATAAAAGCCAATGTCAGCAGTATTACCAACACGCTGACGCGACTGGACGGCCTGGGCGCCCTGGCCGAACAGATCGGGGGGCTGAGCAATTCCCTGGTTTCGATCAGCGGCGTGACGAATATGTTCGACCAGATGACCTTTGTGTCGGACGCGTTGCGCGGCATAAACCTGGGAATGATGGCAACTAACATAAGCGCCATCACCAACACCCTCGCCGGGTTCGACTGGACGACGATCACCGACATCCGCGACAACGTCGTCACGGCCACCAATATACTGGCGGGTCTTACGGAACTGCAGACGATCACCGCGCAACTTTCGGATTTGACCAACAGCATTCAGGCATTGAGCGGTGTCACGAACCTGGCGTACCAGATTGCCGGCATCACCAATGCCCTGGCCGGACTGGATTGGCGGGACGTTCTTGAAATCAAGGCCGACATGAGCAACGTGACCAACACGCTGGCGTCGCTGACGCAACTGGAAGAAATAGCCTCACAGCTCTCGGCTCTGACCAACAGCATGCAGGCGCTAAGCGGCATCACGAACCTTGGGGTGCAAGTCTCCGGCATCACCAATGCCTTGGCAGGGCTCGATTGGCAGGATATCCGCGACATCCGGTCGGACATAAGCGGTATAACGAATACGCTTGCCGGCTTGACCGCGCTTGACGCCATTGCCGATCAACTTGGGAGTTTGAGCAACATGGTATACGCACTTGGCGCCATGACCAATGTGCCGGCACAGGTGGATGAACTGGTCGCGTCTCTTGCCGGGGTCGATTTCGTGCGGGTGGCCGCCGACCTGACGTCCATAACGAACGTCCTGTCCGGATTCCAGTGGTCTGATGTCACGGCGCTTCGCAGCGACGTGTCCGGCATTACCAACAGGCTTGCCGCTTTTGACTGGGCCGTGATAACGGATATTCAAAGTACAATGAACAATGTTACCAACACACTGGTCAAGCTGTCCGGGCTGGACGAGGTCGCCGATAAACTGGCAAGCCTGACAAACACCATTCAGAACCTGACCGGCGTGACGAATCTGGCCGTGCAGATCAGCGGCCTGACAAACGCCCTGGGGCGCGTGGACTGGAACGATATCCTTGCCATCAAGTCCGATATGGCCACGGTCACCAACGCGCTGGTGGCGCTGGATAACCTGGATGAGATTATTGCCCAGTTGCAGATTCTGACCAATAACTTCGCCATTGTCGGCGACGTGACCAACATGGCCGGTCAGGTCGAGGCCGTGGCGGCCGCGCTCGACGGCGTGGACGTCGGGGCGATGTCGCGAAACATCAACACCCTCACCAACACGCTGGCGACGTTCGACTGGGAAGTTGTGGCAGGCATCGGCAACAACGTTCAGAAGCTGACCAATACGATCGCCGTGGTTACCGATCTGGGCGACGCGGTTGCCCGGCTGGCGGGTCTGACCAACGCGGTCGCCGACCTCAGCGGCCTGACGAACCTGGCCGTACAGGTCGGCGATCTGACAAACGCCCTGGGGCGCGTGGACTGGAACGACATCCTGGCGATCCGTGCCGACATCGGCGCCATGACCAATACGCTGGCCAACCTTGAAGGCCTGCGGAGTGTGCCGGATCAACTCGGAAACTTGAGCAATGCGCTGGCCGCCGTCAGCATTGTCACCAATATTGCGGCTCAGGTCGATCAGGTCGCACTGGCACTGTCGGCCGTCGATCTTACCGCATTGTCGGCCGATATCGCGAGCCTGACCAACGCCGTGGGCGGGGTGAGTCTGCCCGCCGTGGCGCGGGATATCACGGGCATGACCAATACGCTGGCCGCCCTGGGCAGCCTGCAGGATGTGGCGGACCAGCTTGCCGTGCTGACCAACACCGTGTCCGGACTGAGCAGTCTGACCAATATCCCGAATCAGATAGCGGGCCTCTCCAATGCTTTGGCCGGCGTAGACTTCAACGCCATGATGGCCGGACTGAGTTCCGTTACGAACGTCCTGGTTGACGTTGACTGGAACGAAGTGCAGGTTCTTGCCCGGAATGTCAACGCGCTGACCAACGCCCTGCTCAACGTAGACTGGACCGCGCTTGCGTCGTTGCGGGATATTCCGGCCATCTCGACCGGCGTTACCGCAATTGCCGCTTCCGTCAGCGGGGCAAATCTCGGCGCCGTTGACCTGGTCTCGATAGAAAGAAAACTCGGTGTGTCAACCGACCCGGCGAATGCAAACACTTTCTTCGGACGTCTCGCAAGGGTATCGGAGAGCCTGAACTCGATCGGCAGTTCCGCCGATCGTGCGGCCCAGACGGCTCAGTCGGCCAAGACCGAAGCGGGCAACGCCAGTACCGGTATTCGCAAGCTGAAGGACGCTTTAGAGGAAGGCGATCTGGAAGGTGTTAATGCCGCATTGCGCGAACTCCGGGCTTCGATCGAGCTTACCCAGCGCGAAGTCGCGCAGATTCCGAAGGGCGTGGAAATGGCGCCGCTGATCGGATCCGTCAACGATACTGCCGCCACGATCCAGCAGTTCGCGGCCCAGGGAGGCTTCAACGGCATGCTCGACATGATCGAGAAGCTCCCGGAAGACTTCGGCAAGGGCGGCGCCGAACTGGATGCCGAGGAACTGGGCAAGTTCGATCGGAACGTACAGGATATGCGGGATTCCCTGATCTTCCTGCAGAAGCTGGTTGATGAAAAGCGCTACGAACCGGTGGTCGAGGAAAGCTGGCTGGGCGTGCAGTAGAGGTTCACCGGGCTCTGCGAGGTCATGCATCACCGTGTTTGTGAAATCGTGTGCCAAGGCTTTTGTTGCCCGACCGCAGACTTGTTGCTATGATCAACGCCCTCTGATGCAAAGAAGATTATCATTCGGCATGCGGTTTCTTGTCGCGATGGCTTGCCTGCTTTCGCTGGCACCCATTGCGAGCGCGAGCAAGGTGGTTTTGCGCATCCGTGCGGGCAATCCAATCGAGCAACCGCAGAAAGTAGAGATAAAGTCCAATCTGCCGCCGCGCGTCCGCGAGAGGGACATCCTTAGTCTGGGCGGTCTCGATCTCGGCTATGACGTCAGGAACGACATTTATTACGTTCACAAGGAGATCGAACTCGGACCGAACGAAGTCGCCGTTTACGATGTCGAAATAGATGACATCTGGCGGATCCCCGCGGAAGATCTGGACGCGATGACGCGCCGGGCCGGCCGGCTCGAAGACCAGCTCGATGCCACCGACTACACCGCGAGAGCCGCCGACTTGAGGCGGACCGTCGAGCGTGAAATCAATGCGATTCGACTCAAACAGCGCGAAGCCCGGATCGGCCCCGGGGTCGGCCCGATCGATCATATCCGGGCATACGATGCCAACCTTGAGACCTTCGATCGCGTGAAACGCGATATCGGCCACCTCGAAAACCTGGTTCTCGGGACCGGGCAGGATCCCGGTCCGTTGGTCGGCACGGTCGCCGCCGCCTCTACCAGACCCGAACCGGTCGAGCCCGAAGGCGGCTACAATACCACCATCTATCGCCTTACCGTTCGCAACACTTCGCCGCAATTCCAGCGTGAAGTCCCTATCAGGCAGGATCTGCCGCCCGAGATAAGAGCGCAGGACGTGACTGATCCTGCCGGACTTTTCGTAGGCGTCGATCCCAAAACCGGCATAACATACCTCTATGCCAGGAAGCTGCAGCTGGCTCCCAACGAAGAAAAGGTTTTTGAGGCCGGGATTCGCGACAAGTGGAATATCAACCGGCCGCGCATAGATCTGCTCGAGAACGGGGCCACTGCGCTTCTGCAGCGTGTCATCAGCACCAGGAAGTACGCCTCTCTGGAGGAATTGCTGCGCGGGTTGCTGAGCCGGCTTGATCAAATCAGATCCGAAACCGGCCCCGAGAGCCTTAGCCCGGAATATATCGCCTTCTATCGCGACCAGGGCGCCCGTCTGGACCTGATCGAAGACAAGTTGAATCGCATCGAAGCCGGCCTGCGGCCGATTGATACTTCTTCCAAGCTCGGTTTCGACATCAAGCCTCCCAGCCCGAAGACGACCTGGCTGCTGATCTACATTATCCTTGGCTTCCTGGCCGTGGTCAGCTTAGTATTTTTCTTCCGCTGGTACGGTCGCGGCAAGGCGGAGAGAATGGAGGCCTGAGGCGGCGATGGGGCCCAAGATCGGTTTCTTCAAGTTCAATGAAAGCGGTAAAATTGTCGAGATCCGCCAGGATGTGGTCCACGCAACCGGCCTCACAAACTGCATGAACGGTCAGTTGGTGCGATTGGGCGCCAACTCCCGGGGCATCATTCTGGGATTTGACACTAATTACGTTCTCATCCTGGTGGTGGATGAGGGCGCCGTGCTGAAGCCGGGCGACGACGTCCGGACGACACTTGAAGATTTCAAAGTACCCGTGGGCGAGGGGTTCCTGGGGCGCCGGGTGAACGCTCTGGCCAAACCGATCGACCGACGCGGTCCGATCAGGGAAGACGCGCTTTATCCCATCTTCGGGCAGGCGCCCTCGGTGCTCGAGCGCATTCCCCTGACGGATGAGCTCCAGACCGGCACCAAGATCATCGATATGCTGAAACCTGTAGGCAAAGGTCAGCGCATGCTCATTCTGGGCGACAGGATGACCGGCAAGACAACCCTCGGGGTGGACGCCATTATCAATCAAAAGGGCAAAGATGTTATCTGCATCTATTGCTGTATAGGCAAGGCCGAGGCTGCGCTGAACCGGATTATCGAGACATTCGACAACAAGGAAGTGTGGGGTTACACGATCGTCGTCGCCGCGACGGCCTCGGACCCGATGGGACGCCAGTACCTCGCGCCCTATGTAGCAACCAGTCTCGGCGAATACTTCATGCACGAGAAGCAAGGGCACGTCCTGATGATATTCGATGACTTCACGAAGCATGCCTGGGCGTATCGCCAGATTTCCCTGCTGCTGGAACGCGCGCCGGGCCGCGACGCCTATCCCGGCGATATCTTCTATATCCATTCCCAGCTCGTGGAACGGGCCGGTAAACTCAACCTGGAACGGGGCGGCGGATCGATGACCCACCTGCCCATCGTCGAGACTCTCCAGGGAGACGTGGCCGGTTACATCCCTTCCAATATCGTTTCCATGACCGACGGCCAGATATATATGAGCACACCGCTTTTCAGCGAAGGATTCCGTCCCGCCATCGACATGGGCCTGTCCGTCTCCCGGATCGGCAGCAAGGTCCAATGGCGCGCGGTGAAGGAAATGACCGGCATGCTCCAGCTCGAATTCGTGCGCTACAAGGAACTGGAGAGACTTACGCGTATCAAGGCGGGCGCCTCGATCGACGTGCGCCGGCGCCTCAAGAAAGGGCGCGTCGTTGAAGAAGTGCTCAAGCAGAAAGAAAACGACCCCGTTCCCATGGAGGAACAGGTCCTGTTGCTGTTCGCCCTGCAAAACGGCTTTCTCAACGACGTTGAACCTGAAGACGTGCAGAAGCGCCTGAGACTCCTCGTTAAGCAGATCATGGATAACCGCCCCGATCTCGTCGAGGAGTTGATTGCCAGACGCGAGTTGACCGAAGGGATGAAGGAGGGACTCAATGAGCAGATTCGGCTCTTCAAAGGTGCCGATCTTCAAGCTCAGAGTTGAAGAAAAAGGCGTCATAAAGGATATTAAGGAAATCATCGTCCGTATCCATGGACTGCCGACATGCCTCAACGGCCAGATCGTCGATATGGGGAACGGCGTCAAAGGCATTATCATGGGGTTCGACGAAAGGGATGTTCTGGTCCTTGCCCTGGGCGATCCGGGCAGACTGCGTATGGGCGGAGAAGTAACCGGCGTCAGCGAACCGTTCCGCATCCCGGTCGGTGACGCCTTCATCGGACGCATGGTCTCCGCCCTGGGTGAGCCCTTCGACAACAAGGGAGATGTCGAGGCGTCCGACTTCCTGCCCGTACTCAGGGAATCACTGCCGATCCCGGCCCGAGCCCCGGTCGACGAGTTTTTTGCCTCGGGCACCAAAGTAGTAGACCTGATAGCACCGATTGCCAAGGGCCAGCGCCAGCTCATCCTCGGAGACCGTCTGACCGGCAAGACGGTTATCGCCGTGGACGCCTTGCTGAACCAGGCCGGGAAAGACTGTCTATGCATTTACTGCTGCATCGGCAAGTCGATGTCGGCGCTGCAGAAACTGATGACGACACTCAGCAACAGGAATGCTCTTTCCTACACTATTGTCATGGTGGCGACGGATGCTTCGCCGGTCGGCGAACAGTTCCTGGTTCCTTTCTCGGCGGCGACGATGGGAGATTACTTCACGGCCAGAGGCCAGGACGTCTTGATAGTGTTTGACGATCTCACCAAGCATGCCTGGGCCTACCGGCAACTTTCGCTGCTGATGGACAGACCGCCCGGCAGGGAGGCGTACCCCGGGGATATCTTCTATGTTCAGACCCAACTCATGGAGCGGGCCGGAAGATTCAACGAAGATCACGGCGCCGCCGCCATGACTTTTCTGGCAATCGCCGAAACCATTCAAAGCGACCTGACCGGCTACATTCCTTCAAACCTGGTGTCCATGTGTGACGGGCAGATATTCATGAGCACCCAGAGCTTTGCCGAGGGCAACCGTCCCGCCGTCGATTTGTCGCTGTCCCTGTCCATCATTGGCGGAAAGGTGCAGCCCAAAATCCTGAAGACGCTGACTGCCTCTCTGCGGGCGGACCATGCCAGGTATAACGAAATCAGCAAACTCGGCCGATTGCAGACCGGCCTGTCGGGCGAGGGCACCGCAATCGTGAACCGCGGCGAAGCAATCCTGGCCATTCTGCAGCAGGGCGAACATCAGCCGGCCTCACTGGTCGAAGATGTCCTGCTGCTTCACGCGCTCGACAAGGGCCTCATCGTGGGGCTTCCCCGTGAGGACATCCGGAAATTCTCAAGCGAGATACTTGCCTTCGCGAGACAGAAGGATCAGGCGGTTCTGGCGGAGATCGAGAAGAAGAAGCGTATGACGGCCGAAATCGCGCGCCGCCTGGATTCGATTGTGCTCGAGTATTTCGCCATGGCGTTTGCCGCCGGACTGTCGGCGCCGCCGGAAGCACGGCCGCGGGAAGAACAGCCGCTTTGAAAGAAAGAAGTGAAGGTAACCATCCTCAATCCGAAACACGTGCTCTACGAAGGGGATGCGCAAAGCGTCTTCCTGCCGGGCGACACTTCGGAGTTTGAGATCATGGACCATCACGCCCCGATTACCAGTCTGCTGGCGGCCGGAGATGTGATCATCGACTGGGGCAATCGGATCAGCATTAAGGACGGCATGGTTAAGTTCGACAACAACGAGTGTACAATCCTGGTTGAGGAATAGCGAGACGTCCGGAGGTGCCGTGGAACTCTTTGTAATCTTTCTCGTGATGTTCGTGACGATCATCGGCCCTTCGGGCGTTATTGCCGCCATCGGCTACGCCAGCATCAAGGCCCTCGGAAGAAATCCTTCGGCGGCGGGCAAGATCCTGCAGGCAATGATCATAGCGCTGCTGTTTGCCGAGGGTATCGCCGTGATTGCCCTCTTAATTCTTTTTCAGCTCTTTGGGAGGGGATGAGACCGTTAAACGGAGATCAAAATGCAAGACATAATAGGAATTCTGCTGCCCGTTGTCGTGGCACATGCCCTTGTGCTCCTGGTGATTGTTTTCGTCATCAAGAAACTGCTGCTCAACGACACAATGCAGGCCGTCTCCCGCATTCGCCAGGCGGAAGCGGAGGTTAGAAAGCGCGAAGAAAGCATCCGTCAGGAAATGAAGGGGCACGAGAGAGAATTTCTCAAGAAGAAGGCCGAGGCTGAGGAAGAACTGCAGAGACAACGCGAGGAATCGGAAAAGGAGATGGCCCGGCTCAGAGACCAGATCATAGATGAATCCAAGCGTGAAGCGGACCGTATACTGACTCTGGCCCGCAAGGACGAAGGAAAACTGCGGCAGCAATTTCTGCAGCAGATGGAAGAAAAAGCCGTCGATTACGGTTCGCAGATATTCCAACTGGTCTTCAGCGAGAAGATGAACGAAGCCTTGAACAACCGGTTCATCGACGAATTGCTCGACGCACTGGAAGAAGTGGACGCCACCGGTATTACGGTCGATGCCGCAGAGGCCGAATTCACTTCAAGCCATCCGATTGGAGACGAGCAGAAACAGAGAATGAAGAAACTGCTATCGGATAAGTTCGGCGTGGATGTGAATGTTGAAGAGAAGATCGACAGGGATCTGATGGCCGGTCTCGTATTCAAAATCGGCAGCCTTGAAATCGATGGCAGCCTGCGCAACCGTTACAGCGAGGCGGCGGTTGAAGTGAAGAAATCAACGCATCTTTAACCCCGTGCGGCGGAGAAACCGGCGATGCAGCTCAACGAGTTGAGAAAGGAACTTCGGTTTAATGGGGAATTAACCGATCTGATCGAAACGTTGAAGAACATCGCCGCGGCCCAGTATCACATGATGGAGAAGGAAAAACAGCGATTCGAAGATTTTATGAAGGCCTTTTCCGGTTTCTTTCGTGTTGTGGACCTGGTTAGAGTGGACAATCCCCTTGTGCACGAAGCATCCGACGTGCTGGGCATTATCGTCGTCACTTCAGACTCGGGATTCATGGGCGGCCTTAACCAGGGCGTGATTCGGACGGCTCTGCGCTGCCAGGGCGCGCGGGGCAACAGCAAGACCCGCCTTGTCGTAATCGGAGACAAGGGCGCGACGACTTTTTCCGACGCCGGCCGTGACTTCAAGTTCTTCCCGGGCGTCGATCAGGCGAGAATTTACGAACATGCGCTTGAAATCAGGGACTACGTCGTTGGCCAGGTCTTAAACGGCAATATCGGGAAGCTGATGGCGGTCTATTCGCGGCCGCTCACTTTCACGGCGCAGACCATTGAAGTAATCAGTCTGCTGCCTTGCGCGGCGCTCTTCGACCGTCACGCCGACAGCGAAGTCTCCCGCCTCACACCGGGCCGGGGGTTTCTGGCCGATGCCCGCCAGGTGATCGTGGAATCGTCGTTTTCAGCCATGGTTGAATACTTGTCGGGAGTATGGGTTGCATCAAAACTCTACGAGATTTTTGAGGACAGCAAGCTGGCCGAGTTCTCCGCCAGGGCCATGCACCTCGAAGAAAGCCTGCAGAAGCTGGAAAAGAATCAGAAGAAGCTCCGTCACCAGTGTTTCAAGGCCGCCCACGAGAAAATCGACAAGGGGATGCGGGAGACTTTCGCGGCGGACAAGAAACGGCGGCGCCGGTATATCGGGACTTGACGATGCAAGGCGCCGACCGCGGAATTGAAAGAGAAGATATCGCAGGGAACCGCCCAAGCCGAATACCAGGCGGGAGGATAAGCGTATGACAGATGCCGTAGCCGAAACAGATAGGCAGAGAAAGGGCAGGGTTGCCGCCGTGCAGGGGCCGGTGGTCGACATAAAGTTCGAGCGAATCGAAGACATGCCCGATTTGCACGAAACAATTATGGTCAAGACCTTCGACAATCGCGATGTCGTGCTGCTTGTGGCCGAACACCTGGAAGGCAACATTGCCCGCTGCGTGGCTCTGGCCTCGACGCTTAATCTTCAGAGAAACGCCCCGGCAACCGCGATGGGAACCCCCCTGCGGATACCCGTAGGCGAAGAGCTCTTCGGGCGCATAGTCAACGTCATGGGACAACCGATCGACGGCAAAGGAGCTATCGAGACTGAAAAAACGGACGTCATCCACAAAGACGTATCCAGGATCGCCATGGATGTCGACACGCTCAAGACGGCCGGCAACGAGATAGTGCCCACGGGCATCAAGATCGTCGATCTTCTTTTTCCCGTCGTGAGGGGCAGCAAGACCGGCGTTATCGGCGGCGCGGGTTGCGGCAAAACGGTGCTCATCATGGAGCTGATCCACAATATCGTTGAAGAACACGAAGGCGCCTGCGTCTTTGCCGGCGTCGGTGAGCGCATTCGGGAAGGCAACGAACTTTATTTCGAATTCGAACAGGTCGGCATCCTGGATAAGATCATGATGGCGTTCGGCCAGATGGACGAACCGCCCGGCGCGCGCTTCAACGTGATCCTGACGGGAATTACCCTGGCGGAGTACCTCCAGTCCACGGGTCGTGAAGTGCTCTTGTTCATGGATAACGTTTACCGCTTTGTGCAGGCGGGCGCCGAAATCTCCACGCTGCTCGGCAGGACGCCTTCCGAAACCGGTTACCAGCCTACCCTCAGCTCCGAGGTAGGCGACGTGCATGAACGTATCCGCGGTTCGGTCTCCGCTTTCGAAGCCGTCTATGTTCCGGCCGACGATTTGACGGACCCCGCCGTGGTTACTATCTTCAGCTACCTGGATGCAGTAATGGTTCTGTCGCGCGAAAGAACCCAACTCGGTCTCTATCCGGCCATCGACGCGCTGGCTTCCTCCTGCTCCAACCTCAATGTCGCGGTCGTCGGACAGCGACATTTCGATCTTTCCCAGGAGTTGCTGCGCATCCTCACCAAGTACGAGGAACTGAAGCGCATCGTGGCCGTGATCGGAATCGACGAGCTTTCGAAGGGCGACCGCATGCTCTACGAGCGGGCGCGCAAACTTCAGAACTTCATGACCCAGCCGATGTTTGTCGCCGAATCGTACGTGGGCCGGAAAGGCGAATTCGTCACGCTGGAAGAGACCCTTGACGGCGTGGAGAAGATCATCGACGGCAGGCTCGACGATACGCCCGAAGAAGATCTCTACATGATAGGCGCCTTGTAACGGCCGCCGGATTCGTGTACGATAATTACGCCGTTATGAAGACCGTCGCAACCATACTGCTTGAGCGAAAACTGCTCTCCCGTGACGATTTGAGCAAGGCCGAGCGCATCGCCAGGCGGGAGCGTCAATCCCTCACAGCCGTTCTCCTCGACCAGAATGTGGTGGCCGAAACCGATCTGCTCCAACTCCTGGCCGGGCACCAGGGATTAGCTTTCGTTGACCTGAAGGAAACCGCGATCGCGCGCGAGGCCATCGACGCCGTTTCGGCGAAGCTGGTTTCGCACTACGGCGTCATGCCGGTTACGCTCGACGACGGTGTGCTCACTATTGCGGTTTCCGACCCTCTCGACATGTCCCCGGCCGAAGATATCGAAACCAATCTGGGTTACCAGGTGGAACGCGTGGTCGCGTGCCGCGGCGATATCCGCGAGGCCCTGCGAAAGCATTACGGCGTGGGCGCGGAAACAGTAGAGAAGATCCTGGCAGATTCGCCGGGACGCGTCGAAGTCGCACCGCTGGAAGAGTCACACGATCTCGAAAAGATGGCCGAGGACGCTTCGGTCGTGCGGCTCGTGAACCAGCTCCTGCAGCAGGCCATCAACGAGCGGTCGACGGATATTCACTTCGAGGTGTATCGCGACGGCGTGGTCGTGAGACGGCGCATTGACGGCATTCTGTACGATACCAGCGTGCCGAAGAAGATCCGGTTGCTCTATCCGGCCATGGTCTCTCGCGTCAAGCTGATGTCGGGGCTGAACATCGTGGAACGCCGGCTGCCTCAGGACGGCCGCGCCCGCATAACGATCGGCCGGCGCGAGTTCGATCTGCGCGTTTCGGTAGTACCGTCGATCCACGGTGAAGATGTCGTTATCCGCATTCTGCCGTCCACCATGATTTTCGACCTGGCGCACCTCGGCTTTTCCGAAGCACATCTCGAGGCCGTCGAGTCCCTGATCGCGGAGCCGAACGGCATTCTGTTTGTGACCGGGCCGACCGGCAGCGGCAAGAGCACCACGCTCTATGCCTGCATGAGCCGGCTCAACAGCCGTGAGAGAAAGCTGATCACTATCGAAGATCCGGTTGAGTACGAGCTCCGGGGCGTCACGCAAACCCAGGTGAATCCCAGGATCGGCCTTACTTTTGCCGCCGCTTTGCGAAGCATGTTGCGGCATGACCCGGATGTAATCCTGGTGGGCGAGGTCCGCGACCGGGAAACCGCGGACATCGCCGTCCAGACGGCCATGACGGGCCATCTCGTCCTGAGCACGCTGCATACCAACGACGCAGCCGGCGGCGCCGTACGCTTGATCGATATGGGTGTCGACCCTTACCTGATAACATCGACGGTGCGCGTTTTCATGGCACAGCGTCTGGTGCGCGTGATCTGCGGCGACTGCCGTGAGAGCTATATGAGCGAAGGACGAATGCTCTACCGGGGAAGCGGTTGCCGGCGCTGCAACAACAGCGGGTTCCGAGGAAGGATGGCGATCTGCGAGTTTCTGCCGCTCACGCCCGACATCCAGGACCTGATTCTTCGCAAAACGTCCGCCAAGGACATCCGGAAAAAGGCCGACGCGCTGGGAATGACAACCATGTTCGAGGACGGTATGCGGAAGGTTGCCCGGGGTTTGACGACGGAAGCCGAAGTGCTGCGTGTGACGACGACCTGAATCGGCGCCAGCCACCATGCCTGCTTACACTTACAAAGCAAAACGCGGGTCGGGCCAGACGGTCGAAGGAGAACTGACCGCCGACTCCCGCGCCGCAGCCCTGCTCGAGATCGACGCCAGGGGTTACAGTCCCGTCTGGGTCAGAGAAAGAACCGACACCGTCAGGAAGCGCAGGACGCGCATCTTTCGCCGTATCCGCTTCCGCGAAGTTACGATTCTAACGCGGCAGCTTGCCGGCATGATACGTTCGGGCGTACCCATACTCAGGGCACTGTCCACCATTGCCGGTCAAACGGAGAACCCGCGCCTCCGTCGCATCGTCCGGGAGATCATGGCCGCGGTTCGCGACGGCGGCATGCTTTCGGAGGCCTTGTCGCCCCACCCGGCGCTCTTCCCGGATCTCTATATCAACATGATCCGTTCGGGCGAGTCGGCGGGCAAGCTGGATACCTGCCTTTTCAGGCTGGCCGATTCGCGCGAACGGGAAGAGGATATCCGGCGAAGGGTGCAGGCGGCCATGGCCTACCCCATACTGATAATGACCGTCGGCGTCGCCACCGTGTTCTTGCTGCTGGCTTTCTTCCTGCCGCGGGTAATGGAGCTCTTCAAGGACTATCCCAGCCTTCCTCTGCCGACACGCATGCTTATCGCAACCAGCCGGTTCTGTTCGGACAACTGGCACTGGATGGTGCTCATTCTGGCCCTGCTCTGGGCAATCTTCAGGCGTTTGAAGGCCATCGACCGCGGCCGGGCTTTTGTCGACACGCTGATCCTTCAGCTGCCGGCGGTGGGAAAGTTCGTCTGCCAGGCCGACATCGGTCGATTCGCCAGAACCCTGGCCCTCTTGACGGATGCCGGGGTGCCCATTGACAGGGCCCTTGCGCTCAGCGCCGACACTCTGAAGAATGCCGTGCTGAGAGCCGAGATCGGTCAAGTCCGTCAGGACACCGTTCAGC
>Ga0180435_10000108_pt1 | contig 80911 bp, 58 predicted proteins | sample SS_ome_3_FD_132467 | JGI IMG/M metagenome (GOLD analysis project Ga0180435, IMG submission 132467) | Hypersaline lake sediment archaeal communities from the Salton Sea, California, USA - SS_3_S_1 metaG | ecosystem: Environmental > Aquatic > Non-marine Saline and Alkaline > Hypersaline >... | reverse complement strand
CGGTCTCGCTGCGATTCGGCAGGTAGCCCACCACGCGATCCCCCACCGTCACGCCGGCCGCGACCAGACCGCTGCGCACGCGCGCCACCTCGCGGGCGAGCTCCGCGTAGGTCAGCGCGCGCCCGCGCCCGGTCTCGCTCCATTCGACGAGCGCCGTGCGCGCGTTCGCGTCCGCGTCGCCCGCGTGCCGCAGCAGGTTCTCGGCGAAGTTGAGCCGCGCGTCCTCGAACCAGCGCGCGCCGGGCATGCGCGTCGGGTCGTCGACGACGCGCTCGCCCTTCTCACCGACCACACCCGTGAAGTCCCACACCGCGCTCCACAGCGCGCCGAGGTGCTCGAGCGACCAGGCGTGCAGCGCGGGGTAGTCGGTGGCGATCGGCTCGAGCCCCAGGCCGCGCGCGAACGCGGCCATGTTCGACGCGGACGCGCGCTCGTCGCTCGGCCGCCACAGGGCTCGCGCGCCGCTCATCCGTTCGCGCGCTCGGCCGGTGCGTCGACGATCGTCCCGGTGCAGGGCCCGAAGCCGATGCGGCGCGCGCCGTCGGCCTCGCAGTGCGCGGTGAGCGCGAGCTCGTCGCCGTCGAGCAGGAAGGTGCGCTCCTCGCCGCTGGGCAGCGCGATCGTGTCGCGGCCGCGCCAGGTGATCTCGAGCAGACAGCCGCGCGCGCTCTCCTCGGGTCCCGAAACGGTGCCCGAACCGAGCAGGTCGCCGGCCTTCATCCAGCACCCGTTGCTCGCGTGGTGCGTGATCATCTGCGCCGGCGTCCAGTACATGTCCTTGAACGAGCCGGTGGACAGGCGCTGCGCGCCGAGGCCCTCGCTGCGCATCTTCGCCGTCGCCAGGTGCGCGCTCACGGTCAGGTCGAACGCGCCCTTCGCCTCGCCGCCGGCGAGGTAGGCCAGCGGCGCCGGGTCGCCGTCCGGACGCGCGGGCGGCGCGACGCGGAACGGCGCGAGCGCGTCCGCGGTCACGATCCACGGCGACACGGTCGACGCGAAGCTCTTCGCGAGGAACGGACCGAGCGGCTGGTACTCCCAGGCCTGCATGTCGCGCGCCGACCAGTCGTTCAACAGGCACAGACCGAACAGGTGCTCCTCCGCCTCCTCGATCGGGATCGTCGTCCCCATCGTGTGCTCGCCGCCGAAGAAGATGCCGATCTCGAGCTCGTAGTCGAGCAGCTTGCACGGCTCGACGACCGGGTCCTTCTCGGGGTCCGGGCGACGCTGCCCCGACGGCCGATGGATCGGCGTGCCGCTCGGCACGATCGTCGACGCACGGCCGTGGTAGCCGATCGGGATCCACTTGTAGTTCGGCAGCAGCGGGTTGTCGGGGCGGAACATCGACCCGACGTTCGTGGCGTGGTGCACCGACGCGTAGAAGTCGGTGTAGTCGCCGATGCGCGCGGGGACGAGGAGTTCGACCTCGTCCATCGCCAGCAGCACGTGGTCGACGGTCGCCGTGTCGTTCTCGAGCGACGAGCCGCGGCGCAGGAGGCGCGAGAGCGCGAGTCGCAGCTCGCGCGCCGGACCGCGTCCGAGCGCCATGAGCTTGTTCAGGTTCGAGGCGCGCACCGCGTCGCGCAGCTCGGCCGACAGATCGTCGAACAACCCCGACTCCTCGGCGGCGCGCAACTTCATCACGCGGTCGCCGATCGCCACCGCGCAGAACGTCTTGCCGTCCGCGCCGCGCCGCGCCGTGCCGAACGGCAGGTTCTGGACGGGGAAGTCGCCGTTCGGATCGTTCGCGCTCTCGATGAAGCTCTCGAGGGCGGGGTCGTGCGTCTCGTCGATCTGGATCATCTGTCCTTCGGAAGGCCCGGGCGTGGACGTTCGGTGTCGGGCCTGGATCGGGCCTGGGGCGGGGCGGGGTCGGGTCGCGACGCGCTCAGCGAGCGGCGTTCGCGTCGGGTGCGAGCCAACCGAGACCCACGAGGTCGTCGATCGGTTCGTCGAACGAACACGATCCGAACGCGGCCACGCGGCGCGCGCGCAGGTCGCGCAGTTGGTCGGTGGTGAGCAGGGCTTCCTCGCCGTGCGCGCGCAGGACGAGCCCTTCGTCGGTGGCTCCGAACGCGTCGGCGTCCGTGGCCTCGAGGCAGCGCTCGAGCGCGTCGGCGTCCGCGCCGTGCACGAACGCGAGGCCGGCCGCGGCGTAGGCGTTCACGAACCCGTGCATCGGAGCGCACGGTCCGTCCTGCTCGTAGGTGAGCGCGCGCGTCGCACGCAGGGCGCGGTGCAAGCCGGCGGTGAGTTTGAGCGCGAGGTCGCGACGCGCGCAGGCGGCGAGGAAGCGCGCCACGGTCGCGGTCGACGGGATCTCGGCCGGTCGGATCGAACCCGTGCGCAGCTTGGCGCGCAGGCCGTGTTCCGCGATCGCGTCGAGGAGCTCCGGCCACGCGCTCTCGTCGTCGGCCGGCACCTCGACGATCGCGTCGGTCGCGCGGGCGACGAGCGGGACCAGGGCTTCGGCCGCCGCCGCCACGTCCGCGGGCGTCGCCGCGCGGCACTCGAGCGCCTCGACCGCGACGCGGTGGCTCAGCCCGCGCAGGACGCCGGCGACCTCGCCGACCGCCGTCCCCACCACCGCCGTGACGGGCCACGGCACGCGCAGGTCGAAGTCGATGCCGATCGGCGACGGCGCGTCCGGATCCACGCGCGCCGCCAGCCACCCGTCGACGCCGGCGAGGTCCTTCAGCGCGACGGCGAAGCGCCCGCAGATCCAGGCCGTGCGGCCGCGGTGCGCGCGCGCGAACACCTCGCAGGCCTCGTGGACCTCGAGTCCGGCCGGCGGGAAGGTGCCCGCGTAGTCGACGAGACCCGCCAGCAGTGGTTCGAGAGCGGTGGCCGCGAGGGTGCCCGAGGCCGCGCCGGATGCGTGTTCCGTGCTCATGCGAGCGGAGGAGCATAGCGGCGCCGCTTCGCCCTCGCAGCCTCGAGACCCCGGCTCTATCCTGTTTCCCCCGCGAGCCCGCCGCGTGCGCTCCGAGCCCCGGATAGAGAGGTCACGCGAGCGCGGTAGCGGGTGCCCCGGCGCCGCCCGCGCGTCGATCCCGCGTCGGCGCCCGTCGATCGGCGACCATCGGTCGGGCCCCGCCTTCCGGTACCGCGTCGGACCGCACCCGGCGGCATCCATCCACCCCCCCCACGTCCCGCCGCGCGCCCCACCCGGGGACACGCGCGAGGACGCCCGTTCACGAGCCTCCCAGCCCCACCCCGCGGACGGCGCCACCGCCCTCCGCCGCGAGCCCCCAACGACCGAGCCATGGCTTCGAACCCCCTCACGCTCAAGCGCATCCACCACGTCGAGTTCTACGTCGGCAACGCCAAGCAGGCGGCCTTCTACTACCGCCAGGCCTTCGGCTTCGACCTGGTCGGCTACCTGGGCTTCGAGACCGGCTACCGCGACATCTGCTCGTACGCGCTCAAGCAGGGCAAGGCCCAGTTCGTGATGACGAGCACGTACCAGTCGACCGGCCTCATCGCGGAGCACGCGAAGAAGCACGGCGACGGCGTGCGCGACGTGGCCTTCGAGGTCGAGGACGTCGACGCGGCCTACGCCGAGGCGCTGAAGCGCGGCGCCGAGTCGGCCCAGGAGCCGATGACGCGCAGCGACAAGTACGGCTCGATCCGTCACGCCGCGATCAAGACCTACGGCGACACGGTCCACAGCTTCATCGACAAGCAGGACTACAAGGGTCCGTTCCTGCCCGGCTACGACCCGCGCTTCGAGACCGGTGAGGGCGCCGGCATCCTCTACGTCGACCACGTGGTCGGCAACGTGGAGGTGGGCAAGATGGACTACTGGTGCGACTGGTACGAGAACGTGCTGGGCTTCCAGCGCTACATCTCGTTCGACGACGAGACGATCAAGACCGAGTACAGCTCGCTGATGTCGGTCGTGATGAGCGACGACAACCAGGTCATCAAGTTCCCGATCAACGAGCCGGCCTACGGCAAGAAGAAGAGCCAGATCGAGGAGTACCTCGACTTCTACGAGGGCCCCGGCGTGCAGCACGTGGCCCTGGCGACCAACGACGTCTGCCACACGGTCAGCGACCTGCGCCGCCGCGGCGTCGACTTCCTCGACGTGCCGGACACCTACTACGAGTCGATCTGGGAGCACGTCGGCGAGGTGCGCGAGGACGAGGAGCTGATCAAGCGCCTCGGCATCCTGGCCGACCGCGACGAGGACGGCTACCTGCTGCAGCTCTTCACCAAGCCGGTGCAGGACCGCCCCACCGTCTTCTTCGAGTTCATCCAGCGCGCCGGCAGCCGCGGCTTCGGCGCCGGTAACTTCAAGGCGCTGTTCGAGGCGATCGAGCGCGAGCAGGAAGCCCGCGGCAACCTGTAGTTCCGTACGGCGTCCGACCCACCTTCGTCGCTCGACCGCGAACTTTGGTGCGGCACTCTTTCGCGGTCGAGCGACGAAGGTGTGCCTGACACCGTACTCCCATGCCGATCTACCAGAGCCGCGGGAAGCTGCCCCGCAAGCGTCACCAGGTCATGCGCCGGCCCGACGGCGAGCTCTTTTCCGAGGAGCTCGTCGGCAACTACGGCTTCAACGGCCCTTCGAGCCTGCTGTACCACACCGAGGCGCCCACGGCCGTGAAGGACACGCGCTGGGTCGCCGACATGACGCCGGTGCAGGCCGACGGTCGCGACCACCGCAACCGCCACTTCCGCACGAACCCCGTGCCCCACGGCGGCAACTGGGTCGAGCAGCGCGTCCCGCTGCTGTTCAACGACGACGTGATCATCTCGATCGCGCGTCCGACCGAGGCCGGTGACTTCTGCTTCCGCAACGGCGAGGGCGACGAGCTCCTCTACGTCGCGGACGGCGAGGGCGTGCTCGAGACCGCGCTCGGCGTCATCGAGTACCGCGCGGAGGACTACCTCGTGATCCCGCGCGGCATCGTGCATCGCCTCGTGCCCAAGGACGGCGTGGGGCACCGCGTCCTGGTCCACGAGTTCCGCGGCCACGTGACCACGCCGCGTCGCTACAAGAACCAGCAGGGCCAGCTCAAGGAAGGCTCGCCGTTCAGCGAGCGCGACCTGCGCACCCCGCAGGACCTCTTCCAGCGCACCGGCCCGGCGACCGTGATGGTCAAGCACGCCGGCCAGCTCCACGCCTACGAGCTCGAGCACCACCCCTTCGACGTGGTCGGCTGGGACGGCTACTACTTCCCCTACGCGTTCAACGCGCGCGACTTCGAGCCCCTGGTCGGTCGCTACCACTTGCCGCCGCCCGTGCACCAGACCTTCGAGGTCGAGGGTGCCGTCATCTGCACCTTCGCGCCGCGCCCGTTCGACTTCGGCGAGGGCGCGATCCCCGCCCCCTACGCCCACAGCAACGCCATGAGCGACGAGGTGATCTTCTACGCCTCGAAGGAGTTCATGAGCCGCAAGGGCGTCGAGTACGGCTCCATCACCCTGCACCCGGATGGGATCCCCCACGGCCCCCAGCCCGGCAAGACCGAGGCGAGCATCGGCGTCGAGTGGACCGACGAGCTGGCCGTGATGTGCGACACGTTCAGGCCGCTGAAGGTGGCGAAGGGAGCGGTGGCGTACGAGGACGAGGGGTACTTCACCAGCTGGGTGGAGTAGATCGCGGGCACACGATGGCTGGCACGCGCGGAGACCCACGGGACAGCACAGTGCCTGAGAACGCGTCCTTTCGCCTCTCGAGCCTCCAACGCTTCGAGACGGTCGACTGGTCGACGGTTCCCGCCGAGCCTGGCGTCTACGTAATTCACGATGACGACGAGATCGTCTACGTGGGCATGTCGGGTCGCAACGGCAAGGGGAACCTACGCAACAGGCTCAAGGACCACGCCTCGGGTCAGATCGTGAACATGTTCGCGCAGTATCTCTTCCTCGCGCGAGTCCAGTTCATCCCCGACGAACGCATCACGCATCCGAGGGTCGCGAAGGCTGCGTGCCAGCAGTACATCCGAGAGCACTGCGCGTTCCGGTACCACGTCACCGAGGACGGCGCGGTGGCCCGGGCGCTGGAGAACCGACTGAAGTCGGAGCTGCGGCCGACACTGAATCCCTGACTCCAGGTTGGCCCGGGCACGTGCATCACCCGAGCCGTACAAGGCGCACATCAGAACACTTGCACGGTTGCCGAAGCCTCCAGCCGAGGACACGCTGGAAGTTGATCCCCTGCCGGGATGTCGCAGCCCACCCTCGACCCGATCGACCGCCGCCTTCCCGCCACCCTGCTCTCGGGCTTCCTCGGCGCGGGCAAGACGACCCTGCTCAACCACGTCCTCCACAACCGCGAGGGCCTGCGCGTGGCGGTGATCGTCAACGACATGAGTGACGTCAACATCGACGTGGACCTCGTCGAGCGCGGCGGCGCCGAGCTGTCGCGCACCGAGGAGAGCCTCGTCGAGATGTCGAACGGCTGCATCTGCTGCACCCTGCGCGACGACCTGCTCGTCGAGGTGGCGCGCCTCGCGGCCGAGGGGCGCTTCGACTACCTGCTCATCGAGTCGACGGGGATCTCGGAGCCGCTGCCCGTGGCGCAGACCTTCACCTTCGAGACGGAGGACGGGGCGAGCCTCTCGCACGTGGCGCGCCTCGACACACTGGTCACCGTGGTCGACGCCGCGACCTTCCTCGACGAGTACCGCCGCGCCGACGACCTGTCGACGCGCGGGCAAGCGCTCGGCCCCGAGGACCAGCGCACGGTCACCAACCTGCTCGTCGACCAGGTCGAGTTCGCGAACGTCCTCGTGCTCAACAAGACCGACCTCGTCAGCGCGGAGCAGCTCCACGAGGTCGAGGGCGTCCTGCGCTCGCTGAACCCCGCCGCCGAGGTCATCCGCGCGGAGCGTTCCAACGTGCCACTCGATCGCATCATCAACACCGGCGTCTTCGACCTCGAGGAGGCTTCGAACTCGCCGGCGTGGATCCGCGAGCTCATGGGCGAGCACACGCCGGAGACCGAGGAGTACGGCATCACGAGCTTCTCCTACGTCGAGCGCCGGCCCTTCGACGCCGTCGCCCTGCGCGAACTGTTCCACGACAAGGACCTGTGGCGCGGGATGCTGCGCTCCAAGGGCTTCTTCTGGCTCGCCGCCGAACACCACATCGCCTACGAATGGTCGCAGGCCGGAGGCGTGAGCACGGTCGGGCCGCGCGGTCACTGGTGGGCGGCGGTGCCGCGCGAGAACTGGGACCAGCCGGAGGGACACCGACCCGACGAGCAGCCGGACTGGGACGAGCGGTTCGGCGACCGGTGCAACCGCCTGGTGTTCATCGGGCAGGGTCTCGACGAGGCCGAGATGCGACGCCGCCTCGACGCGTGCCTGCTCCCCGACGAGCTCGCGAACGCCTCGAGCGAGACCTGGGCTGCCTTGCCCAACCCCTTCGGCGCGGCGCGCGGCGCCCAGGCGGACGCGGCCGCGACGCCGCCGTCCGCCTGAATCCGTACGACTCGGGCACCGGTCGCCGCTCGCGCCCCGGACGGATCCCGCTCCGCCCTGGAGTCGGTGGCCGCGGGTTGGTGTCGGGCACCGCATGCGGAGCACCGCATGCCGGGCACCGCCTGCCGTCGTCGGGACCGGCGTCGGCGCGCGGACCTCGGTAGGAGGCGTCGCATTCGGCACTCTCGTGCGGCACTCTTCGTCGGTCCATCGACGAACTGGGGTCAGACGCCGTATGGCTATCGACGAACTGGGGTCAGACGCCGTATGGCTCCCCCGTCAGCACCCACGCCGCCCAGTCGCACAGCGGGTAGCCCTGCGCGCGCAGGCGGCGCTTGGCCTCCCACAGGGCCTCGGCCGGGCCGCGGCCGTCGATCCACAGGCCGGCGTACACGAGCTCGAAGAGCGCGCGCGTCGCGGCGTCGTCCACCGGCCACAAGCGGGTCGGTGTGCGGCACCGTACGCGCATCGACGGATAGGTGTCTGACTCCGTACGCCGTGTCAGACTCCGCACCGATGGACACCCGCGACACCGCCACCTTCTTCCAAGAGCTCGACGTCCAGGACACGCCGCTCGGCGAGCTCGTGCTGCGACGGCGCAAGCCGATCTGCCTGCCCGACACCTGGGTGCACGAGGTGACGCTCGCGGGGCGCTTCCTGATGTCGAACCTCGTGCACGACAGCGAGGACGCCCTCGCGGACCTCGCGCTGCGTCGACTGACCGGATCGGGATGGCGCGTGCTCGTCGGCGGCCTCGGGCTCGGGCACACGGCCGCAGCGGCGCTCGCCTGGAAGGAGGTCGCGCAGGTCGAGGTGGCCGAGCTCCTGCCCGCGGTCATCGCCTGGCACAGGCGCGGGCTCGTACCGCTCGCGGAGGAACTCACCTCGTCGGAGCGCTGCCGCATCGTCGAAGCCGACGCCTTCGCGCTCGTCCGCGACAGCGCTCCGGCGAGCTGGGACGCCGTGCTGATCGACATCGACGACTCGCCCGAGCACCTGCTCGATCCCGCGCACGAAGCCTTCTACGCCGAGGACGGTCTGCGGTCGGCGCAGCGCGCCCTCGCGCCGAACGGCGTCCTGGCGATCTGGACCGCGGGCGAGGAGGTTCCCGAGTTCACCGAGCACCTGGGACGGGTGTTCGACAGGGTCGAGGTCGAGGTCGTGTGCTTCGACAACCCGTTGTTCATGCGCGAGGAACGCAACGCGATCTACCTCGCGCGCGGCTGAAACGCGGCGGCGGACATCACCCGGTGTCGCCGGCACACGGATCCATCGTTACGTCGCGTGCGGCGTTCTCCGCCGGTCGCTCAGCGGGTCGGTGTGCGGCACTCTTGGCCCGTCGGTCGCCGGGTCAGTGTGCGGCACCGAACGCCCGCGAACGACGCCGGGTGCTGCGCGCACCTTGCACGCGCGCGAGTACCGCGCCCGGCGTTCAGACTCCCTGCTCGCCGACCCGCCCCACCCGCACGGCGAGCGGCCAGCGCATCACGTAGCGCGCCTCGCTCCCCCACGCGGACGCGAGTTCGTCGCGCAGGCCGTCGAACGGGTCCTCGCCGCGATCGTCGGCGTAGCGGCGCACGCTCGACCAGGTGCCGAGGTAGGCGACGAGTTGGTCGAGCGACCACTCGAGTTGCATCGCGAAGTCGGGCACCTGGACGCGCTCGAAGTCGAACGGGAGCTTCGCGTAGGCGTCCTCCACGTGGATGCGTTCGGGCGGCCAGTAGCGGCCGACGACCTCGCGGTACAGGTGACGCACGACCGCGTCGACGGCGGGCGACACCTGCATGAGGTCGTAGGACCATTCGGCGACGATCGCGTGCGGGCGCGCGACGCGGCGCACCTCGGCGTGGAACGCATCCACGTCGAACCAGTGCAGCGCTTGCGCGACGGTGACGAGATCCGCGGACGCGTCAGGGAGCGGCGCGTGCTCGCCGCGTGCGACCGCGAACTCGACGCGCGGGTGCGGCTCGGCCTGGGCGATCTGCTTCGCGCTCGCGTCGGTGGCGAGCACGCGCTCGAAGTACTCCGCGAGCGCGCGCGCCGCCTGTCCGTTGCCGCAGCCCGCGTCCCACGCCAGCCCGCGCCCGGGCGCGAGCTCGGCCAGGTGCGCGAACAGCGCCGGCGGATAGGTCGGCCGCGCCTTCGCGTAGGCCGCCGCGTGGCCGGAGAAGTGGTCGGGGAAGTCGGCCCGATTCGAATTCGCGCGTGCTGCCATGCGGCGAGCCTAACGGGGGGTCGTGTCGACCCCGTGGCGACCGCGCCACGCGGCTCCGGCCGCTCTCCCACGTCGCGGCGACGCCGTACACCCCACCTTTCGGGAAGTTCCACCGAGCCGGGCGGTCCCAGCGTCGTTCACCGGCCGGCGGGCCCCACACTGGGCAGCGATCCCGGGGCCCGCCGGCCCACGCACGCCGACCGAACCATGTCGATCCGAACCACGCGCACGCGCGCCGCCGTTCTCGCCCGTCCCGCCACGCTCCGCTCCCGCGTCCTCGACGGCCGCGCAGGGGACGGACTCGCCGCGCTCCTCGCGGGCGCGCTCGCGCTCACGGCGCTCGTCGCCCTCGGCGCGACCGCCGGCGCGCAGTCGCGCGGCACCCAGGTCGGGTTCGTCGAGGACTACGCGCTCGCGACCGACCGCGAGGCGCTGCTCGAGGCGCTCGTCCCGGGCACGCAGGACTTCTACTACTACCACTGCCTGCACGCGCAGCAGGTCGGCGACCTCGACGGGGTCCCCGAGCTCATGAGGCAGTGGAAGGCGCGGCACGGCGAGACCTGGCGCTACGACCAGATCGAGCAGCGGCAGACGCTGCTGCTGTTCTCGCTGGATCCCGAGCGCAGCTACCGCGAGCTCGTGGACGAGCTGAACCTGCGCTTCGACCACCGGCGCGAGGTGCCCGGCGAGCGCGAGCCGCTGCCGACCGCGCTCGATCCGGTAGCCGTGTCGCGCGAGGCCTTCGCGAGCCGCGCGTTCGATCGCCACCGCTGGTCGTTCGACGGCCTGCACACGCACGCGCTCGCGGACGTGGTGACCGGGCGACTCGACGCGCCGATGCTGTCGGACCGCCGCCTCGACGACCTCTTGAAGCGGCTCGACCGCGCGGACCTGCCCGGCGTGCCGGAGCTGATCGTCGAACACCTGGCCGAGGACAAGGGGCGCTCGTTCGGCGGGTACGCGATCCACGGACTGCTCTCGCTCGACCAGCTCGCCGCGTGCGCGAGCCTGAAGCCCGACCTGCTCAGCGACGCCAATTTCGTGAACGCCTGGCTGCGGCGCCTCGCGCCCGCGCCGCACGAGGACCCGGTCCGCGACGCGGCCGCGCGCGCGCGCCACCTGGAGCGTCTCGAGCGCTTCGTCGCCAACCTGCCCCAGGCGTTCGACTCGCTGCGCGCGCAGGTCCGGTACCACCGCCTGCGCCACGACCTCGAGCGCGGCGTCGTCGACCGCGAGCGCCTGCGCGCCTACCTCTCGCTGCCGCACGCGCACGGTCGCGAACCGCGGCGCGATCCGCGCGACACCGTGCGCAACCCCGTCTCGTTGCGCACGAGCTACGCACACGGACTGCCGACGATCGGCGGTGACGACGCGCTCGTCCGCGCCTGCCTCGCGGCGCGCTTCCGCGCCGGCGACGACTTCTCCGCGTACACCGACCTGCTCGACCGCGACTGGGTCGCGCGCCTGTACGCCGAGACCAAGATCCTGGCCGCGACCGGAGAGGAGACGGCCGCCGAACGCGAGCGCTGGTACACGCTGCTCGACGATCCCGGCTACTACGAGCAGCTCGAGCGCCGCGTCGACCTCGAGTTCCCGCCCACGCAGCGCACCTTCTTCGGCGCCGACGAGGCCGTGACGCTCGACCTCGACGTGAAGAACGTCGAGACGCTGCTGGTGAAGGTCTTCCGCATCGACGCGGTGGACTGGTACGCCGCGAACGGCACGGAGGTGCCGCCGTCGATCGACCTCGACGGCCTCGTCGCCGGCTACGAGCGCACCTACACCTACGACGCGCCGAGCCTGCGCCGCGTGCGACGCTCGTTCACCTTCGACGCGCTGTCCGGACCCGGCACCTGGGTCGTCGAGTTCATCGGCAACGGCTCCGCCAGTCGCGTGGTCGTGCGCAAGGGCGACCTGCTCCTCTCCGAGCGCGCCGGCGCCGCCGGACACGTGCTGACCGTCTTCGACGAGGACGGCCGCCGCGTCGCGGGCGCCGAAGCGCAGTTCGCCGGTCGCCGCTTCACGAGCGACGCCCGGGGCGAGATCGCCGTGCCGTTCACGACCGACCCCGGGCGCCGATCGGTGGTGCTCATCGCCGGGGAACGCGCCGCGCTGGCGTCGTTCGACCACGCGGCCGAGCAGTACGCGCTCGAAGCGGGCTTCTTCGTCGAGCGCGAGGCGCTCGTCGCCGGCGGGACCGCGCGCGTCCTCGTGCGCCCGCGGCTCCTGGCCGGCGGTGCGCTCGCGTCGCCCGCGCTGATCGACGACGCCGCGCTGCGGATCGACGCGGTCGACCTGGAGGGCACGCCGACGAGCAGCGTGGTGCGCGGGCTCGAGTTGGACGCGAACGGCGAGTTCGTGCACGAGTTCGCGGTGCCCGAGCGCCTCCAGCAGGTGACCTTCCGCCTCACCGGACGCGTCGAGAGCGCGATCGGCGGCGCGACCCAGGACCTCGCGGCCGGCTCGCGCACCTACGCGATCAACGGGATCGACACGACGATCCACACGAACCAGCTGTTGATGTCGCGCAGCGCCGCGGGCTTCGAGCTCGACGTGCTCGGCAAGAACGGCGAGGCGCGCCCGGGCGCGGTCGTGCTGCTGCACCTGACCCACGCCGACTTCCGCGACCAGCACACGGTGCAGCTCGAGACCGACGCGAACGGCCGCGTCCGCCTCGGCGCGCTGCCCGGCATCGTCGAGCTCTCCGCGCAGGGTCCGAACGGGATCGCGCGCAGCTGGCGCCTGCGCGGCGGCGAACGCACCCTGCCCGGCGCCGTCCACGGCGTCGTCGGCGAGACGCTGCGCGTCCCCCACCCCGGCGGCCGCACGCGCCTCGTCCGCGAGGAGGTGTCGTTCGTCGAGCTGCGCGCCGGCGCGGTCTTCCGCGACCGCTTCGAGAGCGTGGGCGTGAACCGCAACTACTTCGAGCTCGCCGGGCTGGAGCCGGGCGACTACCGCCTGCGCCTGCCGCTCGAGGGCTGGTCGATCGACGTGCACGTGGCACCCGGCGAACGCGACGGCAACTGGGCCGTGGGCGGCGCCTTCGCGCTCGAGCTGTCCGAGCTGCTCCCGCTGCAGCTCGCCGCGGTCCGCATCGACGGCGACGACCTGGTCGTCCTCCTCGACGGCGCCACCGCGACGACGCGCGTCCACCTGTGGAGCACGCGCTACCTGCCCGCGCACGCGCCGTTCGACGAGCTCTACCTCGACCCCGTGCGCACGCTCGACGGCTTCGACCTCGGCGACCCGCGCTCGGACTTCAACGCCGAGCGCGACATCGGCGACGAGATGCGCTACGTCCTCGCGCGACGCCTGCACGCCGTGTTCCCCGGCAACATGCTGCGGCGCCCGTCGCTGCTCCTCAACCCGTGGGACGTGGGGCTCTCGTCGGAGAGCTTCCGCGGCGCCATCGGACTCGGTGGCGGCGCGGGCGGCGGCGGCGGCAAGATCGGCCAGCGGCGCGGAGGGCGCGCGCGCAGCCAAGGATCCGGAAGCGGCAGCGGCGGTGCGTTCGCCTCGCTCGACTTCCTCGCGCGCGGCGCACGCGTCGTCGCGAATCTCGAGCCGGACGACGCCGGCCGCGTGCGCGTCCCGCTCGCCGACCTCGGCGCGGGCCAACAGATCCACGTGGTCGTGTGCGACGCCAACGACACGATCGTCGCCGGCCTCGCGCGTCCCGAGGGCGAGCTCGCGCGCCGCGACCTGCGGCTCGACGAGTCGCTCGACGCGGAGGTCGCGTTCGGCGAGAGCCGCAGCCTCGACGTGGTCCGCGCCGGCGCGAGCGCCGCGATCGCCGACCGCGGCTCGGCCGACTTCAACAGCTTCGAGACCCTCGCCGACGCGTTCGGGCTGCTCGAGACGCTCACGGGCGACGACCGCCTCGCACGATTCGAGTTCCTGACGCGCTGGCCGAGCCTCGATCCCGAGCGCAAGCAGGAGCTGTACAGCGAGCACGCGTGCCACGAGCTGCACCTGTTCATCCAGCGCAAGGACCCCGCGTTCTTCGACGCGGTCGTGCGGCCCTACCTCGCGAACAAGCGCGATCGGACCTTCCTCGACGACTACCTGCTCGAGGCGGACCTGACCGACTACCTCGAGCCCTGGGAGTTCCGTCGGCTCAACGTACTCGAGCGCGTGCTGCTCACCCAGCGCCTCTCGGAGCGCACCGCCGACGGTCGACGCCACGTGGCCGAGCTGCTCGCGGCGCAGCCGCCGTCCGACGCGGCGGAGCTGGCCCTGTTCGGCGCGACCATCGCGGGCCTGGGCCTCGACGCGCAGGACAAGGGCATCGCCACCTACTCCCGCGGCGTGTACCGCGGTCCCGGCGACGCCGCGCCCCCGGGCGCGGTCCCTGCGCCGCCCCAGGGCCCGCCGGTCTCGGCCGGTCGCCCGGCCGAGACCGGCAACGAGGACTACTTCTCCGACCCGGCGAACGAGCCGGTCGCCGACTCGGCGCCGAAGCGCGAGCTGGCGGAGCTCGAACGCGCGGCCGAGCGCCTGCGCGAGGAGCTCGACCAGGACGCAGGCGAGATCCAGGACCGGCTGAAGGACCTGGGCTACCTCGCCGACGACGAGGCGCGCCGCACCGACGCGCGCGGCTTCTACCGCCCGGTGGACGCGACGCGGACCTGGGCCGAGCACAACTACTTCCAGCGCCGCATCGGCGAACACGTGGCCGAGCTCGTGCGCGTCGACCGCTTCTGGAACGCGTTCGCGCAGTGGAACGGCGACGGTCCGTTCGTGTCGGCGCACTTCGGTGACGCCGCGGACAACCTGAACGAGGCCCTGCTCGCGCTGGCGGTGCTGGACCTGCCCTTCGAGGCCGGCGAGCACGCGATCGTCGAGGACGGAGCGCGCCTCGACATCACCGCCGCCACGCCGCTCGTGCTGGCGCGCCGCGAACTGCGGCCGCTCGAACGCGCGACGGACGCAGCGCCGATCCTCGTCAGCCAGAACGTGCTGGCGACGCGCGAGCCCGTGTTCTTCGTCGACGGACAGCCGCGCGATCGCTTCGTGCCGGACGAGTTCATCGTCGGCACGCCCTACACCTGCCGCGTCGTGGTCACGAACCCGACCTCCGCGCCGCGCACGCTCGAGCTCCTGCTCCAGATCCCGGCCGGCGCTATGCCGATCGCGGGCGGTCGCGCGACGCGCGGTCTGCCGGTGACGCTCTCGCCCTACGGCACGCGCAACGTGGAGTTCTCCTTCTACTTCCCGGCGCCGGGCGAGTTCGCCCAGTACCCCGCGCAGGTGAGCGAGGACGAGGTCGTGGTCGCGAGCGCCCAGGCGCGCACGCTCACGGTGCGCGCGGAGCCGACCGTCGTCGACACGACCTCGTGGGAGTTCGTGTCGCAGCGCGGCACCCTGGACGACGTCCTCGCCTACCTCGAGGGCGCGAACCTCGCCCAGGTCGACCTGTCGCGCATCGCGTGGCGCATGTCCGATCGCGCCGCGTTCGACGCCGTGCTCGCGCACCTGCGCGGGCGCATGGCCTTCGCCGGCGTGCTGTGGTCGTACGGGCTGAAGCACCGCGACCTCGTGGCCTCGCGCGAGTACCTGGCGACGATCGACGGCTACCTCGCGCGCTGCGGCCTGGTGCTCGACAGCCCGCTCGTCACGATCGACCCGGTCGAACGACGCGCCTACGAGCACCTGGAGTTCGACCCGCTCGTCAACGCCCGCGCGCACCGCGTGCGCGAGCGGCCCGAGCTGTTCAACGCCGACGTGGCGGGCCAGTACCTGGCGCTGCTCGACGTGCTCGCGCAGACGCCGACGCTCGACGACGACGATCGCCTCCAGGCGACCTACTACCTCGTGCTGCAGGACCGCGTGGCCGAGGCGCTCGAGCAGTACGCGCTGATCGACCGTTCGTCGATCGCGGCGAAGCTCCAGTACGACTACCTGACGGCCTACCTCGACTTCTTCTCCGAGCGGCCGACCGTGGCGCGCGGCATCGCCGAACGCTACCTCGACCACCCGGTCCCCCGCTGGCGCGAGCGCTTCGAACAGATCGTCGCCCAGCTCGACGAAGCGGAGGGTCGCGCGACGGGCATCGTCGACGAGGACGACACGAGCGAGCGCAACACCCAGCTCGCCGCCTCCGAGCCTGCGCTGGAGCTGGCCGTCGAAGGACGCCGCGTGCGCCTGACGCACGCGAACCTCGCGCGCGTCGAGGTCGGCTACTACCCGATGGACGTGGAGGTGCTGTTCTCCAGCTCGCCGTTCGTGCAGGGCGGCGGCGCGGGCGCGTTCAGCTACGTGGAGCCGCTGCGCCGCGACACGGTCGAGCTGGCCGCCGGCAGCGGCGAGACCGGTTTCGAACTCCCGGCCGAGTACGCGAACGCGAACCTCCTGCTCGAGGTCCGCGCCGGCGCGCTCGTGCGGCGCGAGACCGTCTTCGCCGGCTCGTTGGCCGTGCAGTGGATGGACAACTACGGCCAGGTACGCGTCACGCACGCCGACTCGGGCCGCGCGCTCTCGAAGGTGTACGTGAAGGTCTACGCCAAGGAATCGGACGGCACCGTGCGCTTCCACAAGGACGGCTACACCGACCTGCGCGGACGCTTCGACTACGCCAGCGTGTCCGGCGAGAACGCGACGGGTGCGACCCGCTTCGCGGTGCTGGTGCTGAGCGACGAGTACGGCGCGCGGATCCGCGAGGTCGCGCCGCCCGCCCAGTAGCCGGAGCGGCGGCGGAGGCAGCGAGCGGGGCCCCGGGCCGGGACCCTAGAACACGTCCCAGTCCCCGAACTGGTTGCCGAAGGTCAGGAACACCGCGACCTCGTCCGGATCGGTGAAACCGACACCGGCGAACGCGGGACCGATCAACGACTCGAGCGCCACGAACGCCGACCCCGACGGGCGTAGGTCGCCCAGGTCGATGTCGTCGCGCCGGTTCCACACGGTGCCCGCCTCGAGCGACGCCCCCACGTACCACGACAGGGTGCGCGGCTCGAGGCGCGGCGGCTGGAGCGCGCGCCAGAAGGCCACGCGCGCGAGCGCGGCGTGCGCACCGCTGATCGAGTCGCGCCCCAGGCCGGACAGCCGCAGGAACCCGCCCAGGTCGAACGCGTTGGACACCGTCGACTCGTCCGCGAGCGCGGTCGAGTACTCGCCGCCGAACACGATCGTCGTGCGCCCGCGCGAGATCGCGTGATCGAGCTGCGCCTGGAGGAACTGCTCGTCGTCGCTGTCGAGGAAGCCGACCGGTGAGCGGTACACCACGCGGCCGATCAGGCCCTTGCTCGGCAGCGCGAGGTTGTCGAGCGTGTCCACCTGCAGCTCGCTGCGCAGGAAGCCCTGTGCCACGTTCGACGAGTCGTACAGTCCGGGCTCGCCGATCGCGCGATCGAAGCTCGCCCACTCCTGCGCGAGGCCGACGCGCAGTTCCCCCCACTCGCCCAGCACCCGCCCCACGTCGACGCGCACGCCCGCCGCGCGCCCGTCGAACGCCGCGACGACCTCCTCGTCGACGGTCAGGTTGACGCGCTGGAACTCGATCTCGGCGGCGGGCGCGAGGAACCAGTTCTGCGCGTCGTCGAGGTTGAGCACGTACTGACTCATCAGGCGCACGCGGCTGCCGACCTCGATGCGGTTGCGCCACTCCGAGCCGCGTCCGTCGAGCGGCCGGATCGCGAAGGCCGCGCCCATCACGAAGGTCGCGTCCTTCCCGAACACGCCCTCGAACGCCGCGCCCGCGCGCGGGTTCCACGCGGCGTCCTCCGTCTTGCGCGTCCGCACGACGAGGTCGGCGAGGTCCTCCTCGCCCTCCACCGGCTCGATGTCCACCTCGAGGCGTTCGTGGTAGTCGAGGCCGTACAGTCGCAGGAGGTCGTCCGCCACCAACTCGGCGTCGAGGCGCTCGCCCGGCGCGCTGCGCACGCGCGTGCGCAGGACCGCGTCCGACAGACCGCTCTCGTCCTCGAACTCGACGCGGCGCAGCACGGGCAGCTCGGGGCGCCGCGCCCGGCGCTCGTCGAGGTGCGCGCGCCACTCCGCGTCGTCGAGCGCGAGACGCTCCAACTCGCCCGCGTGCGCGAGCACGGCCTGGCGTCCGATCTCGATCGCCTCGTCCGCGCTGCGCAGGTCGGACTCGTCGACGCCGTCGAACTCGGGAACCACGTGCAGGTCGTCCTCGCGCAGCGCTTCGAGCGAACGGCGCCGGCGCGCCTCGCCGGCGAGCAGCCCGGCCTGCGTCGCCGCGTCCACGAACGACTCGAGTCGCTCGGGTCGGTTCACCGACAGCGCGCAGTCGATCACGATCAGCACGTCGCACCCCGCCGCCACGCCGGAGCGGATCGGGACGGGATCGGCCAGGGCGCCGCTGCCGTACTGGTGCTCGCCGACCTCGACGGGCGGGAACCAGCCCGGCGTGGCGAGGCTGGCGACGATCGCGGTCGACGCGTCGCCGCTGCCGAACTCGACCCGATCGCCCGCCAACAGGTCGACCGCCATCGCGCGGAACGGGATCGGGAACCGGTCGAAGTCGTGGTAGCCGGCGAGCTCGACCGTCGCGCTCGAGAGCAGCCACGAGATCCAACGCGTGCGCGACACGCCGTCCGCGAGTCCGAGCCCGTCCGGCCCGAACGCGACGGGCAGGTCGACCAGGAAGTCGCGGTCGACGGTGCGTTGGCGCCAGCTCATGCGGCGCCGCAGCATCCCGCCCGACAGCGCGTCGACCCACGACTCGCTGTAGACGAGCGAGCGCACCTCGACGGCCGGCTTGCCCGCCGCGTACAGGCCGCCGACGAGCGCGCCCATCTCGCTGCCGACCACGAAGTCGACCGGGATCCGCAGCTCCTCCAACGCCTCGAGCGCCCCCACGTGCGCGAGCGCGTGGGCCCCGCCCGACGACAGCACGAGGCCGACGCGCGGGCGGTCGAGCGGGCGCTCGTCCGGCGCGACCGAGGCCTCCTGGGCGCCCGAACGCGGCGCCCCTCCGCCACCGGACCGCGACGCCGACTCCAAGGTCGCCGAGGCGGCCTGGGCCGTCGACCCGTCCTGCGCGGCGAGCGGCGCCGGCCGGAAGAGGGCGAGTGCGGCGGCGAGGAGGACGGGCACGGCGGCGCGGCGGACGACTCTCGGGCGCTGGAGCATGGCGGGGAGGGTAGCGACCGGTCGCTCGCGGGGAAGCGGGCGCCCGGGCCCGGGCCGCGGCGGACCCGGGCACCGCCACCCACGACGCGCGCCGACGCCAGGAGGCCCGCGCTCGCGAAACCGCCGTGACCCGCGCGGCGAACTGACCGTGGGACCGCGCGGTCCTGATCCCACCGCTCCAGTGAACGCCGCCTTCCGCGAACCCGCCCACCCGCCTTTCGTGCCCGGATACGCGCGGCACTTCGAGCCCCGCCGGACCGCGCTCGTCGACCCGGCAGGGCCCGACCCGCACCCGGTCCGACCCGCACGGGGTGGCGAGATCGCCAGTAGGACGCACCAGGGCCACGGCCTATCCTGCGGGCCCCCGCTGCGCGCCATGGATCGAACACGCCCGCCCGCCGACCTCCTGACCCGGATCGCCATGGGCGACCAGGTCGCGGTCGAAGCCTGCATCGAGCGCTACGGCGCTCTCGTCTGGTCCGTCGTGAAGAGCGTCGTGATCGATCGCGACCTCGCCGAGGACACCGTCCAGGACGTCTTCGTCGACCTGTGGCGCAAGGCCGAGCGGTTCGACCCGAGCAAGGCGAGCGAGTCCGGCTTCGTCGCGCTCGTCGCGCGCCGCCGCGCCATCGACACCGTGCGCCGCCGCGTGCGCCGCACCCGCGACGAGAGCGCCGCCGAGCCGGACGAGGTCGCCGTCGAACACGCCGGCCACGACGAGGTGGAGCGCGACGACGAGGTCGAGCTGGCCGAGGCGATCCTCGCCGAGCTGCGCCCCGAGCAGGCCCAGGTCCTGCGCCTGTCGCTGCTCGGCGAGCTCTCCCACAGCCAGATCGCCGAGCGGACGGGCATGCCGCTGGGCACCGTGAAGACCCATGCGCGTCGGGGCCTGTCCCAGGCGCGCGCCCTCCTGGCCGAACGCCGTTCGGCCCCTGCGCGTGGAGGTCGGGCATGACGAACGACAAGTCGCAACGCATGGAACGGTTGCACGAGCTGCTCACCGATCTCGAGCTGGGACTGCTCGACGACGCGGAGCGCGCGGAGCTGGACGCGCTCACGCGCGAGATCGAGGCCGAGGACGCGTCGTTCGACGTGGAGGCCGAGCTGGCGGCGGTGGCCGAGGACCTGGCGTTGACGCACGCCGCCCTCGCGCACGGCCGACAGCCGATCGAACCGCTGCCCCAGCACCTGCACGATCGCCTGGTGACCGAGGCCGGCCGCCACTTCGGCTGGTCGCCGTCGGCGCTGGAGCCGAGCCCGCGCGCGAGCGCGCCGGCCCCGGTCCACCGCCCGTCGTTCGGCGCGCGGCTCGGGTGGGTCGCCGCCGCGGCCGCCGCGGTGGCGCTCGTCGTCGTGCTGACGCGCCCCGACGACGCGGCCGAGCCGGAGTCGTTCGAGGGCTTCGTCGCCCGCGCCGACGACGAGATCGTCGTCGACTGGGACGCGACGCAACCGCTCGGCGAAGGCGTCACGGGCGCCGTGGCCTGGAGCGCGAGCGAACAGACGGGCGTGATGCGCTTCGACGGCCTCGAGCCGAACGACCCGAGCGTGTCGCAGTACCAGCTGTGGATCATCGACGCCGAGCGCCCGGGCGAGGACCCGGTCGACGGCGGCGTGTTCGACGTTGCGAGTTCGGGTCGCGTCGAGGTCCCGATCGACGCCAAGTTGGCCGTGGGTTCACCGGCCGTGTTCGCGGTGACGGTCGAGAAGCCGGGCGGCGTGGTCGTGTCCGACCAGTCGCAGCTGTTCCTGGCCGCCGCGGTCGAAGGCTGAGCCGAGCGCGCGCCGCGAACCGCGGCGCGCGCTCGCAACACGCTGCGCGCGCTCGGCCCGCCGCCGCGCGCACCGATTCCGGGGAACCGCAGCAGCGTGCGCGCCGTCGCGACGCGCCATCGGGCCGCGCGCGATCGCTCGGTTACCGGCCGAGCGCGCGGAGTAGTCGTCGCAGGGAGGTGTCACGCAGCGCCTCCCGCCCACGACGAACCATGGCCGCCACGACGAGTCTCGATACGCCGACCCGACGCAGGTCGAACCTCTCCTCGACCCTGCGCTCGATGGCTTGGGTCGGCGCGGCCCTGATCGGTGTCGCAGCGTCCCTCGAGGCGCTGCGGCACACGGTCTCCACACCGATCGACCGCGTCGCCGCGCAGGACGGTGAGGCGGACGGCCTGTGGGTCGACGGGAGCCTCGCGGGGCCGCGCCCGCTCGACGGCGCGCTCGCGAGTGGGCGCGCCCGGGACGGGCACCAGCTCGTGCGCTCCGACGACGACGCGATCGACGGACGGCGCGCCCTCGTCGTCGACGCGACGGAGGCCGTGGACGAACGCGACGCGGCGTCGCGCGGCGACGAATCGGCCGCGGCGCGCGCCGTCGCGCTCGTCACGCGAGACGGTCTCGACGGCGCCGCGTTCGGGCGCACCGGAACGATCTGTCACCGGGCGCTCCCGCGCGACTGGGACGGCGACGGACGCATCGACCTCGTCCTCGCGCTCTCCTCGCGCTCGGCGTGGCGCGACCGGCACGAGGTGCTGTGGTTGCGCAACGTCACGACCGACGGCGAGCGCCGCTACGAGAGCGGACGCACGCTGGTCGCGTGGAGCAGCGGGCGAGCGACGCACGACGACGTCGTGATCCTGCGGCGCGGCGAACTGCCGCCGACCGGCGCGCGCTGGCGGATCGAGGTGCGCGACGCGACGGGCGACGGCCGCGCGGACCTGCTCGTGCACGACGACTACAGCGGGCTGCTCGTGCTCGAACAGGAGGTGCGCGGTTCGGCCGAGCTGCGCGCGCGCCTCGATCGACTGCGCCGCGCGCGCGCCGAGCTCGACCTGTTCTGGTCCGAACCGAGCGACGAGACGAGCCCGTCGCGCGAACGCCGCCTCGAGCGTCTCCAGCGCGAGCTCGACGAGGCCCGGGGCGCGCTCGACGCGCTGGATCCGCGCGCCGCGGCGGGTGCGGACGCCGCGACTTCCGGCGACGCGGACGCAACCGACTCGAGCGATGGCGACAGGGAAGACGGCGACCCGGGCGCGACCGGCACGACCTGGGTGCTGGAGCGGACCGGGCGCTGACGGCGCTCCGTCGTGCCCGAGTCGGCGCGCCCGGATCAGCGCGCGCGCACGACGCGCAGCGTGACGACCTGGAACGGGCGCAGGTCGACGGCGTAGGTCTCGCCGTCGCGCTCGACGGCGTCCTCGGGACGCGGGCGTTCGATCAGGTCGACCGCGTCGACGCGCTCCACCTCGAAGCCGAAGCGCACGGCGACGCGGCCGCGACCGCCGCCGCGTTCGACCAGGCGCACGAGCAGCGCGTCGCCGTGCCAGCTCGGCGCGATCGACGCGACCTGCGGGCGCGCGGCGCCGGACAGGGTGACGAGCTCGAGCGGTGCGAAGCGCGACGGCGCGCCGGCGCCGTTCTCGTCGCTGTTCGCGTCGCGACCGTCGCGCGGCGTCGCGTCCGCGGGCGCGAGAGGGACCGCGCTCCACCCCAAGGGCGCGACCTCCGCGCGTTCGAGCACGCCCGCGGCGTGCGCGTCGCCGTCGTGCGGCACGAGCGTGAAGCGCACGCGATGGCGCACGCCGGCCTCGCTCTCGACCCGGTCGGCCTTCGCGTCCGGCCACGCGGTCGCGCGCAACAAGGAGACGCCGACGCGCGCGCAGCCGTCGTCCGTCGTGTCGAGCGACACGCCGTGGCGACAGTCGACGATCACCGCGAGGCCGCGGCCCGGCTCGGTCACGTCGACGAAGCGCTGGATCGGCACCTCGAAGGCCATGCGCTCGCCCGCGTCGTTCGCGGTGAGCGGTCGCTCGAGCTCGCCGAACGGGATCTCGCAGGTCGCGCGCCGCGCGCGCACACGGGCGGCGAAGTCCGCCCGCAGCATGCGCCGGTCCTCGCGCCACTCGATCGCGTGCTCCAGGTGCACCGCCGCGTCACCGGCTTCGCACCACACGCGCGTGCGCACGGCGCTGTTCGCCCCGACCGCGCGCTCGCACTCGAAGCCGCGCCGCGCCGGACCGGCCTCGAACGGCGTCCAGGTCGCGGGTGCGTCGACGGCGAGCGGCCGCGCGCGATCCTCCGCGTCCACGTTCCACGCCTCCCACTGGATCGGCCGGTCGTCGAAGAGCCGCAACGCGCCGAGCTCGAACCCGGGCGCCGCGCGCTCGTCGCCGTCCAGCCGCAGCGAGGCCAACCCGCCGCGCGCGCCGAGCTCCACGACGAGCGCGCGCCCGTCGACCTCGTGCTCGAGCCGCGGCGCCCCTTCGTCCCCCGCCGCCACCGCACGCGGCACCGGCACGCCGTCGGGCAACGGCGCGGCGGCGTCCGCGACGACGAAACCGAGCGGCGGCACTGCGGTCGCCCATCCGCCGGTCGACGCCTCGCCGAACCAGCCGGTGCGCGGCGCGCTCGACAGGTTCACCGCCAGGAACGGACGCTCGGCGCCGCGCGTGTCGAGGCGCTCCGCGAGGCGCTGCGCGAGCGCACCGCCGAGGCGCAACCACGCCGCGTCGAGGCGCTCGTACGCCGCCCGCGCCTCGGCCGCCACGTCGCCGGTGCACGACCCGGGCAGGACGTCGTGGAACTGCTGCAACAGCACGGTCGCCCAGTCGCTCTTCAGCGCCGCGACGAGACGCTCGTACGCGTCGTCCTCGAGCCCGATCGGCCAGGTGGCGAGCGCCACCTCGAGACCGCGCAGCCAGACCTCCGCGCGCGCGTTCCCGCGCTTGAGCGCCGCGTGCGTCGTCAGCGTGCCGCGGTGGTTCTCGAGGTACAGCTCGCCGTCGACGACGGGGAGGCGCAGGCCGCGGCGTTCGAGCTCCTCGACGCGTTCGTGCAGCGCCTCGCGGAACACGCGCATCCCGGACAAGCGCACGCGCGGCAGGCCCTCGGCGTCGGCGGCGAGGTGCGCGCGCTCGAGCTGCTCGCGCGTCGGCCCCCCACCGCCGTCGCCGTACCCGAACGGTTGCAGCCACACGCCGACGTCGACGCGGTCGCGCTCGGCCAGCACGCGCTCGCCGCGGCGCAGCTCCGCGGGCGTGTTCGTCGCGTTGTAGTCCTGTCCGGGCGTGACGTGCGCGAGCAGGGTCGAGCCGTCGATGCCGCGCCAGGTGAAGTGGCAGTGGTCGAAGCTCTCGCGCTCGCTCCACCACAGCTTGTTCGTGACGAAGGTGTCGAGGCCCGCGAGCCGCGCCAGCTGCGGCCAGCTCGCGCAGAACCCGAAGGTGTCCGGCAGGAAGAGCACGCGACCGTCCGCGCGTTCGCCGAAGTGCTCGCGCAGCCACAGCGACCCGAACGCGAGCTGACGACACAGCGACTCCCCCGACGGCAGGTTGCCGTCCGGCTCGACCCAGGTCGCGCCCACGAGCTCGACGCGGCCGGCGGCGACCGCGCGTTCGACGCGCTCGAAGGTCGCGGGCGCGTCGCGCTTCAACCAGGCCAACTGCTGGGGCTGCGAGCTGGCGAAGTGGAAGTCGTCGTCGCGCTCGAGCAGATCGAGCGCGTTCGCCCAGGTGCGCAGCGACTTCTCGCGCGTGCGGGCCGTCGTCCACAGCCACGCCGTGTCGAGGTGCGCGTGCCCGACCGCGAAGCAGGTCGTCGCCGAGGGCGCCGCGCCGCGACCGAGCGCTTCGCGCAGCACAGTGAGCGCGGTGAACGCGTCGCGCGCGGGAGCGGTCGGGTCGACGAGCCCGCGCGCGCGTTCGATCGCGACGCGCAGGCGGTTCGCGCGCGGCGACGCGTCGCCGAGCTCCTCGACGAGCGCGCCCGCGAAGCGCATCGCGACCGCCAGCTCGCGCACGGTCTCGTCGACGACCACGAGCTCCGCGCGCTCGAGGCGACCGGGGCGACGCTCGTTCCAGCGCTGCACCGTCGCGTCGTGGTCCCACCAGAAGGTCGCGACGCCGAGCGGGTGGTTGCAGTGCGCCTCGACGAACAGGTCGACGGCCTGCCCCGCGTGACCGACCTCGCCGAGCGGCGCGAGGTCGCGATTGGGGTCGAAGCCGGCGACCGGTTCGCCGCGCCGCCAGAGCGTCGCCTCGGTGCCGCAGTCGAAGCGCAGGTGCACGCGCCGCGCGGTGAAGCGCTCGGGCAGGTGCGCGCGCAGTCGGAACCAGCAGCTCGACCAGACGGGGCCGAAGCGATGCCCGAGCGCGACCTTCTCGAACGCGCCGTCCGCGTGGTCGTGCTCGCCGTGGTCGCCCCGCAGGCCCGCGGCGCGCGCCTCCTCCTCCGTCGCGCGCGCGAGCGTGGCTTCGGTCGGCTGCCAGGCCGCGATCGCCAGCGGCAGGCGATCGGTGAAGGTCGCGGGGTCGAGCACCTGCTGGACGAAGACGTCCGTGCGCAGGCGCAGCCGGTGGGCGTCGGTCACCATCGGCGCAGTATCGCGTCCGGCGTCGGCGCGGACCAGAACGAGCCCGGGTCGCGCCGCGCAGGGACGGCTGTCGTAGGCTGGACCGACCGATCGTGAACGCCCCCCCCTCGCCCACGACCACGGACGGCGGCGCCGCCGCGTCCGACACGCCCGACCGCATCGCCGGCGCGCTCGTCGCGCTGGTCGTCGCGCTCGCGATCGGTTGGTGGGCGTTCAGCACGCTCGGTCCCTGGGTCGCGGCCGCGCGCATGCCGGGCGCGTACGCCTGGACCTCGGGCTGGCCGCTCGTGTTCGCCGCTTCGCTCGCGCTGGGCGTCGGGGTCGGTGCACTGCGTCGCGCGCCGCTCGCGAGCCTCGTGGGCGCCCTGCTCGGGACCGGCGTGGCGGCCGTGGTCGCCGGCTCGGTCCCGCACGCGGCGAGCAACCACTTCTACGGCGACGGGCCGTTCCTCATGCCGCTCTACGCGGTGCTCGTCGCCTTCGTCTCCATCTACGCCCCGGCCGGACCGCGGCGGCACGGCGGCGCGACGCGTCTCGCCGTCGTCGCGGTCCTGTTGTGCACCGCCAACACGCTGCCGCTCGCGCGCGGTAGCTCGGCGCCGATGGCGCTGCTCGGTTGCGCGGTCGTGTTGATCGCCATCGCCGCACCGCCGCGCGCGGACGCGCTCCTCGGCGCGGCCGCGAAGGATGCGCGCGCCAATCGCGCCGCACGCGCGATCCTGATCGCGCTGCCCGTGTGGATCGGCCTCGCCACGCTGTTCGGCGACAGCCTCGAGCGCGGCGCGCTCAAGCTGCAGACCACGCTCGTCGGGGCGTTCCTGTGCTGGGTCCTGGCGACGCGCCTCGACCGCGACGGCGCGCGGCGCGTCGTGTTCGCGCTCGCGTTGGGCGCCGCGCTGCTCGTGTTCGGCGGCGCGCTGTCGGAGTACGACGCGCTGGTCGCCGAGGGGCGCGAGCGCTTGCTCAACTCGCGCCTGCGCCTGTTCGGAGCGCACCCCAACCAGATCGGACCGGCGTTCGCGGGCGGCGCGGTGCTCACGACGACGCTGCTGTTCCTGCGCTTCGAGGGCGAGTCGGCGCTCGCGCGCTGGGGCCGCCGCGCGCTGCTCGTCGCCGTCGCCGCCGGCTGCGTGTTGCTCCTGTGGCGCACCGCGTCGCGCGCGAGCCAGCTCGGGCTCGTCGTCGGGCTCGCGATCGCGGCCTTCGCGCTCTTCGGCCCGCTCCCGAAGCGGCCGGGACGCTGGCTGGCGGCGGGCGCCGCGCTCGCGGTCACCGCGGTGCTCCTGTGGTTCACGCCGCTCGCCGATCCCGCGCGGTCGTGGCTGGAAGCGCGCGCGCTCGAGCCCAACTCGGCGATCGGCCAGCGCTACCACTACTGGAAGATGTCGGGCGCCGCGATCGCCGACCATCCCGTGTTCGGCGTCGGGCCCGCGCAGTACTACGCGCACACGCAGTACGCGGAGCCGAGCTACTACGACGGCACGCGCCAGTCCTTCCATCCGCACAACGTCCTGTTCGCGGTCGCCGAGAGCGCCGGCCTGCCCGCGCTCCTGTTCTTCCTCGGGTTGATCGCGGTGTTGCTCGAGTTCGGGCGCCGCGCGCTGCTCGCCCTGCCGCGGGGGGCGCGCGCACTCGCCGCCGCGCCGCTGGCGGCGTCGCTCGGCACCCTGGCGACGAACCTCTTCGACCTCGGTCAGGTCCAGCCGACCTTCCTGCCGCTGCACCTGTGGATCGCGGTGGCGCTGTGCGCGGTGCTCGCCGCGGCGCGCAAGGACGACGCCCGGCCCAGGGAGGCGCACGACGCGCACGATGCGCCAGCCCCCGCGGCGCGCCCGCGGCCGTGGCGCGCGCTCGCCTTCGTCGTGCCGCTCGGGATCCTGCCGCTGATCGCCGACGGACTCATCCAGAGCGGACGCCTGCTCGCGTTCACGCGCGGCGAGATCGAGGCCGGCTACGACCGCATCGCGCTCGGGCGCACGCTCTTCCCGCCCCACCCGAACGCCTGGGACTGGGAGTTCTCGCTGCTGTCGAGGCGCGGCGCGAACCTCGCGCGCGTGCTCCAGGCGCACGAACGGATGGCCCGGCGCACGCCGGGGCTCTCGGAGACCTGGATCGACTACGCCGCACCGCTGCTGCGCGCGGGTCGCTTCGACGAGGCGGAGGACGCGCTCGAGCGCGCGATCGAGCTGGATCCGCGCGGGCCGCGGACCGGCGAGGCGCTCATGCTGCGCGTGTGGGTCGAGATGCGCGCCGGGCGTGAGGACGAAGCGCGCGAGACGCTGTTCCAGGCGCTCGTCCACGGCTCGACGCAGTGGCACCGGATCCCGAACGAGAAACGCCGGCCGCTCGAGCAGGAGGACGGATCGCGGATCGTCCTCTCCGTGCGGACCGAACTCGGGCGACTGGTCGAGATCGAACTCGACGACGCCCTCGAACGCCTGGGCGAGTACACGCTGAGCATCGCGAACGAGCGTCCGTTCAAGGCGCGACGCAATCTACTCGCGCTGTTCGACGCCTACGACGGCCTCGGGCGTCCGCGCGCGGCGCTGCCGTGGTTCGAACGCTACACCGAGGCGGTCGGGACGCCGATCCCGTCGATCCTCAAGCTGCACTGGCTGGTCCTGCAGCGCCTCGGCCTGACGCAGAAGGCGGACGCCGTGCTCGAGCGCTGCCCGCCCGAGTACCGCGAAGAGCTCCAGCAGACGGTGCGGACGGAACTCGTGATGTCGGACCCCGATCGACTGCGGCACCTCGATCCGGCGACGCTCGCGTCGTTCCTCGAACCCGTCGACGGATCGGACCTGTTCGAGCAAGCCGTGGAGTACTCGGCGACGCTCGAGATGGCGGTCGGCTACCGCGCGGCGCAGGGCGACTGGCAGCGCGCGCTCGACGACGCGCGTCGGGTCCTGCGCTGCTACGCGGAGAACCTCCCGCGCCGGCGCGCGGTCGAGCGCATGCTCTCCGCCTACTTCGTCGCCGGCAACGCGCCACCTGCGGTCGTGCTCGAGTTCGTCGCGCGCGTCATCCACGAGTACGACGTGGAGGTTCGCCGCAACGGCGGGCGCAGCGAGTACCTCGACGGCGTCGCTGGACACGTCTACACCCACTGGCTGCCGACCGACGGCGAGATCGTCGAGCGCGCGCGCGACCTCATGGGCGGCGCCGGGCCGGCCGGTGACGCGTTCGTGGCCTCCTTGGAGCGTCGCCGCGAGCAGGACCGGCGCTGACACGCCGCCAGTTCGTCCCGATCTCGATGCTGACGCGCCGGACATTCACGAACGCGGCGGGCGGGCTCCTCGCCGCGGGCGCGCTGGGGTACGCGTTCGTACCGCGTCGCGCGCGCTGGCAGCACCAGGTCCCGGCCGGGCGCGTCGCGCTGCGCTACTGGGAGAAGTGGACCGGGCCCGAGGGCGACGCGGTGCAGCGCGTCGTCGACCGCTTCAACGCGTCGCAGGACCGCAGCTTCGTCGTGCGCCTGCCCGTGCCGGAGACCTACTCCAAGGCGATGGTCGCGATCGGCGGCGGCGACCCGCCCGACCTGGTCGGCCTGTTCAGCTGGAACGTGCCGTACTTCGCCGAGAGCGGCGCGCTCATGCCGCTCGACGACCTCGACCTCGGCGCCTACGCGCCCGCGGTCGCCGAGCTGCTCACGCACGACGGCCGCACCTGGGCCGGCGTCAACACCTGCTACACGCTCGCGCTCTACGCGAACCGCGCGCACCTGGCCGAGGCCGGTGCGGACACGATCGCGGACGGGGGCGAGCTGCCGCGCACGCTGGACGAGCTCGACGCGATCGCCGAACGCCTGATCCGGCGCGACGCCAGGGGCCGTCTCGAGCGCGCGGGCTTCCTGCAGGCCGTCCCGAGCTGGTGGCCGTACCTGTGGCCGCTGACCCACGGCGCGCGTCTGTTCGACGAGGACGAGCGCCGCGTCACCTGCGACTCGGACGGCTCGGTCGCGGCCTACGAGTGGGTCTCGCGAACGGCCGAGCGCCACGGACGCGCCGACAGCCTCGGCTTCGCCCGCGGCTTCGAGCGCTCCAACCTCTCACCCGCCGATCCGTTCCTGACCGGCAAGGTCTCGATGACCGTGCAGGGGCCGTGGATGGCGAACTTCGCGCGCCGCTACGCACCGGACCTCGACTACGCGGTCGCACCGATGCCGGTCGCCGCGTCCGTGTACGACCCCGAGCGACCCCAGGGCCTGCTCGAGGCCGACGTGATCGGTATCCCCCGCGACTGCCCGCACCCCGACGAAGCGCTCGAGTTCCTCGCGTTCACCCAACGACCCGAGGTGCAGGCCGAGCTGTGCGCGGAGCACTGCAAGCCCTCGCCGATGCGCGTGAAGCCGGACGGCTTCTTCGAGGACCACCCCAACCCGTTCGCCGCGGTGCACGACGCCATCGTGCATAGTCCGAACGCGGCCGTGCTCCCGCGTCACCGCGCCTGGAAGGGGTACTCGGACCTGATCGTTCCGGCCTTCGAGCGGATCTGGACCGGCGCCGACGCGCGCGCGACGCTCGGCGACGTGGCGCGCCGCGCGCAGGCGCTCGTGGATCGTGCGGACGCGGCGCGCGCGCGGCGGGAGGAGCGCGCGTGACGCGGCGCTCGGACCTCGCTGCCGGGCTCGCGTGGACCGGCCCGTTCTGGATCGGCTTCGCGCTCTTCACCGTGATCCCGGTCGTGCTCTCGATCGCGTACGGCTTCACGCAGTACGACCTGATCGAGGCGCCGCTCCCGGTCGGCCTCGACAACTACCGCGAGGTGGCGCGCGACGCGGTGTTCTGGCGAGCGCTCGCGAACACCGGCCTGTTCGCGTTCGCCTCGGTCGCGTTGAACACGGTCGTCGCGCTCGGGCTGGCAGCGCTGCTCGAGCAGAAGCTCCGTGGCCGCGAGTTCGTGCGCGCGCTCGTCTTCGCGCCGACGCTCGTCCCGATCAGTGCGGTCGCGGTCGGGTGGCTGTGGCTCCTGCACCGCGACGACGGTCTCGTCAACGCGGGCCTCGCGGCGGTCGGGGTCCAGGGCCCCGACTGGCTCGGCGACGCGCGCTGGGCCCTCGCGAGTCTGGTGTTCATGAGCGCGTGGGTCGTCGGCGCACAGGTCGTCGTCTACACGGCGGCCCTGCGCGACGTGCCGAAGAGCCTGCTCGAAGCCGCGGCGATCGACGGCGCGGGCCCGCTCTCGCGCTTCGTGCGCGTGACGCTGCCGACGATCTCGCCCGCGATCGCGTTCAACACGATCGTCTCGGCGATCTGGGCCCTGCAGGTGTTCGCGCTGCCGCTCATCATGACGCGCGGCGGCCCGCAGAACTCGACGCTCGTCGTGTCGATGTACGTCTACCAGAACGCCTTCCAGTACGGCCGCATGGGCTACGCGAGCACGCTCGCGTGGATCCAGTTCGCGCTGACCTGCGCCCTGACCCTCGTCGCCGTGCGCATCGCCCGCACGCGCGTCACCTCCAGAGCGGGAGCGGGGCTGTGACGCACGGATCCGCCGCGCGTCGCTTGGCGCTGTACCTGGTCCTGGCCGCGATCGCCTGCGCCTGGGCCGCGCCGTTCGTGTGGATGCTGTCGACCTCGATCAAGCCCGAGGAACAGGCGCTCGATCCCACGATCGGGCTCCTGCCCGAGCTCGGCGCGGAGGGCTGGGCCGCCTCGGTGCGCGCATTGGCGCGCCAGACGAGCGAGAACTACGCCGGCGTCCTGAACAGCGCCTCGGCCGACTTCCCCACCTACTACCGCAACTCGATCATCGTCGCCTTCGCGTCGGCGACGCTCATGACGCTGTCGAGCGCCTTCGTGGCCTACGGCTTCGCGCGCATCTCCTGGCGCGGCCGCGAGCTGGCCTTCGCCGTGGTCCTCGGCACGATGATGGTGCCGTTCACGGTGGTGATGGCGCCGCAGTACCTCTTGTTCAAGCACCTCGGCCTGATCGGCTCGCTGCTCCCGCTGTGGCTGCCGAGCGCCTTCGGCGGCGCGTTCAGCATCTTCCTGCTGCGGCAGTTCTTCGCGCAGGTGCCGCGCGAGCTCGACGAGGCCGCGCGCATCGACGGTTGCGGGCACCTCGGCATCTTCTTCCGCGTCCTGCTGCCGAACGCCACGCCGGCGCTCGCCGCGGTGTTCCTCCTGCAGTTCGTCGCGGCCTGGAACGACTTCGTCGGGCCGCTCGTGTTCCTCAACCACCAGGAGCAGTACACGCTGGCCCTGGGACTGCAGATGTACCAGTCGAGTCACGGCGGCACCCCGTGGAGCCTGCTCATGGCAGCCTGTGTGCTCACCGTCGGGCCGGTCCTCCTCGTGTTCGCGCTGTTCCAGCGCGCCTTCACCGAGTCGGTCGCGACCCGCGGCCTCAAGGGATGAAGGACCACGAATCGGACGCACCGGTCGCACCGGACACGAGCTGCTCGAGCGGATGTTCGACCAGCGACGCCGCCGCCGCGCGCGCGGCGGATCGCACGCTGTGGCTGCTCCTCGTCCCGGCGCTCGCGTGGGTCTGGGCGCTGGTCCACGACCCGGTCGCGGGCGTGCTCGACCGCGAGGGCGCCGCGTTCGACCTCGAGCCGGCGCGCGCCGACCTCGAGCTGATCGCGCGCAGCGAACGCTCGCCCGGCACGCCGGGACACGCCGCGGCGCTCGACCACCTCGAGGCGCGCCTCGTCGCGCGCGGACACACGGTGGAGCGCGCGCCGTTCCGCCACCTCGCGCGCGAGATGCAGAACCTGATCTGCGTCTCGCGGGGCTCGGACAGCACGGGCACGGTCGTGCTCATGGCGCACCACGACAGCGTGCTCGGCTGCCCGGGCGCGAGCGACGACGGCGTCGGGACCGTGTGCGCCGTCGAGATCTTCCTCGAGGTTGCGGACGCGGGGCACCGCAACGACCTGCTGCTGCTGCTGACCGACGGCGAGGAGCTGGGAATGCTCGGCGCGAGCCGGTTCGTCGACACAGACCCGCGCATGCCCGAAGTCCGCGCGGTCGTGAACCTCGAGTCGCTGGGCAACGCGGGCGCATCGTGGCTGTTCGAGACCGGTCCGGAGGACGGGCGCTGGATCGCCGAGTTCGCGCGCCGCGCGCCGCGGGCGTACGGCTCGTCCGTCGCCGAGGTCGCCTACCGCACGCTGATGCGGCACCGCAACACCGACTTCACGCGCTTCCGCGATCGCGGCGTCGGCGGCTTCAACTTCGCGAACCTGTGGGGCACCTCCGCGAACCACCGGCCCTTCGACTCGTTCGACGCCCTCGACCCGCGCACGCTCGCGCACACCGGCGACAGCGGCCTGGCCGCGACGCGCGTCGTCGTCGACGCGGACCTGCTCGCCGAGCCCGCGCCCGGGCCCGTGTTCTTCATGGTGCCGGTGCTCGGCATGGTCGTGATCGAGCCGCTCGCCTCGCGACTGCTCACGCTGCTCGCGGTCGCCGTCGCCCTGTGGGTGCTCGTGACGGCCGTGCGCCGCGAGCGCGGGGCGCGCGCCGTGATCGGCGGGCTCATGGCCGGGACCACGGCCTTCGGCGCGGCGCTCGCGCTCGCGCTGGCCGCGGTTTTCGCCGCGTCGTTCCTCGTCGGGATCGCGACGATCGTGCACGAGCCCGTCGGCAACGCCGCGAGCATGCGCTGGTTCGCGGGCGGCGTCGCGCTCGTCGCCGCGGGCAGCTTCGCCTGGGTCTTCGGCGCGCTGCACCGACGCTTCGCGCTCGCGCCCGAGAGCCTGCTCGTGCCCTGGGCCGCGCTCGCGCTCGCGCTCGAGTTCAGCCATCCCGGCGCCGCGCACGCGCTCGCCCTCCCGCTGCTCGCGACGGGCCTCGCGGTGGCCGCGCCGCCGAGCCTGCGCGTGCCGGGCGCGCTGACCGCGGCCGTGTTCGCGGTCGTCCTGTCGGCGCCGCTTCTGCAGAGCTTCCCCCAGGCCATGTCGAACCTCGTGTTCGCGACCTGGGACGCGGGCATCGTGCCGACGGTCGCGACCGCGGTCCCCGCCGCCGGCCTGGCCGCGCTCGCCGCGGTCACCTTCGCGCCGGCGTTCGCGAACGCGCCGCGCGCCGCCCGCCGGGTCGCGCTGTTCGGCGCGCTGCTGCTCTTCGTCTGGGCCTTCGGCGACCTGCGCGGTTGGTAGCGATGGCGCCCTACGACCCCGAAGCCCCGCGACCGGACTACGAGACCGGGCTCGCGCCGCCGCAGCCGGCCAAGCACTACCTGTGCCGCCGCGCCGCGCAGCGCATCGCGATCGACGGCGACCTCTCGAAGCCCGCGTGGGACGCCGCGCCGTGGACCGATCCGTTCGTCGACATCGAGGGCGACCTGCGACCGCGCCCGCCGCTCGCCACGCGCGCGAAGCTGTTGTGGGACGACGAGCGTCTGTACGTCGCCGCCGAGCTCGAGGAGCCGGACCTGTGGGCGACCTTGACCGAGCGCGACTCGGTGATCTTCCACGACGACGACTTCGAGGTGTTCCTCGATCCGTCGTGCGAAGGGCGCGACTACTACGAGTTCGAGATCAACGCGCTGGGAACGGTGTGGGACCTCGTGTTGCGCCAGCCGTACCGGCTGGGCGGGGACGCGGACTCGACCTGGCGCATCGCGGGGCTCGAGAGCGCGGTGCGGTTGGACGGGCGCTTGAACGATCCGACCACGCGCGACCGCGGGTGGACGGTGGAGATCGCGATGCCGTTCGCGGCGTTCGGCGTGCACACCGAGCGTCCGCGCGCGCCGCAGGTCGGCGAGCGCTGGGGGCTGAACTTCAGTCGCGTGGACTGGGACCTCGAGGTGGTGGACGGGGCGTACCGCAAGGTGGAGGGCCGGCCCGAGCACAACTGGGTGTGGTCGCCGCAGGGCGTCGTGGACATGCACCTGCCGCTGCGGTGGGGTGTGCTCGAGTTCGGGGGTTGAGGAGGGCGATGGTCGTCGCCACTTGGGGGCTTCCGGAGGGGCACAGAGGCGCGCGCTTCGCGCGCTTCCACAGAGGCCGGCGCTGCGCGCCGGAGAGGACCACCGAGGCGGAGCGCTTCGCGCTCCGCGGGAAGAGCGCGCGCTTCGCGCGCGGGACCTGGGTCCTCCTCCGGCGGGCGCGAAGCGCGCGCCTCTGTGATCCTCTTCCTTGTCCAAGTGGCGGCGACCTCAGCCCACAACTCGCTACCCTCCCCCCATGACGCACCCCATCGACCGACGCGCCTTCCTCGGCACGGCCGCAGCGGCGGCCGCCGCCGGGCTCGCCTCCCCCGCACGGGCGCACGCCGCGCGCCGCGACACGCCCAGCGACGGACCCGTGGCCATCGCCTCGGGCAACGGGCTCGGCTCGGTCGAGCTGGCGGTCGAACGCATGAAGGCCGGCGTCGACCCCGCCGACGCGATCGTCGAGGGCGTCGGGCTCGTCGAAGCCGACCCGGACGACATGAGCGTCGGCCTCGGCGGACTGCCGGACGCCGACGGCGTCGTCACGCTCGACGCCTCGGTCATGCACGGCCCCACGCACCGCGCCGGCGCGGTCGGGTGCCTGAAGGACACGGTGCACGCGGCGCAGGTCGCGCTCGCGGTGCTGAAGCGCACGGACCACGTGATGCTCGTCGGCGAGGGCGCGACGCGCTTCGCGCGCGAGCTCGGCTTCCCCGAGCAGGACCTGCTCACCGATCGCGCGCGCCAGGCCTGGCTGCGCTGGCGCGCGAGCCTCAATCCGAACGACGACTGGCTCGACCCCGACCAGTCGATCCACACCGACGGCGAGAAGGAGGTCCCGTACACGACGGGCACCATCCACTGCTCGGGCGTCACCGCGAGCGGTGACCTGGCGGGCTGCACGACGACCAGCGGCCTCTCCTACAAGATCCCCGGACGCGTGGGCGACTCGCCCATCGTCGGCGCGGGCATGTACACCGACGGCGAGGTCGGTTCGGCCGGCGCGACCGGTCGCGGCGAAGCGGTGATCCAGGTCTGCGGCGCGTTCAGCGCGGTGCGCGAGATGGAGAACGGCAAGACGCCGACCGAGGCCTGCCTCGCGGTGCTGCAGCGCATCGCCGATCGCACGAAGCGCCCGCACCTGCTCGACGCGCAGGGGCGCCCGAACTTCAACGTGGTCGTGTACGCGCTGCGCAAGGACGGCGCGTACGGCGCGGCGAGCATGTTCGGCGACCGCGACTTCGCCGTGTGCGACGCAGCGGGCGCGCGCCGCGAGAGGACGGCCGGCCTCTTCGAGCGTTGAGCGCGCCGAAGGTCCGACGCAGCGGCCGCCGAACGATCGATCTCGGGCAGCGCGTCGCGCCGCGCCACGCGCGCGACGGCGACACGGGCGTCCGCCCCGAGGAGGCCGCGTGGACGCTGTGCCGCCTCGCCACGAGCGCGAACGACGCGCCCGCGTGCGAGCCGCTTCCGGCGAGCGTGCCCGGCTGCGTCCACCGCGACCTCGAGCGCGCCGAGCGCATCGAGCCCTTCGAGCGCACCGGCGACGGCCCCGCCGTCGACTGGATCGGGCGCTCGAGCTGGTCGTACGCGCGCCGCTTCGTCGTGGACGCGTCGTTCGCGGCGGCGACCCGTCACCGCCTCGTGTTCCACGGGTTGCAGGGCGTGGCCACGGTCCTCCTCGACGGACGCGAGCTCGGCACCTGCGACAACCAGTTCCGCACCTGGTCGTTCGAGCTCGACGCGCTCGAGCCCGGCGAGCACGCGCTCGAGGTGCGCTTCGCCGACACCTTCGCGTGGCTCGAAGAGCGCGAACGCGAGAGCGGACGCACGCTGCCCGGCTGGGGCGTCGGCCAGGACAAGGACCACACCGGCGCGTGGCTGCGCGCGAGCCCGGTCATGTTCGGCTGGGACTTCGCGCCGCGCGCGGTGACCTGCGGGATCTGGCGCGGCGTCGAGCTCGTCGCGGTCGACGGGCCCGAGCTCGCGCTCGTGCGCGTCGGTCAACAGCACCGGCGCGACGGCTCGGTGCGCGTGCGCGTCGACGCCGAGGTCGACGAGCACGGCCAGGCGCGGCCGGCGCACCTGCGGGCGGTGCTCGTGCTCGACGGCGTGCGCGTCGCCCACGCGAGCGCGCGGCTGACCGGTGCGAGCGGCGACGTGTTCCTCGAAGTGGATCGCCCCGCGCTGTGGTGGCCGAGCGGCGAAGGCGACCAGCGGCTGTACGACCTGTGGGTCGAGGTGCGCGCCGAGGACGGCGCCGTGCTCGACCGCACGCACCGCCGCGTCGGCCTGCGCACGATCGAGCTCGTGTGTCGCCCGGACGCGAGCGGCGAGTCGTTCCGCTTCCGCGTGAACGGTCGCGAGGTCCCGATCCGCGGCGCGAACTGCGTGCCCGCCTCGCTGTTCGACGCCGACGAGGAGGAGCCGTGGCGCGTGGTCGGCAGCGCGCGCCGCGCCAACCTGAACATGCTGCGCGTGTGGGGCGGCGGCCCGTACGCGAGCGACGCGTTCTACGACGAGTGCGACGCGAGCGGCCTGCTCGTGTGGCAGGACCTGCCGTTCGCCTGCTGCACCTACCCCACCTTCGACGCCGCGTTCCGCGCCAACGTGGAGGCCGAGCTCCGCGAGCAGTGTCGACGGCTCCACGCCCGCGCGTCGCTCGCGCTGGTGTGCGGCAACAACGAGCTCGAGAACGGACTGTGCGCGGACGCGTGGGACGACGCGCACATGAGCTGGAGCGACTACGCGCTGCTCTTCGACCAAGCGCTGCCGCGCGTCGTCGCCGAGGAAGCGCCGGCGACGGCCTGGTGGCCGGGCAGCCCGCACACCCCCGCCGGCGACCGCGCCCGCTTCAACGACCCCGGTTCGGGCGACGCGCACCTGTGGGATGTGTGGCACGGCGAGGAGCCGTTCGAGTGGTACCTGGGATCGCAGCACCGCTTCGTCTCCGAGTTCGGTTTCCAGTCGCCGCCCGAACCCACGCGCCTGCGCCGCCTCGTCGGCGCCGAACTCGACCCGGCCGCGCCACGCGTCGCGCACCGTCAACGTGCGAAGGACGGCGACGCGCGCGTCGACCGCTACCTCGCGCGCGAAGGCGTCGACCCCGCGCGCCTCGATCCCGTCCGACGCGCGCACCTCGCGCGCCTCGTGCAGGCGCGCGGCATGCAGCTGGCGATCGAACACTGGCGGTCGCGCTGGCCGCACTGCGGCGGCTTCCTGTTCTGGCAGCTGAACGAGCCGTGGCTCGGCTGTTCCTGGTCGGCGTTCGACGGCGAGGACTTCGAGAAGCCGTTCGGCGAGCTGCTCACCGACATCTGTGCGCCGCGCATCGTCAGCCTGCGACTCGAGCGCGATTCCGCGAGCGGCGCCGCGACCGTGAGCGCGCACTGGATCGACCACGGCGACCCGACCGAGCGCGCGAGCGTCGACGACGACGAACGCACGCTGTCGTGGACCGCGCGGGTCTACCGCCTCGACGCGGACCCCGACGACGACGAGCTCGACGAGATCGAGGGCAGCTGCGCGTACGAGCGCGGCACGACCGCGCTGTTCGAGCGCGACCTCGACGCGTGGATCGGCAGCCTCGGCCTCGCGCCCGGCGCGTGCGAGATCGAGGTCGACGTGTCGACCTCCGCGGGACACTGGGACAGCGAGAGCCTGGTCCCCGCGCCGCTCGGTGCGTGGGAACTCGAGGACCCGCGCCTCGAGATCCTGTCGGTGCGCCGCGACGCCGCGGTGCCCGAGTGGTTCACCGTCGAGGTGCGCGTCGAGGCCACGGCCTTCTATCCGGTCCCCTTCCACCCGCACCTCGTCGTGCACGGCAACGACGCGCTCGCCACGCTCGAGCCGGGCGGCGTCGAGGAGCTGCGCATCGAGGTCGAGGGCACGCGTTCCCCCGAACGCCTGGCAGATGGCCTGCAGTTCCTGACCCTGTACGAGCTGCTGGGCCGCGATCTCTGAGCGATCCGTCGTGCGGCGCTACAGTCCGAGCGCCGCGCGTGTCCACGCGCCCGCCGCCGTCCACCCAGCCAGCCCGTCTTCCATGAAGCGACTCGTCAGCACCCTCGTCGTCCTCGCCGCGCTCGTCCACCTCGCGCCGAACCGCGCCGACGCCCAGGTCCAACTCACGCCGACGAGCGTGCAGCCCGCGCCGCCCGCCCAGCCCGCGGGCCCCGGCGTCGTGCCGCCGCCCGCGCCGGCGCCCGTCCCCGCTGCGGGCACGATCACCTTCACGGGCGTCCTCCAGAAGGCCACGCTGCCGAGCATCTGCCAGGAGGAGACGCACTACATCGAGTGCACCGGTCCGATCGCGGGGCAACAGATCGGCTCCGTGCTCGTCAAGAGCAGCACGCTGAACCTCGACGCCTACATCGGCAAGCCGCACCGCTTCACCTGCTTCGCCGCCGGCGTCACCTGCCTCATCTACGACATCACGAGCGCGACGCCCGCCACCGCGTTCCTCGAGTGGTGCGGTACGCCGGCGCCCGGTTGCCCGGTGCGCTTCCGCGTCGGCCCGACGGGCGTGATCGGCGTGTACGCGCTCTTCGCGAGCGCGGCGCCGACCTTCGTGCCGCTCGACCCCGTGCTCGGCACGGCGTTCCTCACCCAGCCGATCTTCCTGATCGCCAGCGGGACCACCTTCGGCCCGACGGCAGCCGTCGACATCGGGATCCCGCCGTCGGCGTCGTGGACCGGCACGCAGCTGTGGCTGCAGGGCGTGCGCGCGGACGTCGGTCCGGTCGGCCCGCTCGAGGCGACCAACCCGGTGTGCTTCACCGTGCTGTCGTCGACCGTGCCCTGCGTGCTCCCGGGCTGCTGAGCCGCGGGGACGCGGCGCGGGTCAGCCGGGCGCCCGTCACTCGAAGCACCGTGACCCACGCGATCGCCGTCGCGCGGGCGCTCAGCGCAGGAGCGCGGAGACGTTGACGAACAGCTCGGGCACGTCGGGGTGCCCGACGCGCACGACGAACTGCGCGTTCATGGGTCCGGCGAGCTCGTCGTCCGCGTTCGTGAGGCGGATCCTCAACCGGTGGGCGCCGGCGGCGCCGTTCTCGGCGTTGGGCTCGACCCACGCGGCGGTGAGCGCGCCCTCGGGGAGGCGCTCGCGGCTCACGCGCACGACGTCGCGCAGCTCGACCTCGATCGCGCCCTGCGGTACCCAGCCGTCGTGGGCGACGAGCGTGACGACGCGCTCGGCGGTGTCCCCCGCCTCGAGCACGCCGAAGGCCACCGCGCTGCCCGAGACCAGGCGCGGGCGACCGTTCGGCCCCTCGATGCTCTGCACGAACTCCACGGGCAACGAGGTGCGGTAGCCGACCTCGATCGTGCGCGGGTAGGTGACGGGCGGCGCCTCGGGCCCGGACGGCGCCGCGGTGATCGAGATGGGCAGCTCGCGCGTGCGCAGGAGCGCCTGGTCCGGCGCGTCGGCCGCTACGCGGAAGGTCCCGACCCAGGCCGCGGCGTAGCCGTCGGCGTCCGGCTCGAGCGGACGGAAGACGAGCGAGAGGTGGCGCGGCAGCGACGCGGTGTCCACCTCCAGGCGGAAGCGCTCGGCGAGCGGCGAGGTGACGTGGACGCGACTCTCGTGCGGCTGCCCGAGGACGACGCCGGCCTGCAGGGCGTGCGGCGGACGGAACCGGTAGACCGCGGCGACGTCGGTGAGCACGCCGAACTTGAGCGGCGCGGCCGCCCCGCGGTAGTCGAGGATGCCCTCGAGCTGGAGCTCGCCCGTGCGATCGGTCGTGTCGAGGTGCACGAGGACCTCGAACTCCGCGTCGGTGGGCACCTCGTCGCCGGGCCACAGCTCGCGCGCGCGGGCGTCGCCGTCGAGCAGGTAGCCGCGCGCGTCGATGCACTTGCACTCGCCCTCGATGCGGGTGAGGCGCAGCGGCTCGCCCGACACGTTGCGCAGCCGCGCGGAGAACTGCACCTGGTCGCCCTCGACCACGCCCTGGGCGCGGTGGAGGCGCGCGCCGCGCGCGTGGGCGAGCAGGCCGTCGGCGGTGCGAACGAGGTCGCGCACGGGCAGCGGCGGCGGGACCGGGAGCGCGACCCCGAGCCCGTCCACGCCGAACGCCGCGCCGCCGTCCGGCGCGGGACCGCCGACCTCGCGCGTGTCGCCGACGGAGCGCCCGAGGACCTTCTCGAGGTCGAAGTTGGCCGAGGGAACGACGCCGTCCGCGGCCGCGGCGGACCGCCCGCCGTCGCCGCCCGGCCCGGGACCGCCCGCGCGATCGCCGTCGCAGCTGGCGCCGAGCGCCAGGGCGAGCACCGCGAGGGCGGCCGGTGCGAGAACGCGCGCGGGTCGTCGCGCGCGGAGTCGGGCGCGCGCGTTCATCCCTTGGGCTTCGTCGCGGCGCCCGGCTTGGTCGGCGCCGCACCCGTCGCGCGCGTCATGCCGGAGAACGGCACGACGACCTCGGGGCGGCCGGGGTGGTCGAGCGAGAGCACGAAGCTGCCCTGGAAGGTGCCGGCCAGGGTCTCGGGCAGCGGCGCGAGCGTCACCTCGATGCGCCAGTTCGTGCCCTCGTCGAGGGCGCGCACGACCGTCGTGAGGTAGGGCTCGAGCGCGGCCGTGTCCACCTGGCTGGGGCCCCACTCGATGCGCACGGTCGGTTCGCGCTCGGCCACGTGGTCGTCGGTGATCTCCACCTCGACGACGGCGTCCTGCTCGTCGCCGAACTGGAACACGCCGAACGAGACGAAGTTCGGCGTCGCGACGACCGCGGGCGTCACCGTCGCGCTGACGACGACGCGCTTGTGGAACTCGGCCGGCAGGCCCTTGGTGGGCTCGACGGGCATCTTCACGTCGCTGCGCAGGAAGAAGGCCGCGGGACGCTTCTGCACCTCGGGGACGCCGGGGCCGGCGACCACGTCGAGGCGCCAGCGGACCGAACGGCCGTCCGCGTCCGGCTCGAGCGGCACGAGCGTCGGGTGGAAGTACTCCGGGATCTCGGCCTCGTCGAGCGAGAGGAGGATCGGCTCGCCGCTCGACGAACGCACGGTCAACGAGCCCGAGCGCGCTTCGTCGCGCTTCAGCGTGCCGATCGCGATGACGCCGTTGGCCGGGTCGGACTCGAGGAACGGCGTCACGAACGCGATCAGCTCGAGGCGCGTCGCCGTGCGGTCGGAGAGCACGAGCACGACCGAGTGACGCATCTCGCCGCGCTGGGCGACGGTCTCGAGCGCCGCGCGCACGGCGAGACGCTGTCCCGGCTCGATCGGTTGCTCCAACTCGTAGGCCGTGCGCGCGCCGTCGTCGCCCACGATGAACAAGTCACCGAGCGTGCACTTGCAGCTGGAGTTGAGCGCGCGGACGGCGACGGGCGCGTCGCCCGCGTTCACGAGCACGAACTCGGTCTCGGTCTCGTCGCCCTCGAGCACCGCGCCGAAGTTGTGGGCGGAGCGGTCGTCGACCGGACGCAGCACCGTCACCGCGGCGGGCTGCTGGACGGCGGTGACCGTCGGCGAGGTGGCGATGCGGATGTTCGACAGGCCCTCGAGGCCGTCGAGCGTGCGCGGCGCCGCGGCGCGGCCCGTGCCCGCAGCCGTGCCCGCAGCCGTATCCGGATCCGTGCCGTCGGCGGCGAGCGCGTCACCGGGGCCCGCGCCGCTGGGCGCGGCGGCGCCGGCAGCGTCGTCCCCGGGCGCGGACGCGTTCGCGGCGCCGTGCGAACCGTTCGGCGCGTCGGCGTCCGCCTCGACGGGTCCGGTTCCCGTCGATGCGGTTCCCGTGGACGTCGTGCCGTCGCCGGACGCGTCGGACCGGGGCGAGCACGACAGGGCGAGGAACGGAACGAGCGCGAGCGCGCACGAGAGGCGGACGGACTTCATCGCGAACCAGTCGTCGGAGCGTGTGTCGGGGGAGTCGAGCGGCGCGCGGGTCAGCGCGACAGGTCGCGGCACACGCCGCTGAACGGCACGCGCAGTTCGGGTCGCGTGGGGTGCCCCACCTCCACGACCACGTCGCCGCCGAACGGGCCGACCCGACCAGCGGGCCAGTCGTCGAACCACACGTTGACGACCACGCCCTTGCCGTCCTCGGACGGCTCGACGCTGCTCTCGAAGAAGTCGTCGTAGAACGCCTGGTCCTCGGGGTCGCGCGCGACGAACCGGACGTTCCGCATGCGCTCGATGTCGTAGTCGCCGTCGGCGAACTCGATCGTGAACTGGCGCCGCGCGTCGGCGCCCCCGAAGATGGCGCCGAAGGAGACGTAGCTCGGCCGGGCGTGCACGAGGCTCTTGACGCGCGCGTAGACGAAGAGGTTGAGCGAGCGCGTGCGCGGCTCGCCGTTCTGCAGCGGCGGCGCCCCGACCATCTCGATGTCCGACTTCAGGATGATCGTCAGGCCCTGCTGACCGGCGAGGCCCTCGGGCGCGTTCGGACCGATCGTGCTCTTCACGCTCCAGCGGCTCGCGCGACCGTCGTCGCCGAGGTCGGCCGGCTCGAGTTCGACCGACAGGTAGTCGGGCAGTCCGAAGGTCGTGTCCAGCTCGAGTGCGAAGCGCTCCACGACGGGGCTGCTCACCTCGACCTCGCCCGAACGCTCCTCGTTGACGAAGAACTCGCCGAAGTTGAAGTAGGCGTTGGGCGACACCTCGAAGGTCGGCAGCACCTCGGCCTCGAAGTGCAGCAGCGTCGCGCGGTTCGACCCGTTGTGACGCAGCGTGATCGAGTGGCTCTGCGGACCGCGCTTGCCCTCGGTCGTGAGCGTGCCGTGCACGCGCAGCTCGTGGTCGGCCGGGATGTCGGTGCCCTTCGCGTAGTCGCTCACCGTGCCGTCCGGCGCGACGAGTTCGAGGCGGCCGACCGTGCACCCGCAGGTGCTGCGCTCGTCGAAGACGTTGACCGGTTCGTCGCCCTCGATCGCGAGGTCGAACACGTGCGTCTCCTCGTCGCCCTCCTTGACCGTCCCGAAGCGCGCGGTGTCCTCACCGGAGACGACGAGCTTGGAGTCGACCAGCGGGACGGGCGCGGTGCCCTTCGCCGCGCGCGGCGACTCGCCGGCCTGGGAGCCGGGCAGGACCACGCTCGACAGGTCCACGCCGTCGAGCGTCGCGGGACGCCCGGTCGCCGGACGAGCCGCACCGCCGCCCGTCGCGCCACTGCCCGCGTCGCCCGCGTCGTCGCCCGCGAGCGGACGCGGCGTCGGCGCGCTGCGCTCGCCCGCGGTCGAGGTGCTCGAGACGGTGCTCGTCGGGTCGGCGCCGGAGCCCGGATCGGCGGACTCCCCCGCGCAGGCGGCGAGGCCCGCGCAGAGTGCGGCGCAGAGGGACGCCGCGCGGAGCGGGCGGCGGAGCGTGGTTCGGATCATGGCGGTGATGGGAGCGCTCGGTGCGGGCGGGAGGTCGGTGCGGGCGGGAGGTCGGTGCGGGCCGGAGAACGGTGCGGGCCGGAGAGCGGTGCGGGCCGGACGTCGATGCGGAGCTGAATGCGGTGCGGAACGCGCCAGCGCGAGTACGGTCGCGTTCGGAGCGGCGTTGGTCGAGTGCGCGCCGGGCCGACCGGGGCGCGGTGGTGGCTCGGCGCCGAGGCGGTCGGGCGTGCGAATCGGCGGCGGCGCGCGTGCGGTCGCTGCCTCGAGGCCTCGGGAATCGGACGGTCGGAGCGCCGCGCGGTGTCGGTCCGGAGCGCAAAAACCGGCGCCGCTCCCCGCGGCTCCGGCTCCCCGACCCGGTCCCCCCAGAGTCTACCCCTCCTCGTCCGCCGCGCCCGTCCCCGAGGCCGCGGAGCCGGGCGTCGGGAGTTCGGGCCCCACGAGACGCGGCCCCGGCGCGCGCAGGCCCGTGGCCGTGCCGACGAAGGGCACCTCGAGCTCGGGCTGGAGTGCGAGGCCCAGGTCCACCCGCACGACGCCCTCGAAGGTGCCGAAGCGCCCCTCGGGCAGGGGCAGCAGCTCGAGGTCGAGCCGGTTCCGCCCGTCCTCGACGATCCAGGTGGCCCGGAACCAGTCCGAGACCTCCTCGTCGCCGTGGGGCCCGGCGAGGAGGGCCGCGATCTCGATCGCCGGCGCGTCGGGCAGCTCGACCGCCGGGTCCGTGGTCACGACGGGGACGCTGCGCAGAGCGCTGCCGCCCGCGTCGAGCACCCCGAAGCCCACGCGCCCGCCGACGAACTCGACCAGACCGCGCACGACGGCCTGCACGTGCACGCGGCAGACGAGCGGCTCGCCGTCGGCGCCGAGCCGGTCGCTCACGAGCGCCACGGTCCCCAGCTGCGTGCCCGCCTGGGCGCCGTCGGCCACGGTGACCGCGAGGCGCCAGCGCTCCGCGCGTCCCTGCGCGTCGGCGTCCTGCGGCTCGAGCGCGACGGCGAGGCCGGGCGGGCGGCCCTCCTCGCCCACGCGCAGGGCGAGCGGCCCGGCGTTCGAGGCGAGGATCGCGACCGCTCCGGCCGACGGGTCGCCGAGCTGCACCAGGCCGAGGTCGACGAAGCGCCCCTGCTCGGCGAGCGCGTTGCCGGCCTGCCGGTGCGCCGCGACGGACAGGGTGCCGGCGACGCCCTCGAGCCCGCCCTCGACCGACTCCACCGCGAGCAGCGGCCGGATGTGCGCGCGGATCGCGAGCGGGATCCGCGGCGCGGACGGGTGCGGCGAGTAGAGGCGCAGGGCGTCGTCGAAGTGGCCGACGCGGCCCGACGAGTCGAACTCGACCTCGACGATCAGCCGGTGTCCCGGCTCGATGGGCTCGCCGGCCGTGTAGGGCGCGCGCTCCCCCGCCGCGTCCGCCTCGAACCAGGCGATCTCGCTGCACCCGCAGGAGTTCGCGCGCTCGACGACGCGGAAGGGCTCGGTGCCCACGCTCTCGAGCTCGAAGGTGTGCCGCCGCTTCTCCCCCTCCCACAGGTCGCCGAAGTCCACCTCGACCGAGCGCGCGGCCAGGGCGGGCCCGTCGACCGCGGTCCCGCCGCTCCCGCCGCAGCCGCTCGCGGCGAGGAGGAGGGCGAGGAGCGGGCCGACGAGGCCGGGACCGCAGGCGGCGGGACCGGTGAGGGAGAAAGCGGTGGTGCGGCGCATGGACGGGGTCGGGCGTGGGTCGCCGTGGGGCGCGACGGTCGCGGGAGCACTACGCTAGGACGAAGCGCGCGCCGGGTCGCGCTCCCACCTCGGCGTTCCCTCCTCGGCGTCCGGTTCGCGGCGCCGTGTGCGTTGCGCCCCGTTCGCGGCGACCGGCTCGCAGCGCCCCGATCGCGGCGAACCGGCCGCGCCCGTCCCACTCCGTCACGAAGCCGATGCCCCGTTCACTCGCTCGCCTCGCCCTCCTGCCGCTCACCCTGGTGCTCGTGGCGCTGGGCGCCTCCTGCGCCGTCGCGCCCCCGGCGCCCGAGGCTCTCGCGAGCGTGGGCTTCCGCTCGCCGAAGCAGACCTTCCGCACCTTCCAGGCCGCGGTCGGTGCCGATCTCGTGGACCTCGAGTACCGCTGCTACGCCGAGGAGTTCAAGCGCGAGTGGGACATCACCCAGGGCAACTACCGCGTGGCGCGTAAGCAGCTCTTCGACGAGATCCCCTGGGTGCGGCGCGTGTCGACGGCCGAGGTGCTCGGCGAGACCGCGATCGACCCGACGCTCGTGCGCCTCGACGCGCGCGTGACCTTCCTGTTCCAGACGGTCGACGTGGAGGTCTACCTGTCGCGCGGCGACTTCTACGAGCTGTGGGTCGGCGACGAACGCATCAGCGACGCGAACATCGAGTTCACCGACGCCGTGCGCCGCGTGAGCGAGGGCGACGACCCGTTCGAGCGCACCGAGATGGTGCTCGCCGCGGTCGAGCTCGAAGCCCCCGTCCCGCCGCGCGTCGCGACGCGCCTCGACACGATCACCGAGCTGCGCGTCGGCCGCGAGTGGCGGATCGCGGGGCTGCGGCTGAAGCCGGACGACGAGTAGGCGCGCGCAACGGCGCGGGCTCCCCCACCCGCGGGTCCGTCAGTCCAGGCTCGGCAGCGCGAACCCCTCGCGCGGCGCGCGGTGGTCGAGCGCTTCGGCTGCCTCGCCGTGCGCGCCGACGCACCGACCGCTGTCGGGGTCGACCTCGAGCGCGACGCCGCGCGAGACGGTGACCTCGGCCGCGAGCTCGTTCTGCGCGAGGTGCAGCCGCATGCGCGCCGCGGCCTCCTCGCCGGCCAGGTCGTCGAACGCGTTCGCGTCGGTCGACAGGGCGAAGTCCTCGCCGAGGCGGTGCGACAGGTTGCCGAGGTGGCACCAGCCCGCCGACACCTGACCGACGCGCGCGTCGGCGGTGACCTTCGACGGGTCGTTCGCCTTCACCGCGTCGAGGAACGACTGGTAGTGGTCGTACTCGCTGCCGCCCTCGAAGGCGCGCACCTCGTTGCCGTCGCGGTCGAAGATGGGCACGCGGTTGTAGGCGCTGCTCACCGCGTAGCCGTCGGTGCCGTGGAAGACGACGCCGATGTGCGCGCCGCGGTACGGCGGCGTCACGAGACCGCGCACCTCGAAGACCATGTCGGGCGCGTCGTCGCCGCAGTCGTACGACACGACCTGCGTGTTGGGCGTCTCGCCGTCGTCGTCGTAGCCGACGCGACCGCCGAGGCTGCGCACGGCGCGGGGGAAGCCGTCGACGCCGGCGCCCCAGCGCGCGATGTCGAGCTGGTGCACGCCTTGGTTGCCCACGTCGCCGTTGCCGGTGTTCCAGACCCAGTGCCAGTCGTAGTGCAGCTCCGCGCGTCGAACCGGTTCGAGCGCGGCCGGGCCCGTCCACAGGTCCATGTCGAGCGTCGGCGGCGGCGCGGTCGGTGCGCTCACCTTCCCGATCGACTGGCGGCGCTTGTAGCACAGCCCGTTGACGCGCGTGATGCGACCGATACCGCCGCCGCGCAGGAACGCCATCGCGTCCTTCGTCGCCGCGTGCGAGCGCGACTGCATGCCGGACTGGACGACGAGGCCGGTGCGCCGCTGGATCGCCTCGAGCGCGCGGCCGTCCTCGAGGTTCTGGCTGACCGGCTTCTCGACGAAGACGTGCTTGCCCGCCTGGAGCGCCCAGATCGCGGCGAGGCTGTGCCAGTGGTTCGGCGTGGCGATCGACACCGCGTCGATCGACGGATCGTCCATGATCCGACGCAGGTCCCGTTCGTAGCGCGCGTCGGGCGCGGCGCGCTGGGCCTCCTTGATCACGCCCGTGTCGGGATCGCACAGCGCGACGACCACCGCGTCGGGCGAGTTCGTGAAGCCGGCGATGTGGCCCCGTCCGCGACCGCGCACGCCGAGCACCGCGACGCGCACGGGGTCCTGGCTCGGGCGACGCGGCGCGAACGGCGCGGCGAACGCGCGCGAGGACGCCGCCGAGAGAGCGGCCGAAGCGAGGAGCGACTCGGTGACGAAGGCGCGGCGGGTCAGCATGGCGATGGGCGGGAACGGATCAGGCGCCGGGCGGCGGCAACTCGCAGACGACGCGGAAACCCACCGCGTCGCCGTCGGGCAGCCACCAGCGACCGGGCGGGTAGTTGGAGTCGCGCAGCGTCCACGCGAAGTCGAAGGCCTCGCGCGGCGGAGCGGCGTCCGCGTCGAGCACGCTGGCGAACGAGCCGCCCATGAGCAGCGGCCACTCGGGGTCGTCGGGCACGGCGGGCGTCGACACGTACTCGGCGGCGTTGCCCAGCCCGTCGAACACGCCGCGATCGTTGGCCGCGAGCGTGCCGACCGGGTGCGTGCGCCCGTCGCTGTTGGACGCGGTCCACGCGCGCGCGTCGAGCGGCACCGCGCGATCGGCGGCGCTCGGCGCACACGCCGCGCGCCACTCGTCCTCGTCGGGCAGGCGGAAGGGCAGCTCGGTGAGCGCGGACAGCCACGCGCAGTAGTCCAGCGCCGCCTGGCGACTGACGCCGATCGCCGGGCGACGACCCTTCCCCCAGCCGCGGTCGAAGGGCTCCACGTCGAGCGGTCGCGAGGGTCGCGCCATGCCGTCGACGACGCCCCAGACCTCCTCGCCGCGCATCCGCTCCTCGAAGTCGCAGAAGAGCAGGTACTCGTCCCAGGCGACCTCGGTGCGACCGACCCACAGGCCGGCGGCCTCGACCCACACGAGCTCGACCGACGCGTAGGTGCCCGGGACGGACACGATCCGCGTGGCGGGCGGCGCGGACGCGCCGTGGATCACGCCGTCCGCAACGGCTCCGTCCATGCTCGTTCCGTCCCCGGCGCCGTTCGACGCGCAGGCCGCCGCCACGAGCAGACAGGCCGACAGTGCGACGCGTCTCATCGTTCGCCTCCGGCGCGCGCGAGTTGTTCGCGCAGCACCGCGATCGCGCGCGGCGCTTGCTCCTCGAAGTCGGTGAAGCGGCACTCGACGCTCACGCGACCGCAGAAGCCCGCGTCGAGCAGCAGCGCGAACGCCCGGCCGAAGTCGTCGCCGCGCGTGCCCGGCGCCGCGCGCCCCTCGCGCTCGGCCGCGTGCAGGTGGTGCACGAAGGGCGCGGCCTCGGTGAGGACGCTCGCGTCCTCCTCCTCCTCGGCCATGTGGAACAGGTCGGCGGTGAGGCGCACGCGCGGATGGTCGACGGCGCGCACGAGGCGCAGTCCCTCGGACACTCGGTTGACGAACGGCGTCTCGGCGCGGCGCAGCGGCTCGAGGCAGACGATGACGCCGTGGCGCTCGGCCGGCGCGGCGAGGCGCGCGAGCAGTGCGACGAACTGGAGCTCGGCGTCGGCGCGCGGAAAGTCGTCGGGCGGCGTGCGCGCACCGGCCGAGCCGAAGGTGATCGTGTCGAGGCCGATCGCGGCCGCGCGTTCGAACAGCCGCTCGGCCTCGGCGAGCACCGCGTCGTGGTCGGCGTCGGGTCCCGTGCAGGCGAGGCGCCCGGGCAGGAACGCGTTGGCGCAGCGCGCGGGGACGGCGAGCGCGGTCAGCGCCGCCAGTCGCCGCGCGCGCACCTCGTCGCTCCACTCCCCCGCCAGCTCGCGCTGGCAGGCGATCTCGACGAAGTCCGCGCCCGCACGCGCGAGCACCTCGGCGCGCTCGGCGCTCGCGCACACGCCCACTTCGAGAGCGCGCGGTCGCGGCCGTGCGGAGGTCGACGGCGCGTTCGACGGCGTGTTCGACCGCGCGTTCGACGGCGCGGTCGAAGAGGCGGCGTGCGCGCCGGTGAACGGGACGGCCAGCGCGCTCGCCGTGAACGCGCAGAACGCGCGCCGCGACGCGTCGGTCGGCCGGCCCGCCGAGCTCACAGCGCGCGCCTCGTGTCGCTCAATCGTTCGATGAGCGCGTGGATCTCCTGCTGGTCGCCGCGCTTCAGGTCGTCGCGGTTCGCCGCGCACCAGCGGCAGCGCATCTCGACCAGGTGGAAGTCGACGAACTCGAGCTGCTGCCCCTCGAGTCCGTCCTTCAGCCGCTTCTCGAGCACCTCGCGCGGCGGGCACGACAGGTGCAGCTCGCGCCACAGCTGCGACACGTCGAGGTCGAGCAGGCGCCCGCCCTCCTCGGCCACCGCGAGCAGCGGGATGAGGTCGCTGCCCGACTCGCGTCGCGCGGCGAGCTGACGGATGCGCTTGAGCGCGCGGAACTTGATGCCGGCCACCGCGGTCTCGTCGCCGAAGCCGAAGAAGCGCCACGCGTCGCGGTTGCGCCAACCGCCGGCGAACAGGGCCTCGATGACGGCGAGCCGGCGGTACTCGCCCTGCTCGATCGTCTCGTCGATCCACTCCTTCAGCACCTCGCCGAGCAGCTCGAGCGCGCGGCCCGACAGCTCGATGCCGCGCACGATGGCGCTCGGCGTCTCGGACTCGTGCGCGAGGTGGTCGAGCATCGGGCCCGAGTTGCCCTCGTCCTCCTGCACCGCGACCGTGCGCGCCTTGCGCCGCCGCAGGTGGTCGATCGTGCGGTTGCGGCAGATGCCGAACAGATACTGCTCGAAGCTGTACTTGCGGTCGAAGTCACCGATGCCGCGCACGGCGCCGAGCAGCGACTCCTGGACCACGTCCTCGGCGCCCTGCAGGTCCCCCACGCGTCGGTGCGCGTAGGCGAGGAGGCGCCCGCAGTAGGTCTGCTCCACGCGCATCCACTCCGCGTCGTCGTGGCGCTGCAGCGCGGCGATGTCGGGCTGCCAGTCGTCGTCGGGATCGGCGTCGGCCATGGGCGACGATTCTATCGCCACGACGCGACCGATCGAGGCATCGAGCCCCTGCGCGCGTTCCGGACCCGGGCGGACGGCAGCGCCGCTCGCACCTGGGCCGAACTCAGACCGCCGCTTCGGTCCGCGCCGCGTGCACGAGGTCCGAGGGACGCTGCACGTCGGGGTGCGGGTAGAAGGCGCTGCCGATCGCGAGCTCGATCGGGTCGCCGACCAGGTCGCGCAGGCCGAGCTGCTTCACCGACTCGCGCACGCGCTCCGCCATGATGCGCGCGCCCTCGGGCGGCGTGTTCGGCAAGAGGAACAGGAACGAGCTGCGGTCGAAGCGACCGAGGATGTCCGTGTCGCGACAGGCCTGCAGGAAGACGCTGGCGAGCTGGCGCAGCACGTCCTCGTGCGCCTCGCCGTCGAAGCTCATCAGCACGCAGGCGAGCGGGTGGCCGAAGCGGCGCGAGCGCTTGAACTCCTCGTCGACCTTGTAGGTGAGGAACTCGTAGGTGAAGAGGCTCGTCTCCGGATCCGCGAGGCGCTCGAGCAACTCCATCGGGCGCGACTCCTGTTCGGTGAGTTCGCGCAACAGCGCCTCGGGGAGCATCGCGTCGCCCGCGGCGAACTCGTTCGGCCGGATCGGTGACGACTGGGCGGCGCCGATCGCAGCGGCCACGGTGTCGGCGTCGAAGTCGCGCGTGAGCACGGACGACGCGCCGCAGAAGCGCGCGATGGGCTCGCTGATCGCGACGCCCGCGTCAACGCCGCGGTGCGGCAGCACGAAGACGAGGCGCGTGCCGCCGCGCACGGTGAGTCGGCGCGAGGCCTCGAACGCGGTGCATCCGTCGTCGAAGGCTCCGTCGACGAAAACCGTGCCGCCCGGTCCGTCGGCGAGGAGTGCGTCGAGCGCCACGGGTCCGTCGGCGTCGAGGGAGCCGAGCGCGGCGCGCAGGTCGTCGACGAAGGTGGAGTCGGTGGAGAGGATGCGGATGGCGGACACGGGCGCGGGTGGTTCGAGGAGGGCGGGCGGCGCGGGGGGGCGATTGTGGCGCGCCCGCCGTGGGTGGGTCGGGGCGGGGCGGTGGGTGGTGGTTAGGACCTCCCATTGGTGGGAGTGTGGGGTGGTGTTCGGGGGCGTGGCTACTTGGTGGCTTCCGGAAGCGCACAGAGGCGCGCGCTTCGCGCGCTCCACAGAGCCGGCGCTTCGCGCCGGAGAGGACCACAGAGCGCCGAGCGCTTCGCGCTCGGCGAAGAAGCTCGCCCTTCGGGCTCGCCGGACAGGACTCGGGGCGGGCGCGAAGCGCCCGTCGGAAACGGACCCTCTCCTCGTGACGGGCGCGCAGCGCCCGTCGGAACCCGACCGCGGACGATGCGCACGAGGCCGATGCAGCGTCCATCGGCCAGCGACCTCGGGGCAGTGGCCTCACGCGGCGCCTCCCGTCCGCTTCCCGCGCGCGCGGAGCGCGCGCGTCTTCGTGGAGCGCGAAGCGCTCCACCCCTGTGGCCCTCTCCGGCGCGAAGCGCCGGCTCTGTGGAGCGCGCGAAGCGCGCGCCTCTGTGCCCCTCCGGAAGCCACCAAGTGGCGGCGCCTCAGCCCTCGAGCTGCTCCATCCAACCGTCCTCGAACTCGTAGTTCGCGAACACCGTCTGCACGTCCTCGTGATCGTCCAACTCGTCGATCAGACGCATCACCTTCTTCGCCTCCTCCAGCGACGGCACCTTCGCCATCGTCTGCGGCACGTACCCGATCTCCGCCGACAGGAACTCGACCTCGCTCGCCTCGAGCGCGTCCTTCACCTCGATGAAGTCCTTCGCGTCGGCGTAGATCGTCGTCGCCTCGGCGTCGAACTCGATGTCCTCCGCCCCCACCTCGAGCGCGAGCTCGGTCAGGTCGTCCTCGCTCTTCCCGTCGGTGTTCACCACGAAGATCGAGCGGAAGTCGAACATGAACGACACCGACCCGGGCGAGCCCAGGTTGCCGCCGCGCTTCTCGAACAGGTGCTTGAGGTCCGCCGCCGTCCGGTTGCGGTTGTCGGTCAGCGCCTGGACCATCACCGCGACGCCGGCCACGGCGTAGCCCTCGTAGGAGAGCTCCTCCATGTCGCCCTTGTTGTCACCGGCAGCGCTCTTGATCGCGCGCGCGATGTTGTCCTTGGGCATGTTGGCCGCCTTGGCCTTCTCGATCGCGTACTTGAGCTTCAGGTTCTGATCGGGATCCGGACCGCCCTGTTTGACGGCGGAGAGGATCGCCTTGGCGCACTTGCTGAAGATCTTGGCGCGCTTCGCGTCGACGGCGTTCTTGCGGCGCGCGACGTTCGCGGCGTGGGAGTGGCCGGCCATGGCTCGTGGAACTCGTGAGGGTCGAAGGTGGGCCGAGTCTCGAACGGAGGTTCGAGCGGCGGGATCGGAACGGTGATCCGAAGGACGGTGATCCGAACGACGGTGATCCGAAAGGCGGGTGGAACGCGAACGAGGCCGTCGCCGCGCGAGCGGCAGCGGCCTCGTCCTGAACGATGCGGACCCGGTGGACGCCGACGGGGCGACCGGGTTCGCGAAGGGGATCAGCGCTTGCTGAACTGGAAGCCGCGACGGGCGCCGCGACGGCCGTAGTGCTTGCGCTCCTTCATGCGGCTGTCGCGGGTGAGCAGGCCGTGCTCGCGCAGGTCCTCGAAGACGGCCGGGTTGGCCTCCTTCAGCGCGCGCGCCAGCCCGAGGCTCACCGCGCCGGCCTGACCGTGCACGCCGCCGCCGTTCACGTTGACCCACACGTCGTAGCTCGCCTCCTCGGGGAGCTGCGCGAGCGGCGCCTTCGCCGCGATCTGGTCACGCGTGGCCGGGAAGAACTCGTCGACGGCCTTGCCGTTGACGGTGAAGTTGCCCGAGCCGGGCTTGATGCGGACGCGGGCGACCGCGGTCTTGCGGCGGCCGAGGCCCCAGGTGTACGGGTTGTCGACGGGCATGTCGGTTCGGTGCGTGTCTCGGGAGGAGATGGGTGTTCGGGATCGCGTCCCGCGTGGCGCCCGTGAGCGCTGCGCGGGGGCGTGGCTCAGCCTTCGTAGGGAACGGGCTGCTGGGCGGTGTGCGGGTGCTCCTCGCCGCGGTAGACCTTCAGGTTGCCGAGCATGTGCTTGCCGAGGCGGGTCTTCGGCAGCATGCGGCGCACGGCGAGCGTCACCATCTTCTCGGGGCTCTTCTCGCGCATGTCGTCCACGTCGCGCTCCTTCAGACCGCCCGGGTAGCCCGAGTAGAAGGGGTAGATCTTCTGCTCGTTCTTCTTGCCCGTGAACACCGCGCGCTCGGCGTTGATCACGACGACGTGGGCGCCGGCGTTCTCCGAGTAGGTGTAGGTGGGCTGGTCCTTGCCCTGGAGCAGGGTGGCGATGCGCGCGGCCATGCGACCGATCGGTTGGGTCGCGGCGTCGAAGAGGTACCAACGCTCGGGGACGTCGGTGGCGCGGACGTGGGTGGTCTTCATCGTTCGATGGGGAGCGGCTTCGAAGGGAGCAGCCGGAGCTCGGGTCGGCCGCGGCGGGCCGGCCGGTTCGGAGCCGACGGCGTCTGGCCCGGACCGGGCCGATGGCGGCCTCGGAGGCAGGTGCGCGACGAGCGTCGGACGACACCGATCGCGCGAAGGCCGGCTGCGCGCGGCGCGGGTCGGCGGCGTGCAGGGGCTCTCGCGCGATCGAGGGCCGAAGAAGGTATCCGCCGGCCGGGCCCGGCACAAGCGCCGAACCGGCCGTCGCCGCGCGGTCGTGGGACGGCCGCGTCGGCTGGAGGCTCAGCCGTCCAGGTCGGCCGGCCGCGGCGCGTCGAGCCGCCGCCACCAGGTGCGGCCGTCCGCGCTCCGCGCCACGAGGGCGCTGCGGCCCGGCGGCCAGCCCGCCGCGGCCCAGGCGGCGGCCGGCGCTCGGCCCGCGATCCAGCCGTCGGGGCCGCGCGCCCACCAGCGCCCGTCCGCGCCGCGCCACCAGCGAGTCGCGTCCGGCGGCGGGGCCGGGTGCAGGGCGGTCGGCGCCGTGGCCACGAAGTCGACCGGACCGTCCAGACCGCGCACCGCGACCCGCTCGGGGCCCGCCTCCACGAACAGGTCGGCCCGCGCCGGCCGCGTCTCCACCACCGGCAGGCGCTCGACGACCCCCTCGAGGGGTCCCAGGTCGAGCTCGTCCGGCACCCAGCGGACCGTGAGCCCGCCCGGCGCGCCGGCCACCCCGTCGTGCACGACGAGTTCGGGCGGTGTCCGCGCGAGCCCCGGAACGATCCCGAGGACGGCCGCCGCCCCCGCGAGCCCGACCCCGGTGCCGGCGAGTCCGCGCCCGCTCCCCGCCCGCAGGAGCGCGGCCGCGCCGATGGACGCCGCCAGGGTCAGGAGCAGCGCCGGCCACGGCACCGGCGGCCGGCCGTGGCGCCCGACCGGCGGCGGCAGCGCGGCCAGGGTGCGCAGGGCGAGGGGGACGCTGGGGTGTTCGGTGTAGACGACCGACCCCACGCCGGCCGTGCCGAGCTGCGTGAGCCGGCCCGTCGTCGGGCGCGCGAAGTCGAGGTCCGCGGCGTCGCCGAGCGGAACGGGGATCGGCACGCGGAGCGTTTCGGCGTCGATCTGGCCGCTGACCTCGCCGCCGAGCTGGCCGGCGAGCACGGCGGTCGGATCGAGCAGGACCCGACCGCCTCGGGGCGGGAGCACCTCGAGCGTGCGCACGCCGCCCCCCACCTCCACCTCCGCGCCGAACAGGCGCTGCTGGGCCCGGGCCGCGGGGCACGCGGCCACGAGGAGGAGCAGCGCCGCCGCCGGACCGACAGCACCGGCGGCGGCGCGCGCGGCGGCGCGGCGTGCACCACCCACCGAGGCCAGGAGGAGACCGGAGGCGGTCACGGCGACCAGCGCTCCGGTCCACGCCGGGCCGACCGCGAGGCCGAGCGGCGACCCGGCGAGCCACGCGGCGGCGCGCGCGGCGTCCCCCTGTCCCCACCCGCTGGCGATCGCCACCGCGACCGGACCCGCGAAGAGCAGCCACCAGATCGCGGTCCAGGCGCGCGCGCCCCCCGGTCGTCGGGCCGCCGCCTCGCCGAGCAGCGCGACGACGAGGGCCGCCCCGGCGCGCAGGGCGTCGCCATCGAGCGCCACCGCCAGGCCGAGCACCGGCAGGACGACCGGCGTCACCACCGAACGGGACCAGGCGGCGTCGCCCGCCGCGCGCGGCGCGGTGGCCATGACGAGCAGCACGCCGATCACCCAGGAGGTGCGCGAGACCTCGGCCAGGGGCGCGAGCGGTTCGACGGCGTCGAGCGTCAGCGCGGGGACCAGCGCCGCCAGGACCAGGGTCACGAGGGCCCGACCCAGCGGCGGGCGCGGACGAGGATCGGGTTGCGGATCGGGTCGCCGATCGGGCCGAGGCTCCGGCCTGTCGCCGAGGCCGACGGGGCCGAGGGTGGTGTCGGGATCCGTTTCGCGCGCGCTCATGCCGGCCGTCCGAGCGTCGCGCCCGCGCGGCGGTTCATCGAATGCGCCGCTGGGCGCTCGCGCTCGCCGCGCCGCCGCCATTCGCAGCGGCGCCGTTCGCGCGATCCGCCGGCACGAGCCAGTCGGTCGCGGCCTCGAAGCCGCCGCCGCGGGTCGCGCGCGACCCGCCCGTGCCGCGGACCGGATCGCTCGCTACGGGCTCGCGCGCCTCGTCCTCGACGCGCTCGGTCCCCGTGCGCCACGGCAGCGGCTCGGGCAGCGGCCCGTCCTCGCGCAGCGCCACGGCGTACTGGTCCCAGCGCACGTCGACCGCGCGCCACACGAGCTCGCCGGAGCGGAACAGCGCGTCGGCCTCGGCGACCGAGCGCCACTTGTCGGCCGTCGGCCGCGCGCCGGGCGCGTCGAGGTCCGGCGTGCGTCCCCAGAAGACCGCGCGGCGGCCCTCGAGGTGGATCACGGCGCCGCAGTCCTCCACGCGGTTCGACGCGGCGCCCTCGCCGTCGATGACGATCGCGCCCAGCGCCGCGCGCTCGGCGTGCGTGAGGTGCTCGTCCATCGACCGCGCCAGGGCGAGGCCGTGCTCGAGGCCGCGCCAGGGCAGCGGCGCGCCGGGCGTGGCCTCGGGTTCGTCGACGCCGAGTCGCCCGAGCACGGGCAGCGGCAGGCCGTCGAGGCGCGGCGGCGCGAGCCATCCGCCGGGCAGCACGCGCCCGGTCTCGGACACGCACAGGAACACGGCGCCGCGGCGCAGGCAGGCCGCGGGTCGTTCGAAGCGCAGGCGCACCGCGGCGCCGTCGGGCCAGACGAGTTCGGGGCGCTCGACCTCGGCGACGAACGGCAGGTCGCGCAGGGCCGCCTCGATCGCGTCGAGGCCGGTCGGGTCGTCGGCGCGGAACGGCCGGCAGGCGGCGAGGCGTGCCTCGAGCGCGCGCCGCCAGCGCGGATCCACGGCGTCCCCGCCGGCCGCGTCGAGCGACACGGCGATGCGCGCGGGGTCGACCCAGTCGAAGCCGCTGCGCTCCACCTCGTCGGCCAGGGCGCCGATCCCCGCGAACACGCCCCAGGCCAGGAGGCCGATCGGGATCCAGCCCGGCACCCGGCGCGACCGTGCGGGCACGGCGGCGTCGTCGGGGTCGGCGGCGAGGGAGCGGGTCATCGAGGCGGGACGGGCGGGTTCCGGTAGGGATAGCCGACGGGCCTGCGCGGGCCCAAGCGCGGGCCGCCGCCGCTCGCCCCCACTGGGACGGCGCGGATGGAAAGTCGACACGAAGCGCGGGACGGCGCGCGGACCGGCCACGGCGCGGCCGTAGGCTGCTCGGCCGAATGACTCGAGGATCCAGACGAAGGGGCGGGCGCCGCTCGCGGGGCGGCGGACGCGCGGACGGCGAGGGCGAACAGCGCGAGGCTGGCCAGCGAGCGCGCAGCGAGAGGGGTGACCGGGACGACCGCGGTGGCCGGGACGAGGAGGCACCCGAGCGCATCGTGCCCCCCACCGACGCGTTCGCCGCGCCCGACGACGGCGGGTCCGACGAGCCCACGATCAAGGGCCGCGACCTGTCGCGCATCGAAGCCCCGACCACCTTCAAGGGCTTCACGCTGAGCACGTTCCAGCTCCAGGCCGTGCGCGCGATCGAGGCCGGGCACGACGTGCTCTTGTCGGCGCCCACCGGCTCGGGCAAGACGCTCGTGGCCGAGTACGCCATCCAGAAGTCGGTCGAGCGCGGCAAGCGCTGCATCTACACCGCGCCGATCAAGGCCCTGTCGAACCAGAAGTACCGCGACTTCCGCGACGACCCGAACATCGACGTCGGCCTGATGACGGGCGATGTGACCATCCACCCCGGCGCGCAGGTCCTCATCATGACGACCGAGATCCTGCGCAACTCGATGCTCGAGAATCCGGAGTCGGTGAAGGACGTGGACTACGTCATCTTCGACGAGGTCCACTACATGGACGATCCGGAGCGCGGCACGGTCTGGGAGGAGAGCCTGATCTTCGCGCCGCCGTCGATGCGCTTCATCTGTCTGTCGGCGACGATCGCGAACCTCGGACAGCTCGGCGCGTGGATCGACGAGATCCGCGAGCACGACCTGACGATCGTGAGCTCGACGAAGCGACCGGTGCCGCTCAAGCACCGCTTCTTCCACCCCGACGCGGGCGTGTTCGACGAGCACAAGCTGCCGCGCGTGCGCAAGCAGGTGAAGGGCGCGAGCGACGATCGCCGCGGCGGAGGGCCGCGCCGGCGGATGAGCTTCGCGCAGCGCATGAAGCAGCGCGACGAGGCGCGCAAGAACGAGACCAAGGGCTTCGCGCGGCTGCTCGACGAGCTCGTCGACCAGAAGAACACGCCGATCCTCGTGTTCAGCTTCAGCCGCAAGGACTGCGAGCGCCTGGCGCTGGTCAACAAGCAGCGCCGCCTGCTCGACCGCGACGAGTCCGCGCGCATGGAGGACCTGCTCGTCGAGACGATGCGCGGCTTCGAGATCGATCCGCAGCAGATCGAGTACGGCGAGCTCTTCCAGCTCTGCCTGCGCGGCATCGCCTACCACCACGCGGGCATGCTGCCCGTGCACAAGGAGATCGTCGAGCGCCTGTTCACCTCGGGCCTGCTCAAGCTGCTCTTCACGACCGAGACCTTCGCGGTGGGCATCAACATGCCCGCGCGAACGGTCGCGTTCTACGGCCTCAAGAAGTTCGACGGCGAGACCTTCGACTACCTGCGCACGCGCGACTACCTGCAGATGGCCGGTCGCGCCGGACGCCAGGGCATCGACAAGGAGGGCCTGGTCGTGTCGCGCCTCGACGACAAGGACCTCGCCGAGGCGCCGCTCGAGCGCCTCGTGCGCGGCAAGCCCGAGGCGGTGGAGAGCCGCTTCCGCCTGTCGTACTCCGCGATCCTGCACCTGATCGAGCGACTCGGCCGCGAGCGTCTGTTCGAGGCCTGGCAGAAGAGCTTCAACCAGTTCCAGCACCGCGAGGGCGGGCGCAAGGCGCGCGAGCGCAACGCGCGCCTGCAGCGCCGCTTCCTCGAGGGGTTGCTGGGGTTCCTGCACGAGACCGCGTACCTCGAGTTCGAGGGCGCGGGCTCGGCCGACGACCCCGACCAGCGCGAGGTGCTCGCACCCAAGGCGAAGATCGCGCGTCAGGTCTACGGCTTCGAACTGCAGACCGCGGAGTGGCTGTGGCGCGGCGTGCTCGAGGACGTGGACGCCACCGGGCTCGCCGTGCTGTTCGTCGGCCTCATCTTCGAGGACCGCCGCCGCTTCGAGCAGAACACGGTGCCGCAGCGCCTGTACGGCGGCGTGCGTCGCCACGCCGGTCAGGTCATCTCCAAGCTCGCCGCGCGCGAAGCCCACTTCCAGGTGCCGGTGCCGATGAAGCAGCCCGACTGGGGCCTGACGGCCGCGGTCGTGGCCTGGATGCGCGGCGCGCCGTTCGACGAACTGCAGGACGAGGTCGACGTGCCCGGCGGCGACATGTGCCGCTGCTTCCGCATGGCGATCCAGGTCATGCGCCAGCTGCGCAGCGCGCTCGACGCGAGCTACGATCTGCCCGACCGCCTGAGCGAGGCCATCGACGCGCTCGGTCGCGACGAGGTCGACGCGCGCCGTCAGCTCGAGCTGGGCTGAGAGGAGCCGTGTCGGACCCGATCACCATCTCGCTGGCCCTCGGCAGCGGTGGGGCGCGCGGGTACGCGCACGTCGGCGTGCTGCGCTGGATCGAGGAGAACGGCCACCGCGTGGCGTCGATCGCGGGTTCGTCGATGGGCGCGCTCGTGGGCGGCGCCTACGCCGCCGGCCGGCTGGACGACTTCGAGGCCTGGGCGCGCGCGATCCGCAAGAGCGACATCTTCGGCCTCGTCGACCTCGTGTTCGGCCAGTCGGGCCTGGTGCGCGGCGAGCGCTTGATGGAGGCGTTGCGCGCGTTCGTCGACGACACGCCCATCGAGGACCTCCCGATCCCCTTCACCGCCGTCGCCTCGGACGTGGCGCGCGAGACCGAGGTCTGGCTGTCGCGCGGCTCGCTGTACGACGCGGTGCGCGCGTCGATCTCGATACCGCTGCTCTTCGTCCCCCACGCGGTCGAGGGGCGCCCGCTCCAGGACGGCGGCATCCTCGCGCCGGTCCCCGTCGCGCCCACCTTCGACCGGCGCGCCGACGTGACGGTCGCGGTCAACCTCACCGGTCCGATCGACGAAGAGTGGGTCGACGCGCACGAAGTGCCCGAACGCGGCGAGGACGACCGCGGCGCGATCCGCCGCACGATCGATCGCTTCCTCGACTCGTTGGGCGAGCGCGCGACGAAGCGCTCCGCCGACGACCCGTCCCTGCTCGACACGACCGCCGACGTGGTCGACGCGATGCAGGGCGCGATCGCGCGCATGAAGCTCGCGGCGCACCCGGCCGACCTCGAACTCACGCTGCCGCGCAACGCCGCGCGCGTGCTCGAGTTCGACCGCGCCCACGAGCTGATCGAGATGGGGCGCCGCGCGGCCGCCGAGCAGCTCGGGCCGTTCCTCGCGACCTGGTCCCGGCGTCGCGCGTCGACGACCTCGTGATCGGGAGCCGGACGACGCGCCGCGAACGGGCGCAACCGCGCGGCGCGTCGGACGCTGCGGTGAAACCCGAGCTTTCAGGATCTCGCGTCGAAAAAGACCGCACCCCGCGCCGCGACCCGTGACTAGGGTGGCTGGGTCCGGGGCGCGTCCGCGCGCTCCGGACCCATCCCCCACGGTCGCCGCCGCACCGACTCGCCGCACCCCCGTCCGCGGCACGGCGCGCGACCCGCGAGCCCTCCCGTCCCCAGCGACGCCCGACCTCGAGCCACGCGCCGAGCGCCGGCCCCGTCGCGGAGAGCCCCCGACCCCCAGAGCCGACATGCTTCTCGTCGCCAGCGCCGCCCTCGGCGCCCTCTCCGTCGTGGTGCCCCCCGTTCGCGGGGTTCGAGCCGAGGCGACCGCCGCCCCCGTCGTGGAGGTCGCGATCGCCCCGTCCGACGACCTGCCCGACTCCGAGCCGGTCCGTCTGCGCACGCGCGACGGCCGCACCCTCGCGGGCAACTTCTACGAGGTCCCGCGCGAGGACGACCCGGTGCCCGCGGTGGTGCTGATCCACGACCTGGGCGCCGAACGCACCGAGCTCGAGCCGATCGTCGAGCGCCTCGTGAAGAGCAAGTTCGCGGTGCTCAGCTTCGACCTGCGCGGGCACGGCGAGAGCGCCGACGAGGACTGCAACTGGTCGAAGATGGACGAGGAGGAACGCGCGCGCCTCGTGCCGTTCACGCTCCTCGACGTGAACGCCGCGCTCGACTGGCTGATGGAGGACCCGCGCGTGCGCGGCGTCCGCACCCACGTGATCGGCAGCGGCCACGGCGCGCTGCTCGCGGGGCGCATCGCGACCGACGAGCGCGTGACGAGCCTGACCGTGCTCGAGCCGGCGACCGAGGGCTTCGACATGGAGCTCGCCGACCTGCTCGCCGACGCCGAGGGCCTGTCGATGCAGATCGCGTCGTCGCGCGACGACGAGGAGCGTTGGAAGGAGTGGCTCGTCGCCGAGGAGATCGACGACCTGGTCGAGGTGCGCGCGAGCAAGGGCGACGCCGGCGACCTGTTCAGCGACAAGCGCTTCCGCATCTCCTTGTGCCGCTGGATCGACGAGCGCCGCGAAGGCACCGCCAGCGTGCGCGGCACGGCCGGCAAGGGTCGCCGCTAGACCGAGCACCCGGGGAACCGGGACCGATGTGAACGAGCGCGAGACCCGCGCCGCGGCACGCCGCGGCGCGGGTCCTCGCGTTCCGGGGCGGCTCCTCACGGCGCGCGGCGCGCAGGATCCAGCGCGCAGCCAGCGTGTCGCCGCGCTGCGGACCCGCGCGCGTCGCGCCGCGTGGATCCCGACGGGCCTTGTGGACCCCACCGTCCACTTGTCCGCGCGCGGCGCTCGATCGGCCTCCCCCACCTCCCCGCCCGCGCCGACGGGGTACACCTAGGTGCGGCGATCCGCGCCGCACCCGCGCCTCGCCCCCGACTTCCATGCTCAATCCGAAGGTCAAGAAATGGGCCCGCATCGCCGCGAGCGATCCGGGCTACTTCACGGAGGTCGTGCGGCGCAAGTCGCGCAAGGCCCTGGCGCTCGACCAACGCTTCGGCGGCGGCCGCAGCTTCGGTCCCTCCGGGATCGTGATGACGCTCACCTGGCGCTGCAACCTGCGCTGCCAGATGTGCGACCAGTACGGGGACGACTACAAGCAGCCCCTGTCGAAGCTCACGCGCGACGACGAGCTCGAGCTCTCGGAGTGGAAGCGGGTCGTCGACGAGACGGTCAAGTACCGCTGCGAGTACAACCTCTTCGGCGGCGAGCCGCTGCTCTACAAGGGCGCGGTCGACCTGATCCGCTACATCAAGAGCAAGGGTCGGCGCTGCTCGATCACGACGAACGGCACGCTGCTCGACCGCTACGGCGAGGACGTCGTCACGAGCGGACTCGACGCGATGGGCGTGTCCGTCGACGGACCGCCGGACGTCCACGACGAGATCCGCGGCAGCGACGGCTCGTTCGAGCGCATCAGCCAGGGCATCCGGCAGGTGCAGGAGTGGCGCAGGAAGCACAACAGCGACACGCCGCACATCAACATCAACTCGGTCGTGACGCTGTGGAACCACGACCGGATGCTCGAGATGGTCGAGCTGGCGCGCGAGCTGGGCGTCGACGGCCTGACCTTCCAGCACCTCAACTTCCTCGAGCCGACGACCATGCAGGCGCACATGGCGTACTTCGAGAAGGAGTTCGAGTACGAGTGGCCGACGCGCGAGAAGGACCTCGGCTACCTCGACACGCTCGGGTTCGACGCCGACACGATCCACGAGCAGGTGCGGAAGATCCGCGAGATGACGGACTTCCCGATCTCGTTCCTGCCGGACCTCACCGAGCGCGAGGAGATCGACGGCTACTACCACGACATCAACCACGCGTTCCAGGAGAACACCTGCGTGAACCCGTGGATCCACGTGACGATCACGCCCAAGGGCGTCGTCACGCCGTGCATGGAGTACCCGATCGGCAACGTGCGCGACGAGAGCTTCCCCGACATCTGGAACGGGGAGCGCTTCAAGAAGTTCCGGCGCGAGCTGAAGAAGAACGGCCTGTTCCCGGGCTACTGCCAGCGCTGCTGCCACCGCCGCTTCAAGAGCACGGCCGGCGTGGTGAAGGCGCGGTACGCCTAGGTCGGACTCCGTACGTCCCGCGACGGCCCGTTCGCAGTACGGTGCCAGGCACGATCCTGCAGCGAGGGGGTGTGCCGCGCATGGCGCGGCACACCCCCTCGCTGCAGGATCGTGCCTGGCACCGTACTGCGGGCACCGTACTGCGAACCGCACGCGAGCACCTGATAGGCTGCGAGCCATGCCCCACTCCCTCACCAACTCCCGCGCCGGAGCCGTCCGACCCGGCGCGCTCGCTGCGACCCTCGCGGTCCTCGCGCTGCTCGTCCTCGGTCTCGTCGGCGAAGCCCAGCCGCAGCGCCCCGGCCAAGGCGTGACCGCGTTCGTCGGCGCGCGCCTGCTGCCCGTCTCCTCCGACCCGATCGACGACGGCGTGCTGCTCGTCGAGGGCGGACGCATCACCGCGATCGGCGCGCAGGGCGCGGTCGCGATCCCCGACGGCGCGACCGTCGTCGACCTGGCCGGCCACACCGTGATGCCGGGCCTCGTGTGCACGCACAGCCACGTGGGCGCGCCCTACGCGGCCGACGGCTCCGGCCCGCTGCAGCCCGAGGTGTCGAGCGTCGACTCGGTCAACGTGCGCTCGGCCACGGTGCACCGCGCGCGCGCCGGCGGACTGACCACGATCAACGCGATGCCCGGTTCCGGCCACCTGATCGGCGGGCAGACCGCGTACCTCAAGCTGCGCGAGGGCAACACGGTCGACGAGCTCGTCTACCGCTTCGACGACGGCGCGCCGATGGGCGGCCTCAAGATGGCCAACGGCACGAACCCGCAGCGCAGCTCGCCGTTCCCCGGCACGCGCGCCAAGTCGGCCGCGCTCGTGCGCGAGAAGTTCCTCGCGGCGCAGGCCTACCTCGAGAAGAAGCGCGCGGCCGAGGCCGACGACGAGAAGGACGCGCCGGAGCTCGACATGGGGCTCGAAGCGCTCGTCGAGGTGCTCGAGGGCAAGCGCATCGTGCACCACCACACGCACCGTCACGACGACATCATGACGGTGATCCGCATGAGCCAGGAGTTCGGCTTCCGCGTCGTGCTCCACCACGTGTCGGACGGCTGGAAGGTCGCCGACGAGATCGCCACGGCCGGCGTGCCGTCGAGCGTGATCCTCATCGACTCGCCGGGCGGCAAGCTCGAAGCGCGCGACCTGTCGTTCGACACCTGCCGCGCGCTGTACGCCGCCGGCGCGCCGATCGCGATCCACACCGACGACTACATCACCGACAGCCGCCTGTTCCTGCGCTCCGCCGCGCTCGCGGTGCGCGCCGGCCTGCCGCGCGACGCGGCGCTCGCGGCGGTGACGCTCGAAGGCGCGAAGATGCTCGACCTCGCCGACCGCGTGGGCTCGCTCGAGGTCGGCAAGGACGCGGACCTGTGCGTGCTCGACGGCGATCCGCTGTCCGTCTACACGATGGTGAAGCGCACCTACGTCGAGGGCGAGCTCGTGTTCGACATGGACGATCCGGACGATCGCGTCTACGCGATCGGCGGCCCCGGCGCCGGCGAGGAACGCGTGTTCGCGGCCTGCTGTGCCATCCTCGACGGCTTCGACCTGACGGAGGCCAAGTGATGCTGCGCTCCTTCCATTCCCCCGCCGCGGCGCTCGCGGCCGCACTCGTCGTCGCCGCGCCGTTCGTCGGCGCGACGGCCCTCGCCCCGTCGAACCACGGCGACCCGTCGAACGGCACCGAACCGGCTCCGCGCCAGGACGCCCGCCCCGCCCGCCCGGTCGGCGGCGACCTGGCGATCCGCGCCGGCCTGATCCACACGATGGCCGGCGATCCGATCACCCGAGGCGTGATCCTGATCGAGGACGGGCTCGTCACCGCCGTCGGCAAGGACACCGAGGTGACGATCCCCGACGACTTCCGCATCGTCGAGGCGCGCGTGGCCGTCCCCGGCCTCGTCGACGCGCACACCTGCGTCGGTCTGGCGGGCTGGCTCAACGTCGACCACGACAAGGACGAGGTCGACCGCACCGGCTCCGCGCAGCCCGAGCTGCGCGCCATCGACGCCTACAACCCGCGCGAGCCGCTCGTCGGCTGGCTGCGCGGCTTCGGCGTCACGACGGTGCACACCGGACACGCGCCGCTGGCGTTGATCTCGGGCCAGACGATGATCGCGAAGACCGTCGGCGACACGGTCGAGGAGGCCGTGCTCGTGCCCGAGGCGATGATCGCCGCCTGCATGACGAGCGCGGCGCGCGGCGACGGCGGCCCGGGCACGCGCGCCAAGGTCATGGCGCAGCTGCGCGAGCACCTGCACACCGGCGTGGCCCACATGGAGGCGCTGGCGGAGGCCGAGGCCGACGACGAGAAGGACGCTCCCGCGCGCGACCTGCGCAAGGAGGCGCTCGCCCGCATCGCGCGCGGCGACACGCCCCTCATGGTCACGGCGCACGAGTCGGCCGACCTCATCAACGTGCTGCGACTGCAGGCCGAGTTCCCCGGCGTGCGCTTCGTGATCGACGGCGCGGCCGAGGCGCCCGCCGTGCTCGACGAGCTCGTGGAGGCGAACCTGCCGATCATCGTGCATCCGACGATGTACCGCGCCGGCGGTGAGACGAAGGACCTGTCGATGGAGACGCCCAAGCTCCTCGCCGAGGCCGGGCTGCTCGTCGCGATGCAGTCCGGCTACGAGGGCTACGTGCCGCGCACGCGCGTCGTGCTGTTCGAAGCCGCGATCGCCGCGCGCTACGGACTGCCGTTCGAGCAGGCGCTGGCCATGTGCACGATCGACGCGGCGCGTCTCATCGGTGTCGACGACCTGGTCGGCAGCCTCGAGGTGGGCAAGCACGGCGACGTGGCGCTCTTCGACGGCGACCCGTTCGAGTACACGACGCACTGCGTCGGCACCGTGATCGAAGGTCGGCTCGTCGCGACGGGCGAGCGCGAGCTCGAGAAGCAGCGGCGCTGAGCCGTCGCTCGCCCCACCCCGGACGCAGGCGCGGCGCCCGTCGGAGTCGATCCGGCGGGCGCCGCGCGCGTTCGGTCGTCGCTCCGTGCTCTACTCGACCGTGCGCTACTCGACCTCGAGGACCGTGCTCTTCGCTTCGCCGTCGAAGAAGAAGTCCACGTCGTCCACCCACACGCGATAGGTGCCCTTCGGGAGCCCGTCGACGCGCAGCGTGCCGTCGGGGTTCGTGGTGAAGACGCCGAAGTCGTCGCGGCGGTCGCGCGGGTCGCCGCCGCCGTCGTCCTCGGTGCCGCTCGCGATACGCACGATCAGGGGACGCGGGTCGCCGCCGACGACCGCGACGCCGTCGATCGCGAGCGATCCGGTCTCGGGCACGACGACGGTCGCGCGGCCTTCGTCGTCGAACGCGAGCGGGACGACCGTGCCGGGCAGCTCCTCGTTCGGCGCGAAGCGCACGCAGAAGACGCCGCCCTCCTCCTCGGGCACGGGGCGCGCGATCGTCGCCCGACCCTGTTCGTCGCTCCAGCCCACGCGCCGGTCGGGCGCGAAGAACAGGTCGTACCAGCCGGCCGCGAAGTGCACGAACGCCGCGGGCGAGCCGTCGGCGCGCACGAAGCGCACCTCGACGAGCTCGCCGTCCGCGACCGGACGCAGCGCGCCGTCCTCGCCCTCCTCGAGCCCCAGCGCTCCGCCGCACCAGCCCGGGCCGCGCGCGTGGACCTGCGCCGTCTCGGGCGTCACCGGCGCGAACGAGCGCACGCGGCCCTTCGCGTCGAGCGGCGTCAGGTGGTAGCGCTCGACGTAGGCGAGGTCCTCCTCGACCGCGGCGTCGAACGCCTCGACCGCCCACGCGACCGCGGGCAGCCCGTCGAGGTCGAGGCGCGCGCGCTGTTCGTCGAACGCGACCTCGCGGTCGTAGGCGTCCCAGAGCCACCCGTCGAGGTGCAGCACGCCGCGCGCGAGCGACCCGCCGCGCGGCACGGCCCAGGCCTGGTGGTGCCCTTCGAGCGACCCGAGCGTATCGGGCGTCGCGACCAAGCGCTGGTCGGACGCGACCTCGCTCGCGAAGAAGGTCCAGTCGTACCCATCCGGCGCGTCGGGCAGGCGCACCGACGCGGCCTCGTGCGCGATCGACGCCTCGAAGCCGTCCGGCGGGATCGCGGGCACGCTCATGTGGTACGGCACGCCGGCGCCCTCGGCGAGCTGGAAGCGGAAGGTGGACTCGAAGATCCGCTCGGCCTCGCCCTCGAAGTCGACCGCCTCGCGCACGACCATCGCGCCGCGCTCGTCGGTGACGCCGCCGAACGCTCGGACGAAGTCCGGATGGCGGTACAGCGGCGTGCCCGACGGCGTCCAACGCGCGCCGACGAGCGGCTCGCCCTCGCGCGACCACACGACCGCGCGCTCCTCGAGGGTGGGCGCCGTCAGCTCGAAGCGATGGCCCGCGCCCGAGGTCGCGCGGAACTCGACGATCGTCGTCTCCCCGGCGAAGGTGCCGCTGGGCACCTCGAGCTCGCCGTCGAACGCGAAGCTGCCCGGCACCCACAGGTCGAGCAACGAGTGCCCGCGCGGTACGCCGAGACGCAGCGTGCCGTCGGTCGTCACGCCACCGACCTTGAACGCGGTCGCGCCGACCGCGTAGCCGTTCGCAGCGTCGAGGTCGAAGACCGCGTCGACCTCCGCCGCGAAGGTGTCGAAGGCTTCGCCGTCCTGCGACACGAGCGTCAGCTCCATCGGCACGCGCGGCACCACGGTCAACAGGCCGTGCTCTTCGTCGCCGTCGAGCCACCAGGTCTGCGCCGTCGCGAACCAGTCGCCGGCCGCCGACGCGTGCACGACCGTGCCCTCGACCTTCGACAGGTCCGCGCGTCCGTCGGCGCCGACCGCGCAGCGCACGGTGCGCGCCGTGCCGTCCTCGCCGCGCACGACCAGGTCGAGCTCGAGGCCGCGCACCGCGCGCCCGAAGGCGTCGACGGCGTGGATCGAGAGGGCCGGCGCGAGCGCGTTCTCGGCGCGGGCGGCGAGAGCGGGGAGCGCGGTCGGCGAGGTCGCGCCGTCGAGGGCGACGAGCGGGAGCGCGAGGAAGGCGGTGAGCATGGTCGGGAGCGAGTGGGGTCGGGCGTGGACGGCGTTCGTTCGGACCGGACGAGGGCCGACGACGGGCGGCCGATACCCGCGCCGGGCGCGAACCGGGATCGGGACCTAGGCTGGAGCCCATGTCCCGCACCGCTCGCGCCGCGTCCGTCCTCACCCTCCTCGCCGCGATCCTCGCCCTCCTCCCCGCCTGCCGCGGCGCCGGCGGCACGGAGACGAACACGGCGACGGACGCGACCGCCGATCGCGCGACCGACCGGCGCACCGTCGCCGTGCGCACCGGCGCCGTACGCACCGTCGCCGTTCGCAGCGTGACGGGCGAGCACGTGCCCGCGCGCGTGCGCTTCGACGCGGCCGGTCCGTGGCACGCGATCGACGCCTACGGCGGTCGCGCGCTCGATCTGCCCGAGGGTCTCGTACCCGCCGCGGTCGAGGTCGACGGCGAGCGCGTCGCGCGCGTGCTCACGAGCGACGACGCCTGGCTCGTGCTGCTCGAGAACGCGCCGGTGACGATGGAGTTCCAGCTCGACGACGCGGCGCGCGAAACGCTCGGCGCGCGCGCGGAGCTGGTGCTGCTCCAGCCCGTCCCGTCCGACGCGTCGCTGACCTCGAGCGCCGTCGAGTTGGCTCGCACTCCGTTCGACGCGCGAGGTCGCGCGCTCGTCGGCGTGCCACCGCACCACCTCGTCCAGGTGCGCGCGGCCGTCCCCGGCGGCATGACGGCGACGCTCGACGTGGAGCCGGACGTGCGCGACCTCGACGAGGGCCAGGGCCTCTTCGGCCTGCTCGAGACGCGGCGCACCGAGGCGCCCCTCCTGCTCGGCGTGGCGCCCGATCAGCGCGTCGAACCGGCCGAGGTCCGGGTCGTCGACGCCTCGGGCGCGCCGGCCGTCGGCGCCGAGTTGGACCGCTTCGTGCTGACCGACGACGGCGGCCACGCGTCGCTGCTCGTCGGCGAGGGGCCGTCGGTCGTCACCGACGCGTCGGGGACCGCGGCGTTGCTGCGCGTCGACGACGGCACGCTCCGGGAGTTCGGCGGCCTGCGCGTGCGACACGCGGGCAGGACCTGGCTGCTGTTCGACCCGCACGCGCCGGCCGACACGCTCGCGCTGCGCGACGCGGCGACGGCGGGCACGCGATCGGTTCGACTCGACGTCGGAGGACCCGTGCGGACCGCGGTCGTCGCCGAAGCCATCGCCGTCCGCCCCGGCGTTCGCTCGAGCGCGGCTCCGATCCCCTTCGTCGAGCGCAGTTCCGACGCGCCGAGCGTCGAGGCGGGGACGGCGGACTTCTACCGCTCCGCGGACGGTCGCGCTGCAGGCTTCGCAGCCGTCGACGCCGACGCCGAGGTCGACCGACTCGCGCTCCCCGACGAGGGGCGGAGCTTCCGACTGGGATCCGGCGCGGAGCCCACGCTCGCGTACCGGGGCAGCATCGTGACGATCCACGGATCCAGTGGTGAGCTCATGCACGCCCAGCGTGTCGCGGCGACCACCGGGCGAGCGATCGGCGTCCCGGGCGGTGCCCCCGTCGAACGGGTCCAGGTCGCCCTCGAACCGACGGTGGAGCTGGGTCGCGCGCTCTTGGGCACAGGACTCCATCGCGTGGCGCACCCGACCCTCGCCCTCGTCGACGGCGAGCTGCGCGTTCCGCTCGCGACCTACGAGGTCGAGGTCGTGGACGAACGCGGCGACCCGCTCCCGTTCGCGCCCGTGTGGGCCGCGCGGTTCGTACCGCGACCCGACGCCCCGGCCTTCGCCGACGCGCGCGGACGCCTCACGCTGATGGCCGCGGGCGACGGCGGTCCGTCCACGGCGATCCAAGCACTGGGCGACTGGACGCGCACTCCGGCCGGGGACGAAGTGGTGCTCCTCGACGCGGACGCGGTGACGACGCTCGTCGCCGCACCCCACACGCGCTGAACGGGCACATTTCCTCCAACAGCCCTCACGGGCTCTCCCCCACCCGGTCGACGAACAGGCCGACGCGATCCGGGGAAGGGAACGCGATCGAACGGGAGCTGCTCGGGAAGGCAGCCGGTCCGGCCCGCGGTGCAGCGGGCACCGCGGGGCGTTCGATCGATGGTTCGTCCGCGGCGCGTTCCTGCCAACGCGCCGGGCCCCCGCTCGGCGGACGACCACGATCCGACGACCACGATCAATGGGGAAGATGTATCGCACCGCCGGCCTCGCTCTCGTCGCGTCCCTGTTCCTCGCGCCGCCGTCGCTGGCCTTCGACCGCACGGTCGCGCGCGACCGCGCCGCCGCCTCCGACGCGAACGACGCGGTCACGAGCGAGATGACCGCGCTCGAGGCGCGCGTCCGCGGCTACCTCGCCGAGCCGTTCGAGTACGCCCTCGACCCTTCGGCGATCGAGGCCCTCGCGCTGTGGGGCGAATGGGCCGCCGAGCGCGGTTACGAGGGCTACCTGTCGCCGGACCAGAGCACGCTCTTCTTCTCGCTCTCGCGGCGCAGCGGCGACGGTGAGCTGCACACGATCGAGCTGGTCGAGCGCCGGCTCTACGACCTGTTGCCGACGCCGCGCACGCGCAACCGCGGCCCGATCACCGGCACGGGCGGTCCGACGACCCGGGTCTATCCGCTGGGCGGCGCGGCGCCGTTGTGGAAGCACGACCTCGAGCCGATCGACCTGTTCACCGGCGTGCTGTTCGAGTTCGACGACGACCGCGACTACGCGGCCTTCGTCGAGCGCGCCACGGCGCTCGCGCCCGAGCACGAGACCGTGCGCCACCTCGGCGAACGCAGCCGCTCGTTCCTCTCGAAGGGCGCCGCTGCCTATGTCTGGCGCGTGGGCTCGTGCCCCGACGGCAACCAGGTCGCGCACGCCGCGGCGCAGTTCGCGCTCGAACAGCGCTTCCGCTTCCTGCCCGCGTGGCTGCGCGACGGGTTGGCGTGGACGCTCGAGCGCGACGCGACCGGGACGGTGCGCTGCCTGCCGGACGGCCGCGGTGAGAGCAGCCGCGACTTCGCGCAGGACTGGGAGGTCGACGAGCGCGTGCGCCCGTTCGACGGAACCTGGGTGGAGCGCCTCGAGCACCTGAACCACTTCACCGGCGGCGAGCGCTACGTGCTCGACGCGGGCCTGGCGTTCGGGTTGGTGACCGAGTTGGTCGCGGGCGACGCGCAGAACCTCTCGAACGCCGCGGAGGAGCTGCGCCTGTACTGGGAGGACCACGCGGTGCGCCACCATCCGCGCGACGGGTTCCAGCGCGTGTGGAGCTACCGCACGCCGAGCCACGTGCAGGCCCGGATCCTCGCGCCGCTGCTCGGTCCGGTGGAGCGGGCGAGCGAGGTCGCGGCGGAGTAAGGAAACAGGGAGGAGAGAGGAAGGGAGTCGCGAGTCAGGAGGGCGCGTAGGCGCTCACAGCGCGCCTGGGCGTCGCTCTGCTACGACGCCCCCCACGCGACCCACCCCACGCCGGCGACCCACAGGAACCACACGAGGGTCGCGGCACCGAGCTTCACCTGGAACGAGCGCTTCACCGTCTTGTGGCGGAAGCGGCGCATCCCCGCGAGCAGCCCGAACGGCCCGCCCAGGAACACCGGGGCCACGAGCGACTTCTCGGGCACCCGCGGGCGCGCGAGCCGCGCCGCGCGCTTGTCCCACCAGCACAGGGCGAACGCCCACAGGTTGACGAGCACGAAGGCGCCGACGAGCGCGTACGGGGTCCAGGACGGCCACTCCATCCGCCCATGGTGGTCGCCGCGCGCGGCGGGATCCAGCGCCACCCTTCGTCGCCGCTCGAACCCTTGTCGATCGCGCCTCCAGCGTGCGACCATGGCGCGCCATGGCGACGAGAATCGTGGAGCTGGCGGTCAACGGCGACCGCTGCGAAGTGGCCGCGCCCGACCACTGGACGCTGCTCGAGGTCCTGCGCTACCGCCTCGGTCTGACCGGGAGCAAGCAGGGCTGCGACAAGGGCGACTGCGGCGCGTGCACCGTGCTGATCGACGGTGAGCCGCACCTGTCGTGCCTCACGCTCGCGCGGCTCGCCGCCGGCCGCGAGGTCACGACGATCGAGGGGCTGCTCCCCGCGCACCTGGCCGCGGGCGGCGACGGCGCCGACCCGGTCCAGGAGGCCTTCGACCGCTGCGGCGCGTTGCAGTGCGGCTTCTGTCAGCCGGGGATGATGCTGTCGGCGCGCGCGCTGTTGAACGCGGACCCGCACCCGTCGCGCGAGGCGATCAAGGCCGCGCTGGCCGGGAACCTGTGCCGCTGCACGGGCTACACGCAGATCCTCGAGGCGGTCGAGCAGTGCGTCGCCGAAGCCACGGATGCGCGCGGGGACGCGAACTGATGGGCGCGCGCGACCAACACGGCGTCGAGCCGCCCTGGGAGGACGGACGCGGTGAACGCGCCTTCTCCGTCGTCGGCAAGCGCAACCGCAAGGTCGACGGCATGGCCAAGGCGACCGGCGCCGCGGTCTACGCCGACGACATCGCGCTGCCGGGCATGTTGCACGCCAAGTTCGTGCGCAGTACGAAGGCCCACGCGCGCATCCTGTCGATCGACGCCAGCGAGGCCCTGGCCCTCGAGGGCGTGCACGCCGTCATCACGGGCAAGGACCTGCCGATCAACTACGGCGTGATCCCGTGGACGCCGGACGAGCACGCGCTCGCGCTCGAGAAGGTGCGCTTCATCGGCGACGAGGTGGCCGCGGTCGCCGCCGTCGACGAGGAGACCGCGATCCGCGCCGCCAAGCTCGTGCGCGTGGAGTACGAGGACCTGCCCGCGTTCCTCGACCCGCACGACGCGCTCGCGAATCCTGCGCCGCAGATCCACGCCACGCCGAAGAAGCCGGAGCGCGGCAACGTCAGCAAGCGCGTGAAGCTCGAGTTCGGCGCGGTGGACGACGCGTTCGAGGGCGCGGCCGCCGTCGTCGAGGCCGACTACACCTTCCACGGCACGACGCACGCCGCGATCGAGCCGCACTGCGCGGTGGCGACCTGGTCGCGCGAGGCGAACTGCGACGGCCTGCTCACGGTCTGGTCCTCCACGCAGATCACGCACTACGTGCACCGCGCGCTGGCGCGGGTGCTCGAGCTCGATCCCGCGCGCATCCGCGTCGTTCAGCCCTGCCTCGGCGGCGCGTTCGGCGGCAAGTCCGATCCGTTCGGCTTCGAGTTCTGCGCCGCGAAGCTCGCGATGGTCACCGGTCGCCCGGTGAAGATGCTGCTCACGCGCGAGGAGGTCTTCTACCTGCACCGCGGCCGGCACCCGATGGAGCTGCGCTACCGCACGGCGGCCGAGGCCGACGGCACGCTGCGCGGCGTGGACGCGAGGATCCTCATCGACGGCGGCGCGTACTCGAGCTTCGGGCTCGTGACCACCTACTACTCGGGCCAGCTCCTCGGCGGCCCGGTGCACCTGCCCACCTACCGCTTCGACTCCACGCGCGTCTTCACGAACAAGCCGCCGTGCGGCCCCAAGCGCGGCCACGGCTCGGTGCAGCCGCGCTTCGCGTTCGAGATCCAGCTCGACGAGCTGGCCGAGAAGCTCGAACTCGACCCGATCGAGCTGCGAAGGAAGAACTTCCAGGGCCAGCACGTCGAGACCGTCAACGGCCAGCGCATCACGAGCAACGGCTTCCTCGAGTGCCTCGACGCGGTCGAACGCGAGAGCGGCTGGAAGGAGCGGCGCGGGAAGCTCCCCCACGGCCGCGGCCTGGGCGTCGCCGGCTCGATGTACATCTCCGGCACGAACTACCCGGTCTACCCGAACGACATGCCGCAGGCCGGCATCCAGCTCAAGGTGGACCGCTCCGGCCTCGTCACCGCGTTCACCGGCGGCAACGACATCGGCCAGGGTTCGTCGAGCGTCGTGCGCGACCTCGTGGCCGAGGAGCTCGGCATGGATCCCGCGCACGTGCGCGTCGTCGCCGCCGACACCGACCTGTGCCCGGTCGACCTGGGCGCCTACAGCTCGCGCGTGACCTTCATGGTCGGCAACGCGACGATCGACGCGGCGCGCAAGCTGCGGCGCCAGATCGTCCAGGCCGTCGCCGAGGCCTGGGAGGTCGATCCGCAGCGCCTGTTCATGGGCGGCGGCAAGGTCTTCGACCTCGACGCGCCCGAGGAGCGCTCGATCCCGACGCGCGAGGCCTTCCAGATCGCCGAGGTGCGCTTCGACACGCTCGGCGCGACCGGCTCCTACAACACGCCCACGCTCGGCGGCGACTACCGCGGCGGCACGATCGGCGCATCGCCGGCCTACTCGTTCACCGCGCACGCGGTCGAGGTGTCGGTCGACGAGGAGACCGGCCGCATCACCGTCGAGAACTGCTGGATCGCGCACGACTGCGGCCGCGCGCTCAACCCCATGCTCGTGGCGGGCCAGATGGAGGGCTCGGCCTACATGGGACTCGCCGAGGCGCTGTTCGAGGTGCACGACGTGAATCGCTTCGGCCTGCACAGCGGACCGTCGCTGCTCGACTACCGCATGGCGACGACCGTCGACACGCCCGAGCTGCACGCGCTCATCGTCGAGTCCCTCGACCCCGAAGGACCGTACGGCGCGAAGGAGGCCGGCGAAGGCCCGCTGCACCCCGCGCTGCCCGCCCTGTCGAACGCCGTGTTCGACGCGATCGGCGTGCGCCTGCGCCACCTGCCGTTCACGCCGGGCCGCGTGCTGCGCGAGATCGCCGCCGCGCGCGAGGCGCGTGCGACCGTCGGCGCCGCCGAAGGAGGTGCGTGATGCTGCGGATGCAGGACTTCGAGCTCGCGACGCCGAGCACGGTGGACGAAGCGGTCGAGCTGCTCGCGCGCGACGGCGCCATGGCGATCGCCGGCGGCACCGACCTCTTGCCGAACGTGAAGCACGAGCTGTTCGAGCCCAAGCTCGTCGTCGCGCTGTCCGGCGTCGAGGAGCTGCGCGGGATCGAGGCGTCGGACGACGGCGCGCTCGCCATCGGCGCGACGACGACGCTGCGCGAGGTCGCGACGCACGAGCGCGTGCAGTGCCTCGCGCCGGCGCTCGCACAGGCCGCGAGCCTGGTCGCCGGTCCGCAGCTGCGGTCGATGGGCACGCTCGGCGGCAACGTGCTGCTCGACACGCGCTGCCAGTGGTACAACCAGAGCTACTTCTGGCGGCAGTCGCTCGGCTTCTGCCTCAAGAAGGACGGCACCCTGTGCCACGTGGTCGAGTCGGGCAAGAAGTGCGTCGCCGCGGCCAGCAACGACACGGCCGCGCCGCTGCTCGGCCTCGACGCCGAGCTCGAGTTCGCGAGCACGAGCGGCCGCCGGCGCGTGGCCGTCGCCGACCTCTACAAGTCCGACGGCGCCGACCACCTGACCAAGCGCGCGGACGAGCTGCTCGTGCGCGTGCGCGTCCCCGCGATCGCATCCGGTACGCGACGCCTCGGCGCCTACGGCAAGCTGCGCGAGCGCGGCTCGATCGACTTCCCGCTGCTCGGGATCGCCGTGCGCCTCGACGCGCGCGGCACGGGCGACGACGCGCGCATCGAACGCGCCGTCGTCTCCGCGGTCGCGCTCCAGGCGCGTCCGCTCGTGCTCAAGCGCGCGGGCGCGGCGCTCGAGGGCGCGCCGCTCGCGGGGCCCGGCTTCGACGACGCGGTCGTCGCCTGCGCCGAAGCCGCTCACGCGCAGCTGCACCCGGTCGACAACGTCCCCGGCGACGCGGCGTGGCGCCGCGCCATGGCGCCGGTCTACGCGCGCGAGACCGTGCGCGCGGCCGCCGCCGGCACGGGCCCCGTCCACGGCCTCTGAGCACCCGCACACGCGAGGAACGAGCGTCGATGATCACGACGACCGAGGCGCTGGAGCCCACCCACTGGGGGCTCACGGCCGTCGAACGCGCGGCGCGCGGACGCTGGTTCGCGATCGTCGCGGCCGTGCTCTGCGCGATCGTGCACCTCGCGTCGACGACGCCGGTCGGCCTGCTGTGGCCGGTGCTCTTCTTCGCCGCCATCCTCGCGCTCGTCGCCGTCCCGGTGTGGCTCGTCGGCCTCGTGCACGCGCTCGGCGCGCGGCGGCGGCGTCCGTGCGCCGACACGCGCCGCGCCGTCACCTGGTGGCTGTTCCCCGCCGTCGCGATCGGCGCGACCTGGGCCTCGATCGACGCCGACCTGCCGCGCGCGGCGGCCGCGCGTCTGATCGAGGCGCCGCTCGCCGCCCTCGCCGACGAGGTCCGCGACGGTCCGCGCGCGCTCGTCGTCCTCGAGGATCGCTTCATCGGCCCCTACCCGTGCGCGGGCGTGCGCCGCTACCCGAACGGGACCGTGCGCCTCGAGTTCGAGGGCACCGGCCTGTTCGAGGGCACGCGCGGGCTCGTGCTCGTCCCCGACGGGGAACCGATCCCTTTCGGCCTCGAGATCACGGGCGACGCGATCGCGGGCGGCTGGCTGCCGTGGCTGGAGCGCGACGCGCGATGACGGACGCGCTCGTCCTCGTCCCGACCGAGCTCGAGCGCGCGCGCCTCGTGCCGCACCTCGGCGACCAGCTCGAGCTCGTCGGCTTCGGTCCGATCGCCGCGGCCGCGCGCACCGCCGAACTGCTCGCGCGCCACCGCCCGCGGCGCGTGCTGCTGATCGGCATCGCGGGGAGCTACGACCTCGCGCGCGCGCCGCTCGGCGCGGCGCTCGCGTTCGGCCGCGTGCGCTGCGACGGCGTGGGCGTCGCGCGCGCGGCGGGCTTCCTCGGACCGCGCGAGCTGCGCCTGCCGCAACGCCCCGCGCTCGACGGACGCGACGCGGTCTACGACGAGCTGGCGCTGGACCTGCCCGACACGACCGGCGCCGACGCGACCCTGCTCACCGCACCGACCGCCAGCGCCGACGACGCCGAGGCGCGCGCGCGCCGCGTCCGACACCCCGACGCGCTCGCCGAGGACATGGAGGGCTTCGGCGTCGCGCTCGCCTGCGTCGCCGGAGCGACGCCCCTGTGCGTGGTGCGCGGGATCTCCAACGCGGTCGGCGACCGCGACCACGCCGGCTGGCGGATCGAGGAGGCCCTCGACGCGGCCGCTGCGCTCGCGCGCCGCGCCCTCGACGCGCCCTGGTCCACGGCCCAGGATGGAGCGCGATGAAGCCCCTCACCGTCGGACTGTCCACCTGCCCCAACGACACCTTCGCGTTCCACCACTTCATGGAGCGCGTGCCGAGCGGCGACGCGATCGAGTGGGTGCTCGACGACGTGCAGGCCTTGAACGAGCGCACGGCGCGCGGCGAGCTCGACGTCAGCAAGGTCAGCTTCGCCGCCGCGCTGCGCCAGGCCGACGCGGTCGAGGTCCTGCCGGTGGGCGCGGCGCTCGGCTTCGGCGTCGGACCGGTGGTGCTCACCGGGAACGGCACGCGCGACGACGACGCCGGCGCGCGCGTGCTGACGCCCGGCGCGGACACGACGGCGCACCTGCTGTGGCGCGCCTTCCGCCCCGACGCGACGACGGTCGAGCACACGGTGTTCAGCGAGATCCTGCCGCGGCTCGCGCGCCGCGACGCGGACCTCGGCGTGTGCATCCACGAGGCGCGCTTCACCTACCGCGAGCGCGGACTCGAGCTCGCGCTCGACCTCGGCGCGACCTGGGAGGCCGCGTCGGGTCTACCGCTGCCGCTCGGCGGACTCGTCGTGCGCAAGGAGGCGCTCGCGCGCGACCCCGGGGCGATCGCCGCCTTCGTGCGCGGGCTGCGCGCGTCGATCCGCGCCGCGCACGCCGCGCCCGAAACCTCTTTGCCGACGATGCGCGCGCACGCCCAGGAGTTCGACGACGCGGTGCTCATGGAGCACGTGCGCACCTACGTGAACGACTGGACCCTCGACCTGGGCCTCGAGGGCGCCGCCGCGCTGCACCGCCTCGGCGAGCTCGCGCGCACCTGCGGCTTCGCGGCGGCCGACGCCGAGCTGCGCGTCCACGCGCCCGACGAACGCCTCTTCCACTTCGTCGACGCGGACGCCTGGGCGCGCGTCGGCGACGATGGCGTGTGGCAGCCGCCGTCCCTCGAGTCCGAGGGCTTCGTGCACCTCTCGCTGCGGCACCAGCTCGAAGGCACGCTCGAAGCGCACTTCGCCGGCGCGGACGGCGTGCTCCTCCTCGAGGTCGCGCCGCTGGACGACACGCACCTTGTGTTCGAGCCCTCGCGCGGGGGCGCGCTCTTCCCCCACCTCTTCCGCGGCCTGCGGCGCAGCGAGGTCGTGGCCGAGCATCCCCTGCGGCGCACCGACGCGGGCTGGACGGGCCTCCCCGAGGCCTGAGCGGCACGGCGACGCCGCGGAACCGAAGAGGCCCGGCCCACGCACGCGCGCGGGACGGGCCTCTTCGGTGAGCGCGCGCCCCCTCGAGGGGTCCGCGCGCCCGATGGGCGCACCGGTGGTCAGTTGCCGGCGTCGCGCAGCTCGAGCATCTCCTTGCGGATCTCCTGTGCGAGGTTCTTGATCTCCTGCATGGACTTGCGGACGCGGGCGCAGGCGGCCTTGTTGTGGGCCATGGCCTTCTCGACGTCGTCGCGGGCGGCGTTCACCGTGGCGACCATGTTCTCGTAGTTCTGGGTCATGCGCAGCGTGCTGGCTGAGAGTGGGGTGCGTGTGGCCGTGGCGGCCCGGGGGGGCGTGCCCGGCGGCCGCTCCCGACGGCGGGAGGCGGCCACTACGGCGTCCAGCATACGGGCGCGCCAGGGGCCCCGGAGGCCTCCTCGGGGGCGAAAGACCCGCCCCAGGGCCCCGAGAACGCGGTCGCGGGAATCGAGCGGCGCGCGCCGCCGGGGCATCCGAGGGCGCCCAAGTGACACCTAAGGGTCCACCAAAAACCTACGGAGTGGACCCCGAGTTCACTCCTCGACGCCGGCTAGCTCGAGCACCACGCGGAACTGGGCCGCGGTCACCGGCTGGACGGACAGGCGCGAGCCCTTCTGGACCACCCCCATCTTCGCCAGGCGCGGCTCGGCCTTGATCGCCTTCAGGGTGACCGGTCGCGGCAGCTTCCGCACGGCGCGCACGTCCACCAGGATCCAGCGTGGGTCGTCGGGGTCGCTCTTCGGATCGAAGTACTTCGAGTCCGCGTCGAACTGCAGCGCGTCGGGGTAGGGCTCGCTCGCCACCTCCGCGAGGCCGGCCACGCCCGGCTCGTCGCAGCTGCTGTGGTAGTAGAGGATCGGGTCCCCCGCCCGCATCGAGTCGCGCATGAAGTTGCGCGCCTGGTAGTTCCGCACGCCGTCCCAGGGCGTCGTGCGCTTCTTCGCGCGCCACAGGTCGTCGAAGGAGAAGACGTGCGGCTCGCTCTTGAGCAGCCAGTGGGTCGGTCGTCGGGTCATTCGGGGGGGGAGCGGTGCGACGCGGGGACGGGTCAGCTCTGGGTCGGTCCGCGGCCGCCGCAGGCCGCGTCGCGCATGGACACGGGCGGACCGAGCACCTCGGACCACAGCACGGCGCGGCGCAGGGCGGCACGCGACGGGCGGCCCAGGGCCGTGCGGCGGACGGCGGCGCGTCCGACGCTCGAGGGCGCCGCGGCGCTGGCGAGGCTCGTGAAGCCGGCGCCGCCGAGGCTGCCGCGGGCCGTGCCGGGGGCGCCCGTGACGCCGCCCACGGCCCCGGACCCGAGGTCCGCGAGCGGACGGCGGCGTCGTGCGTCGGCGTCGATCCGCTCCATCGCCTCTTCGTCGGGGACGCTGGGCAGAGCGCTCTCGAGCCGCTCCATCGAGACGATCGTGTCCGGCGCCGGGCGCGCGGGTTCGGGCGCGCGGCGCACCGGGCGCGGCGGTGTCGGCGTCGGCGTCGGCGCCTCGAGCGGTGCGGACGCCTCGGCTGCGGCGCGGCGCCGCCGACGGCGCAGGGCGTCGTCCTCGACGCGCTCCACGTCGGGATCGTGCAGCGGGTCCTGGGGCCGCCGAGCGGGTCGACGCGGCGGCTCCTCGACCTCCTCGAGGTCGGGCACCTCCTCGAGCTCCATGAGCTGGCGCCAGATGTCGCGCCCGCTCTCCTCCGCGTCGCTGCGCGGGCGGCGCGGCGCCGCGCGCCCTTCGCTCGCCTCCTGGCCGCCCGCGCGCTCGGCGAGGGCCTTGAGCCCACGCGCGATCAGCGGCCCGGCGAGGAAGAGCGCCAGGACGACGAGCTGGAACAGCCCTTCGACGAAGTCGGCCTGGGCGAGCGGGAGCCCGTGCAGAACGGCGGGAGCCACGATCAGGACGGGTTCTCGCTCGAGCCCTCGCCCTCGGGTGCGGCGCCGCCGAGGCTGGCGCGCATCTGCGTGTCGGCGTCGACGTTGCGCAGGCGGTAGAGGTCCATCACGCCCAGGTTGCCCGAGCGCAGCGCCTCGGCCATCGCCTTGGGCACCTCGGCCTCGGCGAGCACGACCTTCGCGCGGTTCTCCATGACCGTGGCCTGGAACTCCTGCTCCTGCGCGACGGCCATCGCGCGGCGCTTCTCGGCCAGCGCCTGGGCGACGCGCTTGTCGGCCTCGGCCTGGTCGGCCTGCAGGCGCGCGCCGATGTTGTTGCCGATGTCCACGTCGGCGATGTCGATCGACACGATCTCGAACGCGGTGCCGGCGTCGAGGCCGCGCGAGAGCACGACCTTGGAGATGGCGTCGGGGTTCTCGAGGACGTCCTTGTGCGTCTCCTTCGAGCCGATCGTCGAGACGATGCCCTCACCCACGCGCGCGATGATCGTCTCCTCGCCCGCGCCGCCGACCAGGCGCGCGATGTTCGTACGCACCGTGACGCGCGCCTTGGCGAGCACCTGGATGCCGTCCTTGGCGACCGCCGCGATCTCGGTCTTGCCGGACGCCGGGTTCGGGCAGTCGATCACCTTGGGCGTGACCGAGGTGCGCACGGCGTCGAGCACGTCGCGGCCCGCCAGGTCGATCGACGCCGCGGTCCGGAAGTCGAGGTCGATGCCCGCGCGGTCCGCGGCGATGAGCGCCCGCACCACGTTGCCCAGCCGTCCGCCCGCGAGCGTGTGCGCCTCGAGGTCGCGGCGCTCGATCGTGTCGAGGCGCGCCTGCACGAGCATGACGCGCGCGTCGACGATCTGCGCCGGCGGCACCTTGCGCAGGCTCATCGCCAGCATCTCGAACAGGCCGATACCGGCCTTCGTCAGGAGCGAGCGGACGTAGAGGTTCGCGTAGCGCAGGAACAGGCCGGCGAGCGCCAGCACCAGCAGGACGAGGATGACGATGAGGACGGTGTCCATCGTGTCG
>Ga0180435_10000104_pt1 | contig 81733 bp, 66 predicted proteins | sample SS_ome_3_FD_132467 | JGI IMG/M metagenome (GOLD analysis project Ga0180435, IMG submission 132467) | Hypersaline lake sediment archaeal communities from the Salton Sea, California, USA - SS_3_S_1 metaG | ecosystem: Environmental > Aquatic > Non-marine Saline and Alkaline > Hypersaline >... | reverse complement strand
GGGGCGGCTCGCTGCGTTGCCGCCCTACCAGCGAATGGCGCCGGGCCGCACGCGGACCCACAGCGCCTTGTTCCGACCCTTGCCCGTGAACACCGTTCTGTGCTGGCGGCCAGCCGAGTAGTGCAGACAGTCACCCGGCCCGACGACGAACTCCTCGCCAGCCACAGTGACCGTCGCCTCCCCGGTCATGACGATGATTGCTTCCTCACCCTCGTGCGAGTGTCCGGGAAGCGTGCCCCCCTCCGTGTCGTCGATGAGCACGAGCCTGACGCGCCCGGCCGGTATTCCGCTCGTAAGAGCCTTGGCCTTCACGAACGCGTCGTTCTCACCCTCGACGAGCACGGTCTCCCGGTCCTCCTTCTTGACCACGGAGACCTTTGGCAGAGGCTTGTCCTCCACGAAGTAGGCCGTGTCCTTGCCAAGAGCCGCCGCGATCTTCCGCAGCGCACCGACCGTGGGCGACGTCTTTCCGCGCTCTATCTCGGAGATGTGCGTCGGAGACATGCCCGACTCCTGGGCGACCTCCTTCAGCGTCATCTCACGCGCCTTGCGGACCTCCTTCAGTCGCTTCCCAACTTCCTCGGTTGTCGGCATTGGACCTCCCCCGATGGTGCGGCCCGGCCCCACACCCTGCAATGCGACCGTGCCAACTTGTGCATATTCTCCAAGAAATCGTAACACGACCACGCACTACGGTCAATAGCGAATGACGGCCGAAACCGGCCGTTCGGCGCACCAAGCCACCGAGTTGACACTTCGTCACGCCCGGTGATACAGTCTCGCGCGGCCCGCCCGGCGGTCTCCGCCGAAGCCCTTTGTGTCGACGTCAAGGACCCCCACGGACGAAGGAGGTAGACATGAACGGACGCAGGCTCGTTCTTCTAGCGGCGCTCGCACTGACCGTAGTTCCGACCGCGGCACTTGCCCAGCACGACTACGGCGACGGGTTCGGCATCGGCGGCGTGCTGCTTCCCAGCGGCTCTCCCACCCTGCTCGGCACGTCGCGCTTCGGGGAATCGCTCGGGCTCGAGTTCTCGCTGGCGCTCGACATCATGGACGACGACCACACGTCCGTCTCGGACGTCGGCGCAGGCATCGGCGTCAAGTACTACCTGACCGACCGCAAGCAGTTCCAGCCGTTCATCGGCGGACGGTTCGGCATGGACCACTACTCCTGGGACGACGGCGACACCGAGGTCGAAGACACGCAGTTCGGGGTGGCCGCCATGCTTGGCGGTGAGTACTTCGTCACGCGGTCAATCAGCTTCGAGGGCGAGATGAATTTCGGCGTGTCGTTCGGTTCGTTCCACATGAGGACCGGCACCCGGCTGGCGGCGATGTTCTATCTATAGGAGGCCGGTTTGAGGGGGATCATCGCTTCGGCTGCTCTCGCGCTGCTCATGCTGCTGGCCGGATGCTCGAGCGACGGCAACCCGACCTTGGAGCCCGGAGAGGCACTCGACGACACCGGCGGCGCGGCTGCGTCCGCAGAGGACGAGCCGATGTCACCCATACGCTTCTACCGCGAGTACGTCACGGTCGAGCCGTCCGCCCACGCGACGAGGGTGAGCGCCCTTTACTACTTCAGGAACGAATCGGACCGCGCGGTCAGTCAGGGAATCCGCTACCCCTTCCCGGTCGACAGGACGCACCTCTATCCCGATGTCGTTCGCGTGTGGGAGGTCGCAGGCGACGAGCTCCGTCCGATGGGCTTCGTGCACAGGCCGCCGCACGCGCTATGGAAGATGGATCTGGAGCCTCTTGGAGAGAAGCTCGTTCGCGTCGACTACGTCCAGGAGATCAGGGAGCCCAGGGCCATCTACATAGTGACCACGACGCGCGAGTGGAAGCGCCCCATCGAGCTCGCCGAGTTCGAGTTCCGGGTTCCGGCAGGACTGGGTGACTTCAGTCTGTCGTTCGCGCCGGACAGCAGAACGACGACCGGGGACACGATCGTGTGCTACGTCCGGTACGAGGACTTCCTTCCGGACGAGGATCTCGTTGTCACGTGGGAAGAGAGGTAGCCCCGCGACGGACGCGTCGCGACAGACGTCCACGTTTCGAGGCAGACCCTGACGCAACGAAGCCCGGGCGCACGCGCCCGGGCTTCCTCTATGCTCATCCCCCGGCCTCCTTCAGACCGGTGGTCGCTCCGTGTCAGGCCGGCAGGCTAGACCAGCCCGCCCTGCTTCTTCTTCTGCTTTTTCTCCTTCTTTTTCTGTCGCTTCTCCTTCTTCGACAGAACCGCCTTCTTCTTATCCTCGTGCCCCACTCGTTCCTTGCGGTACATCCTATCACCTGCCCTTCTCTACAGGTCGAAGTCCGGGTTCACGGTGAAGCTCTGACCAGATGTTCCCGTGACCTCCAGATCGAAGCTCCTGTTGATGACGAGATCGCCGCCCTCACTGTACACCATGAGTCTGAGTGTCTGGTAGTGCCCGTCCGTCTCCTCGTACGGAACGAACGCGCGGATCTGCTGCTTGTCGCGGAAGAGGAGATGCGTTCCGTCCGTGTAGTCGGTGGGTTCGTCGCCCTCTACAACAGCGTCCCACGGATAGACTCCCTGGACAGGGTATCCTGGCATGATCGACTTCGCGATGAGGAACACGTAGCCTCGCGCGCGCTCCTGACCCGCCGCCTGGTTCATGAAGCTCAGAACAACGTGGAGACCCACGTCCGGCTGCACACGCCACTCGTAGGTCAGTTCGGTCATCAGGACCTTCGCAGTCGGCCTGGGTCCCTCACCGGCCTCGACCTCCGGGACCCCGCGGCCGCGTGCCGCGGCCTCGGTCTCCTCGTCGAGCGGGCGTCTCACCTGAGCGCCCTCGACGCCTGCCGTGCCGCCCTGCTCCACGCCGGCGGTCTCCTCCTCCGACCCTCCGCATCCGGCCGCCACAAGACAGCCGGCGACCAGCAGCAGAAGCGCAAACCTCGCAGTTCTCATGTAGCTCATCCTCAGTGTCGGGCGCGCCCTTGCGCGCACGCTTCCCGGTGTCCGGCTATCCGGAGACCCTGACGGTCTCACCGTCCACCGTGTACTCGATGACCTTCACGCCGAGCCTGTTGAAGACCCTCATGATGCCGACAGACAGCTCGGCCACTCGCCCACCACGGACCGCGCTGTCGGCGAGCTTGATGTGTGTCGCGTCGACGCTACCGCGTCCCACGGTCGGGTCGAGCGCATACCACGCCTCGCCGTTCCAGACCTCGACCCACATGTGGTAGGCGAAATCGCCCTCGTAGTGTACGATACCCGCCGCGAGACGCGTCGGGATGCCGACGGCACGCGCCATGGTAGCCATGAGTATGGCGTGCTCGGTGCAGTCGCCGCTCATGTTCTCGAGCACCTCCTGCGCGGAAGCGAAGGCAGTCCCGAGCCCCTTGTCCTCGATGTAGTTGTAGACCCACTTCTCAACGTTGACCGCACCGTCCCACGGGTCGTTGTTCGTGCCCCATATCTGCTTGACGGCCGTTCCGAGGATCCGCGGGTACCAGGTCTGCATTAGCGCGTTCCCGTCCGTGTAGTCCTTCATGGAGGTATCGCGAACCGGGAACTTGACGGTCGACGGCCCGGACGGGACAACTCGCGACACGCGCAGCAGCACGCCCCTGTTCGTCGTGCCCTCGACGGACTGCCGAACGTCCTCTGGCAGGCTCTCGGAGATGTCGCCGCCCTCCACCCACAGCTCGAACAGAGCGTCGTCGACGGTGCGCGGATCTGAGATGGCCACGTTCGACGGGATCGACGTCACGGCCAGGAGTTCCTCCGCCTCTTTCTCCCTCATCGCCAGGTCGCCGGTGGACCTCTCGCGCGCGCTGTCCAGCTGGGGTGCTTCGTCGCGCCAGAGCTCTCCGTCCGCACTTCGCCACTCGATGAACTCGATGCCCTCGTACAGGTCGCTGGTCAGCACGAGCTTCATCAGCTCGCGCGACTCGCCGAGTATGGTCAGGGTCTCTCGTCCTTCGACACGCACGTTGAAGACGGCCACCTCCTCGAAGTCGGTGTCGAACGCCTGGAACGTGTACTCGGAACCCTCGACGAACCCCTTGTCGACGTGAAGGCGCTCTATGCCGGCGGGGAACAGCAGTTCTCCCTCGAACTCGATAGTTGTGAAGACGGCGTCCCTTCCGTCCGATTTCCGCAGACGCAGTCTGCCCGGCTCAGCGGTGACGTCGAGCTCGATCGTCTCCATCGCCAACTTCCGGGTGTGCATGTAGCTCACCGGCGTCCCGTCCGGCGACTCGACCCAGACGTCGGTCCCCTTCACCGAGACGAGTTCGTCCCCCCGCATCATCGCCATGTCGGACGTGAGCGAAGTCGTGAGCATCCCGTCGTCTCCAACGGTCAGCACCTCGTGCATGTGACCCATCGAAGAGCCACCAAGGCTCACCTCGAACCACAGGTCCCTGTCCGCCGCGAACGTCGGCGACGCCAGCGTCATCGCTGTCACGGCAGCCAGGGCCGCCGCGGCCGTCCTCCTGCGCTTCGTCAAGAGCACTCCTCCATCGATGCGTTTCTTCCTTGTCTACTCAGGCGCCCTGTCGTGTGACCCCGCTAGCTGTCTCCGCCGCGCTCGATCTCCGCGAGGCGCTCCTCCAGCGCTGTCTTCCTGGAACGCAGATGCTCCAGCTCTATCCAGAGGCGGTTGACCTCCGTGCGGAGGCCCGCGTCCTCCTCCATCTGAAGCTCCGTCAGCTTCGCCTTGTACATCTCCTCAGCGTTGAGTATGTCGTTTTCTATCTCCACGATCTCCTTCCGGAGCAGATCCGGGCTGGTGGGCAACTCATCGCTACCCGAGGCTCTCGTCCCGGCGCATCCGGAAACCGCAACGATACACAGCACTGCGAGCAAGAGACCGGCCAGTCCTCCGCTGCGTCGAATCATGATACCTCCCGGGCCATCCGCTTCTGCCGGGAGCGTCGGACGTCCGGTTGAACCGACGCTCATGCGCCCGTCATCGTCGCGGGCATGGAACTTGTAACCGTCATTCTAGGGGGCCGTTCTCAACAGGTCAACCCTCTAGCAGTGCGCAGAACGCAACGGAACATGCGCGTTCGGCACCGGAGTGCGGCCACTTTCTTGACAGCCCGGCATCGTCGTGCCACAATTGTCACGAGGGACGCGGCGCGCCATTCGAAAGGAACGCACGCCGCGGAAGACACGAGGCGCAGCACGGGAACGCGTGATGAACGACTGGAACGAGCTCGAGCCTGAGATAGCGCGCATAGCCGCACGCCTCACTCCCGACGAGATGCTCCAGCAGGACCTCGCGCAGGAGATGAGGATCGACATATGGCGCGCGCCCGAGGGCAAGCCCAAGGGCTGGTACCTGCACAGCGCCCGCTGGAGCGCCGTGAAGTTCATGACGCGCACCGCCATCGACTGCCCCGACGGAGACCTGGACCGCCAGATGATCCACTACGGCGTTCTCGGAGACGTAGACCCGGAGGTTCTGCGCTACGTGCCGACCGAGTGGCACGAGATCCTGCTCTCATCGCCCATCGACATGGTCCAGGAGACGGCGGCGCTGTCCGTGGAGGTCAACGAGACGATCGCTACCCTCACTCACCGCCAGCAGGAGATCCTGCATGCTATAGTGCAGGGATTCACCCAGAAGGAGGTTGCCGACGCGCTGAACGTCTCAAGGAGAACGGTGGCGACCGAGCTGGCACGAATCAGAGCCGCGTTCCGCGAGATCGAGGACTCGCTCTATCCGGCCTCCTAAGGCGTTCTGAGGGCGTTTCTGAGCGGCTAGGACAGGTGGGCGAAAAAGAACCCCTCACGCGAAAAAGAGCTGCACATCACGAGGGGGTTCCCGGTATTAACATTATGAAGGGGCCAGAAGGCCCCTGTTCTGTTTTCTGGAGCCGGCCCCTGCGGGCCGGCCCTTCTTGTGTCCCTGTCCCCGTCCGCCCCCCCGGCCGCCGCTGCGGGTTCCCCGGTCGCCTCTGAGGGGTCCAACGCGCCCCGGCACCCGGGTCGATCGCGAGGCTCCGGTCCCGGGAAGACCGGGCCCGCCGGGAGGTGCCCGGCGTGACCCCCTAGCCCTGTTCTCCCGTGTGACCGGCCCCGCTCCATACCTCCGAGAGCACTTCGCGCTCCTCGTCCGACAGCTCCACGTCGCCGCCGTTCCCGCCGTCCCTCGGACGCTCCTCTCTGATGTACAGAGAGACCACCGAGTTCAGTGCCCGTTCGAGCGAGACGCGATCGGACACGACGATCGGATTCGCCAGACCTTCGCCCGGTGATACCGTGAAGCTGCCCTGAGAGACCGCAACCTCCGCGAGGCTTCGTTCGCCGACCTTGAAGGAGATGCGATCGTCCTTCTCTTCCGCCTTGATGCGGCAGTCCAGACCGTCCACACCGGAGCGGAAGAGCGCGAGCAACGCACGCACCGACTCCGACTCGATCACGCTCTGCGGGTCGGCGGTCCGAGAGCCGCCGTCCCCCGACGGCTCGCCGCCCGACATCTCTCCACTGCGCCGGGCGACCGCGAGGCTCACGCGCTCGACCTGCGTCGGCGTGACGTCCTCCAGCAGCACCTCCGCCGCGCCGTCGATCAGGAAGTACTCGACGCGCACTAGCCGGACCGGCTTGTCCGGCATCGCGGCGACCGCCGCTATCACCGCGGGCCGGAACTTCGGCGACACGAACACGAATCGGGGGCTCTCCACCTTAACGACCCCTTCGTCCGCGTACGCCTTGAGGAACAGCCGGCGGTTCTGATCGAACCACGCCTCGTGCTCGAACACTCGCGTCGGAAGACGCTCAGTGTCTGACGTGAGCACGTCCACGAACACCGGCCTCCCCTCCCCGTCTACCAGAAGCAGGTCCACGCCCGTGTGGCCCTGCAGGTCGGCGTCCACCACTCGTGCCCCCGAGCAGATGCCGTCGGCCCTCTCGGTCAGGGCGCGCCTCAACTGGGCAGGCTCGGGAATCGGGACCCTCTCTACTCTCGCTGCCATGTCGCCACCTCCCGGCTCCGGCGCGGGGTACTACCCCCGCGTCCAGCCGTATCGCCCGTCGTTCTCAAGTAGTTGTGAAGCCACTCTCCGGATCGCCAGTGCGGCCTCTCCGTCGGGACACGAGGACACGACCGCTCCTCTCTCGCGCTGCTGCGCCCCCAGCCCGGGCTCAAACGGGACCGCGCCGAGGAACCGCACCTCCATTGACAACAGACGCCTCGCCGCGGCCGCCGTCTTCGCGTGGAAGTCGCGGGCAGACTCGTCTCCGGGCGCACCGTTGACCACCAGCCCCGCCGCCACCGCGCCCGAATCGCGCCTGAGCGTGCGGAGGGCGCTGAACGCGCACTCGAAACCGCGGCGCCCGGGACGGGCGGCCACGAGGTACTCCGGCCCGCGCGTGGCGAGCCACGATATCAGCTCCGTGTTCGAGGCCGGAACGTCCACCAGAACGAAGTCGAGCGGAGCGCGTCCGACGTCGGGAATGTCGGCGTAGATGACCCGACCGTTGCCGAACGACTCCACCGGTCCGTTGGCGTCGTGCGACCAGTCGGCTACCAGGACGCCCGCGTCGGTGACGACAGCAGGAGCCGCTCGTCCGTCACCCGTCAGCGGTGAGAGGTAATGCCACGATGGAAGTCCCAGGAAGTACCTGGCGTTGGGTATGCTCGGGTCCGCGTCGAACAGGGCGACGCGTCCGAAGGGCGCCAGCGCGTGAGCGAGGTTTATGGCGAGGGTCGACTTGCCCGGGGAGTCGCCGCCGCCCGTCACTACGAGCACGCGCGTGCGATCGCGTCCCTCGTCGGACGGCTCGAGGTCGTCTCCCACGTCCGGCGCGTCCCGACCCGTGTCGCCATGCTCCTCGACCGGCTCGATGTCGCCCGGCGACCCTTCGGCTTCTTCCGTTCCGGAGAAGAAGAGGTGAGAAACGTCGGCAAGCGTCTTCGGGGACCTGCTGCCCGAGCTCTCGTCCATTTCGCCCTGTCCCAAGATGTCGGTTCGGTGGCTGTATTCTGAGCGATATCGAGATCAGTCGCGCTTGTAGACCTCTACTACACAATCCTCGTTCGGGGCGGACCTGTTCTCGTTCGCCGGGTCGGCGCACCACGCGCCGTCGACCACGAACTTGTACAGGTGTCTGCCCGGCGTCAGGTCGAGCTTGGCGTGCCAAACGCCGTTGCTGTTTCTCGTCAGCGGCACGCCGTGTTCTCTGTCCCAGTTGTTGAAGCTGCCGACGAGTTCCACGTCGTTCGCCTCCGGCGCGACGAGCGAGAACAGAACGCCTCCCTCCACGAAGTGCGGCCCCGGCTGCGCCAGGATCCAGTCGTCCATGCCGGGTTCGAGCGCGGACTCCGCGACCGCCTCGACGGGTTCGAAGTCGTCGCGCTCCAGCTGTTCCTCGTCAGCGACGACCTCGCGCGCCAGCTCCTCGTAGTCGCGCGCGCCCTTGCAGCTCTTCGCGTAGTGCGAGATCGCGACACCCCAGTTAGCGGCCTCGCGGAAGCGAACCGTGTTTCGGATGACCTTGTCGAACATCTCACGGCCGAACCGCGTCCTCGCCTCGCGAAGGAACTCCTTCGAGAAACGGGTGCGTCCGTCGAACATCGTCAGGAGCACTCGCACGCGCTTGCGCATCCCGAGCTGGCTGCGAACGAGCTTGATCGTCTCCATCACTTTGAGCGCGCCGTGAAGAGAGAAGTACGACGGCTCCATGACAACGATGGCCTCGCTCGCGGCTACGATGGCGTTGAACGTCAGAAGCCCCACGCTCGGCGGGCAGTCGATGAACACGTAATCGTAGTCGTTCTCGACGCGCTCGAGCTTCCATCGGAGCTTGTTCTCTCGGTCGGGCTGCCCGGAGAGCTGCTGCTCGACCGCCGACAGAACCACGTTCGACGGAGCAACGTCGAGTCTCTCAGCGGCAGGAACGACAACGTCGGCGATCTGTGTCGCCGGGTCCATTATGAGATCGTAGGTGGAGTGTTCGAGGTGATCGGTCTCGATCCCCAATCCGACGGACGCGTGCGACTGGGGATCGCAGTCGACCAGCAGGACGCGCTTCCCCATGTCGGCGAGGTAGGACGAGAGGTTCACGGCAGTGGTCGTCTTCCCGCAACCGCCCTTCTGATTGACAATTGCTATCGAACGCATTGGCCCTCCCACGAGCATGCACGCTCGCGAATCTCGCGGCCGTTCTTGAGGCGCGCAGTATCGAGGAGACGCCGGAAACCGCGACGCCTGGGGCGCCGGGCCGAACGTCTGAGCTGTCACGTAAGTGTGCGGACCGCGCTACGCTAGCCAATCACCCGCCACGTGTCAAGGGGGTTCTAGGGCAGACATGACTGATATTCGCTTGACGAGGTGCCCCGCACAATGCTTTGCTTCTGTGGGCTATGGAGAGGAGTGTGGACCCACCCCCATCAAGGGAGGAAGGAATGCGCGTTCCAATCCGCACGTGGATTGCACTGGCCTGCGCGGCCGCGATGTTGCTCGTCGCGTCCAGTGCGGCCGCACAGATCGAGGATCAGCTGGACGACTACGCGGCCGCGAACGGAGAGGGCTACCTCCAGCCGCTGGCCGACGGGATCGGAGGTGACCTCAACTCGGGCATCTGGCGCGGGGCGTACGTCCCCAAGGAGGGCTTCTACATCGCCCTCGAGATCCCTCTGGTAGCGACCTTCTTCGACGACGACCAGCGGACCTTCACCTTCACACCGGACCCGGACGGCAACCAGCCCATCGACGGTGCATCGCTGCTCGTCCCGACCGTCGTCGGTGACACGGAAGGCGGCACGATTCCAACGACCGTGCCGCCGGAGCTTGTGTATGCGCCGGGGTTCGACATCAACTCGTTCGCGCTGGCCGTGCCCCAGATCAGGATAGGCGCCTACCAGGGAACTGAGGCGGTCATCCGCTACATCGCTATCGAGGCGGGCGACACGGAGCTCGGGAACATGAGCCTGGTGGGCCTGGGGGCTCGCCACAGCATCTCGCAGTGGATGGACCCCGAGTTCCCAGTCGACATCTCAGCGGGCTTCTTCTGGCAGAAGTTCCAGCTGGGCGAGGACCTGATCGATGCGCAGGCGATGACCTTCGGCGTGCAGTTCGGGAAACGATTCCCTCAGGGCGTAGCTATCATCGAGCCCTACGCAGCTCTCTCGTACGACACTTTCAAGATGGACGTGTCGTACGACTTCGAGGACGACGGGCGCACGACCGAGGTGATCGACCTCGAAATGGAAAGCGAGGCCGGCATGAAGTTCACGCTCGGCCTCAAGGCACAGGTGGGATTCGTGGACCTGAACGGCGAGTACAACTTCGGCACTCAGAGCGGCTTCGCGCTGGGCATCGGGTTCGCCTTCAGACACCTGCCGGAATACTAGAGACCCGAGCGAGAGGAGTGTGACCCATGAAGAAAGTCCTTCTGCTGCTCGGCGCCATCGCGCTCCTGGGCCTGCTCGCCTGCCTGAGCGGCTGCATCCTCCACACGAGGACGCTGACGATCGTCGTGACCGACTACGTGTGCACGGGCTTCGAGGAGAACCACGACGACGAGAACTACATGGACGAGACTGAGACGGTGGACGACTCGTTCTTCGAGGACCTGGACAACATCCTCGCTGACAACGACCTCACGAAGGACGACATCGAGTCCGTGGACGTCGTCGGCGCCTATTACAAGGTGACGTCCGGCGCGGCCAACGGGCCGTGGACGGTTAGCGGAAAGGTATGGGTCCAGGTCGACGGTGGTGCGCTGGTGGTGATAGCGGAGTATCAGTCCGTCGTGCTGACCGGGCCGATGGCCGAACCGATGAGGATCACGACGAACCAGGACGGACTCGACGTGCTCGTCGCGGCGCTCGAGCAGTACCTGGCGGCGTCCGACCCGGGCGGGTACCCGACCATCACCTTCTACGCGGACCGCGAGCTGGGCGACATCAGCCCGAGCCCGACGGAGCTGATACCGTTCGTCTGCACGTGGGACGGCTGTCTGTCGATGGAGGTCAACTTCATCGATGAATACGACGTCTACGACCTGTTCCCCGGGGACTAGCGTGCGGTCGTTCGGCGCGCCGCGAGGCGCGCGGTGATGATGTAGTGGGAGGCCGCCGGCCCAGTGCCGGCGGCCTCCTCGGGTACATGAGGTACCCCCGGCCACCTCCATGCGCCCTTCCCCTTGCCCCACGCCCGGGACACCATCGCAGCCTATCGCTGGAATCCACTATACACCTGAACTTCAATCAGCTACAATGAAGGGGCCAGGTTTCAGTCGCCGACGTGCGGGTGCACTCCAGAGCGCTGCCGCGGATGAGCAGCTGCGCCCGCGTTCGCCGCGACCGCACGGCCGGGAGCGTCTGCATGGTCGGACAGACGGTCAGCCACTACAAGATACTCGAGGAGCTCGGCGGCGGGGGCATGGGAGTCGTGTACCGCGCCCAGGACATACGCCTCAAGCGCACAGTGGCCCTCAAGTTCCTCTCCCCCGAACTGACCAGGGACTCGCGCGCCAAGCACCGCTTCATCAATGAGGCGCGCGCCGCGTCGCAGCTCGACCATCCCAACATCTGCACGATCCACGAGATCGAGGAGACCGACGACGGCCAGCTGTTCCTCGTGCTGTCGTGCTACGACGGAGAGACGGTGAGAGACCGTCTCGAGAAGGGCCCGATGCCGGTGGACGAGGCGGTCGGCCTCGCCCTTCACGTCGCGCGCGGCCTGGAGAGGGCGCACCAGAAGAGCATCGTCCACAGGGACATAAAGCCCGCGAACATCTTCCTGACCGATGACGGTCGTGCCAAGATCCTCGACTTCGGCCTGGCGAAGCTCGCCGGGCAAACGAAGCTGACCCGCGCTGGCGGCACGATGGGGACCGTGGCCTACATGTCGCCGGAGCAGGCGCGCGGTGAGGAGGTCAGCGCCCGCACGGACATCTGGTCGCTGGGCGTCGTCCTCTACGAAGCTCTCTCCGGCGAGCCCCCGTTCCCCGGTGAGCGCATAGAGTCCGTGCTCTACTCGGTCGTGCACGAGGAACCAAAGCCGCTCGGCGAGCTGCGCCACGACGTTCCGACGGCTCTGGAGTCCATCGTTCGCAAGTGCCTGAGCAAGAACCCCGAGGAGCGATTCGCGAATGCGAGCGAACTCGCGGCGGCGCTGGAGCCTCTCCGTGGAAGGCGCACGTCCGGCTCGTCTCTCATAGAGCTGGGCTCCACGACGAAGATCCCGGCGGAGCCCAAGAGCAGGAAGGCACTCGCAGCCGCGCTCGTCGTCGTGCTGGCCCTGGCGGGCGCGTCCGCGACCCCCTGGGGGCGAAGCGCGGTCGGGAGCTGGCTCGGCGGATGGTTCGTGGGCGCGTCTCTGCCCGAACTCAAGCAGCTCGCGGTAATGCCCTTTCTCGACCCGAGCGGAGAGGACCAGGCGCTCGCCACCGGTCTCGACCGCCACATCGCCTTCAGTCTGAGCCAGCTGCAGCAGCACGACTCGTCATTCCGGGTGGTCCCGCCCAAAGAGATCGTGGAGTACGAGGTGGCCACGCCCGCGGAGGCTCGAGCGAAGGTCGGCGCGACCGTCGCGCTTGTCGGAGCGGTCGAGCGAGACGGCGCCGATCTCAGTGTTGCTCTCGAACTCGTCGACGCGACCTCCTCGAAGACGCTGAGCTCGTGGCAGCACAGCGACGACCTGGCCAACGTCGCGGCATTCCAGGAGGACCCGGCGACCGCCGTCGCGGAGAGACTGGAGCTCGACCTCCCCCGTCGGGAACGCGGGGCGCTCACTGAAGGAGGCACGACCGTCCCGGGCGCGTTCGAGTCGTATCTGCGCGGGCTGGGCCGGCTCTGGGCGGCTAAGGACGACACGACGGAGCACGTCGCCGACGCCGTGGCACTGCTGGAGAAAGCGGTCAGACTGGATCCGTCGTTCGCGCTCGGACACGCAGAGTTGGCGCGTGCCCGATGGGTGTCGTTCCAGGAGGTGTCCAAGGACCCGGAGGAGGCCGTCCGGGCGGGCGAATGCGCGCGCAGAGCGATAGAGCTGGACGCCGGCCTGCCGAACGCTCACGAGATGGCCGGAAGGGTCGAGAGCCACTTCGGCAGGCACGAGGAAGCGATCAGGGAGTTCAGGCTGGCGCTCGATGCAGACCCGATCAACTTCCAGGCGCGCTGGCTGCTTGCGCTCGAGAACGAGGCCGCGGGCAACCCGGGGCTCGCCGAGGTGGCGCTCGATGAGGGCATCGAGGTGAGACCCGACCACTGGCACGCGCGCTACGCGCTGGCGTACTTCTACTACAAACGCGACCGCTTCGAGGACGCGCTCCGTACGCTGGCGGACGCCTCCGCCCTCGCTCCGGGGAACCCCGACCCGTACAACCTCTCCGGCTGCATCTACTACGACACGGACAGGTTGAACGAGGCGTGGGCGATGCTTGAGCGTTCGGCCGAGGCCCGGCCGTCGCGCGCGGCATTCAGCAACATCGGGACTCTCTACTTCGTAGGCGCCCGATACGTCGATGCGGCGAGGATGTACGAGAAAGCGATCGAGGTCGAGGACGACCCGAGCCGCGCGTGGACCACGTGGGGAAACCTCGCTGCGGCGAACAACCAGATACCAGGCAGAGAGGAGCGCGCGCGAGAGTGCTACGCCAGGGCGCTCGGCCTGGCCCGCGAGCAGCTGAGGGTGCGTCCCGAAGACGCCGACCTCATCACTCAGCTCGCGGTGTACAGCGCGGGTGTGGGAGACACGACGGCGGCGCTGGGGTACCTGGGAAACGCCGTCGCCCTCTCCCCGGATGACGAGTCGGTGATGTTCCAGATGGGCCTGACCTACGAAGTGCTGGGTCGGAGGGAAGAAGCGCTCGACTGGCTGGAGTCAGCCGTGGAGAACGGCTACTCCAGGGAACAGGTGGAGGGCACGCCCGATCTCAGGGAGCTCTGCGCCGACGAACGCTACCGCCGCCGGATAGGCAGGGTCGGCGACCACACGTAGGGTCGGGGGCGAACAAGCCCCGGGAGTTGGCAATGGACAAGTCCGTCTCGAGCGGTGTCGACGTGCCCGTCACGCTGAAGGACGACCGCCTCGTCGTCGGCGAGTGCCGGGTCGAACCGGGTGACACGGTGAGGTGGCACGTCGGAGAGCACGAAGTGAGCATATGGTTCCCGGCAGCGGGCGTGTTCTCCGCCCCTGCTCTTGCCGCCCACAAGACCGGTGACATCGAGTTAGCCGTGCCGAGAAACGCGAGACCCGGACGCTACCAGTACGTCATCTACTGCCACGACGCGGACGAGTTCAGTTCGAAGGGTGGCAACCCCGTGATGGAGATAGCGGTGCCCTGACGCGCCCGCGCGTGAAGCGGGACGGGGGCGCCAGGCGCTCGGCAGGGACACCGTCGGAGCAGGGTCCGGCACGGCGGTGGGAATCGACGGACCGATGGGCCGGAGGCCCGAGGAGAAGGTGATGGGAGTGACCAAGGGAGCGGTGGACCTGACCGTGCCGGTCAGGGAGTTCTGCGTGACCGGAGGCGAAGGCGACGGCGGGAGCCCTCCGCACATCGACCGCATATACGCCAATCGGGGCGACAGGATCCGCTGGGACGTGGGAGACCGCGTCGTCAGCATCTGGTTCCCGGAGCGCGGCGTGTTCGTGACACAGGTGCTCGCCGTCCAGCACAAGGGTGTCGTGGAGGCCACGATCCCGATGGACGCGGATGACGGCGTCTACGAGTACTGCATCTACGACCACGATGCGCGCTGCTTCGTCGTATGCGAGTCGCACCCCAAGCTCGAGATCCCGAAGCCGGGACCGTAGCCGCTCGGGGCCGAAGCCCGATGCGGCGACCGCAGAGGGGACGCCGGGCGGTGACGATACCGCCCGCGCCCGCCGCGGTACGCGCTGAGGACTGCGCGCCGTGCGCGCCCACTCTCCTCCCCGCGCAACGTATCTGAGCGCCCAATTACTGACCTCACACTCATTTACGATTGACACAGCGGCTTTTCTGTGGTATCCTAAACACTACGGTACAATCCGAGATTCCGGTGGAACTCCCGTGAGTTCCGGACCGGCTTTGTGTGCTGTTGTACTCGTTGGACGTGTGGAGACCCCTTGATGAACGGACCCCTCACTGGGCGCATGACCCGACGGGCTGCCGCTCTGGCGCTCGCGGCGCTCGTTCTCACAGCGCTCCTTCCCTGCACGGCGGCTGCCATGAGGGTGGTCACCTACAACATTCTCAACTTCCCTGGCAGCACGGGGTCAGCGCGTGAGGACGACTTCCGTGTCGTAGTGGAGCAGCTGGACGCTGACGTGATCGTGGTCCAGGAGATGCTCAGCCAGACGGGCGTGAACCAGTTCCTCAACAACGTGCTCAACTACGGCGGCACCGGCGAGTACGCCGCCGCGCCGTTCATCAACGGGCCCGACACGGACAACGCGCTCTTCTACCGGGTCGCGACCGTGGACTTCGTGTCGCAGCAGGCCATCGCGACGGCTCTCCGCGACATCAACGAGTACCGCGTCAGGCCGGACGGCTACTCCTCTTCCGCCGCCGAGTTCAGGGTCTACTCGATGCATCTCAAGGCGGGATCGACCTCGAGCGACCGGACCAAGAGGCTCGCCGAAGCGACCATACTCCGCAACCACATGAACTCCTTCCCGGCGGGCGAGTCGTTCATGGTGGCGGGCGATCTCAACATACGGGCTAGCAGCGAGTCCGCATACCAGAAGCTCGTGGGCAGCGAGAGCAACAACAACGGCCAGGTGCTCGACCCTCTTGACGAACCAGGAACCTGGCACGACAACTCGAGCTTCGCATGGATCCACACCCAGTCGCCGAGAACAACGTCCTTCGGTGGCGGCGCAACGGGCGGAATGGACGACAGGTTCGACCAGCTCCTCGTCTCCTGCGCGCTTCTCAACGGCGAGGGTATGGACTACTTGACAGGCAGCTACGACGCTTACGGGAACGACGGCTATCACTTCAACTCGGCCATCAACACGGGCACCAACTACGCCGTCGGCGCCTCGGTAGCGGACGCGCTCCACGAGGCGGCCGACCACCTCCCGGTCGTTGCGGACTTCCAGCTTCCGGCGATCATAGACGCGCCGCTCGCGATGGACTTCGGGAACGTAATAGTGGGAACGTACGTGGCCAACCCACTCATCGTGGGCAACGTCGCCTGCGTCCCGGCCGATGAGCTCGACTACCTGCTGGCGGCGCCCGCAGGGTTCGCGGCGCCAGGGGGCGCTTTCGAGGTCGAGCCCGGGGACGAGGCGGACCACACGATCACGATGGACACTGGCTCCCCCGGCCCCCGCGCAGGCGCGCTCACCATCTCCTCGGACGACGTGGACAGCCCGACGTGGAACGTCGGGCTGACAGGCTCGGTGTTCGACCACGCCGTGCCTTCGCTGTGCGACGCGAGCGTCGTGACGGAGGACGCGCTTGACTTCGGGACCCACGGGGTCGGCGAGTTCGACCCGCTGGCTCTCGACGTCCACAACCTGGGCTACTCAGGAATGCAGGCGCTCCTCGATGTTCACAGCTGCGAGTTCGCAGGCGGCGATGGGCGCTTCGGATTCGCCGGAGGGTTCTCTCCACACACCGCCGGAGTGACCCCTGCGGAATATGAGCTGGTGTTCGACGACGCCGGCGCCTCGCAGGACAGCGTCTACAGCGGGACGCTCGTGCTGCGCACGCGAGACGACACGGCCGTCAACGGCTGGTCCGAGCGGGACAGCCTTGTGGTCTCCCTGAGCGCGCACGTCCACACGAGCTCCTGGGCGCCTGAGGACGAGGTTGGACGATTCGCGCTGTCTTATGCTTCGGCCAACCCGTTCCACGGAGACGCGATGCTGACCCTCGACATGCCTCACGACGGCTCCGCGAGCGTCGCCATCTACGACGTGCGCGGGCGCCTCGTCCGAACGCTCCACTCGGGCGAGCTGCCGCGCGGGACACACAGGGTCGTCTGGGACGGAAGAGACGAGTACGGGAACGCCTGCGCGTCTGGTGTCTACTTCAGCCGCGCGAGCAACGGACTCGAGACAGACAGCAGGAAGCTGGTCCTGCTGCGGTAGAGGCCTTCACGGGTGGTGGATGTTGACGAAGTCACTTGTCATCGCTGCGCTCTCGGCTTCACTGGTTCTGGTAACGTCCCCACTGACGGGCGCGCTCGAGAGCGGGCCGGCGTCATCGGGCCCGGTGGCGACCGGGGTCGTTCCGGCCCCGCCGCGAGGGACCATCTACAGCCAGCCCGCGGCCATCGGGTTCTCCGTCAACGCGTCGACCGAGTTCAACTCCGAGGTCGCCGATGACCTTCCGGACTCTTTGGTCGGACGTAGCGTGGGAGAGGTAACGCTCTACGTTGCAGAGTGGGCCCACTGGGAGTGGGTCGAACCGCTCGGCATCATCATCAGTTTCTACGACGGCACCTGCCAGCCCGACCTCGCGCCCGCCGTGACCTGCAGCGTCGGGTGGTCAGACCTGGTGACCGAACTCCTGGACGAGAGTCCTCCGACGAGGATCGTCTACTCAGCCACGGCTGCGCTCCCGTCGCCAGTGACAGTGACCGCCGACATGTCGATCGGCGCCTACGTCGTCACCGATTGGGAGCCGCAACCATACGCCGGTCTGACGATGACCGCTCCGGACAACATCTACGGCTGCGGACAGGCCTACTGGGACGACGAGGAACACGGAGCGCCGCGCTGGACACCGCTCTCTGACGCGACGACGATCTCGGCCGACCTCGCGTTCTGCCTTGCTGAGTCCGGCACCGGAATAGACGATGCGGCCCCGGTCTCCTGGAGCCGCATCAAGAGCATCTACAAGTAGGGCCTTCTCGCCGCCGGACGCCGCGTCCGCGGCGCAGGGCCATTCGAACGTCTCAGAACGTCTCACCCACGCCCCGCCGGGACTCGCCGCCTGCCTCTTCCGCTACCAGGCGTACTCCAGCACGATCTCCGGACGCACGCTCTCATCCAGCCACTCGCGCGAGGCGAAGTTGAACCGCCCCGACTGGGAGTCGTTTGGCGTGTCGACGAGGAGACCGTTGTTCTCCGTGCCGCCGACGATCCAGCTGGATAGGAACGGGGTCACGTCGGCCTCGAGCCAGTTGTCCTCGTACTGCGAGGATACGTTCGACGGACCGGATGTGCCCGGCGCGTTGCTGTAGGTGACGTGAGCCTCCTGCCAAGGCTCGAGAACCAGTGCGACCATGACGGCGCGCGTCGCCTCGATTCCCTCCTCCTCGGTGTGGTACAGACGGAGCTTCGCGGAGACAGGCTCGGCAGTGGGCTCGAGACCGTCGACAGCGAACGTTATGAGGAACGATTCCTTGAGACCGACCACGGCATAGAGCTGAAGCAGCTCGAAGCTGCCCGCGTTGGCTTCCGGCGCGCCCGAGTAGATCGTCGCGTCTGCCACGGGTTCGAACGTCGCGGTGGCCAGGTACTTGAGCGCCACGTCGAACTGGTAGTCGGACTCGTCCGGTCGGACGTTCCCGGAGAACTGGCGGTAGCCGTCCTTCGACACCGTCATCGAGTAAGTGGTCTGTAGCACGTTGGGAAACTCGTAGTAGCCCTGTGAGTCTGTGACGACAAACAGCCCTCCCACCTGAACGGTCGCCCCCTCGATCGCCCCGAAGGTCGCGTGCGTCACGTAGCCGAACAGGCGTGCCGGCGGCACGTAGACCGTCATGTTGATGTCGAACAGAGTCGCCTCGCCGACGTCGACGATCTCAGAGAAATCGTTGTACCCCGCAGCTGATGCGTACACAGCGCGGTCCCCGGGCGAGATGCCTTCGATGCTGTAGCTTCCGTCCGAAGCCGAGAAGGTCAGCTGGCCCGCGCATTCTATCGTCGCATCTGAGATGGGCTGGGAGGTCTCCGTGCTCCTCACGGTGCCGGAGATCGAACCGCTGAGATCGCTCGTGAAGGCGCACGAGGAAAGGGCGATGGCGAACGCGAGTCCGGTAGTTAGGGCGAGCGCCCCGAGCACACGCGTTCTTGTCATGAGTCCCCCTGGTAGCCGTATGACCGGCTCACCGGATAGCAGCTACAGTCTATTACTGAACGACCGCTCTGTCAACGGTCAGGACGAACTGGCGACCGCGAGGCAGGATGCGCCCGGTGGGACTCGGGCCCTCGGGCGGGCCCGTGGCGGGCCCTCGGGCGGGTCCGCGGCGGGCCCCCGCAGCGGGGCTCTTCTGCGCGCCGCTGGTCCTAGCCACCCGTAACGGAGATTTCCTCCAGCGCCACGTAGGGAACGACGGTGCCGAACATGCGCTCGCTCTCGCGCGACACGCCGGTAATGCTCTGAAGCATCTCGAAAGTGTTGCCCGCGATCATGGTTCCGCAGAGCGGCTCCGCCAGCTTGCCTCCCCGGATCATCCTCCCGCCCTTGACCGAACCCGAGAAGTCCCCGCTGACAGGATCGGTGTTGCCTGAGAAGCGCGTCGCCAGGACGCCCCTGTCGATGCCGGCGATCATGTCGTCCACCGACACATCGCCGTTCGCCACGACGATGTTGGTCGTGGAGACCAGCGGGACTGACGACGCCCCACCCCCAGCGTGCCCGTTGCTGGAGCGCTCGTCCTTGCGCGCCGTGTACGCGTCGTACAGGAAGTTCCGAAGCACGCCGTCCTCGATCAGAGGGAGAACCTCCGGCCTCAGTCCCTCTCTATCGAAAGAGGAGGTCGAGGCCCCGTCCTTCAGCGTCGAGTCGTCGGTCACACTCAGCGCGGCAGAACTGACCGAATGTCCCAGCTTCCCTCTGAACTTGCTCGTCTCGCGCTGGACGGCCGACGCTCGCACCGAAGAGGCGATCGGGTCTATCAGGATCTCTGCCGCCGCCTTGGGAGCCAGGATGACCGGTCCCCTGAAGCTCTCTCCCTTGACCGCCCCCAGTGATGCGACGACGTTCTCGGCGAAACGCAGCGCGACCGATCGGGGGTCGAGCGCCGCCGCCGAGCGGGCTCCGTCGTACTGGAAGTCGAAGGACGAGACGGTCTCCCCCTCCTTCGCCATTCCGAAGATGTAGCAGTAGTAGAAGCTGCTCCGCTCCGACGCCCTGACCCCTCGCGACGATACGATGGCCTTCTCGCCCGCGTGCCCGGCGAACTCGCCGGAGTCGACCGTGACTCGCGGATCGTATCCGCGCGCGGCCCGCAGCATCTCGAGCGACTGCTCCACGGCCGATTCGACGCCGAAGTCGTCGGCCCCATCGGCGAGCATGCCGTCGAGCGGGACTATCGGTGTCGGGTCCGGCAGCACGTTGAACTCGTCGGACGGCGCGGCGGTCGCCATACCCACGGCTCGCTCTACAGACTCGGCGATGCTGTCGTCATCGAAGCTGTTGACGTAGGCGAACCCAAGGCTGCGTTCCTTGAAGACCCGGAGTCCCAACCCGTCCCCACTCATGCTCCTGGCCATCTGGAGGTCGTTCTTCTGCAGTTCGACGTTGACGTCGCGAACACGGACGGACATCGCCTCGGCCTCGTCGGCCCCCGCCTTGAGCGCGGCCTCCACAACCCGGTCGCACAGTGTCAGTAGGTCACTCATCTGTTCAGGAACCTCCCCTAGCGCCCGCCGACAAGCAGCTTGCACCTGACGTAGGGCCCGCCGCCGTCGACCTTGGCGGCCTGCCCCTTGCCGCAGTATCCGTTGCCGATCGCCCATTCGAAGTCCGAGCTCAGTGCGTCTACGCTCTTGAGCACCTCGAACGCGTCTCCCGAGATTGTCGCTCCGCGCAGCAGGCGGCCCATCTTGCCCTTCTTGATCTCGTAGGCCTCCTGGACACCGAACATGAACTCGGCGTTCGCGTCGGCCTGCCCGCTTCCCGCTCCCTTGAGAAGGAACCCGTCGTCGACGCTCGCGATGAGCTCTTCGTACGGAGAGTCTCCTGGCTCCAGGTACGTGTTCCTCATCCTGATGAGAGGCTGGTCGTCGTACTGCCACGCGCGGGCGTTGCCAGTCGGCTCGACGCCGAAGTGCGCGGCCGTCTCTCTGTCGTGCAGATACGACCTCAGAACGCCGTTCTCGATGACTACGGTCCTTCCCGCGGGCACACCCTCGTCGTCGACGAGCAGCACTCCCCCGGCCGACTCCGCCCCTATGACCGCGGGCCCCGAATCGACCAGCGTCACGAGTTCGCTCGCGACCTGTTTCCCCATCCTGTCGGCGGCCGCCGAGCCGGACAGCACGAAGTCGGCCTCTACCGTGTGGCCGATGGCCTCGTGCGCAAGGAGACCCACGAGTTCCGGGTTGAGAACCACGGTCGCGCTCCCGCCGGGCGCGTAGGGAGCATTGAGGAGATCCACGGCCACCTTGCTCGCGTGCTCGGACAGGCGCTCGGGCGTCCACCTGGCGAACAGCTCCGGCCATCCGCCCGTCACCCCAACGCCCTGAAAACCCACCTGCATGTCGTCGCCCTCACCCGCCACCGCGCTCACCGCGAACTCGAGCTTGGCGTCCTCGATGTGCGCGTCCGCCCCGTCCGACGAGACGATCCACTTCTCGTCGACCAGCTCGCTGTAGCGACACATCGCCGAGCGGATGCTCGAGTGGGACTCGCGCGTCCTGCGCTCCGTGTCGACCACGAGCGAGGTCTTCTCCTCCGTGGTGTGAGAAGCGGTCTCCTCCGCGTCGCCCGTCTTGAAGTCGCCGACGGCCAGCTCGCAGTCGGCGAGTCCCTCTATCCTCTCGGACCTTCCGGCGGACGACGTCTCGGCCGCGAGGGTCGCCTCTTGTATCGCCGCGTCGATGCCTTCTCTAGTGAGCCTGTCGGTGCTTGAGAAGCCCCAGGTGCCGTGCGCGAGGACACGGACGCCGACGCCGCAGTTCTTGCGGAACGCGGCGCTCTCCACCTCCCCCTTGCGGACGGCTATCTGCAGCGCGCGCCTGTCGTGCAGCCTGAGTTCGGTCCAGCCCGGCGCGTTCGCCACGGCCGCCTTCAGTGTCTCCCTCATGCGTGCTCCCGTCGTTCGCGAAAACGTCCTGTCGCCTGCGTCGTCAGTCCGTGCTGTCTCCCGGCGGCGGCGAAGGTTCGTATATGCCTCCCGACACGGGGGGCAGTGTCAGAGTGACCGCGGCGCCGTCTGCGGAGTCCACCTGGACGATCAAGTCGCCCGCGAGCAGCTGCCGGAGCGCGGCGGTGTCGGGAAACCCGCCACCGGTTTGAATCGTCACGGTGGCCTCTTCGGTCCCCGCGTTCAAGACGACGAGGACATGATCGTCGCCGAGGCCGCGCCTGAACGCGTAGACGTTCCCGTCCGCAAGCAGCGTCTCGAAATCACCCAGCGTCAGGCAATCGCGCGAGGTCCTCAGATGCGCCAGCTCGCGGAAGTAGTCGTGCGTCGCGACGCGGTCCGCGTCCTCCTCCCAGTTCCACAGGAAGGGCCTGCGGCAGTCCGGGTCGTGCGCTCCTTCCATCGCTATCTCGTCGCCGTAGTAGATGGACGGCGCTCCGACGTACGTCATGGCGAACAGCGTCGCGAGCCTGAGGCGCCGCAGGTCGCCACGAACCGTCGTCAGGAAGCGCTCGGTGTCGTGGCTGTCCAGCAGGTTCATCTGTGCCCGGACGCCCTCCTCCTGGTAGATGAGCCTTCCCGGCGCCAGCAGCCGGTCGAACTCGGCGGCGTCGCACTCCCCTCGCGCGATGAACTTGTGAACGGGCTCACGGAAGAACTTGTAGTTCATCACGGCGTCGAAGTACCTCGCGTTGACCCAGTCAGGCGACGCGCCCCACAGCTCCCCCAGGATGTAGGCCTCCGGGTTGACGGAACGGACGCGTTCTCTGAAGAGCTCCCAGAACCAGAAGGGCACCTCGCCGGCCACGTCCAGGCGATAGCCGTCCACACCGACGTCCGCGAGCCAGTACTCCGCGACGTCCAGAAGGTGGTTCACGAGCGGCCAGTTCGGCTCGGCGTCATCGATGTCCGTAACGGACTGCTCGTCCGGGTTCGCGCGGCTGAGGTCGAAGTTGAGATTCGGCATGTGGCCGAAGCCCCACCAGCAGTCGTAGTAGTCGAGCGGGTTCGCGGGCGCGTTCGCCATCGGACCCGGCACCGGCCACTCCTTGAACTCGTACCACTCCCAGTAGTCCGACTCCTCGCCCTTCTCCCGCGCGTCGACGAACGCCCAGTGCGTGTGACCGGAGTGGTTGATCGCGAGATCCAAGACCACTCGGATGCCTCTCTCGTGGCACTCCGAGACGAACCCCGCGAACTCCTCGTTCGTGCCGAAGTTCGGGTCGATGCGTCGGTAGTCGGTGGCGTCGTACTTGTGGTTGCTGATTGCCTCGAAGACCGGATTGAAGTAGATGACTGTGACGCCGAGGTCCTCGAGGTAGTCAAGGTTGGACCTGACGCCCTCGATGTCGCCGCCGTAGAAGGAGCCCCAGTCGGGCTTGCCGTCGGTCTTGAACGGGCTCTGCGTGAGACCGGCTACGTCGTACCAGTCGGAGGTCATGTGATAGTACTCCCCGTTCGTCTTCCCCGACGGCGGCAGGGTCGTCTTGCCCTCGTAGTACCATTCCGAGAAGTCCGGGTCGTTGCCCGGGTCTCCGTTGGCGAATCTCTCCGGGAAGATCTGGTAGATTACGCCCGTCTTGACCCAGTCGGGCGTTCTGAACACCGCGACCTCGTCCGCGCTGAACTCGAAGGGCGTGACGTCCACCGAGGGACCCTCGCTGACGCCGTCGGCTGAGACCGACGCGGTCGCGTCGCCGTCCGTGAACAGGAAGACATACCTGAAGTCAGGGACGTCCAACGTCCGCTCGTAGTAGTCGAAGGTCCCGTCGCTGTCGAACAGGACCATCGGCACTCGTCCCTCCCCCGCGTGTATCTCGCCCTCGGCGGCGCCCGACGCTCCGTCGGCGGCCCAGACAAGCAGGACCTCTTCCACGTCCCCCATCCACGCCCTCGCGCGAACGGTCACTGTCCCGTCTTCCTTGAGCGAGCACTCCCACGCGTCCTGTCTGTGCATAAGGCCGTCGAGGAAGATCTCGCCGTCTCCTCTCGCCAGCCCCATCCCCGGGAAGGACTCGTCGACTTCGATGACCGAGTTCCGCCCTCCGTATCCGTCCGGGTGGAAGCGCCTGGCCTTCTCGTCGGTGATCCACTCCCCGTCCGCGACGAACTTGTACTGGTACTCCCCAAGGGCGAGTGGCATGGTCAGCTCGAATCGTCCCGCGTCGCGCCTCATCTCGGTGGCCTCCGTGCTCCACCCGTTGAACGTCCCGGCGAGGAAGACGCGGTCGAACTGCCGCGCGGGCGTGAACGTGAAGCTCACGCTCCGTAGGGCGCACTCGTCCCCCGCGGCCTCGTCCGCGGCGACCGCCGCTGAGCCTTCTGCCGAGACACCTTCATCCATGAGGGCGGGCTTGTCCGCGACGGCGCAGCCCAGCAGCAAGACGACCAGCATCGCCACGAGCAAGGTCGCAACTGCTCGGGACCCGTATCTCGACATGGGGTATCCTCCATTGACCGCGGCGGTCGCGCCGCGGCCGCGCCGCGGCTCCGGACGGCATGCGGCAGGCCTTTTCGGGGTGGTTGAAAGAGTGTAGCGGAATGCCGGCGGGGCGGGCAACGTCAAAGCCCCGGTCCCCGACGCAGCGTGCGGGGAGCAGGTACGCGAAGAGGCCCGGCCGTCGCCGGCCGGGCCTCACTAGCGATCGCAGGGCACCGCTAGACCTCCTCGAACTGGTCCTTGCTGGCGCCGCAGACCGGGCACACCCAGTCGTCGGGCAGATCCTCGAACGGCGTGTTCGGCTCGATGCCTCCGTCAGGATCACCGGCCGCCGGGTCGTAAACGTATCCGCAGAGTGCGCACTTGTACTTCGCCACTTGGGTATCCTCCGATACTACTTCTTGGCCTTGCTGGCCTTCTTCCTAAGTGTCTCCAGTCGCTTCGATATCTGAACGACGTGGCTCTTCTCCTCATCGATCAGTTTGGCCAGCGCCGTGCGAGTCGAGCGCTTCTTCGAAGCCGCGTGGGCCTCCATGTAATACAGTACGGCGTCCTTCTCGACCTGCAGCGCCAGCTCGAGGGCCTTCTCGGGGTTGAACTTGCGTCGGGCGAGGCTCTCCATCTTACCGAGGTTGGTGAAGATGCCGCCGTCAACCAGAGAACAGACGTACTTCGAGGTGTCGGCGTCGTGCTCGGCAGGTCCCGAACCCATGCCCTTGGAGGTCTTCAACTCCAGTGACTCGAAGAAGGCCAGATGCTCCTTCTCGTCCTTGGCCAGGCGCTTGAACACGCGCTTGGTCGCCGGGTCGTCGGCCTTCTCGGCCATCTTCGTGTAGAAGTCGAGCCCGGTCTCCTCGATGCACATGCCAACGCGGTAGACCTCATCTTCGTTCAGATACTCGATCATCGGGGCCTCCGTGTGATCCAGACCGTCCGAGCCTCCGCGGCTCCTAGTTCTCGGTCAGAACGTGCTCGTCGTACTCCTTCTCGAGAGCGAGTTTGTGACCCGCCTCCTCTCTCGCCAGAAACTCGAAGACACGCTTGAGTTCCGAGTCTCCTGTGTTCGATGCGAGAGTGGTGTACAGGTTGTGCGACTTCTCTTCCCGCTTCATGGCGACGATGAGGATGTCCTGGTAGTCCATGTCGGGCGTTACTTCCACGTCGTCTGTGTAGTCCGCGATCTTCAGATCGGGAACCTCGAGGATGGCCGCATCGCCGACGCGCTCACGGTCGATGTTCTCGAGCTTCGTCTTGTGCATCTTCTCCTGACGCGCCAGCCCGAGCAGCATCTCCTTGACGCTCCTCCCACTGACGATCTCGCTTGCCGTCGTGTACGCGTCCACGGCTTCCTGCTCGCTGTCTATCGCGAACCGGATCACTTCATCGAACTTCTGCCTGTCCATAGTGAGTCCGCCCCATTGCCTGGCTGTCGGCGATGTTCGACCCCGAAGAGGATAGCGGAGTGCAGGGCCGCAGGCAACACCCAAACCCCCCGCGAGAACGGCCCGCGTGGCGTGTTCGGGCCCGCGGACCGTACGCAAAACGCCTCCGGGAGCACGGTCAAAGGTAGGAGTTGGGCTGCGGCTGACGCTAGTTTATGGCACCATTTTCTAGCCCGTCTTCGCTCGACGTACCCCCAGAGGCCTATGGCTTCTTCGCAGAACGAGCAGTCCCGCGAAGTATGTTCGGTCAGATGTCTCCTCTTCTTCGCGGCTCGGTGCTGCTATGGATACAACAACGCGACTCTGTTTCCTTAGAGTCGCGTTCGTGCATGAGGATTCCTGTCGCGGAGTCTTCCGTCCGGACGATCTCGACACTATCGAGAGTCGTGTTCCTAGGTTCCATCACAGCGCCGCCGTTCCGCTCCTGAGATGCACTGGCGATGACGCGTGGGACTCCGGACGCTCTTTGTCTACGCAGTGGGGACGAGCACATTATGCTACTTCGCACCCAGGCGGTCAAGACGTTTCACGCCGCGCGCCCGCGCAGGCGCACACGCAACGCTAACACGGCCGCTCGTCCGTTCTTGAGCGTACATCACCCCACAGCCCTTGCGCGGTGCGTACTAAGGAGTTATAAACTTGATGCATCGACGCTGGATTTCCAGCGGGGAGAGGCCGAAGTGACGTCGCGCAACGAAAAAAAAGTCGGCCACGAAGCCGACGAGACCCGCGCTAGAGGGCTGGCTCGCGCCGCGTGGCGAAGCAGAGGCGGCCGTTCCGGCGTCGTCCTGGTGGCTGCGCTCGCGGCGATGGTGTTCACACCGCTTCTCCCGTTCGCCACGTCGGGCAGTCGTGCCGCGGCCCCCGACTCAGTGAAGACCATCGGTTTCCTGACCGGGCACGGCGAACCATCGATCGAGAGCGAGCTGTCCGCGGCGGCGGAGAGAGTGCGAAGGAGCTACGAGGTCCGCGAGGTGGTCCTCTCGAGACCGGACGCGCTAGCCGGTGTGGACGTGGTGGTGGTGGCGGGCAGTCCCGACGTCCCCGACTCCGAGCTCTACGCGCTCGACCAGTTCCTGATGCGCGGTGGGGACGCCGTCTTCCTGCTTGACGCCGCCGCGATGCCCGCCGAAGGAACGCAAGCGCTGATCTCCGACGCCAACATCTTCGGCTTCCTGGATGTCTACGGGATCACGGTGAACCCGGACCTCGTTCTGGACGAGTCGTGCGCCGAGGGAGCCGAGTGGGGCTCGGTGGCGACTTCGGCGCCCTACCTCTGCTGGCCGGTGGTGCTCGAGCAAGGCATCTCGGCCGTGCACCCGGCCGTCAGGGACTTTCCAAGGCTGCGCTTCTCGTGGACGTCGTCGATCTCCATCGAAGTCGACCGACTCGGAGGGGCGCGACCGGAGGTGCTCGTGCGCTCCTCCCCCCGGTCGTGGACGGTCTCGGCCTATTCCGACATCGCGCCGTTTCCCGCCAGGACCCCACCGCGTTTGCCGGAGGACGCCGACGGGAACGGTGGCAGCTTCCCGCTGGTCGTCGCGGTCGAAGGTCCGCTGACGAGCGCGTTCTCGGGGAAGCGCGTGATAGTCCAGGATGAGAGCGGCGCGCGCTTCGTCGATCCGGTGGGCATGCTCGAGACGGGCGAGCCGCTGCGGATGGTCGTCGTCGGGAACTCGCTGATGTTCCGCGACGAGCTGTCCGAGCAGCTGCCGGGGAACGCCGGGTTCCTCGCGAGCCTGGTCGACTGGGTCGCGGAGGGGGCGGATGTCCCCATCGCGAGTTCCGGCGGGCCCGCGCCCGACGGAGCTCGGATGCGCTATCTCGCGGTGCTCGCCCTGGTGCTCGTGGGGGCCTCGCTCGTCATCGCGAGGTTCGGTCTCGCGCGCGCCCGCGGCGCCTCGCGGCGGCCGGGAGGCCGGTCCCGGGGCCCGACCCGCTGAGGCGGTACGCGCAGGGACGCCGGCCCGGCGGCCGGCGTCCCGTGAAGCTCCTCCGCGCTCCGTGCGACCGCCGCTAGGCGGGGCGCACCTCCTCCACGTTCAGCTCCTCCCCCCTTATTCCGATCGTAACGACCCTGAGAGGAACCTCGGGGGCCGCCTCGTTGCGCGCCCTGGTCACGACGTTTGCCAGCCCGCCACAGCACGGGACCTGCATGCGAGTGACCGTGATCGAGTTGGGCCGAGCGGTCGCGAACATGGTCTTCAGCTTCTCGTAATAGTGCTGGACGTCGTCGAACTTGGGACAGCCGACGACCAGGGCCCTGCCCGCCAGATAGTGCTCGTGGAAGTTCGCCGTAGCGTAGGCCACGCAGTCGGCGCTGATCAGCAGGTCCGCGCACTGCAGGAACGGGGCGTTGGGCGGTACCAGGTTCAGCAACACGGGCCACTGCCCCAGGCGCGACGGCCGGTCGGACGCGTCGGACGCCTGCGAGCGCTCGGCTTCGAAGCTCCTCACCGCCGCTCCCGGACACCCTCCGCCCGCCCGCTGGGCCGGCGTCCCGCTCTCTCGGGCGACGCTCGCCAGGTGCGCGTCGACCGCGACCTGGTCGTAGTCGGCAGCTTCGCGCTCGACTATGGTGATGGCGTCCTGCGGACACTCGCCGATGCAGTCGCCCAGACCGTCGCAGTACGTCTCGCTGACGAGTCTGGCCTTGCCGGCTATTATTCGGATCGCTCCCTCGTGACACGCCGTGGCACACAGCCCGCAGCCGTCACACTTCTCCTCGTCGATCTCGATGATCCTGCGAACCGCCATTGAACACCTCACCGTTGGCGCCCTTGCTCGCGCCGTGCGGCCGCTTGCGCCGGACCGCCAACGTCCACCGTCCGAGCGGCTGGATCGAGCATCTTCACTGCACTCACTATTGGATTCGCGCGCGCGGAAGGCGTCGCTTGGATTCGGCTCTACTGCGAGGACCTTCCCGCTCCCTGCAGGGCGATGCCTGCCACGACCAGAAGAAGACCCAGAACGGTCGCCCCCAGGATCTCTTCCCCCACCAGAGAGCGTATGAAGAAGAGCGATACGAACGGCGAGAGGAAGATGAGGTTTCCCACGCGCGCGGTGTTCTCCGATAGACGGAGGGCCGACAGCCACATGACGAACGCCACCCCCATCTCGATGACGCCGACGTACGCCGCGCCGGCGAGCCCGGCCGCCCGCTCTACGCGGAACCCGGCGACCGCGGCGCAGTAGACGGCGACCAGCGGCAGCCCGAACGCGAAGTTCGCGAAGAGCCTGGCCACGGGGTCTCTGTCGTCCTTGGTGTTGTAGATCCAGTAGAGCGCCCAGACGACCGTGCTGCCGAGCGCGAGGGCAACCCCCAAGGGGCTGCCCACCGACAGGGACAGAAACTCACCGCGGGTCGAGATGACGACCACTCCCGCGTAGCACACGAGACCCCCGAAGATGTCCCGGGCCCCGATCCGCTGCTTGAGTATCGGGATGGAGAGAAGGGCGAGCGCGATCGCCCACGTGTAGTTGAGCGGCTGGGCGATCTGCGCGGGCAGGAGGTCGTAGGCCTTGAACAGCACCGCGTAGTAGAGGAACGGGTTCAGGAAGCCGAGCGCCGCCGACTTGGCCGCGTCACGCCCGTCCCTCGGGATCGCGTCGCGCAGCCGGCCGCGAGCCGCGAGGGTCGCCCCGAGGAGCAGGGTCGCCGACAGCGTGGAGTAGAAGAGCAGCTGCGCGTGGTGCAGGTACCTCAGAGACAGCTTGAACGCGGCCGCGACCGTCGACCACAGGAGAACAGCCGCCATCGCGTGGACGTATGCCCGGCGCTGCCTGTGCATTCGGCCTCGTTCCCTACTCAGAGTAGAGCAGCTCCCCCTCGCCGTAGACGGCGACCGGATACGAGGTGATGTCGAACGGATCTCCGTTCCAGCACGTGAAGGAGGCCCACTTCCCCTTGTCCAGTGTGCCGAGGATGTTCCCCACGCCGATGAGCTCCGCGTTCTTGCGAGACACGAGCTCTACGGCTTCCTGCTTCGACAGGCCTAGCCTGGTGAACCACCGTGTCTGGAGGAAGAGCAGTCTCGTTAGGTTCACGGGGTTGTCCGTCATCAACCCGTACTCGACACCCGACTCGATCAGGTAGCGGATGTTCCGCCAGCTGTCGTGCTTGAGCTCGACCTTGTAGGCGAGGGAATCGCTGGGACCGTATATCACCGGTATCTTCCTGCGGGCGAGTTCCTTGAAGATCTCCGGCTGGTGCACGTCTCCGGCGTGCTCGACGGTGACGTCGAGCTTGAACTCATCGACGATGCGCAGCAGCGCGGCGATGTCGTCGATCTTGTGAACGTGAACGCGCAGCACGTGCTTCCTGGCAAGGACGTCGCGGAGCACCGCCTCTTCTGCCGAGAAGGTGATCTCCTTCTTCTTCGCGCCTTTCGCTCGCTTGTGCTTGTCCATCTTCTGCTGCACGTCGACAAGCTTGGACCGCAGTATCGACAGCGCGCCCATCCGCGTCGACGGTCTCTTCCCCTTCCAGGCGACCGTCGACATCGGGTTGTAGCCGAAGGCGGCCTTCACGCCCGCTCTCGCGACGAGCGCGTCGGTCGAGTTCTTCGCGTAGTGGCGTATCACGGCCGAGAGCCCGCCGATGATGTTCCCGCTGCCAGGAAGCACGCACGAGTAGAGAACCCCCGCTTCGATCGCGTCCTTGAGGGCCGCGTCGTCCATCTGAACGGAGTCGAGCGCGTCGGGCACGGCGAGTATCGAGTCCATATGCTCGTTCGCCTCCGACTCGGCTCCTGGCTCGCCCGCGCGCACCATCGCGATGTGGCTGTGAGGGTCCACGAAGGCCGGCGTCACTACGTCGAACTCCCCGACCACCTTCCCCTTCTTTTGCTTCGACACGCCGACCATCTTCTTCCCGTTGAAGGCGACGTACGCTTTCTCGACGACCTTCTTTCCGGTGTAAATCTTCTTCGCGCGGACGCAGTTCATGCTCGCTCCTGTCGTGATGGGTCTTTCTGCTGCCTGTCTCACTCGGGACTCGCTCGATCAGCCCGCTACATGTCCGACGTGCGACTCGCTCGATCGGCGCGTTACTTGTCCCACTCGGGATCGTCGAAGCTCTGTATCTCGATCGTGTAGCCGTTGGGGTCCTTCAGGAACAGGTGGTAGATCCCGTACTCGTCGTTGTGCATCGGCTCCTGCTCCAACACGACCCCCATCTCGTCGAGGTGGTCGGCCCACGCGTCGACGTCGTCCGTCACGAGCGTCAGCACCACACCGCCCGGTCGTTCGGCGTCCTCGCGGTCACAGAACCCCAGGTAGGCGCCCCCGGCCGTCCTGAAGATCCGGCACCCTCCCTGGTCCAGGACCAGCGGCAGCCCCAGCTTCATCTTGTAGAAGCGCGACGTCGTCGTCAGATCGAGCGTGTAGCAGAACGTTATCTGTGAGTCTATCGATGGCATGTCCGTCCCTCCGGGGTTGGCGTCCCAGCGACCCCGCGACCGCGGGGCGAACACTGAGTCTAGGCTCGGCGCTCCCCTCGGTCAAGCTCCGGAGCCACCTTTCATCCCCCCGGAGACGCCCCCGAAAGCCCCCTGAAGGCGGCCTCAGAGCCGATTCACGCCGCTTTCCGGACCTGCCACTTCGGCACAGTCCTTGCATCTTGTCAGGCTAACGGGATGGCTTGACCGAGAGGGGCCCTGACAGGCGGCTCCCCGATGGAGGCAGGAATGACAACGGTCCCCAGGCACGTACTGGTTGCAGAACGCGACTCCTCGACCCTCAACCGGCTGTCACGCGCGCTGAGAAGCGCCGGGTATGCGACCTCTGAGGCCGCTACCGGCCGCGAAACGCTCAGGTTCGTCCAGATGGAGCACCCGGACCTCGTGGTGGTGGGTCTGCACCTGCAGGACATCGGCGGCAGGGATCTGGCTCGGATACTCGAGTCCAACGGCACGTCGGTCCCGGTCAAGACCATCGTCGTCTGTGACGCGCGTGAACCGGGCGACGACTGCGGGCTGACCGGAGGAGCCATCGAGAAGCCCGTGCTGCGATGGAACACCGTCGATGAGGTCGTCACCCGCGTCAACGAGATCTTCGATCTCTCCGTCGACAAGGACCCGGGCCTGTTCGAGCGACCCGTGTGCTGCGGAGCGGTCAGGATGGACCCCGGCGACCTGACGGTGGAGATCGACGGACTGCCGATAGACCTGTCGGAGCGGGAGTTCCGCTTCCTCCACACGCTCGCCCTGAACGGTGAGCGCACGTGCACGCGCGAAGAACTGAAGCACCTCGTCTGGGGCGAGGAGACTGAGGTGATCGGGCGGACCGTGGACGTTCTGGTCAGCCGGCTGCGTTCGAAGCTGACGGCCGCGGCAGGGCGCGAGGTCATCTCCACCGTACGGGGCATCGGCTACCGGTTCAACGGATGACATCGGCTCGCAGGGCGGGCCCCAAGGAACAAGAAGGCGCGGCTCCCTGGACGGGAGCCGCGCTCTGCGTACCGCACTACCGGACCGTCTTCGGAGCCCGCTTTTCGCGTCCGGGCCTACCTGTACAGCGCCTTGATGACGCCCCAAGTGGTCTCGTCGTCGGCCCCGCTTGCCGCACAGGGCACGTAGGCTGTTCTGACGGCGGGGTCGGACGCGCCCGTCACGCTCACGGACCACTCGCCTACGACCTCCTCGCCGCCGTACTCGCTGTTCTTGACGATGCGCACGGTGTATATGCCGGGCGCAAGTCCGGAGACCTGCACTTCGAGGTCGAAGCAGCAAAGGCAGTCGCACCCGCCTGCTATCAGCTCCTCGTACTCGGTTATGTCGATCGCGTAGCCTTCGGTCGCGACGTCGAAGGAGATCTCGCAGCAGCAGTTGTACATCGACTGACGGTGGCTGACCTGTATGGTGCCCGGTCCCGTCTCGAACGTGACCTGTTCGTCGCACTGCTGTGCTCCCGCCGGAACGGACAGGAGCAGCGCCAGCGCGACTACTGTCGCCGCGCTCTTCACTGGCGCACCTCCCGGCGGTAGAGAGCCTTGATGACGCCCCAGGTGGTCTCACCCGGGATCGCCGACTGCGCGCAGGGGACGTAGGACGCCGTCACGGCCGGGTCCGACGTTCCGGTTACGCCGACCGTCCACGTCCCCACGAGTTCGTGGGTCCACGTGCCGTCGAAGTTGTCGTAGAGCTTCCACACGCTGACTGAGTAGTCTCCGGGGTCCAGACCCGACACGCTCGCCTCGATCGCGAAGCAGCAGAGGCAGTAGCAGGGCCCGGAGTCGAAACGCTCCCACTCGAAGACCCCGATCTCGTACCCGTCCTGAACGACCTCGACGTCGAGCCAGGCGCAGCAGTTGAACCGCGCCTCCGACTGCCGCATGACGAGGGCGCCCGGCGAGGTCTCGAAGACGACCTCCTCACTGCAGTCCTGTGCCGATGCCTGTGGAGTAGCGGAAAGCGCAACGATGGTGAGGATGAAGAAGAAGGCAGTTCTCATGCGAACCTCCTTCCCTGCTGTGGCGGCGCGCCCGGAGCGGAGGAGCCATACCCGCTGCACGCTCACGCCGCGCGATGGAGCCCGGTGGTGCCGTCCACCGGCGCCACCCGACAACACGCATGGTACCACGGAGAGAGGCCGACCTCAAGAGAAGGTAGTGAGGACGTGTTCAGGAGCCGGACCCGCAGCCTTCGGGCCGCGTCAGTCGATCACGCCGCCACCCTGCACGACGTCACGGTCGTAGAGCACGACCGACTGGCCTGGCGCGATTGCGCGCTGGGGCTCGTCGAACACCAGCCTGAGTGAATCGCCGCTCACGTCGACCTCGCAGGGCTCGGGCTCCGCGGCGTAGCGCACCTTCGCGGTGGTCCGAAACGACGGCGCGGGCGGAGAACCGGAGATCCAGTTGAGTCCGGAGGCCGTCAGTTCGGAGGAGAACAGCTTGTCGTCGTCCCCGACCACGATGGCGTTGCGCGCCGCGTCCTTCCTTACGACGTACGTCGGCCGCGGACGAGAAAGCCCGAGGCCGCTCCGCTGCCCAACGGTGTACATCGCTATCCCCGCGTGCTCACCGATGACGTTCCCGTCGACGTCCTCGATCGGCCCCGGTCGCATCGCCTCCGGCATCATCAGCCGGAAGAAGGCGGCCACGTCGCCGTCACGGACGAAGCAGACGTCCTGGCTCTCCGCGCGTTCGGCTACTGACAGCCCTGCCGACCTGGCCACCTCCCGGACCTCGTCCTTCGTCATCGCCCCGACCGGCATTAGCACACGGTCGAGCTGCCGCTGCGTCAGCACGTAGAGGAAGTAGCTCTGGTCCTTCGAAGGGTCCTTACCTCTCCTGAGGAGAGAACCGTCGCCCGACCGCTCGATGACGGCGTGGTGCCCCGTGGCCAAGTGAGTCGCACCGGTCGCCGCGGCCTTCTCGAGAAAGGGGTCGAACTTGATGAGGCGGTTGCAGGTCACACAGGGGTTGGGGGTCCTGCCCGACGCGTACTCCACGAGGAACTCGCGGACGACGGACCGCTCGAACGCGCCGCGCATGCCCAGCTTGTAGTGGCGTATCCCCAGTTCCTCCGCCACCCGCTCGGCGCTCGCGATCGAGTCCGGATCGCAGCACGTGCGCCCTCCGGCGCCCACGTCGGTCCCGCAGGGCCAGATCTTCATGGTCAGACCAACGACCTCGTGGCCCTGCTCCTTCAGAATGTGAGCAGCGACGGAGCTGTCGACTCCGCCGCTCATGGCAACCGCTATCCTCATGTCACCCGCTCACGTCTTGGTCCCCGGGCGCCGGACGCCTGTGGCTCGTCCGCCGTGCGACCGGGGCCGGCCTGGAAACGGAACGCCCTGCCGCCCCGGACTCTGCCCGCCGCCACCGTGCTAGAAGTCGTAGCCGACCGTCAGATAGACGCCGTTGTTGGACGCCACACCGCCCTCGTCGCCGTCGGCGTAGGACTCGCCGGAGAAGGCAAGGTCGACTGAGTACTCGTTGAACCTGAAGGTCCCGCCGAACCCGTATGCGTACTCCGGCACGAGCTCTCTGTACTCGGGCTCGTCGTCGTTGTCGAGGTCAGTACCGACTGGCATCGAGTAGCCGACCCTGACAGTGATGCGTCCCTCGCCCGTCGTCGCCTCCGCGCCCAGTGCCAGCGTCGAGAGCGCGCCGCTGAACTCGTCCCTCTCGCCCTCGTCCTCGTCTCCGCCTCTCGGCTCCGGGTCGATGTCGTAGTACGGGGCGAAGGTCGACGAGGCCTTGTTCCAGCCCTCGTTCATGTAGGTCGCGTAGACAGTAAGCATATCGACCGGGGTGAAGCTCGCGCCCAGGACAGCCACCGGCTCTGTCTGGGTCGTGCCAGACGTTATTTCGTCGTCGTTCTCAGTGTGCCACTCGCCGTCAACGTCGATCTTCGTGCCGAAGCGATAGCCGCCACCCAGCGTCACCCGTTCCCCGATCTCGTACAGCATTCCGATGGCTAGGGACGCTGACATCCCGTCCATCTCCGACGTCCTGTTGAACTGGTTCGGGGACTTCTCTCTCGCGCTCTCCTCGAGATTGGCGATTCCGACCGCCGCACCGATCACGCCGCTGCCGTCGGAACCTATGCGCGCGGCGCCCACCAGCTCGAAGAACCGGAGGCTGCCGCCGAACTCCGCCGTGTACGGATTCCCGTCGAGTGTGCCCGAGAACTCCAGTCTCCTGTAGGACGGGCACGAGTAGCCGATCCCGAACGCGAACATCTCCGAGTTCTTCGCGGCGACCGCCTGAGAGAACAGGAACGAGTCGTCGGTCGCCTCGAGGTCGTCTTCCGCGGTCGACGGCAGGTAGTCGCGCGTCTTGAGGTTCATCCGCAACGTCGCCTGTCCGGACACGCCCTCGATCGCTCCTATCACGGCCGGGTTGAAGAAGTACGCGGAGACGCCCCCCGCGGCCGCGTTCGAGCGGCACAGGGCGGCCTCCTGAGCGTTCATGAAGTGAGTGTAGGTCCGCGGGACGTCGCCTATTGTCGTGCGCGGCACGTAGGCCTCGTCGGCGACAGCTGCTGTCGCCATCGCGAGCACGGCGAGCGTCAGAAGGAGATGGCGCATGCTCCCCCCTCGGTTGATTGGGTTGAGTCCGGCCGTGCCCGCGAACCACGCGCGCGGGCTATCTGTACATGCTCTTGACGCGTCCCCAGCTGGTCGGCTCGACGGGCGTGGTCGACTCGAACTCCAGGAAGTCGACTCGCCCCATGCCGCCTTCGACGTGCTGGATCAGCAGAAAGTAGGTGCCTGGGTCCACACAGAATTCGCTGCTCCCGGCAGCGGTCAGAAGAGGCCCTCAGCCGAAACCGTAGCCGCCCGAGAGAGTGTAGTCGGACCGGAGCTCCTCGCCGACCGACGGGTAGTCCAGCAGTCTGACGACCAGCTCGACCGTATCGCCGTAGGCGCTCTGGTAGTCGAGCCTCGACGTGAAGCAGCCGCCACGCGGGAAGGTCACCTTGAGCTTTATCCACTCGTCGGTGGTGTCCAGACCGTCCACCGCAAGACCTCCGCTGGCGTAGCTGCAGTAGGTCGCTCTGATGTCCGACCCGCCTATGTTGTACGACCCGTATCCCTCGAACTCCTCGGCCTCCAACCTCAGGTCCTCAGCGGCACGAGCCGAGACCGGCAGTGCGAACACCAGTATGGCCGTAGCCAGCGCCGCGATACGCGCAGAACTGCGCGTTCTGTCCGTCATCTTGATGTGGCCCCCGATGTCAGATGTGATACAACGCTACCCGGCCACTACCGTTGCACGAAACGGGCCTGACCGGACCTCTCTGCTCCCATGGGGCGGTTCTGAGTAACTGACCGCCGGTTGTTGGGATGCAGACGTCAGGCCCCGGTCGCTGGCCCACGGTCGTCCTAGTGGTACAGCTCGCGCATTACACCGAACTCGAAACGCCGTCCGGGCTGGGGAAAGCCCACTTCGTCCTCGTACAGCACGTCGAAGACGTTCTCTGCCCCGACGAAGAAGTCGCCCCACGAGGTCTCGAGCATCGCCCTGACATCCATGAGCACGTAGGGGGGCAACCCCTCTGCGCCCCACGCGGGTCTCGAACCGACCCTCGTGACTCGCGTCGTTCCCGTCACGGGTCCCCTGGTGTACGTCGCGTCCGCGACAATCATGGTCTTCGGAACCAGCGGGACCTCCGCGTTGGTCTCCGTGTCGCGGGCGGACGTCATGCCCACGCTCAGACCGACCTCGAACTCGCGCGTCACACGCCGTCGGGCGCCGAACTCCGCGCCCCACGACTCCACCGAACCGACGTTTCGGCACGGGTCGCCCGAGCCCGCGGAGACTATCATGTCCGTCACCCACTGTCTGAAGAGGAGCAGCGAGAGCCGGGAGCCGCCGTCGAACCGCCTGGCTATCTCCCCCTCGACCGAGGTGCTCAGCTCGGGCTTGAGGTCCGGGTTGCCGATCTCCGGACTGAACCACTCCTTGAGCGTCGGGAACCTGGTCTTCATGCCCCAGAGCACGCGTCCGGTGAGGTCGGCCGGGAGCCTCCGACTCCAGGAAGCCTGCGGGTTGATCCTGACCAGCGAGACGTCCTCCCCGACCATCGCGTCAGCGTTGAGCGCGACCGCCACCAGGTCGTCGCGCCCGATCGCGATGACGTCCTGACCGAACAGCGACATCGTGGTTGCCTCGTGGTCGCGCCACTCGGCGCCGATGTCCGACTGCAGCGACGCGAGGTCGCGCTTCACGTTCACGCCTCCCGACACGCGCTGACGCGTGAGCGCGTCGGTCTGAGCGAAGACGTATCCTCCGTAGACCCGGTTGGACACGCTCGACAGCCACCTTCGATTTGTCCGCTCGAAGTCGGAGTAGGCCGCCAGCTGATTGTCGTTGGTCCCGAAGAAGAACTTCGTCTCCACCACGGAGGCGTCGTTCGGACGGTAGGCCAGCGAACCGATGGCGCGCGTCTCCCGCCAGTACGGGAACCGCCAGAACCGGGGCCTTCCAGAGCTGGTTGACGCGGGGACGTCCCACCTGCCGTCTGCCACCTGCACGGACACCGACGCGTCGGCTCGCTCGCCCATCTTCCACGCCGCGCGGCCCCATGCGAACAGGTCGTCGCGGCCGGAGTAGTCTCGCGTCCCTCCGTCCTCCCACTGCTCCGCCGAGTACGACTCCGGAAGACCGAAGCCGTCTCCGCCGTTGGCGGCAAGACCGCCGCTCAGATGGAACAGCCCGACGCTCCCGCCGCCGGATACGTAGCCCGAGTAGCGGCCGTCGCTCCCTGTGGACAGAAGGTACCCGATGCCCGAGCGGTTGTCCGCACCCGCCGTCGTCACTTCTATGACACCGCCCATGGCGTTGGCGCCGTAGACGCTCACGGCCGGCCCCTTGGTGACACTGACGGTCCCGATGGCGCCCGAGAGCACCATCGCCGTGTTGACGGCCCCGGTGTAGGGGTCCGAGATGGGCACGCCGTCTATGAGCACCACGATCTCGCGTTCTGCCAGCCCGCGCGTCGAGAGCTTCGACTCACCGCGGGAGTTGGTCCTGACCACCATCCCCGGCACGAGCCCGAGCGCGTCCGCGAGATTGTCCGCACCCGTCTCCCTGACGTCGTCGGACTCAAGCTCGTAGACCGAGTACGGCCCGAACAGGCGCGAGCCGACGACAGTGAACTCGGGGAGCAACCAGTAGGCGCTGCTCGGCCCCGCGCCGGCCGCGATCCTCGAGGACTCGGACTGCTGCGCAACCGCATCGCCGAAAGTGCCGGCCGCGAGCACGACGGCCAGTACAAGAAGGAGGGTGGTCCGACCGGCTCCGGACTGCGCGCCGGACCCGCCGGGTCCTCCGCCCCGCCCGTCCGACCTTCGGGCTCTCGTGTATGGAGCGAGAATGATCCTGTCGACGAAGAGCACTGCGCAAACCCCCAGGACCGCGTGAACGAGCATCAGTGAGAGAAACACCAGCAGGGCCTGTCCCGAGCTCAGAGACTCCTGCCCAGCTATCAAGCCTATTGTGAACGAGTAGACCCTGGCCGGACCGAGCCCCGCGAGGTAGCCCTGCACCACGAAGGGATGCGCCAGGGCCCACATCACCGCAAGCACTCCCGCCAGCAGTCTCGCCCTCAGCCTCCAACTCGGCCACAGGCTGAGCACGAGTTCTACGATGAGGGCCTCCGCGAGTATGCCGATCGCCGCGAAGACGGCCCCGCCGAACCCGGACACGAGCCGTATGGCGGCAGCCACGACCCCGACCAGGATGGACGACCACCGCCTGGGCACGCTGCCCCTGGCCGTCATCAGTATCACGACGCCGAAGGTCGACAGAAGCGAGCCGCCGAACGGGATGTGCCAGGTCTTGATCATCCCGCCTACGGTTATCTCTATCACTCCCCACAGGGCCGCCATCAGGCCGAGCAGGGCTATCTCTCTGTTCGTGAAGCGAGGGCTTCGCACGGCGGCGGCAGGCCCGCCTCTCGCCGCGCGCTCATCGGGGTCCATGTCCCGCTCTTTCTTTTCCCGCGGGTGGTGCGGGTGCCGTACACGATCCGGCCACCGCGTGCAGCGGGACTGGCTTCGATACTACATGACCCCGCGTCACTCCGCAACAGGCTCCGGTTCGGCGCCCGACGTTGGCTCCCCGGGCCGTTCGAAGCCCTGGGGCAGACCTGCGGCGGTAGCCGCGCGGCCGCGTATCTCGTCCTCCATACCGGCGTCCCCCAGCGACGCCTCCATCGATATCCACGTCTCCCAGAACAACGGGCCGGTCGCTCCTGCCTCGAGCGCCTCCTCGAACAGGCCTCTCGCCTCCCAGTAGCGGCCAAGTTCGCCCAAAATGCTCGCCTTGAGCGCCCTTGCCTCCCACATGTTCGGGAGTATGCGGATCACGTCGTCGAGAAGCCCCACGGCCTGGCGACCGCGCCCGGAGCGGTGGAGCATCACGGCGAGGTCGAACTTCGGCGCCGGGTTGTGAGGCTGCAGTTCGACGAGCCGGCTCATGACCTCCAGCGCCTGCGTCCTGTCGTCGAGCGCCCAGTAGCATCGGCCGAGCCCCGTGAGCGCTCCCGCGGAGCCGGGCATCAGTTCAACGACGCGCTGGTAGGCGGCGACTGCTTCCGAGTAGCGGCGCCTTCGCCTCAGGAAGTCGCCGTAGGCAAGGCTCGCGCCCCACTCTTCGCCGGCTATCCTCGAGGCGCTCTCGAAGAGCGCCTCCGCCCTGTCGTACTCACCTCGTTCCTCCAGCAGCGCCGCGAGTTCCGTCCGGTAGAAGGGGTTGTCCGGCTCGAGCGCGACCGCGACGCCGAGTTCCTTCTCTGCCCGCGCGCTCTCTCCTGCTCGACGCGACGCGACCGCGATGTTGTGGTGAGGCGCCGCTAGCCCGGGATTGAGGTCGATGGCGATCTCGAACTGGGACAGCGCGTCGTCATGCCTGCCACTGCGCTCGTAGGCGACGCCCAGGTTGCTGTGACAGAGCGGGATCCGCGGTGCGAGCGCCGTGGCCCTCTCGAGCGCGTCGACTGCCGACTCCGTATCGCCCCGCTCCAGCATCAGCATTCCCTGCATCGCGAGCGTCTTCGCGTAGACCTCCACCGTACGCGCGTCGTTGGTCGGCCGCCTGCCTGCCTCGCGCAGGACTCGCCGCCACATAGCATCGTGCGCGTCCCTCTCACCCTCCGGGAGCGAGTCGAACCGAGTCGGCGACAGCTCGACGAGAACTCCCCTGGGTAGCGACCGGTCCGCGAACAGAGCAAGCGCCAGCTCCGCATCGGTGTAGAACGGGCGCAGACCGGCGTTGAGTGAGAACAGAAGCGGCAGGTAGTTGCCCACGGGGACGGAGTCCCGCGCCGGACCCTCCCCTCCCGAGGGCCGGCTCTCGAACGCCGAGCAGAGCTCGGTCTCGGAGGGGAATCGGACCTCGGGACACCATCGCTCGAGGTGCGGGGCGTACTCGCGTGCAGCCATCACGTGGAAGTCCTCTCGCGACCTCTCGACGTAGCGCGCGTGCCACAGCGGGAAGAGCACGTGGTCCGTCATCGTGACCACGACCCCACCCGGTTCTATGGAGTCGAGCACTCGCGAGACGTAGTCCCTGCATCCTCTCGACCTGCTTCTGTCGTTCTCCGACCATCCCGACCACACCAGCCACGCCGGGATCGCGACCGCGAGCGCGACCGCGAGCCACGGGGCCGCAGAGGAGGCGCGCTTCCACCAGGACGCGGATGCGAGCGCGGCGAGACCCACTCCTCCCGCGATGGCCAGCACCGCGTACACCGGGATGTAGTAGCTAGCGATGTCCGGTATGCGGTACACCGCCGCGTGCGCCACGACGAGGACGGACCACGCGACGACCACTCCTCCCACGACTCGCGCTCTGCGCACGAGAGCAATGGTGCCGGTCGCCGCCAGTCCAAGACCGACCCAGGTCAGCTCGGACGGGAGCCCGGCGAAGAACTCCCTTAGCTTGTGCGCGACCTCGACAGCCGGCGCCGCGAAGAGGAGCGGCGCGTACTGCGCCCCGGTCAGATGGTCGACGAAATCCCGTGGCGTCCCGACGGGCGCCCACAGGATCGCCGGGTCGTGCGCCGCCCGAAGGGGAACGTAGGCGTATACGGAGATCGCGACGGCGAACAGGGCGAGGGACGCCAGCACCGAGAGGAACGAAGGACGGCGCCTGACGGCCAGAGCGCCGAACGCGACGGGAAGCGCCAGGAAGACGGCCGTGAGGTGGTTGGCCAGCGCGAAGCCCAGCAGAAGACCCAGAAGCAGCACGGGCCGGTCGCCCGTCAGGAAGCCCGGCACGCCGATTCGCGCCGTACCCGGACGTCCGGCGCCCTCCGCCACCCCTACGCCGCTTCGGGCGCGGTCCCACAGGACGAACAGGAACAGAGCCGCCAGCGAGAGGAACGCGGAGAGGGCGTAGACCTCGGGAACGACGGCCTGCGACCAGAAGGTCGGACCGAAGGCAAGGGCACCACCGGCCAACAGGGAGGCAGCGATCCGCGTCACCGGCGGCACGGCGGCCGGCGACCGTCGCCTGCCCGCAAGGAGCCACGCGGTGAGGGCCGCCGCGGCGGCGGCTCCCGACGCGAGCAGCGCCGAGAGCATCGACATCCGTAAGAACGGTGTCCCGAAGGGCAGCCGCACGGCCACAGCGCCCAGGAGCGTATAGAGCGGGTAGCCCGGCGGGTGAGCGATCCCGAGCGTCGTCGCTGCGGCGACGAACTCGGCGGAGTCGCCCCAGTAGACCGTGCGCGCTGCCGTGGACGCGTACACGGCGAGCGACGCCACGAAGATGACGAGCGCGATGATGCACGGGACGCGAAGTCTGGCCGCGCACAGCAGGTTCACGGCGGGTCTCCCCCACGGGCTTCGTACCTGATCCTGTAGACTGCCTGTGGCGTGAAGCGCCGACATGCTATCACGCGGTCGCTCGCCTGTCGAGCGGGCCGCGCGCGCAGCCGCCGCACCGGCGACGGCTTGACGGACCCCGACAGCCATGATATACTGAGGTACTGGTGTGTGCGCGCGGGGACCGGCCGGCATGCGCCGACGCGCGCATGACAGCACCCAACCTGAGTCGGAGGTAGGCCATGCCAAGAGTGCTAACGCTTGTACTGATCGTCGCACTGGCAACGTCCGCCCTAGCGGTGGACTCCAGACTCGGGCTCCCGGACGCAACGCAAGGCGAGTACGAGTTCGACGACAATCGACTCGTCGAGGCCGAGGTGCTCATCTGCCTCGACACCGACGCCAACCCGGGCTTCGCGGACCCCACCCCCAAGTACGCCGCGGCCTTCGCGGCGGCGGGAGCATCGCCGATAGCCACCTGCTCCGTCGACGTCTCGGGCGGCACGATCAACTTCCCCAACGACCTCACGGGAAACAATTACTCCATCGTCGTGGTCCTCACGAGCGAGAACTGGTGGTCGGCGCCGCAGAACATCGACGAGGCCGACGAGGACGCGCTGGCGTACTACCTGGACACCGGCGGCAATCTCCTCATAGTGGGTCAGGACTACATGTACGGCGCGCACCCGACGATGGGGGTCTGCAGCGGTTTCCCGCGCGACTACCTCGGACTTGACACGTGCTATCAGGACGTGCTCTGGGGACCGAGTTCTGCGAGCATCACGGGTTCGGCGGGCAGCATATTCGAGGGCGAGAGCGCGGCGCTCGACTCCGCCAACGTGTTCAGCAGCAATCCGTTCTTCCCGGACTGCGCGGACCCCACGCCCGACGCGCACGCGGGCTTCTACTACGACGAGGCCGGACAGGACGGCGTGGTCATCTGCCACGAAACGGAGACGTTCAAGACCGTCTGGTCCGGTATCGAACTCGCCGGAGCGGACGAAGAGTCCTTCGAGAGCCTCATCAACAAGATCTACGACTGGTTCGTCGGAACCACCCCCGTCGAGGAGACAAGCTGGGCACAGATAAAGTCCCTCTACGACCACTAGGTGCGACGTGCCGGGCGACTGCCGAGCGGGCGGGAGGAGACTCCCGCCCGTTTCTGTTGTGCCGCTCGACCGCGCGGCCATATACTGTGACGAGCCACGCGAGGAGAGTTGAAGGCGTCGAGACGGACGCGCGAGGTCGGACTCACCGCACGGGAGGTACGATGACGGAAGGAGCCTCGCTGCCGGAGCGAGAAGCGGAAGTGGAGGTCGTTTTCACGGCCAACGGTGAGATAGAGGCGCAGGCCATCAGGTCCGCGCTGGTCGCCGCCGGCATCCCGGCCGAACTGAAGATGGAGGCGGCGCAGCAGCTGTTCGCGGTGACGGTCGACGGGCTCGGAGCGATCAAGGTCGTGGTCCCGGCGGGCAGAGCGGACGAGGCACGTGCGATCATCGCCAATCCGGCCACGCCGGTAGAGAACGAGACGGAGACGCCGTCCCCGGACGAACCGGAGGACGCCTCCTGAGTAGGTCCCGAACCGGAGAGACCATGGCACCATCGCGATTCGAGGACGACCGCATGTGCTTCGCGTGCGGCAAGGACAATCCCGACGGGCTCCACATGGAGTTCGAGTCAGTGGGCGACGAACTGCGCTCGACGATCGTCTTCCCACGCAAGTTCCAGGGCTACAGCGACGTGGTCCACGGCGGGCTGGTCAGCACCGTGCTCGACGAGACGATGGTCACTCTACTGAACAGGGCGGGATACCTGGCGCTGACGGCCGAGCTGTCGATCCGCTTCAGAGAACCGGTGCGCGTCGGAGAGAGAATAGACATCTCGGCCTCGCTCGTGGAGAAGCGAGGGAAGATCTTCAGGTTGATGGCCGAGGCCGCTCGGGAGGACGGGACCACCGTGGCGACCGCGGAGGCCAGGTGCTTCCAGGTCGGCCTGGTGCAGGAGGGGAAGTAGGCCCGGCGCCTCTGTGGGCGAGCCTGCCGCTACGGCTGGGATCGGCCGGGTCACGTGCGGCACACAAGCCGGATACGGGTCCGAAGCGGGAGGGGTCAGTAGCCTCTCCCGCAACGCTTTGCGGCCGAGCCACCCGCAGACTTCGCCTGTGAATTGACGAATGCCAGAAATTGTGATATAATGGACTGCATATGCGCATCCAACCGAAGGTTCGATCCTCCCCCGGAAAGGAAGGGACCGTGAGGAAGTTGACCTCGACCAGACATCTGCGAGCACTGGCCGCGACCGCGTGCCTGACCATCTTAGCCGCCGCGTCGATGGCAGCGGCGGCGAACGCGCCGGCACCGGCACTGGCCGAACCGGGACTCGCGCAGGGGCAGGCGGCGGACGCCCCGGGCGTCGAGCTCGTCTCCGAACGTGAGGGCTCGGTCACGCTCAGCTTCACGGCGGACGAGCGGTCGAGACTGGGGTCCAGGTCCGCCTTCGTGCAGGTCCCCGACGCCGGCGCCGTAGAGGTCGAGCTGGGCGTCGTGCCTGGGATGGACGCGGCAGAGCTCATCGAGGTTTCTGAGCCCGCAATCATGAGGGACCTGCGGCTCGTGCACGTCCTCTTCGTCCCCTCGCCCCCGGGCGCCGGCCCTGACGAGTTCGCACGCGAGCTGCTCGTGACCGTGCGCACGACCGACGCGCCGGGCGTCAACGAGAGGAAGCGTACGGAAAGGCCCAGGTCACGGACCTTCCACGAGCTCTACAAGAGCACCGTAATCAACTACGACGCCGAGGAGGCAGAGCTCGAACTTCCTCGGGCAACTCGCGGCGGACGCGACCCGCTGCCGTTCGGCGCGCAGTACCTGTGCATCTCCGCGGACGGCTACGCGGACGAGATCGCGCCGCTGGTGGAGTGGAAGAACTCGAAGGGCGTACAGGCCGCGACCTATACGCTCTCGGAAGTGGGCTATACGGAGCCCGAGATACGCGCCTTCATCCAGGACGCCTACGACACGTGGGAGGTGCCCCCCGATTACGTGCTTCTGGTCGGCGACTCCGAGCAGCTGCCGGGCTACGAGAGCCTCACCTACACGGACAATTACTACTCGACGGTCGAGGGTTCCGATTGGCTGTCCGACATCATGGTGGGCCGCATCTCCGCCGACTCCGGAACCGACGTGACCGTGCAGGTGACGAAGATCCTCTTCTACGAGAAAACACCGATGGTCGGCGACCCCAACTGGCCCATGACGGCGTCGCTGTGGGTCCACGACGACTTCGACGATGGCGACTGGATCTACTACCAGAACACCTTCCGGGTCTACGACCATCTGGACGCCGCCGGGTTCGCGCCGATCGACACTCTTTTCCTCCGTAACGACGTGTCGCGAAGCGAGATCTACGCTTCGGTCAACCAGGGCAAGGGCTTCGTCAACTTCCGCGGGCAGGCGTGGATCAACTGGCTACCGCCGTTCGACCTCAATGCCGGCAGCCTCTCGAACGACTGGCGTCTGCCCATCGTCGTGTCCGCGACCTGCGGTACCGGCAACTACGAGTACGACGGCTTCGTCTGCGAGAACTGGCAGCGCGAGGGTCCTGCATCGTCGCCCGACGGCAGCGTCGCCTTCTTCGCGACCAACACGGCCTTCGCAGGCAGCGAGGAGTTGTCGCTGCGTCGCGGCTACGTCGACGAGGGGTTCTTCGAGAACGTCTTTGAGGGCGGCAGCGGCGACCTTGGAGAGGCGTGCCTGGCGGGACGCATGCGCATGTACCTCAAAGACCAGGATCAGGTCGACTACGAGGGCTGGAACCTGCTCGGCGACCCTGAGATGCAGATATGGACTGCAGAACCGGTTCCGCTGACGGCGCTGCACGACGGCGGCACGCAGGTCGGCTCGTCCGACTTCACCGTGACCGTCCTGAGGGACGGGGTGCTCTTCGAGGGCGCCCGGGTCGCGTGCGCCAAGGGGGACGAGGTCCTTTCGGTCGGCTACACGAACGCCAGCGGGCAGGCGACCGTGCCCATCAGTCCCGCTACGACCGGCGAGATGACGGTCACGGCCACCGCGCGCAACTCCGTGCCTTACCAGGACGAGGTGCTCGTGCTGGACAGCGGTCCGTTCGTCGTCTTCTCCGATGTCTCGGCCGACGACACGTCGGACGGGAACGGCGACGGACATCTCAACACCGGAGAGACGGCGGAACTGCTCGTCGAGCTCTCGAACATCGGCGACATCGAGGCAGAGGCGGTCACGGCAAGGCTGCGCTCGTCCGACTCGAACATATCGATCTCCGACAGCACCGCGACGTACGGGGACATGCCCTCGGGGACGACCAACTGGGGCGCGGACTCGTTCGAAGTCACCGTGGGACCGGACGCCGCGAACGGGACGCTGATACCCTACTCGGTCGTCGTCTTCATCGACGGCGTCGAGAGCGCGACACTCAACCCGCTGCCGCTTCAGGTCCACACCGCCGTGCTCGAGCACTCGGCCACGTTCACGGACGACGGCGGCTCGACAGGCAACGGTGACGGCCAGCCGGGCGCGGGCGAGACAGTCGGTCTGACGGTCGCCCTTACGAACACGGGGCCTTCCGCGGTAGACGACGTCTACGGGACCCTGTCCTCGAGCGACCCGCGTGTCGCCATTACGACGGAGACAGTGCCCTTCCACGCTGCGCCGGCCGGCGGGCAGTGCTCGAACGCGGAGGTGGCGTTCGTGCTCTCGGTGTCCCCTACCGCGACGAGCGGGCACGTGGTACAGCTCACGCTGTCGCTCACGGGAGACGGCCACACCTACCAGTACTCGGACTCGGTGGACTTCGACATCGTCCTCGTTGGAGCGTCCATCGCCGCACCGCTCGGCCCGGACTCATACGGCTACTACGCCTACGACCTGGCGGACTCCGCCTACGGACCGGCGCCCGCCTACGACTGGTACGACATAGCGCCTCCCGGACCGGGCAACATCATCACGGCGATCACCGACGAGGACGCGGGCGTCACGACGATGGGCACCTTCTTCGACATCGTCTACTACGGCGTCGCCTACGAGCTCATATCCATCAACTCGAACGGGTTCATATCGCCCGGCACGACGGACTACCGGTTCGGGGACAACTCCTCGATCCCGAACACGCACGGTCCGCCCAATATGATCGCGCCGTTCTGGGACGATCTCGACCCCTCCGCGGGCGGAGACATCTACACCTGGATGGACCTCGTGAACCACCAGCGCGTGTTCCAGTTCGAGGAAGTTCCGATCTACGGAACGGGCAACACTCAGACCTTCCAGGTGATCTTCTACGACGAGGACTACTACCCGACCCCGACGGGCGATACGCAGATCAAGTTCCAGTACGAGGACGTGTCGTTCCCGTACGGCTGCACGGTTGGAATAGAGAACCTGCTCCAGGACGACGGCATCCAGTGGCTGCACGACTCGACCTACTCGCCGCACGCGGCGCCGGTCGAGAACGGTGCCGCGATCCTCTTCACGACCGTCGAGCCCACCGACCCGGACGTCACCTGGCTCGTCCTGGAGGAAAGCGCGATAGACGACAGCGCGGGAGGCAACGGCGACGGACTCGCGCAGATCGGCGAGACCGTTGAGCTGACTATAGACCTGGCTAACCAGAGCGGCACGACCGCAGGCGACGTGTCGGTCGTTCTGACCTCCGGCGAGGAGATGCTGTCGGTCGTCGACGGCACCGCGGCGGTGCCGGACATCCCGGCGGGGGGAACGCGCAGCAACTCGGACGCCCTTTCCTTCGTCGTCAACGGAACGGTGGGCGACACGGTCGCCACCCTGTGGGCGGAGGTGACGGCCAACGGCGGGACCTACGTGGGCTCCGGCCGAGTCGACGTCCGCATCGACCTGTCGGCGACCGGCGTCGACGAGGAGATACCCTCGACGTTCGCACTGAGACCGGGACGCCCGAACCCCTTCACCAACGCAACGCGGCTTCAGCTGATGCTGCCGACGCCCGGGAAGGTAACAGCGCGCGTCTACAACACAGCTGGTCGCGTCGTAAGGACGCTGGTGGACGCCCCTCTCACTGCCGGCGAGCACTTCCTGCCGTGGGACGGAACGAACGACAGGGGCGACAGGGTCGCCAGCGGCGTCTACTTCGTCAGGCTGGTCGCGGGCAGCGACCTGGCCACTAACAAGGTCGTGCTGCTCCGCTAGAGCGCGCTGGCGGGCGCTGACGCCGAGGGGGCCGGTCGCGCGACCGGTCCCCGCGTGCGTACGCCCTCGCTCGGCTACCCCGCCGCTCTCGGCCTCGAGGAAGCGGGGTTCGCACTGAGCCCGGTTCTAAACCCCAGCCTCTTGACCGGCATCAAAACGGTTGAGATAATCGGGTCGCCCTCCCCGACGTGCACCACGCACAGAAACCGCCCTCTGAACGGAGGTCGTCATGCGACGACTGGTCGTCACGGTCTTTGCCATCCTCGGCCTGCTGCTCCCCCTCAACGGCGCCGGTTCGCTCACGGCCGACGGCGCCTGCCTCGTCTCCGACGGGGAAGGTCTCACGGTGCTGCGGCTGCGGTCCGACGGCAGACCGACCTCGGCGCTCGTCCGCGTCCCCGACACGGGCCGGGTGGTCGCGGACGTGGCGGAGCTCGTCCTGCTGGGTCCGGACGGTGAGAGCGCCCCGACGGACGGTCTCGACACGGACGCCCTCGTCGCAGTCTCCGAGCCGGCGATCATGCGAGACCTGAGGCTGGTCGCAGTGACCTTGCTACCGGAGGGACGGGGCCTGCCGGAGAACGTCGTGGCGGCGACGGCTACCGTGCGCATAGCGAACGAGCCGGGACGCGGCGTCAACGAGAGAACGGGACGCACTCTCCCTCTCTCCCCAGCGTTCGACCGAATCTACCGCGAGACGGTCCTCAACTACAATGGGTCCGGCCTCGGCCGTGCGTTTGCCGCGAGGGCCAACTGGTCCGCCGGATCCTGCGGTCGCGACCTCGAGGGGGCGAGGTACGTAATCGTGGCCGACCCGACCTTCCAGAGCGTCGCCGACTCGCTCGCGGCCCACAAGCGCCTGAAGGGACTCCTGCCCGTGGTGGCCACGCCTCCGGGTGGTGTCTGGACGCGCTACGAGATCCACGAGTACATGCAGAACGCCTACGAAAACTGGGACGTGCCTCCGGAGTATCTGCTTCTGCTCGGCGACACGCAGCTCATCCCGACCGGCGGCGGCACCATCAGGAGCGACAACTACTACGCGGACCTCGAGGGCGACGACTACCTGCTGGACATTTTGGTCGGCCGCCTGACGGCGGACGACATCGACGACGCCGAAATCATGCTCGCCAAGACACTCGCGTACGAGCGGCCCTGGCTGCACGACGACTCCGTCTGGCCGGCGGCCGCCGCGCTGATAGTGCGCGAGGACGAGATGGGCGGGAACGAGATCTACTACGAGAACTCGGCGTTCATCCGGGGCCTGATGGAGGGCGCCGGATTCTCGGCAGTCGACACGCTGTTCACTCGGAACTGGTCTACGGCCGGGAGCGTCTACTCCTCTCTGGCACAGGGCCGTGGATACCTGAACTACCGCGGGAGCGCGGGCGCCTTCTGGATCCCCCCTTTCCAGGTGCTGCCGTGGGACATGGAACCCATGTGGGAGCTTCCCATAGTCGTCTCCGCGACGTGCCTGACGGGCGACTACTACGGCGACGAATCCATGTGCGAGTTCTTCCTCGGGGCCGGCGACATGCTCGAACCCAAGGGCTGCGTCGCGTTCTTCGCAACGAGCACCGCGGGGCTGGGTCCGGAGCTCTCGCAGAAGCGCGCGTGGGTCGACGAAGGGTTCTTCGCGCACGTGTTCGCTCAAGGACGCACGCTCGGCGAGGCGTGCGCCGCCGGGAAGACGAACCTCTACACGAACTCGCAGGACGTCCCCGAGTACCAGGGCTGGAACCTGCTGGGCGACCCGGAGCTGACGACCTGGACGGCGCGGGCGGCCGAGCTGCAACTCGAACACGACCCCGCAGTGTCCGAGAACGAGACCATCGAGGTCACGGTGCTCGACGGGCGGGCCCCTGTCGAAGGAGCGGTCGTGACCGCCGACGTCTGGCCCCTAGCCTTCTCTCTGGCCGTAACTGACTCGGCAGGGCGTGCGGCTCTGCCGCTGACGGCGGCCGCGCCGTGCACGGTTCGTCTCGCCGTCGTTGCGAAGGACGCGCGACCGGCGGGCGCGGAGGTGCTCGTGCTCGCAGAGGGACCTCACCTGCTCTTCGCGGGCGAGGCAGTAGACGACTCGGACGGCGGCAACGGTGACGGGCTCGCGAGCCCGGGAGAGTCGGTGAGGCTGTCCGTGGGGTTCCGCAACCTCGGCAACGCGACAGCGGACGCGGTCATTGCGCGCCTCGTCTGTCCTGACCCCTACGTGTCCGTGACCGACAGCGTCGCGAGCTTCGACAGCATCCTCCCCGACTCGACGGTTTGGTCGCAGAGCAGCTTCACCCTGGACGTCTCCGAGGACTGGCCGGGCGCCTACTCGATCCCGCTCGAGGTCGAGGTCACCTGCGACGACACGACCACGAGAGTTGAGCTTCCCCGGCTGGAGACGGTGACCGGAGACCTCACTGTCTACTTCGAGTTCTGGGACGACCGCCGCCCGGGAGGCGATGGCGACGGCGCCCTGGAACCGGGCGAGGTCGTGGGCCTCGGACTGACACTCGACTGCACGCAGTCCCACGGTCTCGTCGAGGTCGAAGGCGTGCTCGAGAGCAGGAACCCCGGCGTCACGGTGACCGCCGGAGAATCGGAGTTCACCGACGCCCACCCGAGCGCGCACTGCTCAGTCGAGCGCACGCCGTTCGTCGTGCAGATAGCGCCCGACGCCGACCCCGGGGACGCGCTCCTCTTCCTGCGTGTGACGGGCCAGGCCCCCGAATACGCCTACGCCGAGACGCTCAAGCTAGGCGCCGATGTCGCTGAGGTGCCGCTCCTGCACCCCACGGGTCCCGACGCCTACGGCTACTACGCGTACGACTCGACGGACTCCATATACGTGGAGTCGCCGAGGTTCGAGTGGACGGAGCTCAGGCCGCCGGGCCCGGGCGTGCTCGTGAGCGAGATCAGTGATGCCAGCAACGAGGTGGTCAACCTCGAGGCTCCGTTCACGGTGAGACACTACGGCATCAACCTGTTCGACCTCTCCATCTGTTCCAACGGCTTCGTGTCGCTTCACGACACCGACTTCCGGTGGGGCGGGAACAGCGGCATCCCGGACCTGCACGGGGCGGCGGGCATGCTCGCACCGTTCTGGGACGACCTGGACCCGGCCGCCGGAGGCGACGTCTACGCGTGGCACGACACCGTCGGCCACAGGTATTTGGTCGAGTACGACGAGGTCGCGCACGCGGGCAGCGACACGACCGAGACCTTCCAGGTGGTCATTCACGACCCCGAGCACCACCCGACACCGACGGAAGACGCGCCGATACTCTTCCTCTACAAGAACGTCGGCAGCCCGCAGAGCTGCACGGTCGGGATAGAGAACCTCTACCAGACCGTAGGCACGCAGTTCCTGTTTGACGGCGACTACGGCGACTACGCGGCGCCGCTCGAGGACAGCCTCGCGATCCTCTTCACGACGGCGGAGCCCGAGTCGCTGCGCTTCCCGTGGCTGGTCCTGGAGGACTTCGCCTTGGACGACTCGGAGGGCGGGAACGGCGACGGTCATGCCGACCCCGGCGAGCAGGTCGAGCTCACGGTCAGTCTGTGGAACGGCGGGCCGGTCGAGGCGGAGGGGCTGGAGCTCAGGCTTTCGACGACAGCGCCGGAGGTCGCGATCGCGGACGGGTCGGCGCCGCTGGCGGGGGTGCCTTCCGACTCGATCGGAGAGAACACTGACGACCCGTTCGTGCTCTCCGTCCACGAGGCCGCCGGGGACACGGCCGTTACGATGTGGATCTCGTTCGGCCCTGAATCCAACACCAGGCAGGGTGCGGTCCGCCTGGACCTCCCCGTAGGCGGGGAACCGGTCGCGACGGAGCCCAGGCTCGCGCTGGGCCCCTCTCACCCCAATCCGTTCGCGTCGGCGACCGTCCTGTCGTTCAGCGTCCCGGGACCCGGCCGTGTGACCGCCCGTGTCTACGACGTCGCCGGGAGGCTCGTCAAGACGCTCGTGGACTCCCGCCTCGAGGCCGGCCCCGGCGAGGTGCAATGGGACGGAAGGAACGCGGACGGCCGGACCGTCGCCTCGGGCGTGTACTTCGTGAGGGTGGAGGCCGGCGGAGACTCGAGAACGCGCAAGATAGTCCTCCTGAGATAGCGCGGCCGGCGCGCACATCTACAAGCACGACAGCTCGCCGACCATCCGGAAAGCGATGCTCTCCTTCACTGATAGGGGCTCTCCCCGTGGCCTGCGGCCCGACCCCGATCGCGGTCGGGAGCTGGGGGAAGCTCAAGGCCATGCACAGGTAGTCGCTCGCGTTCCACCGAAGCCGACCGAAGGCGCCGTTGAGAAGCAAAGAGAAGGGGCCCGCCATCAGGCGGGCCCCTGTTGCTCCCCGCGTCTGCCGCATTCCGTTTCTATCTGTAGAGCGCCTTGACGCTCGCCCACGTCGACTCCTCGACGGGAGTCAGCTCGTCGAAAGCCACCGTCAGCTTGCCACCGTTGTTGCCGATGGTGCCGTAGCTCTCGTCGACCAGCCAGCAATAGATCCAACCGGTAACGTGCATCTCGCTGATCATGAACTCCTCGCCGATCTCGAGCACGAGTTGCACGGGATGGATCGGATCGGCCGCCTCGCGCGTGAAAAGGAGGACGCCGTCGTAGTAGCCGTCGCCCGAACCGTTCGTGTAGGCGTCGCCGCTGACGGTCACGGCGTAGCTCTGGCCCGGGATGAGGATCTTCTTCTTTGCGCCGAACTCTTCCAGGCCGATGCAGTTGAACACGGCGTCCACGTTGAGATCCACACGCTCGCGCGTGGTAACCTCGGTCAGCGTGACCGTCATGGAACCCGTGTTGTCCGGGACGTCCTTGAGGCTCTTGTCTGCGAGGAACGCGTAGAAGTTTGTGGCGCTCGCAACGAAGTCGAACGACTCGCCTATGTTCAAGTACCTGACCACGGGATGGTCGGGCCGGTCGTTGTCGTAGTAGAAGCAGAAGACGCCGTCGAAGTGGCCACCGGGCGCCGGATTCGCTCGAGCGTCGCCGTCGACGGTCACCGTGTAGGTGGTCCCCTGAGTCAGCGCGAGACCCATGCTCTGGATCGCCTGCTGAAGACCGACGCAGTTGTTAGCGCCGGAGACGGTCTCGTACTCGACAGCGAACGAGGCCGAGGCGAGAACGGCGACCAGCGCGGTCGCAATGACGAGATAGCTCTTCCTCATATCCTTCTACCCTCCCCTTGAGTTGAGGCGACGAGCGAATGTACGAACCCGGCCATGCGGAACGAATCGCCGCGCCGCTGTGCGTTCATAGCGTCACAACAGTATTATATCACACATGAGTCCCCGGGTCAAGGAGCGTCGGACTCGGTGTGCCCGAAGGCGTCCGCGAGACGGCGACCGCGTCGCGCCTACCTGAGCCTGACGAGCTTCCGGTGCGTCCACTCCCTGCCGTCGAAGACCAGACGAGCGAAGTAGACGCCCGCTCCGCAGACCTCCCCCGCGGCGTCGATGCCGTCCCAAACCGCCGCGTGCTTGCCCTCTGAGACGGGTCCCTCGAAGACCGTAGCGACCTCCCGGCCCGTCAGGTCGTAAACGACCAGCCTTGCGTGGCCGGCCCGCAGCGTAGAGAAGCACATCCTCGACTCGCGCCGGGAAGGGTTCGGCGACGGCGCCAGGAAGCTCAGGCTCGCGGCGTGTGGATGATCGTCGATGCTCGTGGCGCCGGCCGGGACGAAGGCGCACTGCAGGACTCGACTGGTCGCTGGCAGGTCCACGAACGGACACGGGCTCGCGCTGACCCCGCCCGCCACCTGCACCCAGCAGGCCACGCCCATGCTCTCGTAGTCCCATTCCTGTTGAACGGTGAACGGTTTGTTGACCCTTGCGGTCTCGCCGGCGGCTATGGAGAACGCGTCTCCCCCGGTCGCCGTCATCATGTGGACGACGTGATAAGGGAGGTGCGACTGGCCGCCGCCGCTGGCCGCCACGTGCTCGTCGAGCGTCGCCGCAAGACACAGCCTCGCGTCCGGAACGTCCTCCTCCGCGACTATGGTCGCCGTGAAGTCCCCGGGGCCGTTCTCCTCGAGCGAGATCGCAATCGGGGAATCGACCAGCCGGTGAGCCTGGTAGTCGTCTTCCAGCCAGGAGACGGGCCATACGTCCTGCACGCCGTCGCCCGCGACCGTGGGCATGGCGGTTATCTCGTAGTAGTCGGCCCTGCCCGCCCAGTAGTCGTCGCCGAAGTCGTGCTGCACCAGCACGACCTCTTCGCGCGTGTGAGTCTGCTGCCACTCATCGACCGCAACTGCGGCGGCTGGGCACGTTCCTCACCACGAGGCGGTGAAGTGCTCGTACAGAACCGTCTTCTCGGCAGCGTGTGTGTGAGTCGCAAGAGCGGCGATGACCAGGAGAGAGATAACAGGTCTTGGCGTCATGCAGCCTCCGTCCGCACCAGGCGCAGGTGGGGCGCGCCACGAGGTGTCATCGTGGGTGCGGACCGCGAGCCCTCGGGCAGCCCGCCCGCGGGCTTCCTCTGAGCACTCGATACAATCGATATCGCTCTACCTATCATATCACACGAATGCGCGGCCACCAAGAGGGCGGCGAGGCCCAGTCAGTCATTGCGCGACAGGCGGGAGGCCGCTACCATCACTCCCGTCGCCCTTCGAATAGGCAGCACGCGAGAACGTATCTGGTGCAGGCAGCGGAAGGCCGCCATCGGCCGGGCCCTGCCCGCCGCAGGTCCGTTGCTCACCACTGAGGAAGGAGAGCCCATGAGATACGACCCGGAGATGGAGGTCCGGACGAAGCGCGGGCCGCGCATGCCCGACCTCGGCCGGTTCAGCCTCCGCTGGGTGGTGGTCGCGGTCCTGGCGATCATCCTGCTGTCGACGACCTTCTACTCCGTCGCGACGGACGAGGTGGGCGTCGTCAAGCGGCTTGGCGCCTACACGCGGACCGTCCCGAGCGGACTCCACATGAAGCTGCCCTTCGCCATCGAGAAGGTCCACAAGGTGAGGGTCAAGCACGTCTTCAAACAGGAGTTCGGGTTCGCTACGGAACGACCGGGCGTGAGGACGGTCTACCGCAGGGGCGACTTCTCGGCGGAGTCGCTGATGCTGACGGGCGATCTCAACGCGGCCGTCGTCGAGTGGATCGTGCAGTATCGCATCAACGACCCGGTCCAGTACCTGTTCAAGGTGCGGGGTGTTACGGAGACCATCAGGGACGTGGCCGAGACGTCGGTGCGCCAGGTCGTGGGCGACCGCAGCGTCACTGAGGTGTTGACAGTAGGACGTCGGGAGGTGGCGGACAAGTCGCAGCTGGTGATGCAGGAGATACTCGACGACTACGACATCGGCATCGTGATCGAGACTGTCAACCTCAAGGACGTCAACCCGCCCGACCCGGTCAAGCCCTCGTTCAACGAGGTCAACGAGGCCAAGCAGGAGAAGGAACGACTGATCAATGAGGCATGGTCGGAGTACAACAAGGCGATCCCGGCCGCCGAGGGCGAGGCGGAGAGGGTGATCCGCGACGCCGAGGGCTACGCGCTGGCGAGGGTCAACCGCGCTGAGGGCGACGCGGAGCGCTTCCTGGCTGTTCTGGCCGAGTACTCCAGAGCTCGGGACGTCACCAAACGCCGCCTCTACCTGGAGACAATGAGCGAGATCCTGCCTGGTGTCCCGGAGAAGTTCATCGTCGACCCTGAGCTAAAGAACCTCATTCCCCTCCTCCAACTCGACGGGAAGGGAGGTGGACAATGAGGCAGTTCAGAATGGTAGCAGCGCTCGTGGTCGCACTGCTGGCCCTCATCGTTCTGTCCAACACGTTCTACGTGGTAGACATGACACAGCAGGTCGTCGTCACGCAGTTCGGAAAGCCCATCGGAGATCCGGTGAAGGACCCGGGGCTCAAACTCAAGGTCCCGTTCATCCAGAAGGTCAACACGTTCGACAAGCGCGTGCTCGAGTGGGACGGCAGCCCCAGGCAGGTCCCGACGCGCGACAAGCGCTACATTTGGGTAGACACGTTCGCGCGGTGGCGCATCGCCGACCCGCTCAAGTTCATGCAATCGGTGACGGACGAGATCGGCGCTCAGGCGAGACTCGACGACGTAGTCGACGCGGTGACGCGCGACCTGATAACCAGCCACAATCTGATCGAGCTCGTAAGGAACACGAACCGAGAGATGACGCTGTCGGAGATCGACAGCCAGGACGCCGTTCAGGAGTCCATCGCCGTTGGGAGATCGGCGATCACGCACCGCGTCTTCGAGAAGGCGTCGGAGCAGATGCCCAGGTACGGCATCGAACTCATCGACGTCAGGCTTAAGCGCGTCAACTACGTGGAGGAGGTCCGCCAGAAGGTCTACGAGCGGATGATCTCGGAGCGGCAACGCATAGCGGAGCGCTATCGTTCGGAGGGGCAGGGCCAGAGCGCCGAGATACGTGGCCAGAAGGAGAAGGAGCTGCAGCGCATAACGTCCGAGGCGTACCGCGTGGCTGAAGAGGTCAAGGGCAAGGCCGACGCGGAGGCCGCGAGGATATACGCAGACGCCTTCGGTCGCGACCCGGAGTTCTACTCGTTCCTAAGGACGCTCGAGAGCTACAGCGCGACCCTCGACAACGAGAGCACGCTCATACTCACGACCGACGGGGACTACTTCCGGTTCCTGAAGAGCATGCGGGGGCAGTAGCGCGAGGGACTACGGCCTACGTCCGATCGACGACATGCGGCGGCTCCCGCGCGTGAACGGCTCGCCCGTCGTGCCGTCGACGAGTCTCTCTAGACGAAGGCCGGACCTCGCCATCAGAGCCTCCATCTGCGAGGGCGTGTAGACACGTATCGAACTCGAACGCCGCGTGCGCCTGCCGCGGCGTTCGAACGTCCAGCTGCCCTCGATCCGCTGTCGGCGGGCGTCCCACCTGTTGCGCGTGACGACGCGGATCCCACCCGACGTGTGCTCGCCCCTCTCAATGAAGTGCCTCAGCACGTACTCGCGATTGACCTGGTCAATCAGCACCCGCCCGCCCTTCCTGACCAGCCGCGCAAAGCCGCGAAGCACCTCGAGATTCGTGTCGTCGTCGAAGTAGCCAAAGCTCCCCCACCAGTTGATGACGGCGCTGAACGAACCCTCCTGCAGCCCGGGCGCCCGCATGTCCCCGACGTGGAACTCGCCCGCCAGCTCAGCACGCGCGAACTTCCCACGTGCGCGCCTGATGCTCGGCTCGCAGGCGTCGAGGCCCACGACTTCACAACCGAGCCTCGCGAGTTCGAGGGAGATGCGCCCGTCCCCGCACGGGATGTCGGCAACACGACTCCCCCTGCGAAGGCGCAGCACCTTTCGCAGTACGCGCGCCTCCCGAACGGCCGCATCCGCCATCGCCGGCGAGCGCTGCATGTTCGACCAGAATCCCGTGAAGAAGGTGTCTGTCCAGTGTGACATTGGTCCTCCCGTCCGGGGACGCTCCCCGCGGCGCCGCAGACCGCGGGCCGTGACGTCCCCGGACAGGATACCGGGCGGGACGCTGACCGGCAACGGTCCATCGGACCCGAACGCGTTACCGGCCGAGTCGGCGGGGTCAGTCGGGGAAATACGACATCGGGTCAGGCAGCTTGATCTCCCTCTCCTCCGCGACCGCTTCGAGCAGTGCGGCGAAATCGTCGCCCCGCTCGCCGGCGTCGGAGGCCGCCGCCAAGAGGTACCTCGCCCACGCCCTCTCGTCGGCCGTCTTGTTCGCGGAGTGCGGGTAGACGCTCCCGCTCCAGCGGAGCTCTCGCTCGAGAAGCCACTCTACCGCCTGACGCGCGGCCTCCGTGTAGCTGGTACCCGGCGCCTTGGCGCCGACGATGGTGCCGTCGTCACGAACCGCGAAGCGACTCTCCTCCGACAGAAGCCTGTCCACCAGCTCCGCGGTGTCGCCGTACTGAACACCTTCCCGCAGAGACTCGGCCTCCCGCACTGAGTTCGCCGCTGAGCGGAGGGCACTCACTCGCTCCGCGTGCCGCCCGGCTCTGGGGATGAGACGCACATCCGCCAGGATCTCGCGGACCTCGCCCATGAGGGCGTGCTCCCTCGCGAGCGCGACACGGGCGTCGCGCTCGGCGACCTCCTGGGCCAGAGCGCTGTCGAGTTCCCGGCACGAGACGGTGGTCTCGGCGAACGCCGTCGCAAGCGCCGCCCGCAGGTCGACCGCGTCGTCGACGTTGCCGGACGCCAGCGCCGCGGAGGCGCCCGCCACCAGTTCGAGGTCGCGCGCGTTCGCCGTCTCGACCGCGGCCAGCTCCTCATCCGGCACGGGGACCCGTATCCGCTCGCCCACGGAGAGCTCTCGCACGCCGTTGAGCTCGGTCAGGCGATCCCAGGCACGGTAGTGCGCGGCGTCCGACACCTCGCTCCCGGACGCCTTGGCCTCGGCCGCGGCGACCCCTCTCGCGAGACTCCAGAGGCTCTCGCCGGGCAGCACGGTCACCAGACGGTGCGCCGACGCGACCCTCCCGTCCGAAGAGAGCTCGAGGTGGTCGACCGGCCCCCCGGCGAATCGCTCCGCCGTCTCTCTGACCTCGGAAGCCCTGTGGAGGGCGCGACGGACCAGCGCCAGCTCCTCCGAGAACTGCGTTCCCGGTTCCACCTTCTCTGCCGTCTTGACGCTCGCGAGCGCGCGCCTGAGCCTTCCGCGCTCCAACTCACGCATCGCCAGCTCTGCCCACTGGTCCGATGTCCTACCGCCCAGTTCCGCGGCCGCGCCCTCGGCGCCGGTCACCCGGGCGTCCTCGAACCTGTCCAGAAGGACGGGCACGAAGAGACCCAGAAGAACGACGACCAGGGGAAGCACGATGGTCGCGCTCTTGAGACGTGTCATGGTTCGCCTCCCCTCTGCGCCCTGTCTCCGGCCGCGCACGGGGCGCTCGATCCGCACGGCCGCCTGCTCGTACCACAGGACGCTCGGCGACCGCATTCTCTTCCGCCGGCCCGCCTTGACGGCGGGGCGCCTGGCGCCTATACTGGCGCCTGCGAGAGAGGGTTAGAGACGGTGCCAGGCAGTCGAGAGCCGCGGCTCGACGGCGGCGCGACACCCCCGGGAGGAGCAGCGTATTGCCTACTGGTAAGATCAAGTGGTTCAACGCGTCGAAGGGGTTCGGCTTCATCGAGGTAGACGGCGGGGACGACGTCTTCGTCCACTACTCCAGCCTCCAGATGGAGGGCTACAAGACGGTCGACGAGGGCGACGAGGTCGAGTTCGAAATAGGTAACGACGGCAAGGGTCCAAGGGCCGAGAAGGTCGTCGTGACGCGCCCGGCTCAGCCCCAGATGGCCGAGTAGCGGCCAAGAGTCCCGAAGCTCCACACACAGGAAGAAGGCCCGCCATCAAGGCGGGCCTTCTTCGTTGGTGCTGGCGACGGACGGAGTACGGAGCGCGTGCCGTCTGCGCGCGAAGACGGCGGCGGTCGAGCCGGCCGGTCGGGAAGTCAGCGTCGGTCGAGCCGGCCGGTCGGGAAGTCAGCGTCGGTCGAGCCAGTCGGTCGGGAAGTCGGGCGGGAGCCGCTGGACGTCGAATAGAGTCGCGATGAGGTCTCCGCTCTCTCCCGCCCTGTTAGGGTTCAGGAACTCCCAGACGATCTCACCAGAGGGCGTCACTTCGAAGGCCCGACCGTAGTCCGACTCGCTGATGATGGTGTTGCCGTTGGGCAGGCGATGGCTGGCACCGCACATCATCGTGAAGAAGACGCACTCGTGTGTGCCCCGATAGGCCCACTCGAGCTCCAGCGTCACGGGATCGAACTCGACGATCTTCGACTTCCCGTCGTCCCCCTTGTTGTCGAACAGCATGATGTTCCCGTTGTCGAGCACCTTCGGATCGTGCTGTTCCAGCCACATCCCGGACGACACCCACACGATCTGCTCCGTGCTCATGTCGAGCACAGCGATGGACGAAAGCTGTCGCATGGAGAGGAGCACGTTCCCTCGACTGAACGCCGGTATGCGGTTGGCAAGACTCCCGTCGAGGACCTCGATCGCGTTCGTGTGGAAGAGGTCTCCCCTTGCGGGACGGTTCCTCGCCTCGGGGGCCGGCGCGAACGCAGAGTTCGCGAACGCCGCGAGGATCGACACCTCCCTTATGACGTTCCCCTGGGGGTCGAGTATCGTGACGAAATCCTCGAGGATCGGCAGCCTGGCGATCTCGCGAACGACGTGGGCCTTGCGCGTCAACGCGTAGATCGTGCCGTCCTCCATCACCTCCAGATCGTGGTGCTCTCCACCGTCGTGCGCCCACAAGAGTCTGGAGTCCTTGTCGACCTTGATCAGTCCAAGGCCCTCGAATATCGCAAGGACGTCGCCGTTCTCGAACAGGTACGCCCACCGCCAGTACTCCGAGCCGTCCGCATCCGCATCCTCCTCCCGGTCGGGCCAGGCCGACAGGAAGTCGTACTCCCACTCGTGCAGCACTTCCCCGTACTGGTCCATCAGAACAGCTCCGGCGAAGTGCCCGGAGGTGAAGAAGTTGAGCCCGGGAGACACTCGGTCAGGTTCGATGTAGACGATCCCCGTATCGTCCGGCATGGGCGTAGACCCAGAGAGGTACCCGAGGGACTCGAGCCTCCGTATCTCCGCCCGTTGCTTGTCGTTCATCCGTCCGGCCGTAGCGTCCCTGACCATGTGCCACCTGCCCGCGGGCCCCACGTCCCTCACGTTGGCCCTGGGGTCGTTGGCGAACTTCTTCTGGTCGTCGGCCGCCAGCGCTCCCGAACACATCGCCGCGGCGGCGGCCGCGAGCATCGCCAGCAGGACTACACGGGTTAGGTTCGACGTGCCTCTCGTGATTCGCTCGGGCGTCCATCGCTGTCCCGGATACATCTGACCTGCCTTTCGAAACTCCTTGAGTTGTCATTCGCGCTAGCGCGTGAGCCAGCCGAGCGGAAAGTCCCCCGGCAGACGCGTCACCTCGAAAAGGGTCGCAACGAACTCCCCGTCCTCCCCCGCGCGTTCCGGATTCCTGTAATCCCAGACGATCTCGCCATCGGGCGTGACCTCGACCGCGCGACCCGCGTCCGACTCGGTCGCCAGCGTGTTGCCGTTGGCCAGCCGCGTTGCCGCGCCGCACATTTGCGAGTAGAGAATGTTCGACGGCTCCCCGTCGTAGCTCCATTCCACGTCGCCCGAAGCCGGGTTGATCTCGATGACCCGGGAAGCGCCGTTCTCCCCGCCATTGTTGTCGAAGAGGAGCACGTTCCCATTCGCGAGCACCGAAGGGTCGTGCTGTTTCCTCCAGCTCCCCTCTAGCGCCCACTCCGCCAGCCCCGTCCTGAGATTGACTGCGATGAGCAGGCTGAGCTTCCTGAGCGAGAGCAGGACGTTGCCCTCGGCCAGGCCGGGCGCCACGTCCGCGAGGCTGCCGTCGAGGATCTCTATCGCGTTCGTGTGAAAGACGTCGCCCCCGGCCTTCATGCCCGCGAGCAGGTGGAGGTACTCCGAGTTCCCCATAGCGCTCAGCACAGACACGCTCGTGACCTCCCGCCCGTCAGAGTCCAGCACGGTCACGCTGTCCTCGAGAATTGGGTGCTCCGAACTGACCCGGGGGTCCAGAACGATCTCGCGCGTCAGAACGAAGATGTGGCCGGTCTCGTAAACCTTGAGGTCGTGGTGCTCTCCCCCAGCGTGACTCCAAAGCACTCTCGAGTCCCTGTCCAGCTTGACCAGGCCGAGTCCCTCGAAGATCGCGAGGACGTCCCCGTTCGGGAAGAGGTGCACGTGGCGCCAGTAGCCCGCGCCCTCGGAGCCTGCGCCTTTCGCGTCGTCCGGCCATACGTCCCGGAAGCTCCGCTCCCACAGGTGCAACACGCTGCCGTCCATGTCCATGAGAACGGCCCCAGGGAAGTGACCCGACGTGTAGAGGTTGAGGCCCGGGCAGGCGCGCGATCGGTCGTGCGCGACGACGCCCTTCTCATAGCCCGCTGGACGCGACCCAGCCATGTATCCGATAGACCTAAGCCGCTCGACCTCCGCGAGCTGTTCCTCCGACAGCTTCCCGGCAAAGGGCAGGCTGTCTGAGGTAGCGGGCCGCCACCGTCCCTCCGGCGCCCCGCCTTCGGGGCCTGCCACCGGGGCGCGCTCGTCGGCCGCTCCACGCTCGCCCTCGGCGCCCTCTCCGTCGACCGTGGTGGTGCACCCGAGAAGAACGCACAGGAGGACGAGTGCGAGCGTGGCGGCCAGCAGACGCACCGTTACCATCGGCTACTCCGACTCCAGCCAGTCGAGAGGGTGGTCTTCCGGAAGGCGCCTCATCTCGAATATCGAGGCGATGAGTCCGCCATTCTCCCCGGCGCGAGCCGGGTTGAGGTACTCCCACACTATCTCGCCCGAGGGGGTCACCTCGAACGCGCGGCCGTAGTCCGTTTCCGTGATGAGCGTGTTGCCGTTGGCCAGTCGCTGGTTGGCGCCTCCGGCGCCCGAGAAAAAGACGTTGTCGCGGTCGCCGGCGTAGAGCCAGGCAACGTCCATGCTGGTCGGGTCGTACTCCACGACCTTGGACTGTCCGTGGTGTCCCCTGTTGTCGAAGACCAGCAGGTTGCCGTTCGGCAGCGGCGTCGGGTCGTGCTGGGCGAGCCACAGGCCGAACTGCATCCAGACGACCTCCTCGAGCTCCATGTCGACGACCGCTATCGTGTCTATGTTGCGGAACGAGGTGAGGACGTTGCCCGCCTTGAAGGCGGGGATCCTATCGGCCAGGCTGCCGTCCAGGATCTCGACGGCGTTCGTATGGAAGATGTCGCCGCGCTTGTCCATGCCCGACGCCTTGACCACGTTCGAGAACCGCGACTTCTTGAGGGCGTTGAGCAACGAGAACCTGCGCAGCACGTTCCCATCAGCGTCCATGATCGTCAGGAAATCCTCGAGGATGGGGTCCGACTTGTTGAGCCACCGCACGATGTTCGCCTCTCGGCTCAGCACGAAGATGCGGCCGTCGTCCGCGACCTTGAGGTCGTGGTGCTGGTTGCCCTGGTGGGTCCAGAGAATGTTCGAGTCCCTGTCGAGCTTGACTAGCCCCAACCCCTCGTAGATGCCGAGTACGTCGCCGTTGTCAAACAGGTGCACGTTGCGCCAGCGGTTGGAACGGTCGAGTTCGAGAATGTCCTCCCGGCCAGGGAAGGCGTCGAGGAACTCGCACTGCCACACGTGGAGCACCCTACCCTCCATGTCCATCAGGATCGCGCCCGGGAAGTGCCCCGACGTGTAGAGGTTGTGTCCTGGCTGCGCCCGCTCCGAGTCGTACAAGGTCACGCCGGTGTTGTCCGGAGCAGGATGATGACCGCCAAGGTAGCCGATGGACTCGAGTCGCTGGATCTCCTCCTTCTGCTCCTCGGTCAGCTCGGGCGGCTTCTGTCGTGCCCTAAGCGGCAGCCAGCGCCCCGGGGGGTCCTGGGCACCTGACCATGTGCTGTACGGGGAACCGGTCTGGCCCGTGCCGTCCTGTCCCCACGCGGGGTCCGCGAACCCGTTCGCGGAGAGGAGAAGCGCCAGCGCCGCCAGTGCGAGGGGGCGCGTCAACCTGCCCACAGGCGCTGCGCCGCTCTGTATGCTCCAGTTCATGTCTGATCCTCCATAGTCAGACTGTCACCCGGCGCGCCAAGGCGTCGGTCAGTTGACACCAATATAGCACGGCGCGCCGACACGTGAAAGAAGACGGACCGAACGCCCTGATTGACACGGGGCGTGCCCCACCTTAGCATGATTGGAGTTCAAGACTGACTACGTACTGTACTCCACACACGGAAGGGACCGACAATGAAGCTCGCCCTCGCGCTCTCAGTGATCTGCCTCGCCACTCTCGCTCTCGTCGGATGCTCGTCGTCGGAGGAGGGCGAGATCGTGATAGTCTTCGACGCTGGCAACGACCCGTCCGGCGCGACGGACGCGCTGGTCGCCGAGTACAACGAGGCTCACCCGGGCGTAACGGTCGTGTTCAACGCGATGCCCGCAAACACAGACACACAGCACGACTCGTACGTAACGTATCTCTCGGCACGTTCCTCCGACGTCGACCTTTATAGCCTCGACGTAATCTGGACGGCCGAGTTCGCGCGCGCCGGCTGGATCGTCGAGCTGCCGGAGGGTTTCTTTGAGACCGGCGACTTCCTCGATGGCCCCGTTCAGAGCGTGACGTACGACGGCGGCATCTACGCCGTGCCGTGGTTCACCGACGCGGGCGTGCTCTACTACAGGAAGGACCTGCTGGACGAGGCCGGTCTGGACGTTCCGGCGACCTGGGACGAGTTCCGGGCGGCGTGTCGGACAGTGGCCGAGCCCGCGGGCCTCGAAGGTTTCGTGTGGCAGGGTGCGCGCTACGAGGGGCTGGTCTGCGACTTCCTCGAGTTCCTCTGGGGTGTGGGCGGCACGCTCGACGAGGAGACCGTTCTCGAGCGTCCGGCGGAGGCGGAGCGTGGGGTCAAGGCGGCGCTCGAACTGATGGCCGGCTTCATCGAGGACGGCATCACTCCGGACGGGGTGCTCACCTACAAGGAGGAGGACTCGCGCCGGCTCTTCACCGAGGGTCAGGCGCTGTTCCTGCGAAACTGGCCCTACGTTTGGAGCATGGTCGAGGGCGAGGAGTCGAAGATCAAGGGCGCGGGCGGCATCGCGCCGCTCCCCCACGCCGAGGGCGAGACGAGCTACTCGACCATCGGCGGCTGGAACATCGCGCTCTCTGCCTACAGCAAGCATCCGGACGAGGCTATGGACTTCCTGCGTTTCATCACCGACGAGAAGGCCCTCGAACTCCGCGCGATCGAGGGCGGGTACCTTCCGACGCGGGAGGCGACGTACTCAGACCCGGACGTTCTGGCGGCCAACCCGCACTTCGCGAGCTTCTTCGAGGTCTTCCAGAACACGCGGACCAGGCCACGCTCACCACACTACCCGCGCATGTCGGACGCGATACAGGAGAACGTCCACAGGGTTCTGACAGGCAATCTGGACGCAGAGACCGCCGCGAGCGAGATTGTGTCGCGGCTCGCGGAGATCATGTCGGAGTAGTCGGGGCCGCGCCGTCGGTGACACGCTGACAGCGTCGCGCTCGTAGCGAACGACGCGGCGGATCGGGAGGAACATGAACGCACGCCTCAGAGCGCGCCTCGCCTTCTGGCTGCTCGCGCCCGCCCTGCTGTTCGTGGCGGTCATGGGCGCGTTCCCGGTGCTCAGCCAGTTCGCGCTCTCGTTCGCGGAGTTCAACCTGAAGTTCCCGGACGAGCGCGGCTTCGCCGGGCTCGAGAACTACGGGCGCCTCTTCGGCGACGCCGTCTTCTGGGTAGACCTGTGGCACACCGCGTACTTCACGGTCGTCTCGGTAGGCCTCGAACTGGTCCTCGGTCTCGCGGCGGCCCTGCTGCTCAACAAGGTCATCCGCTGGCGGACGGCGACGAACTCGTCGCTCATCGTTCCGTGGGCGCTCCCGACCGTCGTCGCCGCGACGATGTGGTCGCTGCTGCTCAACGACCGCGTGGGGCTCGTCAACTCGGTGCTCGAACGCATCGGCCTGATGGGCGAGCCGATCGTCTGGCTGGGACCGAAGCTGGCAATGGTCTCCGTCATCGCGGCCGACGTCTGGAAAACGACGCCCTTCGTCGCCATCATCCTGCTGGCCGGACTCAAGTCGATCCCGCACCAGTACTACGAGGCCGCCGCACTTGACGGAGCAGGGCGCTGGGCCGTCTTCCGTTCTATCACGCTGCCTCTTCTCAAACCCTTCATCGCCGTCGCGGTGCTCTTCAGGACCATGGACGCGTTCCGCATCTTCGACCTGGTCTGGGTGCTGACGGGGGGCGCGTCCGGCACTGAGACGCTGTCGGTCTACATCTACAGGGTACTGTTCCGCTACGCGGACCTCGGCTACGGCTCGACGATGACGGTGGCGCTCTTCGCTATCATCTTCGCCCTTAGCCTGATGCTCATCAGGTTCATGCGCGTGTCCGAGGAGGCCGGATGACGAAGCTCAGAGGCGGAACGGCTGGGCTCTGGGTAATGAGAATACTCCTCATTGTCGTCTGCCTGTTCCCGCTCTACTGGATCCTCAACGTCGCGCTGTCTTCGCCCACGGCGCTCTACAAGAAGCCGCTCGACTACTACCCCAACCCGCCGGTCTGGGACAACTTCCAGGGGGTCTTCGAGGTCAACCAGTTCCCGAGGAACATCGGTAACAGCTTCGTGGTCGCGTCCCTCACGACACTGCTGACGCTCGCGCTCGGTGCCCCTGCCGCCTACGCTCTTGCGCGGCTCAGGGTCCGCTACCGGAACGCCATCATGGCGCTGTTTCTGGGGATCGCGATCTTCCCCGCCATAGGGATGATAGGCCCGCTGTACGTGGGGATGGCCCGTCTCGGACTCATCAACCGCTACCCGTCGCTGGTCCTCCCCTACACGCTGCTGTCGCTGCCCCTGGCGATCTGGATACTGACGCACTTCTTCTCGACGCTGCCCACGAGCCTCGAGGACGCCGCGCTCGTGGACGGTTGCACGCCGGCGCGAGCGTTCTTCCGCATCATCCTGCCGCTCGCGGCGCCGGGCGTCTTCACGTCCGCCGTGCTCATCTTCATCTTCGCCTGGAACGAGTTTCTCTTCGCACTGATACTGACGTCGACGCCCGAGTCGCGTACCGTGCCGGTGGCGCTCGCGCTGTTCGCGGGGCTGCACGAGCTGCCGTGGGCGACCATCGCCGCCGCGACGATCGTCAGCGTGCTGCCGGTGCTCGCGCTCGTGGCGCTCTTCCAGCAGAGGATCGTTGAGGGATTGACGAGCGGAGTGGAGCGGTAGAGAACGCGGGGCGAGGCGGTAGCCCGTCGGTGGACGGCGGCCCACCGGGCCGGACCACGGCCCGCCGGGCGGCGGACCTGGACGAATCGCAGGGCTACTCCAACCAGCCTGGCCTGTCGGCCTCCGGCATCCTCACAACCTCGAACAGAGTCGCCACGAACTGACCCTCGGGTCCGGCCCGATGCGGGTTGACGTACTCCCACACGACGGCGCCCTCGGGCGTCAGCTCGAACGCCCGCCCGTTGTCCGACTCGGTGATGAGCGTGTTGCCGTTGGGCAGGCGCTGGTTCGAGCCGCAGGTCTCGCTGTAGAACGGGAAGGCGTCCGTCCCACGGACGCGCCACTCGACGACCTGAGTGAACGGGTCGAACTCGATGACCTCAGAGACCCCAGGTTCCAGGTTGTTGTTGAAGAGCAGCATCCGGCCGTTCGGCAGGACCGTCGGCTGGTGCTGCTGACTCCACCGTCCTGACAGCGACCAGACGACGCTCTCCGTCTCCGGGTCCACCACCGCGATCGTGTTCAGTCGCAGGACCGAGATCAGCAGGTTGCCCTTCCTGAACGCGGGCGAGCGGTCGGCCAGACTGCCGTCGAGCACTTCGATCGTGTTCGTGTGCATGAAGTCGCCGTGACGCTCCATGTGGTCGAGCACGGCGGAGTAGCTCGACCTCTCGAAGGCCTCCAGTATCGAGATCTTGCGCAGCAGGTTCCCCTCGTCGTCGACGAAGGCGATGAAGTCCTCGAGAACGGCGTGCTTCCGGCTAACGCGTGGAAGTACGCGAGCCTCGCGGTAGAGGACGCAGAACTCGCCGTCGTACGTCACGTCCATGTCGTGGTGAAACCCGCCGGGGATCGACCACAGGAGGTTCGAGTCCCTGTCGAGCCGCGCGACGCCGAGCCCCTCGTTGACGAACAGGATGCCGCCGTCGTCCAGCAGCATGACCCTGCGCCAGTACTCGTCGCTGTTGGCGTCCTCGTCGATCTCTCGCGGCGGGTAGGTCGACTCGAAGTCCAGCTGCCACTCGTGGACGACGCTCCCGTCCATCTCCGCGAGCGCCGCACGGCACCCGTGTCCCGAGACGATGAGATTGAGCCCCTGCTCCGCCAGCGACTCCTCGTGGACCGTTACGCCGTAGCTCTCACCCTCCTGCACCGGAGCGGATCCGGTGAGATAGCCGATCGACTCCAGCCGCTCCATCTCCGCCCGCTGCTCCTCCGTCAGTTCCCCTGCATCGTCGCTGCGGGACTCCCTCCAGCGCCCCCTGGCGTCCACCGGCGACCGCTGGCCGCCGATCGCGTCCCTGAAGCTCTGTAGCGCGCTCCGGGTCAGCGACGTGGGAAAAAGCCCCCTGTTCTCCGCGAGCATCCCGTAGGCGATGCCGGCCGCGAAGACGACGATGAGCAAAAGGATGTGAATGCGACGTCGGGCGCGCGACATGGGTGCCCCCTGCGTTCGGTTGTGGACCACGCCAACTCAAGTTGGATTCTAGCATGGTCCGGCAGACGCGGGCCAGAGCGCAGTGGCGCCTGGTCAGCGTGGAGGGTGGAGCCCCACCGGCACGAGACCGGCGGACCAGGGTCGGGGACTTGACGCGATTCGGCGCACGGGGTACGATTCGTCGTAGCCGCTCACCTTCGAGACCCGAGACAAGAGAGACGCGATGAGGGTCGTGAGACTCATCCTCGGACTGGCCGTTCTGTGTCTTCCTGCCGCATCTGCCGCGGAGATCGTGGTCGTCGACTACGACGGCGTGGGGGGGGTCCCGACGATCCAGGCAGGCATCGACGCCGCGTCCGACGGTGACGAGGTCTGGGTGCTGTCGTTCCTCAGCACGACCACCGTCACCTTCAGAGGCACGGGCAACACCGACCTGGACCTGCAGGGCAAGAACATCTCGATAGTGGCCACAGAGGGACCCGAGCAGACCGTCATCGACTGCGAGGGAGCGAGCAGGGCCTTCATCGTCGGCTCCGGAGTCGACTCGACGTCCCTCATCAGCGGCTTCACCATAGAGAACGGCTATGCGGTCGACACGGGAGGGGCGGTCCTGTGCGAAGGAGGCTCGCCCAGGATCTCGGAGTGCGTGTTCCGGAACAACGGGGCGCCGGTGGGGGCCGCGGTCAAGTTCGACGGCGGCGCGGCCAGCGTGTCCGACTGCGAGTTCTACGGCAACACGGCTGTCGACCGCGGCGGCGCGATCAGTGTCAAGAACGCGGACATCTCAGTGAGACGCTGCACCTTCGCTTCGAACGACGGTCAGAGGGGCGGCGGGATGTCCCTCGAGAACTCCGACCTGACGCTCTTCAGAACGACCATGGCGAACAACCGCGGCGCGCTCGGCTCGAGCCTCTTCCTCGAAAACACGACCGCGACGGTCGAGCAGTGCGTGCTGGCCTTCGGGCGCGGAAGCTCGGCCGTGTGGGGCGGCGCACCCGAGACCTTCCACTCCTGCGTCTTCGGCAACAGCAGCGGGGACAGCCTCCCGGGGAGTCCCCACGACAACATCAACGCAGACCCGCTCGTCTGCGACCTCCTCGGCCAGACCAGCGGCGCCATGTCTCTCTGCACCAACTCCCCCTGCCTTCCCGCCAACAACGCCTGGAGTCTGCCTGTTGGCAGCAAGACCCAGGGCTGCGGCGACTGCGACTCACCCGTCGAGGGCGCCACTTGGGGCGCGATAAAGGCGCTCTACAGGTAGCTCCTACGCACCGGCCCCCGCACCGTTCTCCCTACCCTTGCGCGGCCCACGACCTCGTGGGCCCGGAATATGCTCTGTTGAAGTGTCCGCCCGGGTCGCGCGTGCGGGGAACGCCGTCGCGCCTCCATGTTCATGTCGGGCTGTCACAACTTGTGCAGTAGCGCAGGCGCGTGTCGAGAACAGGTCCGAAAAATGGCAATCCGGGGTTGACAGGGACCATGCCTACCGGCATAATCCGCGCAATTCCGATGGTGGGAGTTGGCACGTCGGCACGGGTCGACCGGGTCGGCAAGAGGCGATTGCAAATGAACCGAACGAAGTACCTGGCAGTGCCGGGCGCCTTCGCCCTGGTGTTGTTTATCATACTGTCCGCAGGCGCTGCGGAACCCCCGGAGCAGTCCAACTCGAGCGCGCACGTCCTCGTCGGCATGACGCCCAACACGGGCTTCGAGGTCACGTGTGACGACTCGCTCATCCTCGACGAACCGGTAGTGTCCGACGGGCTGGGGATCGTAGGGTTCACCGTGGACCGAGCCAGTCTTCCCGACCAGGGACTCATGTGCCTGCGTCGGCCCGCTGCGCCCGACGTAATCGGCTGCACCATCGACCAGATGGACACGCACGCGACCATCTGCTGGACCACCGACAGGGTCGCCTACTCGCACGTAGACTACGGAACGGCCAGCGGCTACCTCCCCTACTCGTCACCCGAGTCGCCGGAACTGGCGATCGAGCACGCTGCGTTTCTCGACCTGCTCAATCCCGAGACAACGTATTTCTACCGCATGGTCAGCAGGGACGCGTTCGGCAACACGGCGACGACGAACGTGTCCAGCTTCGAGACGTGTCCGCCCGCGCCGGCCATCGAGAACGTAGCCGTCGGTGACGTCGGGCACACGTCGTTCCGCGTATCGTGGACCACTAGCGCGCCCGCCATATCGCGCGTCGAGTATGGGACGATGGGTCCGGGTGGCGACGGCGTGGTCGAGGCGGACGACCTGGTCACGGAACACGACATCACCGTCGACGGACTGACACAGGGCACGACCTACTTCGTCCGCCTTGTGGCCGTCGACGAGTGCGGATGCTCGTCCTCGCTCGAGACCGATCCTGTGAGCACGACATCTCCGGCGGACCCGGTGGAGATCGTGGGCGTATCAGTGCTAGAGGTCACGCCCGAGACTGCGACCATCCGCTGGTGGACGACCACTCCGGCCTCGTCGCAGGTGTTCTACGGTGACACCCCGGCGCTGGGCCTCTCGACGGCGCTCGAGGCCGAGCTTGTGACCAGCCACCTGGCGGTCATCAACGGCCTGGAGCCCTCCACTCTCCACTACTTCCGGGTGGAGTCGGTGGACGAGTACGACCAGACGGCCACGTCCGACATCTTCACGTTCACGACGGACGAGCCCGACGAGCCGCAGGAACTCAGCATATACAACGTGTCGGTCCACGTCGCCGACGGTCCGACGGCCACCATCTCCTGGATAACGAACCTGCCCGCCACAACGCGGGTGGACTACGGCCCGACACTCGAGTACGGGCGGACCGTGGAGAGCGGCGACCTTGCCATCCAGCACATGATAGTGCTCGACGACCTGGAACCGCGGACGGTCTACCACTTCCGGGCGACCAGCAGCGGAGCGGCCACCGGACTGGAGGCCGCGACGGGCGACATGATGTTCACGACCCACGGGGTCGCGGACCTCTACCCGCCGACGGCGCCCGAGGGGCTTGTGGCCGTGGCGACGGACCGCGCCGTGGAGCTGAGCTGGGAGGCGGCCACGGCCGGCGATCTCGCCGGCTACACGGTTTACAGGCGCCGCGAGGGACACCTGCTCTACGAGCCGCTCGCGCACATCGAGGGTGGTGAGACGGAGTACGTCGACCACGACATCGTGGTGGCAACGTACTACGACTACACGGTCGCCGCACGAGACATCTCGGGCAACGAGAGCGGACTCTCCGAAGAGGTGCGGGCGATGGCCGGCGTCGGCGCTGCCGGCAGCATGTGGATCTACCCGAATCCGGTCGCGGAGGAAACGACGATCCGTTTCGTCCCGCCGCGAGGGGAATCGGGAACCGACACGGGCTACTCGCTGCGCATCTACGACGTCGCGGGCAGACTCGTACGCTCGATGGACGGGTCCGGAGGCACCTCCGAGCCCCGGACGGTGCACTGGGACGCCACCGACGACGGCGGGGCAAGGGTCGCCAGCGGAACCTACTTCTGCGTCGCATCGAACGGCGCCGGAGTACTGCGCTCGAAGGTGATGGTGCTGAGGTAGAGCTCCGCGCCCCTCGGGACCCAATGCACGGCTCGGACCACACAGACCTGCAGTTGGACACGAAGGCTCATCGGCCCCTCTAGCGGGGGCCGATGCTTTTTCAGCGGCAGAGGCACTGCTGAGGCGGCGGAGCGGGCCCCGCTTCGCGTCGAATGGCTGGACCGGGCAAGACGTCTCTTGATTCGTGTTCCGGGTCGGATTTAGACTGTCTGCGTGCGGGGACAGGCGGCAAGGAACGAGTTCAACCGGAAGGGGGAAGCAATGCGGAGGGTTCTTGCACTGACGCTGTCGATCGTGCTTGTCGTCGGGCTTGCGGGGTGCGCGTCGATGAACAGGCGCGACACCGGCGTGCTGGTGGGAGCCGGCGCGGGCGCGCTGCTCGGCGGTCTCATCGGTGACGCCGCGGGCAACACGGCCGCAGGCGCGATCATCGGCGCCGCAGTCGGAGGCACAGCCGGCGGCATCATCGGCAATTACATGGACGAGCAGGCGGAGGAGATGCAGCGCGACATCGAGGGCGCCAAGATCGAGCGCGTCGGTGAGGGCATCAAGATCACCTTCGACTCGGGCATCCTGTTCGACGTGGACAAGTCCGACCTCAAGATGGAAGCGCAGCAGAACATCGCCAAGCTGGCGGTGATTCTCAATAAGTACGAGGACACCAACATCCTGCTCGAGGGACACACGGACTCCGACGGCTCCGACGACTACAACATGGCCCTTTCGGAGCGCCGCGCGAAGGCGGTGGCCAACTACCTCGGTCAGCAGGCAGTGGCCGGCGCGCGGATGACGACGACGTGGTACGGCGAGTCACAGCCGGTGGCCGACAACAGCACCGTCGAAGGCAAGGCCGCCAACCGCCGTGTCGAGGTCGCCATCATGGCCAACGAAGAGCTGAAGAAGGCCGCCGAGGAGCAGGCCGCCAGCCAGGGAGGCACGGGCTAGCGTCGGCGGACGCGTTAATCGGTGCGGGTCCCGGTTCGATCGACCCGAGCCATCACAGGAACAGTACAACAAAGGGGCCGCCACGGCATGCGAGGCGGCCCCTCCTTCTTGCGGATCCTGTCTTGTTCGGCTACTCGGCGAGCCTGACAACGTTCTCCGCCGCCGGGCCCTTGTCGCCCTGCACGATGTCGAACTCGACGTGGTCGCCCTCGCCGAGCGTCTTGAACGCATCGTCGCTCTGAATGGCCGAGAAGTGGACGAAGCAGTCCTTCTGCCCATCATCCGGCGTGATGAAACCAAAGCCCTTGCTGTCGTTGAACCACTTCACTCTACCGGTCGTGCGACTCATCCAGCCCCTACCTCCATCTCTTCGCCGGCGGCCGGGCCTTCCCCCGTTCCGCCGACAATTGCCACCGCGCGGGCCTCTCACCCGCAATGAGCGCGCCTCGCCTTCGGGCCGGGCCCGGGACGCCCCGGATACACAAAAGGACCCGCGTGTATGGCAGGTCCCTCCAGTGTCGCCGGATGTGTCCGTACACCAACGTGGCTCCGCCTACTACGAGTGCAAGGATATCAAGGAGGCGCCATCCTGTCAACCTCTATCGGCCCGTAGGTGCCCGTGGCATGGGCAGTTTCGTGAATTCGCACTCGTGAATGCGGCCCGGCAATGGGTTTGACGCGGACCGGCAAAGGGCTCGATGCGGCCCGGCGATGGGTTCGGCTCGGCCGCGCCCTCCTCTGGACTGGTGCGCTGCTCGCGTCCCGGCCGCTCGCGCTATCTCATGCGGAGCGACGTCCCGTAGTCGGTGTAGTCGTGGTAGGGCCCGTTCATCCAGATGAGCTGGGGGCCTCCCGCCGTGTGTCCGCGCGGCACCACGGGGCGGACGTTGTTCGACGCGGAGCCCTTTGTGACCGCCGAGGACACCCAGGTCCGCCCTCCGTCACCGGTCTTCCACCGCTCGATCTCGAAGATACCGTGGACGGGCCTCGATAGATAGACCGTAGAGGGGTCCGAGTGGTCGAGTGCTAGCCCACCCGAGTAGTAGGCCTCGAAGTTGCGCAGACGCCGGTCGATCGACGGGAACCGGCTTCCGCCACCGACGATCTCGGAGTCGACCCAGGCCGAGCCGTCCCACAGCGCGTAGCGGTACCTGTGGTCCGTGGCCTCGGGGAACGCAGCGTAGGCTATGACAGGATTGCCGGACGAGTCGAGCGCGATGTCCCAGATCCACGCGCGCGCCCCGGCGGTTGCGGCGTCGTAGACGAGGTCGAGGTCCTCGAACCCGATGGGCAGATCGTCCCACGTGCCGATGATCGAGCCGTCCACACGTCTGAATGTCCCCGACTCGTACCGGAAGTAGAAGACGCTGTTCTCTGGATCGAGCTTCGGGTGGTCATTCGTGAGTGCGAAGTGGATGGTCGACTCCCCGTCCGAGACGACCTTCATGTACGGCGTATCGCCCTCGCCCTGCACGAGCGCTACGCCTTCGCTCCAGTCCATGCCCGTCTCGGAGAAGGCGACCGTCGGCAGGAACCCACTGCCCCTCCAGAAGAGGTACCGCTTGTCATCCTCGCCGCCGAGCGACACTGGATTCGGATAGGTGTAACCGGCCGCTTCCCCGGTGTGTCCGGAGGCGGCGTGCTCTCGTCCCCACTTCCCTATCTCGTGAGCGTGCGTCGACGTGCGGTAGATCATCCACCGTCCCCTGTGGCCGCAGTAGAACACCATCAGCTTGCCGTCTGGACGCACGAGAATGGACGGACTGCCGTGGTCGTCGACCTGGAACCCCGGCTTGATGACAACATCCTCTGTCCTGCCCGTGCCGTGCTCGTATGCGGATATTCCCACATCGCCCGAGGAACTAACGTAACCTACGAAGGTCCGCATCGTGTCTCGGCCGGCGGTCACGGCCCTGGGCTCACCGAACCAGCACCACGCCCCGTCCTCGGTGATGGCGGGGTACTCCTCCCCAGCGAGACCGTCCTCGGTCCTCAGGACCAGCGGGGAAGCGGCCTCGCCGTCCGTGAAGGACGGGCCGTCACCCCCGGACACAGCATCCGGGACGGATGTCCTGTGCGAACCGCACCCGACAGACAGCAACACGACGCAAGCCGCGGCCGCGCAGACCGGTTGGAGTCGCTTCGGGCTCAATCCTCTTCCTCCTCGCCTCGAGTAGACGGGCCTCCAGTCAGGAGCCCGGAGCGCTCGAGTTCGAGCACCTCCGCGCCCGCCATCAGAAAGGCCCCCGAGCCGTATATCCAAGACTCGCTCTCGAGAACGGTCCCCGGCCGGCGGGCGGGACGCTGCACCCACCCGAGCCTTCCGTCCTCGTCGACCGCGGCCGCCAGGCCTTCCCAGGCGCTCCGGACAACGGGCAGGTAGGCGTCGCCGTCGAGCAACCCATCACCGACGCCCCATGCCAACGCGGCGCAGAAGAGCGCGGACGCGCTGCTCTCCGGGGGCTGTCTGTCCATCGGGTCAAGCAGCGAGGACCCCCACAGTCCCCCTTCACCCTGCAGCTCTGCAACTCGTCCGGCCATCTCGACGAACAGGCGTTCGTATCGCGGACGGGTCTCCAGGTCCGCGGGCATCTGTGCGAGCACGGCCGCCGTGCCGGCGAGGACCCAGCCGTTCCCTCGCGCCCACATGAGCTTGTTCCCTCTGAACGAGCGGGGGACGCTCCCGTCCATCGACGTCTTCGCGCGCTCGTCGCGGTAGTATAACCTCTCTTCCGGGTCGTAGAGAAGCTCGTGTGTGTCCCACCACATCCGGTCCATCAGCTCCGCGTACTCGCTCGCGCCTGACACCCGGCTGAGCCCAGCCATGGCCGGCGGAGCCATGAACAGCGCGTCGCACCACGACCACTCCTCGCGACCGGAGGCCGGGTCCGCGACCATCGCATCGAACGATGCTCTGGCGGCCTCGAGCGCGTCGTCAGATACCCCGGGCCCTCCGGCCTCCACCAGGGCCAGGTAGACCTGTATGGGGCTCTGATCGTCCGCGTGGCGCGACCGTGGTCCGGGCGCCCAGCCGGTGGCATCCGCCCACTCGAGGGCGGCGTCGCGGTACTCGCCCCTGCTTGTGGCCTCGAAGACCCGCATCGCACCGAGCATGAACACAGCCTGCTTCCAGTCCGCCTCCAATCGGACGCCGTCGCGCTTCAACCGGACGACCTCCCGGGAGAAGACGCGCGAGAGGATCTCCTCGGTACCGGACAGCGTGTCACGGGCTACCTGCTCGCCGCTGGTGGGTCGGCATGGGGCCGCCGCGACGGTCCCGGCGTCGTGGACCGCAAGGCCCGCCCACACGAGCACCACAGGGATGACGCAGGCGATGCGGGCCGCCCGGCGAGCTTTGCGGCTACGGCGGCCGGGTCTCATCGGTTCCTCCCGTCGCCACCACCATCGAGCCAGTCGTCCGGGAAGTCCTCGGGCAAGCGTACCAGTTCGAACAGCGTCGCGATGAACTCCAGATCGTCGCCGGCGCGCATGGGGTTCAGGAACTTCCATACCAGGGTCCCGTCCGCCGTCACCTCGAACGCCTTTCCCCTGTCCGACTCGGTCATGAGCGTGTTTCCGTTCGGGAGCCGCTCGCACGACCCGCACTCCCACGAGTAGAAGTCGTCCGGCGTGTCTCCCCGGTAGCTCCATACGACCTCGCCGGTGACGGGGTCGAACTCGAGCACCTGCGATCTGCCCTCGTTGCCACGGTTGTCGAAGATCAACAGGTTCCCGTTCTCGAGAACCGTCGCCTGGTGCGGCTTGACCCAACCGCCATCCATGCTCCACACGACCTCGCCGGCGTCGAGATCGACTACCGCGATGACGCCGAGTTCCCGTACGGTCACGAGCACGTTCCCGGCCGCGAAGGCCGGGACCCGGCCTGCCAGCCGCCCGTCGAGCAGCTCGACCGTGTTCGTGTGGAGGATGTCACCGTGCCTCTCCGCTCTGTCGAGAAACCACTCGTGCTGCGTGCCCCGGAAGGCCTCCAGCACCGAGACCCGCCTCAGCTCGTTGCCGTCGGCGTCGAGAATGGCGACGAAGTCCTCGAGTATCGGCATCTCGGCGTGGATCTCGGGGATGATGCGGGGTTCCCGGGTCAGAACGTAGATGAGCCCATCGGCGTTAACGTCCAGGTCGTGGTGGAAGCCGCCGAAGCGCGCCCAGACAAGCCGCGACTCGGCGTCGACCTTGATGAGGCCCAACCCCTCGAAGATCGCGAGCACGCTGCCGTCCTCGAGAAGACGCGCGCGGCGCCAGTAGCCGGCGCTCTTGATGGACGCGGGTGGAGAGTCGCCGGGCTGCTCGTTCCACGCGTCTTCGAAGCTCATCCGCCAGCGGTGCAGGCGCCTGCCCTCCATGTCGGTCAACACGGCGACAGGCGCATGCCCGGACGTGTGGAAGTTGAGCCCGTCGCACGCCGAGCGGCCGTCGTAGACCACGACACCCGTGTTCGCGGGAATAGGCGACGAGCCGGGCAGGTAGCCGAGCGAGCGCAGCCGCGCGAACTCGCGGCGCTGCTCCACCGTGAGGCCCCGCTCCTCCTCCGGCTCCACCTCCATCCACCCGGAGTTGTGCCACCGCCCCTGGGGCTCCCCCCACTCGCCGGAGTTCTCCTCAGGCCGACGTGCGACACCGTCGCTTCCGCCCGACTCGCCCGGACCGCAGCCGGACAGCAGAAGCGCGGCAACCACGACCGGCAGCACGGCCACGGCCAGCGAGCGCAGACAGGTGGCCCCGGCGCTCCTGTCGCCTCGCCGGGGTCGCCCACGGACACCCGCGGATACTGAATCACCAGCCACCAAGCAGTCCCTCCACGCTCTGCCGGACGACCGCGCCGCCACCAGACACACTATAGCACAGCCGCCCACCGGGGCGCCAACCGGCGACGCGCAGCAGGTGACCGAGGGCACTAAACGCGCCGGCCCCGAGCGCGGTCATACTGAGTGAGGGCGCGATTGACGACCACCCCCCAGTTAACTCGAAGAGGGCCGTCCACGGGACGGCAGCTCGGTGGCCGTGCGCGGCGCCCACGAATCGCGCTGTTGTGCGCTGCATCTCAATCCAATAGAATGAAGGTGCTTCCGCTGCTCCCCCCCGCAGTCGCAAGCCCACCGCCAGGAGGTCCACGGTGAAGGCTCATGTGCTAGTCCTTGTGTGCGTGTTCGGCGCGGCCGTTGCGGCGAACGCCTCGGTCATCGACGTCAACTGGGACGGGAGCGGGGACTACGCGACCATCCAGGAGGCGGTCGATGCGGCCGGTCCGGGCGACACTCTGCTCGTGGCCGCCGGCACCTACTCGGGGTCGCTCAATCGTGAGATCTCGTTCAGCGGCAAGGACGTCTATCTCGTCTCGGAGGACGGAGCGGAGTCGACCATCATCGACTGCGGGAACGCGGGACGCGCGTTCGTCGTGGCGAGCGGCGAGGGTCCGGACCTCATCATCGAGGGCTTCACGATACGGAACGGGTACGGATCGGACGACATCGGTCCGGAGCGATGGGGCGGCGCCATCTACTGCGCCTACTCCTATTGCACCGTCCTCAAGTGCCACTTCGAGGACTGCGACGCGGGTTACGGAGGCGCCATCTACGCCGGCATCTCGGCCATCATGGACATCATCTCCTGCGAGTTCGAGGGCAACACGGCCGACTCCTACGGCGGCTCCATCTACACGTACGCGTCCGACGTTGAGATCGCGAAGTGCGACTTCTACGACGGCTGGGCGGGCATCAACGGCGGGGCCGTCTGCTGCAAGACGGGAACGCTGGTGGCGATCTCCACATGCGACTTCATAGGGAACAGCTCCGCTCAGGGCGGGGCGGTCTACATCGGCACTTTCGACAACGGCGGGACCGAGCCCGAGGATCCGTCGGAGATCTACGTCTGCAACTTCCGTCACAATACGGCGATGAACGGAGGCGCCGTGTTCATCAACGGGTTCACGTGGGTGAACGCGGCCGGATGTGAGTTCGACTACAACACGGCAACGGGCAACGGCGGCGCCATATTCGCGCTGACCGACTACTCGCGGGCCCTGACGGTCCAGAACTGCACCTTCTGCTTCAACGGTGCCGACCACGGCGGCGGCGTCTACGCGGCCGGCGTCTTCGGGTTCCAGATGAACGTCGAGAACTCCATCTTCGCCTTCGGCGAGGGTGGCGCGTCCGTCCAGGCGGAGGACTACGGGACCGTATCGGTGCGTTACTGCATCGCCTTCGGCAACCGGGGCGGCGACGACTTTCCTGGCAACAGCCCGACGAACTTCGACCTCGACCCGCTCTTCTGCGACGTGTTCAACGGCAACTACTACCACTGCAGTAACTCGCCCTGTCTCCCGAGCATCCATCCCTACGGGCGTCCCGTGGGAGCGCACTACTACGAGTACACCACCTGCGGCGACTGCGCCTCCCCGGTCGAGGAGGCCAGCTGGGGTTCGATAAAGGCAATGTACAGATAGGGTCCGGGAGGCGGGTGCCAGCCGCGCTGCACTTACGGGCGCAAGGGGCCACTCGAACATCCAGCGAAACGCCGGCGTCTCAAAGGACGCCGGCGTTCTCTTCGCCTCACGCGCTTCGGGCCGCAAGCTCGCCCGCCCGGCCGCGGGCTCCCGACTAGATCGAGAACCAGTAGGTCAGCTTGGCGAGGAAGGTGTTCTCCGGCTCCTCGCCCAGCAGGTCGCCCGGGTCGAGTTCCGTTCGGAGGTCCGGACGTTCGAACCTGTCGTCGTAGATGTCTCTCCCCTGCTTCCACACCAGATAGAGCGTGCTGCCGGGACGGTACTCCCACCTGAGCACCGCGTTGATGTTCATGGCGAAGTAGCGGAAGTCGTAGTCGTGGACGTCGCCGGGGTCGAAACCGGGGATGTCGTCCGGCCGCTCGAGGTCGAACGACCGCGGTCTCTGAAGCTCGCGCGGGTTCGAGTAGCCTCCGACCGTCATGTAGGGCTGCGCGTAGAGCTGCAGCGAGACGTCCCTGTTGAAGAGGACGTCGGAACGGAACGTCGCGTTCAGCGTCTGCTGGTCCAGCTGCGCGAAGACGTAGCTGACCCCGCCGATGCCGCCGCCGGGGTTCTCGAAGTTGTCGAGGTGGGCCGCCATGCCTCTCGAACGGCTGTATCCGAGCGACAGGTTGAGGTTCACCGCGTCGGTGGCGGTCCAGCCGACGCCCATGGAGAGGTCCCTGTGCCAGGCGTCCACGCGGTTGCGGGAAGTGCTGAAGTTGACCTCCGCGGCGACTGGCTTCCTGTAGTCGGTGCTGAAGCCCAGCCAGAACCAGCCGCCCGATGGCAGCGTCATCAGCGGACCGCGGTGTGTCACGTCGAGCGTGTCGGTGAACGTGCGGGAGTGATACCTCGACGAGCTGTCAGCGTCCAGTCCGAACCCGGACCAGACGTTCCAGAAGTTCGATAGCTGGGACCAGCCGCTGATCTCGCCGCCAAGACTCGTCGGATGCCCCGGTCCGTACGACCACACCTCCTCGCCGGTGTGGACGTCTCTGCCCGTCGCTCCCGCGTAGAGCCAATCCCTCCACATGCTGATGCTCGCGTTGCCGCTCGTGAAGAGCGCGTCGTCGCGCGTGGAATTGTGGTTGACCTGGAACCACCCGTCGACGTGCATCTCGTCCGGTGCGCTGAGGAATCCCGCGTCGTTCAGGTCGAGGTCGTCCGTCTCCCACCTGCCCGAGACTCCGCCGATGAACGTTCCCCCGAGCTTGCGCGCGTCGAGCGTGCCTCCTGTCCCGTATCTGCGGGCGTGGGGGACGCTCGGATCGGACGCCGGCTCCTCCGGAGCTACGAGCGAGCCGACGAAGGTCCCGTTCACGTTGTACTCGCGGTCGTGGAAGTTCAGGTCGAAGTCCATCGCCGTAGTGAACGAGTCGCGGGAGTCGTAGTCGCCGTACTCCTCGCGGTCCGCCGTCTTGACCACTCCGGTCTGCATGACGTAGAGGCGGTGCGCACCGTCTGCGAACTCCTTCCCCACTCGTCCCACGAAGCGGTGCGCAAGCTGCTCCCCACTCTTGAGAAAGTTGTGCGCCTGTCCCTCGGCGGTGACGTCGGTTGCCGCGTAGAGCGCCGCCACAGAGAGCCCATGAGACGTTTTCCCCGTCAACTTGCTCGCGACTCGGATGCGCGAGTACTCGTCGCCCGTGCCGATGCGCCGCGAGTAGAAGACGTTGAAGCGCGGGTGCTCGAAGTAGCGGTTGCCCTCGAGGAAGAAGGGACGCTTCTCGTCGTAGTAGGTCTCGAACGGAGACAGGTTGAGCAGCGAGGGGTCGGCCTCGACCTGCCCGAAGTCCGGCTGGAAGGCCGCCGTCAGCGTGAAGTTGGAGGCTACCCCATACTTGAGGTCGAGTCCGAAGTTCTCGAAGTGGTCGAGCTCATCCTCCTCGCCGACCGCCGCAGGGTCCGTGGCCCTGGCCACGGCGTAGGGCATGACCTCGAGCTGGCGGCTGTGTGGGACCCCGATCAGTCCGGTGATCTCTCCGAATCGACTGATGAAGCCGCGGGTCTCCGTGTCCCAGACCGTCCAGCACGAATCCTGCCCCCTCGTGTGCATCCAGCGGTAGAGATTGCAGCCCCACGTCATGTTCCCTGACCTTCTGTAACGCACGCACGAGAAGGGGATGCGCATCTCCGCGTACCAGCCGTGCTCGTCCCTCGACGTCTCGGCGTCCCAGACGGCGTCCCAGTCGGGGTCCATGTTGCCGT
>Ga0180435_10000102_pt1 | contig 82121 bp, 61 predicted proteins | sample SS_ome_3_FD_132467 | JGI IMG/M metagenome (GOLD analysis project Ga0180435, IMG submission 132467) | Hypersaline lake sediment archaeal communities from the Salton Sea, California, USA - SS_3_S_1 metaG | ecosystem: Environmental > Aquatic > Non-marine Saline and Alkaline > Hypersaline >... | reverse complement strand
GCTGCGCGCGAACGAGCTGCGCACCCTGGACCGCCTCGGCTCGAGCGCGCGCACCGTGACGATCCTCAAGCTCCAGCAGGTCGGCGCCATCGCCGCCGTCGCCGCCGTCGCCGCGCTCGCCGTGCTCGGCCTGGTGTGGGTCCTCGATCCGGACCTCACGCTGCTCCTCTAGCCGGACGCCGATTCGGTTCGCGAAGCGGACCTGGAACGCCGCCCGCTCTCGGACCACGACAGGTCACGGCCCGCCGCCGGGCCCACGCCTCACGACGCGCCTCGCCCCACGAACCCTCTCGACCGCCATGCACCGCTCCTTCCGCCTCGCTTCGCTCGCCCTCCTCGCCGTCACCGGTCCCGCCCTGCTCGCCGCGTGCGGCGGCGGCGACGGGCCCGTGCGCACCGAACGCTCCGGCGTGGCGGTGACCTTCTATCCGCTCGAGGACTGGGCCGAGCGCTTGATCGGCGCCGAGGTCGAGGTCCGCGCGCCGCTGCCGAAGGGCGAGGACCCGATCTTCTGGCAGCCGGACGCGGCGGCGATGGAGTCGTTCCGCTCCGCTCGACTCGTGGTGAGCAACGGCGCGCAGTTCGAGAAGTGGCTGGTCGCCGCGAGCCTGCCCGAGTCGCGTCACGTGCGCCTGGCCGAAGGCTTCGCCGAACGCTTCCTGACCTTCGAGGAGAGCGTCGCGCACAGCCACGGCCCGGCCGGCGAGCACGTGCACGAGGGCACCGACGGCCACACGTGGGTCGATCCGCTGTTGGCGATCGAGCAGGTGCGCGCGCTCGAGACGGCGCTCGTCGAGACCTACCCCGAGCACGCCGGCGTGGTGCACGACCGCGCGGACGCGCTGGTCACCGAGCTCGAGCAGCTCGACGGTGCCTGGGCGAACCTGGCGCCGCGCCTGGAGCGCTGCGTGCTGCTCGCGTCGCACCCCGCCTACCGCTACCTTGAGGAGCGCTACGGCTTCGAGATCGAGAGCTTCGACCTGGATCCGGACGCGCCGATGGGGTCGGGCGACGCGGCGAAGGCGAAGAAGATCGCGGAGGCGGCCGGCGATCGCCCGGTGTTGATGCTGTGGGAGGGTCAGCCGACGCCGAACCTGGTGAACGCGTTGGCGAACGAGATGGGGATCGAGTCGGTGCTCGTGTCCCCCGCCGAGAATCCCGACGCGGTGCCCGAGGGCGGCTACGTGGCGATCCAGCGCGCGAACCTGGAGCGCCTGCGGACGACCTTGGATCGGGTGCTGGGCGAGTAGGGACCGGGTCTTCGGGGCGGTTCCACTTGGTGGCTTCCGGAAGGGCACAGAGGCGCGCCCTTCGGGCGCTTCCACAGAGGCCGGCGCTGCGCGCCGGAGAGGACCACAGAGCGCCGAGCGCTTCGCGCTCGGCGAAGAAGCTCGCCCTTCGGGCTCGCTGGAACGGACTCGGGGCGGGCGCGGAGCGCCCGCCGGAACCGGACCCCGGATCTCGAGATCGAAGTCTCGTGACGGGCGCGAAGCGCCCGTCGGAGCCCGACCTTCGTCTCGTGACGGGCGCGCAGCGCCCGTCGGAGCCGGACCGCGAACGAGATGCACCGGATCGCTGCAACGCCCTCGGGTCTTGGGTCCCTCGACACCCGTCGGGGGTCGCGACCTCCCGCCCGGTTCCCGCGCGCCCGAAGGGCGCGCGTCTTCGTGGAGCGCGAAGCGCTCCACCTCTGTGGCCCTCTCCGGCGCGCAGCGCCGGCTCTGTGTAGCGCGCGAAGCGCGCGCCTCTGTGCCCCTCCGGAGGCCCCCAAGTAGCGGCGCCCCTCGCCCCGTCCTCAGCCCGCCAACGCCTTCTGCAACCCCTCGTCGAGCGCACCCAGGAACTGCTGCGTCGTCAACCACGGCGTGTCACCACCCACGAGCAGCGCCAGGTCCTTGGTCATCCGACCCGACTCGACCGTGTCCACGCACACCCGCTCGAGCGTCCGACAGAACGCCACCAGCTCCTCGTTCCCGTCCAGCCGCCCGCGATGCGCGAGTCCCCGCGTCCAGGCGAAGATCGACGCGATCGGATTCGTACTCGTCTCCTTCCCCTCCTGGTGCTGACGGTAGTGGCGCGTCACCGTCCCGTGCGCGGCCTCGGCCTCGACCGTCCTGCCGTCGGGCGTCATCAGCACGCTCGTCATCAGCCCCAACGAACCGAAGCCCTGCGCGACCGTGTCGCTCTGCACGTCACCGTCGTAGTTCTTGCAGGCCCACACGAACCCGCCGTTCCACTTGAGCGCGGCCGCGACCATGTCGTCGATCAGGCGGTGCTCGTAGGTGATCCCGGCGGCTTCGAACTTCGCCGCGAACTCGGCCTCGTACACCTCCTGGAACAGGTCCTTGAAGCGCCCGTCGTAGGCTTTGAGGATCGTGTTCTTCGTCGACAGGTAGACCGGCCACTCGCGGCCGAGCCCGAAGTTGAGGCACGCGCGCGCGAAGCCGCGGATCGACTCGTCGAGGTTGTACATCCCCATCGCGACGCCGGCCTCGGCGAAGTCGTACACCTCGCGCGTGACGGGCTCGCCCCCGTCCGCCGGCGTGAAGGTCATCGTCAGCTTGCCCGGACCGGGCACCGTGAAGTCGGTGGCGCGGTACTGGTCGCCGAACGCGTGGCGGCCGATGACGATCGGACGCGTCCAACCGGGCACGAGGCGCGGGACGTTGCTGCACACGATCGGCTCGCGGAACACGGTGCCGCCGAGGATGTTGCGGATCGTGCCGTTCGGGCTGCGGTACATCCGCTTCAACCCGAACTCCTCCACGCGCGCCTCGTCGGGCGTGATCGTCGCGCACTTGATGCCGACGCCGACCTCCTGGATCGCCTCGGCGGCTTCGACCGTGATCCGGTCGTCGGTGGCGTCGCGACTCTCGATGCCGAGGTCGTAGTAGCGCAGCTCCACGTCCACGTACGGGAGGATCAGACGCTCCTTGATGAAGGCCCAGATGATGCGTGTCATCTCGTCGCCGTCGAGCTCGACGACGGGGTTCTCGACGCGGATGCGGGTGGCTCGGCTCATGGTCGCGGGGGGTCCGGGGTGATCGGGGCCGCGGAGGCTACACCCCGCGGGAGGCGGAGCGAACGGGCCGCCGCCCGGTGAATTCCGCGGTCCCCGCTCCGGTCCGGTCGGCCCGTCGGCCGAGGTGCTCGGAGGGCGCCCCCGAGAAATCCGCGGCGCCATCGACTACAAGGGACGGTCACCGCCATGAAGCGCCTCGTCAAACCCCTCGGCATCGGTCTCGTCATCGCCGGCTTCGTCGTCCGCAGCCAGGGCTGCTGAGGCGACGCGATCTCCATGCTCGGTACGGGCATGATCGTCCTCGGGGCCCTGCCCCTGTTGACCGCGGCGAGCTCCGACTCGGCGAGTCCGACCTCCTGACGCACGAGCCCCTCCTGGCGCACGAGCCCCTCCTGGCGCACGAGCCCCTCCTGACGCACGAGCCGCGGCGCGCACGGCCCCGTCCGCCTCAGCGCGCCTTCGCGATCGAGATCGACTTCGGCACGGTGAACTGCCGGTAGCCTTCGACGCCGCCGAGGAAGCCGAAGCCCGACTGACGCGCGCCGACCCAGGGCGCGCGCGAGGATCCGGCCAGGTAGCGGTTGACGCCGACCTGGCCGCTCTTGATGCGGCGCGCGACGCGCTCGCCGCGCGCGGCGTCGCCGGTGAAGACGTTCGCACCGAGCCCGTAGCAGGTGGCGTTGGCCAGGCGGACCGCTTCGTCGTCCGCGCCCGAGAAGGTCGCCAGCGACACGACCGGCCCGAAGGTCTCCTCGGTCGCCATGATCGCCGTGTCCGGCACGTCGGCGAGCACCGTCGCCGGGTAGTAGCTGCCGGGACCGTCGACGAGCGCGCCGCCCGTGAGCAGGCGCGCGCCCTTCTCGATCGCGTCGACCACCTGCGCGTGCACCTTGTCGCGCTGCAGGCCGTCGACCATCGGGCCCATCTGCGCGTCGTCCGAGAAGCCGTTGCCGCAGTTCCACTTCGCGGCCTCCGCGACGACCAGGCGCTCGAACTCCTCCTTCGCGGACTCCTCGACGAAGATGCGCTCGATCGAGCAGCACACCTGCCCGGTGTTCCGCAGCGAGAAGGTCACCGCGCAGCGCGCCGCCGCCTCGAGGTCCGCGTCGGCGAACACGACGAGCGGGTCCTTGCCGCCGAGCTCGAGGACGAGCCGCTTCAGCCCGTCGCCGGCGGCCGTCATGATCGAACGCCCGGTCGCGCGGCTGCCGACGAAGCCGATCATGTCCACCTCGTCCGCGACGAGCTGCGCGCCGGTCGCGCCGCCGCCCTGGACGAGCTCGAGCACGCCGTCGGGCAGGTCGCCGCCGAGGATCTCGTACAGAGCGGCGCCCACGAGCGGCACGTGCTCGCTGGGCTTGAAGACCACCGTGTTCCCGGTGAGGAGCGCCGGCAAGAGGATGCCGAGCGGCATGTTCACCGGGAAGTTCCAGGGCGTGATCGCCGCCGCCACGCCGAGCGGGTCGCGCACGATGCGCGTCGTCGCGTCCCCCTCCGACACGTCCTCGTCCGCGAGCGCGGCGCGCGCCGTCTCGACCGCGTGCGCCAGGCTCTTCCCGCGACCGCTCGCCTCCGCGCGCGCCGACGCGATGGTCTTGCCCATCTCGCGCGTGACGAGCTGCGCCAGCTCTTCGGCGCGCGCGTCGAACCGCTCGCCCGCCCGCAGGACGAGCTCGGCGCGCACCTCGAAGGGCACGTCCGCCCACTCGTCCGCCGCCGCGCGGGCGCGCGCGACCGCGGCCGCGACCTCGGACGGCGGCGTGACGGGGACCTCGGCGATCACCTCGCCGGTGGCCGGATCGCGATCGACGATGCGGTCGCCCTGGACGACTCCGTGCGCGGCGTTCGTGCTCATGGGGCACAGCCTAGCGCCGTGCGCACGCTCGAGCGCGGCGCGGTGACCGGTACGGTGCCAGACCCCCTGGTCATCACGCCGCTGCGCGGCGTGATGACCAGGGGGTCTGGCACCGTACCGGTCACCGCTATCGATCGGTGCAGTTCAGAGCAGCCACCCGCCCGACACGGGGAGGTCGGCGCCGGTGGTGTGCGACGCTGAATCCGACAGGAGCCAGGCCACGGCCTCGGCGACCTCCTCGGGCGTGCCGACGCGGCCCATCGGGATGCGCGCGGCGAGCGCGGGATCGAGCGTGGCCGGGTGCGCGTCCGCGTGCGGGATCACGCCCGGCGACACGGTGTTGACGCGCACGCCGTGCGGCCCCTCCTCCGCGGCCCACGAACGCACGAGCACGAGCAGCGCGCTCTTCGCCGCCGCGTAGGCCGCGCAGTCGCGGCGCGCGCGCAGCCCGGCGAGCCCCGCCACGCCGAAGAAGACCGCCGCACCGCACTCGCTCGCGCGCAGGTCCGCGCGCGCGGCGTCGAACAGCGCGACCGCGGTGGCCACGTTGCCGCTCCACATCCGCGCGACCGCGTCGACCGCGCCGCCGGCGAGCGCGCCCTCGGTGTACGGCCCCACCGCGTGGACGAGCTGGTCCACGCGCCCGTCGACCGCGCGCACGGCGTCGACCAGCGCGCGCGCCGCGTCCGCGTGCTCGAGGTCCGCACGGTGCACGCGTTCGGAGCCGAACGCACGGACGAGCTCGAACGGCGCCGCGTCGCCCGAGCGCCACACCGCGTGCACGCGCGCTCCGTCCCGAAGCAGGCGCAGCGCACCGGCCAGGCCTAGCCCGCGGGCCGAACCGGTGACGAGGACGACGGGACCTTCGGAGCGCGTCATGGCGCGCACTCTACGCCCGCGCCGCGCGCGGAGCGAATCAGTGGATCAGGCCGACGCGCTCGAGCGGCCACAGCCGCAGCCGCACGCGCCCGCGCAACAGATCGCCGGGCACCTGGCCGAAGTCGCGGCTGTCGCTCGAGTGCGGGCGGTTGTCGCCGAGCACGAAGTAGTGCCCCGCGCGCACGCGCGTCCACACGAGCGCGTCGCCGACGCCGCCGACGCCGTCCCCGAGGAAGGCGTAGGGCTCCTCGACGAGTTGGTCGTTGACCCACAGGCGACCGTCCGCGATGAGCACCTCGTCGCCCGGCAGCGCGACGATGCGCTTGATGTACTCGAGGCCCGGCTCGACCGGCGAGCGCATCACCGCCACGTCGCCGCGACCGAAGTCGCCGATCGCGCGCGACCACGGCTCGACGAGGATGCGATCGCCGTCGTGGATGCCCGGCGCCATCGAACGCCCGCGCACCACCGACAGGTTGAAGACCAGGCAGTAGAGCAGCACGCTCACGAGCGCCACCGCGCCGCCGTCCTTGGCCAGCGTCCGCAGCGTGCGGCGAAGTCGCCCGATGACGGGCGCAGCGTCTCGACGGGCGACGGGCACGGACATGGGCCCTCTTTCGGGCACCGGTCTCCCCAATCTGTTGGTGACCCGGAATTGACTCGACTACCGTGCTCGCGCCGTGCCTCACGCCCCCACCAACGCCTCCGCGGGTGCCTCGGACGGCTCCCGACGGGCCGGCGACCGCCAACTCGTCGTGGTCGCCAACCGCCTGCCGGTGAGCCGTGTTTCGAGCGAGGAGCCCGGCAAGCGCTACGGCTGGGAGACGAGCCCGGGCGGCCTGGTCTCCGCGCTCCTGCCGATCCTGCGCGAGCGCGCCGGCGGCTGGATCGGGTGGTCGGGCGCGGCGGGCGAGGCGCCCGAGCCGTTCGAGCACCAGGGCATCCGGCTGCGGCCGGTCCCGCTGTCGGCCGAGGAGCTGCGGCTGTTCTACCTGGGCTTCTCGAACGCGACGCTGTGGCCGCTCTACCACGACTCGGTGCGCTTCCCCGAGTTCAAGCGCAGCTGGTGGCGCAGCTACGTCGACGTGAACCAGCGCTACGCCGAGGCGACCGCGCGCGGGCTCGAGGACGGCGGCACGGTCTGGGTGCACGACTACCAGCTGCAGCTCGTGCCCGCCGCGCTGCGCGACCGCCGCCCGAACGCGCGCATCGGCTTCTTCCTGCACATCCCCTTCCCGCCCGTCGAACTGTTCGCGCAGCTGCCGTGGCGCCGCCAGATCCTCGAAGGCCTGCTCGGTTCGGACCTCGTCGGCTTCCAGACCGAGCTGGGGCGGCGCAACTTCATGACCGCGGCCGAGCTCTACGCCGACGTGGAGCGCACGGACGCGAACACGTTGCGCTGGCGCGACCGCGAGGTGAAGGTGCACGCGTTCCCCATCTCGATCGACTTCGCGGTCTTCGACGAGCTCGGCCGCGACGAGGAGGTGCGCGAGCGCGCGCGCGCGATGCGCACGAGCCTCGGCGCCGAGCGTCCGATCGTCCTCGGCGTCGACCGCCTCGACTACACGAAGGGCATCGACAAGCGGCTCAAGGCGTTCGAGACGCTGCTCGCGCGCCGTGCGGTCCACGACGCGCCGTTGCCCGTGATGGTGCAGATCGCCGTGCCCAGTCGCGAGCTGATCCCCGACTACGCCGAGATCCGCGAGCGCGTCGAGTCGATGGTCGGACAGATCAACGGCGAGTACGGCAAGCTCGGCCGCTCCGCGGTCGAGTACCACTACAAGAGCGTCGACCAGCGCGAGCTCGCGGCCTGGTACCTGGCCGCCGACGTGCTGGCCGTGACGCCGCTGCGCGACGGGATGAACCTCGTCGCGAAGGAGTACCCCGCCACGCGCGTCGACGACGACGGCGTGCTGGTCCTGTCCGAGTTCTGCGGCGCCGCGCACGAGCTCGAGGACGCGCTGCGCGTCAATCCCCACGACGTGGACGGCATGGCGCACACCTTCGAACGCGCGCTCGCGATGGGCGCCGACGAACGGCGCACGCGCATGCAGGGCCTGCGTCGACAGATCGCGTCCACCGACGTCTACGCGTGGGCCGCCGACTTCCTCGAGGAACTCGCCCGATGACGACCGAAGCGCCCGTGCGGGCCGAGCCGAGCTTCGACGAGCGCCTGCGCGCGCTCGCTGCCTCCCCCGTCCTCCTCGTCGCGACCGACTACGACGGGACGCTGGCGCCGATCGTCGACGACCCGGCGGCCGCGCGCGCCGATCGCGAGGCGCTGGTCGCCCTGGCGCGCCTCGCGACACTCGCGCACACGCACGTGTCGATCATCTCCGGGCGCAGCCTGGCCGACCTCGTCGCGCTGTCGGGCGACCCGCCCGGCGTGCGCCTGGTCGGGAGCCACGGCTCGGAGTTCGAGCCCGACTTCGCCGGCACGCTCACGCCGAAGGTCCAGGCCCTGCGCGAACGCGTCGAGCGCGAGCTCGCGGCCGTGGCCGCCCGCTTCGAGGGCGCGCAGGTCGAGTCGAAGGCGGTCGGCGCCGCGTTCCACTACCGCCGCGTCGATCCGACGCAGCAGGAGGCCGCGCGCGACGCCGCGCTCGCCGGTCCGGGCGCGCTCGAGGGCGTCTTCGTACGCACCGGCAAGTGCGTCGTCGAGTTGTGCGTGGTCGCCACGGACAAGGGCACCGCGCTCGACGTGGTACGGCGCCAGGTCGGTGCGAGCGCGGCGATCTTCGCGGGCGACGACGCGACCGACGAGGACGCGTTCCGCACGCTGAAGGGCCCCGACCTCGCCGTGAAGGTCGGCGACGGCGAGTCGTGCGCGCCGTGGCGCGTCGACGACACGCGCGAGGTGGCGCGGCTGTTCGCGCGGCTGTACGAGCTGCGCAGCGCCTGGCTGCTCGGCGCGGGCAGCGCGGCGATCGCCGACCACGCGCTGTTGTCCGACGAACGCGCGGTCGCGCTGGTCGAGCCGCGCGGACGCGTGAACTGGCTGTGCGCGCCCAGCATCGACAGCCAGGCGCTGTTCAGCGAGCTGCTCGGCGGACCGGCGGCCGGACACTTCACGATCTGCCCCGCGGACGCCAAGGGCGAAGCGGGCGAGCTCAGCTACGACGGCGACACGCTGATCGCGCGCACGCGCTTCGAGCACTTCGACGTGGTCGACTACCTCGACGCGTCGATGGGTCGCCCCGGCCAGCGCCCCGGACGCACCGACCTGGTGCGCGTCATCGAGCCGCGCGCGGGCGCGACGACCGGCGGCGCGCGACCGCGCGTGTGGATCGAGTTCGCGCCGCGCCTCGACTACGGTCGCTACCCCACCCAGCTGCGCGCCGTCGCCGAACGCGAGGGCCTGGCGCTGGTCGGCGCACTGCAGCCGATCGTGCTGCACGCGCCGGGCGTGCCGTTCGAGATCGTGCGCGAGGGCCAGCACGAGAGCGGCTGGGCCGAGGTCCCGCTGGGCGACGAGCCGCTCGTGCTCGAGCTGCGCTACGGCACCTCGAGCACCTCGACGCACCCGATCGCCGAGCGCGAACGCCGCGCGCGCACCGCGGCCCACTGGTCGACCTGGTCCGACCAGCTCGTCGTGCCCGACGCCTACCGCGCCGAGATCGTGCGCTCGGCGCTGACGCTGCGCGGCCTGTGCCACGGACCGTCGGGCGGCGTCGCGGCCGCTGCGACGACCAGCCTGCCCGAGTGCATCGGCGGTGTGCGCAACTGGGACTACCGCTTCACCTGGATCCGCGACGCGGCGCTCACCGTCGACGCGCTCGTGCGGCTCGGGAGCCAGCGCGAGGCGATGGCCTACCTGGACTGGTTGCACGACGTGCTCTCGCGCACGAGCGGGCCCGAACACCTGCGACCGCTCTACATGGTCTCGGGTCAGGAGGTGAACTTCGAGGCCGAGATCGGCGAGCTGTCCGGCTACGCCGGGAGTCGGCCCGTGCGCGTCGGCAACGCCGCGGCGAGTCAGGTGCAGCTCGACGTGTTCGGTCCGATCGCGTCGCTCGTGTACGAGCTCGCGCTGCGCGGCGCGCCCCTGTCGCACGGTCACTGGCAGCTGGTCGAGGACATGGTGCGCGCGGTCGAGCGCCGCTGGCACGAGCCCGACCACGGCATCTGGGAAGTGCGGCGCGCGCCGCGGCACCACGTGCACAGCCGCGCGATGTGCTGGCTGACACTCGATCGCGCGACGAAGGTCGCCGCGCTGCTCGGCGTCGAGGCGCCCGCGTCGTGGACCGAACTGCGCGAGCGCATCGCGGCCGAGATCGCCGAACGCGGCTACAGCGAGGCCCGCGGCGCGTTCACGGCCGCCTACGACGGCGACGACCTGGACGCGGCCGTACTGCTGCTCGGCCCGATCGGCCTCGTCGCGCCCGACGACCCGCGCTTCCGCTCGACGATCGCCGCGATCGAGGCCGAGCTGCTGCGCGGTGCGGACCGCGGGCCGAACCGCGGTTACGGGCCGACGCTGCTGCGCTACGACACGGACGACGGCCTGCCCGGCAGCGAGGGCGGCTTCCACATCCTGACGCTGTGGCTCGCCGACGCCTACCTCGTCACCGGCGACCGCGCGCGGGCCGAGCAGCTGTACCGCGGCGTCGTCGACGCGGCCGGCTCGAGCGGGCTGCTGTCCGAACAGCTCGACCCCGAGTCCGGCGGCAGCCTCGGCAACCACCCGCAGGCCTACTCGCACCTGGCGGTGATCCACACCGCGCTGCGCCTGGCCGACGCGTTCGACGCGCCACGGGCTCGGGTTCGATGAACGGTACGGTGCCAGACCCCCTGGTCATCATCGGGGCCGTCCGCGCTGCGCGCGGACGGCCCCGATGATGACCAGGGGGTCTGGCACCGTATCGGTCATCGCTCCGCGCTGGCGACTGCGGGCACAGCGAGCACGGCCACCGTCGCCGCGGCCCGGTGCCGGTCGCGCGACGGCGCTCTACCGTCGCGAGCGAAGCGACTTCGAAGGGACCGGCGCCTGCTACCGTTCGCGCTCATGGAGGCGGACCGGGCCACTCACACGAACGACGGCGACGCGAACGCGCGCGGGCGCACCGCCGCACTGCGCGCGATCGCGGTCATGGGCCTGTCGGTGCTGCTCATCGACCTGTGGCTGCCGTCGAGCCTCGTCCTCGGCAGCCTGCTCATCCTGCCGGTGTTCGCGAGCGCCTGGCTGTCGAGCCCGCGCTTCACGAACGTCGTCACGACGGCCTGCGCCTTCGCCGCGATCTTCGGCGCGGTCGTCGGCGTCGGCGGCGGCGCGCAGAGCCCGCCCGACACGGTCGCGCTCCAGCTCGCCTGTTCGCTCTTCGTGATCTTCGTGTCGGGGCAGCTCGCCCTGCTGCGCATCAAGAACGAGACGCGGATCGACCGCGCGCGCGAGGTCGTCGCCACCGCGCTGCGCAGCATCGCCGACGCGGTCGTGACGCTCGACCGCGACGATCGCGTCGCCACGATCAACGGTCCCGCGGCGCGCCTCGTCGGCGTCGACGCGGCGGCCGCGGTCGGACGCCCGGTCGGCGAGGTCGTGCGCCTGGAGCGCGACCCCGAGACCGTCGCGCCGCCGGACCCGCGCGCGCCGCGGCGCCAGCTGCTCGTCCTCACGCGCGACGGCGCCGAGGTCCGCCTGCCCGTCGAGGCCACCTCGTCCCCCATCGTCGGCCAGCGCGGCGAAGACTTCGGGCGCGTGCTCGTGCTGCGCGACGCCAGCGACGTGGTCGCGTTCGAGGAGCGGATGCGCGAGCTCGCCTACCGCGACGGGCTCACGGGCCTCGCGAACCGGCGCTCGCTCGAGGAGCGACTCGACCTCGAGCTCAAGCACGCGCGCCGCGCCCGCGCGCGCCTCGGCGTGCTGTTCCTCGACCTCGACGGCTTCAAGAAGATCAACGACACCTACGGGCACCGCGCGGGCGACGAGCTGCTCGTCGCGGTCGCCGGTCGCCTGTCGGCCGCGCTGCGCGAGGTCGACACGGTCGCGCGCATCTCCGGCGACGAGTTCTGCGTGCTCGTGCCCGAGCTGTCCGAGCGCGACGACGTGGCGCTCGTCGCGCAGAAGATCGTCGACGCCGTCGTGCGCCCGGTGGTGCTCGACGGCGTGGCCGTGCCGGTGGCGACGAGCGTCGGCGCCGCGGTCTACCCGGACGACGCCGGCAGCGCCGCGAGCTTGTTGAGCGCGGCCGACGCGGCGATGTACCGCGCCAAGGGCATGGGCGGCGCGAGCTGGGCGGTGCACGACGCCGACGCCGGCTCGTGGGCGCCGAAGGAACGCGGACGCCCGGCGCCGGAGCGCGCGCGCACCGGATCGGACGGAGCCGGAACGAATGCCATGCGGACGCGCGGGGACGACGCGCGCGCGGCCGACACGAACGGCTCCGACACGAGCGGCGCGGGGGCCGCCGGCCGACCGGACGCCGCGGCCGAGCGACGGGAGCGACAGCGATGATCCCCGCCGGCTGGTGGCGCGCCGCGCGCGTGGTCGCGGTCAAGGAGACGCGCAGCGCGTTCCGCGATCGACAGACGCGGATGTACACGCTGCTCATGCCGCTCGTCATGTACCCGGTCATGTTCTGGGTCGCGCTGCAAGCCATGACGCTCGTGGACGGGCTGCGCGAGGCGCGGACGGTGAGCGTGGCCGTGGTGGCGAGCGACGACGGCGCCGCCGACCGGGCAGATCCGCTGCGCGACGCGCTGCGGGACGACGCGCTCGACCAGGTCGTGCAGCTGGCGCGCTACGAATCGCTGCTCGAGCGCGGAGGGCGGGACGACGCCGGGGACGACGCCGCCGCGGCCGCGCGCGAAGCGGCGCTGCTCGCCGAACTCGAGCCGCGCACGCGCTACACGCCCGACGCCGCCGGCGCCGACGCCGTGCTGCGCGTGCCCGCCCAGGGCGAGCTCGTCCTCGAGTACGACGCGTCGCGCTCGGCCTCGCGCCTGGCGCGCGACCGCGTCGAGGACGCGCTCGAACGCCTGATCGAGCTGCGGCGCGCCGAAGCCCTGGGCATGCCGGTCGCCGAGCTCGTCCCGCTCGACTTCGAGCGCCGCGACCTGGCGGAGGACGCGGACCGCGGGGCGTTCGTCCTGTCGACGATGCTCCCCCTCATGCTCGTCGCGATGGCGACGATGGGCGCGTTCTTCCCCGCGGTCGACATCACCGCGGGCGAGCGCGAGCGCAAGACCTTCGAGACCACGCTGCTGTTGCCCGTGCCGCGCACGGCCGTCTTCACCGGACAGCTGATCAGCGTTGCGATCGCCGCGCTCGCAGCGACGGCGATGAACCTGGTCGGGATCATGCTCGCGGCCGGGCACCTGCTCTCGATGCTCACGGACGAGATCGAGATCACGCTCCCCCTCACGAGCGCCGCGCTGATGCTGCCGGTGATGGTGACCTTCGCGCTGTTCCTCGCCGCCACGCTCACCGCCTTCGCCTCGTTCACCGAGACCTTCAAGCAGGGCCAGGCCCTGCTCGGCTCGGTGCAGATGGTGTTCATCCTGCCCGCGCTCGCCAGCACCCTGCCGGGCATCCAACTCACGCTCGGCGTCGCGGTGATCCCGGTCGTCGGGCCGAGCGTCGCCCTGCGCGAGATCCTGCGCGCGGGCGGCGACCCGTCCGCTCTGCCGCTGGTCCCGCTGCTCGTCTGCCTGGGCACCTCCGCCCTCCTCGCCGCGCTCGCCGTGGCCCTGGCCGTGCGCGCCATGCGCGGTGAACGCGCCGGCGTCCCCACCTGGGTCGCCAAGCTCACCGGTCAGGGCGCGTCGAAGTCCTGACCCCCCGCCCGCCATGTCCACGAACGACGCCTCGAACAAGGACGGCACAGCCGCCGTCGTGACGCGCGCGCTGACGAAGCGCTACGCGCACCCCGTCGAGGGCGAGGTCCGCGCGCTGAACGGCCTCGACATCGAGTGCCGCTACGGCGAGATCTTCGGTCTGCTCGGGCCGAACGGCGCCGGCAAGAGCACGACGCTGCGCATCCTCGCGACGACGCTGCGCCCTAGCAGCGGCACGGCACTGGTCGACGGCGTCGACGTGACCGAGGACCCCGACGAGGTGCGGCGACGCATCGGCTTCCTCTCGGCGACCACCGGGCTCTACCCGCGTCTCGACGCGCGCGAGACGCTGCGCTACTTCGGCACGCTGCACGGACTGAGCGGCCGCGCGCTCGAGGATCGCGTCGAGGAACTGATCGAGACCTTCTCGATGACGGGCTTCGCCACCCAACGCTGCGAGCAGCTGTCGAGCGGTCAGAAGCAGCGCGTCAACATCGCGCGCGCCGTGTTCCACGACCCGGACGTGTTGATCCTCGACGAGCCGACGACCGGCCTCGACATCCTCGGCACCTCCGAGATGATCGAGTTCATCCACTCGCGTCGCGACGGCCGGCGCTGCGTGCTGTTCTCGACCCACGTGCTGTCCGAGGCCGAACGCCTGTGCGACCGCATCGGGATCATCTACGGCGGTGACCTGCTCGGCGTCGGCACGCTCGACGAGCTGCGCGCGCGCACCGGCGAGCACTGGCTCGAGGACGTGTTCCGCGCGATGGTCACCGAGGCCGGGCACGAGAGCGCGCGCATGGGGACGGACGCCTGACCATGGCGACGATCCGCTTGGATCCGCGCTTCGGCGCCATCTTCAAGAACGAGCTGCTGCGGCTCGTGCGCGACCGACGGGCGCTGTTCCTCGCGGTCGTGCTGCCGATGCTGCTGTACCCCGCGTACTTCCTCGGCGCCAAGGCGCTCGGGCGCGAGGCCGAGCGGCGGATGGAGTCGCAGGAGCTGGTGGTCCTCGTCGACCTGGCCGCGCTCGACACGGACCTGTTCGGCGCGGTCGACGAAGCGCTCGACGGGATCGAGAACCTGACGACGCGCTTCGACGCGTTCACCGATCCCACGGAGCCCGAGACGTTCGGCGTCGAGGACCTCGAAGCGGCCTACGCCGCGGTCGGCGCGTACGACCCCACCGGCGACGACGAGGCGAAGGCGCGCGCGCCCGACGGCTGGCTCGTCGCAACCTCGCGTCCCGACGATCCGCGACCGCGCCTGACGCTGTGGCACGACGGCTCGAGCGAGCGCGCGCAGGAGCTGTCGGGGCGGCTGCGCTCCGCTCTGCGCGACGTCAGGACCGCCTGGGTGGACGCGGAACTCGAGCGCCGGCTGGAGCGCGACCCCGCGCTCTCGCTCGCGGCGACCGCGACGGACCGCGCGGAACCGATCGACGCGACCGGCTCGAACTTCGGCCGCTTCCTCGCGATCGTCACCGTGACGATCCTCGTCTCCGGCGGAGCCTACGCCGCGCTCGACGCGTTCGCCGCGGAGCGCGAACAGGGCACGCTCGAGACGCTGCTCGTCCAGCCCGTGCCCGTACGCGTCATCGGCTGGGCCAAATTCGCCGCGGTCGCCGTGTCGGCGAGCGCCGCACTGGCCGGCAACCTCGCGAGCCTCGTCGGCTCGGCCGCCGCCGGCATCGTGCCCACCGGGATCGAGGGCGGCAGCGCGGACCTCATCGGCGCGACGTTCGCCGGTCGCCTCGCGCTCGCACTCGCGCTCGGTGCGCCCGGCGGTCTGCTCGTGATCGCGGTCCTGTGCGCACTGTCGGCCCGCGCGCGCACCTACCGCGAGGCGCAGACGACGATCCTGCCGATCACGCTCGCGGCCCTCGCGCTCACCGCGCCGGCCGCGTTGCCCGGCGTCGAGCTCGTTCCCACCATCGCGGCGATCCCCCTCGTCGGTTCGGCGCTCGCGATGCGCGACGCGCTCGCCGGGCACCTGACGCCGCTCGCCGCCCTGCTCACGGTCGCGTCCTCGGGCGTGGCCGCGTGGTTCGCGCTGCGCAAGGTCGGCGCGCTGCTCGACCTCGAGAGCGTGCTGCAGCACGGCGACACCGAGGCCGAGGGCGACCTGCGTCAACGCCGCGCGCGGCGCGCGATGGCCGTCGGGTGGCTGAGCGTCTTCGCGATCTACTTCGTCGGCAGTTGGCTGCAGAGCCGGTCGATCGCGTGGGGACTCGCGCTCACGCTGTGGGTGCTCGCGCTCGGTCTGGCGCTCGTGCTCGCGCGCCTCGAGGCCAAGGACTCGCGCTCGTCGATCGCCGCGGCGCTCGCCCTGTCGCGCACCGGAAGCGTCGGCGCCTGGCTGAGCGTCCCGTTCGCCGTGGTCGGTCTCGCGGGCTTCGCCGGCATCCTGCTCGCGTGGCAGGACGGCGTGCTTCCGCTGCCGCCCGGTTTCGGCGGCGAGGTCGCGGGCCTCGTCGAACTCGGTCCGCTGCTCGGCCTGTTCCTGCTCGCGGTCACGCCCGGCGTGTGCGAGGAGCTCTTGTTCCGCGGCGCGGTGCAGACCGGACTCATGCGCGACTGGACGCCGCGCAAGGCGATCCTGTGGCAGGCGGGCCTGTTCGCGCTCGCCCACGCCTCGATCCACCGCTTCCTGCCGACCTTCACGATCGGCGTGTTCCTCGGGATCCTGCGCTGGCGCAGCGGCTCGGTGCTGCCGGGCATGGCCGTGCACGCGCTCTACAACGGCCTGCTCGTCGCGAGCGCGTCGACCTGGTTCGACCCCGGCGTGCGCGAGTCGCTGTCGTTCGTCGAGAACCCGTGGTTCGCGGCGCTGCTCGTGATCGCGCTGCCACTGGCGTGGATGCGCGCGACCGAACGCGATCCCGTCGTCGCGCCCGCGGCCTGAGTTCGACTCAGAACCAGCCGACCGGATCGATCAGGACGACGAGCCCGACGAACGCGACGGCCGTGCCCGCGTAGGCCTTCACGCCGTAGCGCTGGCCGAGGACGAGCCCGATCGGCAGCGTCCACAAGGGCGTGGTCGCGAAGAGCACCGACGAGATCCCGGCCGGCAGCGCGCCCATCGCGTAGGTGAACATCGGCAGGTTGATCGTCGCCGCGATCAGGGCCGCGGCGGTGAACGGCAGCACCAGGTCGCGCCGCAGCGGCGCGGCGAGCGCGCGCAGCTGACTCGACCGCGAAGCCGCAGCGCCGCGTTCGTCGCGTCGACCGCCTCGATCGCGTCCGCCGCGCGCGCCGCGCACGAGGTCGAGCGCGATCGCGATGACGAACGCGCCGAGCACGCCGCCGGCGAGGCGTCCGACGTTGGCGGACATCGCCACCTCGAGCGACAGCTCGTCCGCCGCCATCACGTGGCGACCGGCGATGATCGAGAAGGCCTGGGACAGCGCCGCGAGCGCGGCCAGCGCGAAGCCCTGGATCGGGTGCGGCGCGCGCGCCGCGTCGTTGCCGCCGGCGCGCCCGAGCAGCACGACGACGATGCCGACCAGGACGACGCCCATGCCGACGAGCACGTGCACCGGCAGCGCCTCGGCCAGGATCAGCCAGCCGAGCAGCGCGGACACGGGCGGGATGAGGTTGCCCGACAGGGCCGCGAGCTGCACGCCGCAGCGCGGCAGCGCGGCGAAGTAGAGCGCGTCGCCCACCGCGAACCCGAGCAGCCCCGAGACGAGCAGCCAGGCCGTGTCGCCCGCGTCGAACAGCGGCCAGCCGAGCGCGATCGCCAACGCGCCGAAGACGACGAGCGACAGCGCGTTCTTGAACAGGTTCGCCGCGGGGGCGCCCACCTCGCGGTGGCGCGCGAGCAGCCGCGCGAACAGGTGCGAGCCCAGGGCCCAGGCGGCCGCCGAGGCGAGGCCGACGACGACGGCGACGGGAATCACGGCGTGGGCGCGGACATGGGCGTGCGGTCGACGGGTGCGGACTCAACGCGACACGCCCGCGCGGATCGAGCACCGAAGCGGTGCGCGCCGGGCGGGCGTGTGGGCGCGGCGGACCGCGCGGGCTCGGGAAGCGTCAGCGGTCCCGGTCGGCGCCGCAGCGCCCGCCGAGACCGACGGATCAGCCGCGCTTGCCCTTCTTCTTGGCGGCGAGGTTCTTGCCGGAGCCCATGCCGATCATCTTGATGCGACGGCGGCCGCGGGTCGGGCCGCCGGCCTTGTACTGGGACTTCGCCATGGTCGTAGGTGGTGGGTCGGGGACGCGGGCGCGGCGCGCCAGGGCATCCGGTCGGTCGGTCGGAGGCGGGCACCGGCCCGCGATCGAGCCGAAGACGGTAGCGCCTTCGCCGCGCGGCGACAAGGGGCCGCCCGGCGGGCCGCCGCTCCCCTATCCTGCGCCGCCATGGCGACCCCCATCCGGCGGATCTTCATCGGCGACGTCCAGGGCTGCCGCGAGGAGCTCGAGACGCTGCTCCACCGCTGCCGCTTCGACCCGGCGACCGACGCCCTGCACCCGGTCGGCGACCTGGTGAACCGGGGGCCGGACAGCCTCGGGGCGCTGCGGCTCCTGAAGCAGCTGGGCGCGGAGCCGGTGCTGGGCAACCACGACCTGCACCTGCTGCGCACCGCGGCCGGGCGCCGGCTGCTGCGGGAGGACGACACGCTGGAGCCGATCCTGTTCGCGGACGATCGCGACGAGCTGCTCGACTGGCTCGCGGCCCAGCCCTTCGTGCGCCGCTTCGACGACCTCTACCTGGTGCACGCGGGGATCCATCCGGCCTGGCGCGATCCGGTGGCGGAGCTGGTGGGACTCGATCCGCTCGAGCGGCACCCGGCGAGCGACTTCGCGACGCGGGTGCGGCACTGCACCGCGAGCGGCGCGTGGCCGCCTCCGGCGGGTGCGGCGTCGGCGGAGGACGACAGCGGCGGGCGGCTGCCGGGCGGGTACGAGCCGTGGGACCGGTTCTACCGGCCGGCCGAGCACGGCGGGCGCCGCGTGGTGTTCGGGCACTGGGCCGCGCGCGGGTTGGTGCGGGCCGAGAACGTGGTCGGGCTCGATACCGGGTGTGTGTGGGGCGGGAGCCTGACGGCGTGGATCTGCGAGGAGCGCAAGATCGTGAGCGTGCCCGCGCGGAGGCAGTGGCGGGTGCCGGAGAGGTAGGAGCGAGGGAGAGGGTGTGGGGTCCGGGGTCGGTGCTACTTGGGGGCTTCCGGAGGGGCACAGAGGCGCGCCCTTCGGGCGCTACACAGAGCCGGCGCTTCGCGCCGGAGAGGACCACAGAGCGCCGAGCGCTTCGCGCTCGGCGAAGAAGCTCGCCCTTCGGGCTCGCCGGAGGATTCTCGGGGCGGGCGCGGAGCGCCCGCCGGAACCGGACCCCGGACCATGAGAGAGTCGTCTCGTGACGGGCGCGAAGCGCCCGTCGGCACCCGACCGCGGACGAAACGCACCGGACCTTTGCAACGGCCACGAGTCGCGTGTCCCGCATCACTCGTCCGAGTTCGCGACCTCCCGCCCGCTTCCCGCGCGCGCGGAGCGCGCGCGTCTTCGTGGAGCGCGAAGCGCTCCACCTCTGTGGCCCTCTCCGGCGCGAAGCGCCGGCTCTGTGTAGCGCCCGAAGGGCGCGCCTCTGTGCCCCTCCGGAAGCCCCCAAGTGGCACCGACCACCGACCTCCGCTCAGCCCTCGCCGCTCGCCCCACCGGCTCGCCGCTGCTGCTCCTCCAGACGCCACTTCGGCGCCTCCAGCACCGCACACCCCACACAGGGCTCGGGATAGTCCCCCGCGAACATCCGTCGCCGCAGCTCCTGCATCGCGGGTCCGTTCCAGATCGCCTCGAGCCCCTCCTCGAACACGTTCCCCAGGTACAGCTCCTCGGGCGACCGGCAGCACGGGAACGCGCGGCCGTTCGGCTCCACCTGCAGGTAGGTCATCACCATCGGGCAGAAACCGACGAACTCGTTCGCGAGCTCGGTCTGCATCAACTCGAGGCCGCGCGCGTTCGTCAGGCGCATCGGGACCTCGCTGTTCGTGAACTCGCCGCCCAGGCTCGGCCGCATGTTGAACAAGAGCCCCACCCCGCGCTCGGCCGCGCGCGCCTTCATGCGCTCGAGGCGCTGCGCGATGTAGCTCTCCTCGTGCCTGCCGAAGGGGTTCATCGCGTCGAACGAGGTCGAGGTCGGCAACAGCTCGAGCACCGACACGCGCTGCACGCCCATGTCCGCGACGAAGTCGACGAAGTCCTCGAGCTTCTCCAATACGTCCTCCACCAGGACCATGTGCAGCACCACGGGGACGCCGACCTCCCGGCAGCGGCGCACGGCGTGGCGCGTGTGCTCGACGACGGTCTCGAAGATCGCCGGCGGGCGCACCTTCTCGAAGGTCTCCTTCTCGTGGCTGTCGAACGAGATCGTCAGGCGATGCAGCCGCGGGAGGATCTCCTCCAGCTTCTCGGGCGTCAGCAACATCGCGTTCGTCGTGATGTCGAGCCACACGTTCTGCCGTTCGAGCAGGTCCCAGAACTTCTTGAAAGGCACGAGCAGCGGCTCGGACAGCGCGATCGGCACCCAGCTCGACGCCGTCTCGAAGACCTGCTCGAGGAACGGGCGCTGCTGCTCGGTCGGCGTGTTCACCACCGGCGGCTCGTCCGCCTGCGGGCACATCGGACAGCGCAGGTTGCAGGCCGAGGTCGTCGCGTACTCGAGCTGCGACGGCCCGGCCTCCCACACCACCTGCTGCTCCGCCAGCGCCTTGGTCAGGCGCACGAAGTTGGTGATGTCGCGTTGGTGCTTGGGGCGCGGGTCGCTCATGGCGTCGGTCGAAGGATAGCCGCCGTCGCGTGGGCCGGTCCCCGGGGGCCGCGGCTCAGGCGTCGTCGCCGGCAGCGGCCGGCGCGGGTTCGGCCGCGGCGCCCTCGGGCTCGCCGTCGGCGCGCAGCTGGCGCAGCAGCTCCGCTCGCACTTCGTCACCACGGACGCCGACCTTGAAGAAGACGTTGCTCGTCATGCGATCCTCGTCCTCGAGGAGCGCCAGGAGCAGGTGGACGGTGCCGACCTGGCCGTGCTTGAGCTCGGCCGCGCTCTTCTTCGCCTGGGCGATCACGCGCTGGGCCGACTCGGTCATGCCGGCCATCGACGCGCCGCCACCGCCGGCTCCCCCGCCGGCCTTCTGCTGGGCGGCCTGCTGGCGCTGGGCCTCGGCGGCGCGGCGCTTGGCCTCCTCGTTCTGGGGGATCTGCTGGATGCGCGTCATGAGCGCGCGGCCCAGCGCGTCGCGCGACGAGCCGATCGCGACGAGCGCCTTCTCGACCGTGCTGTCGGCGGTCTGGATCAGGCCGAGCACGAGGTGCTCGGGACGCACGTGGCCGTGCAGCATCTGACCGGCGGCCTGGAGCGCGACCTGGATCGCCTGCTGGGCGCCCTGGCCCACGGGCATCTGCTCCGGCGGCGCGGTGACCTCGCCCTCCCCGGCGGCCTCGTCGAGCGCCGCACGCAGGGCGTCGGTGTCGATCTCGGCCTTGGCGAAGACCTCCTTGGTGCCCTCGAACTCGCCGAGGATCACGGCGGCCATGAGGTGCTGGTCCCCGAGCTCGCCCTTCTTGGTGCGCACGACCTCATCGCGGGCGGTGTTCATCACCGTGCGGGCGTCGTTGTCGAAGAACTCGAAGAGGGAGCGCTGCTGGGGCTGGGCCTGGTCGTTCATGGCTCGGGGGTCGGGTCGCGCGGTCGTGCGAAGGCGAGCAGGGTAGCGGCTCGACGAGCGCGATCGGGGCGGCGGGTGGAGGGAATCTCGGGTGGTGTCGCGGCGTGGGCAATCGGTCTGTGATCCTCTGGAAGCCCCCGAGTAGCAGCGCCCCAGCCCCTCGGCCTCCCCCCTTCTACTCGCCGAACACGCGCCGGCGCAGGAGCGACTCGAAGCGGCCGTCGGGATCGACGCGGCGCTTGAGCTCCTCGAAGCGCGCGAGGTTCTCCGGCGGCAGGAAGCGGCGCGCGGTCCCCGGCGGCAGGGTCAGGTCCTTGGCGAAGTAGAAGCGTCCCCCACCGCTGAGCACCATCTCGGTCAGCTCGCGGCAGTGGTCCCACAGCTCCTGACGGCGGCTCGGCACGACCTTGAAGTCCATCGCGAAGCTGTAGCCGTCGACCGCGTGCGTCAGCCAGAACGGGTCGGGCCGGTGGCGCTTGAACACGCCGAGGTACGGCACGATCCCCTTCGTGTCGCAGTGCCGCAGCATCGCCTCGTAGGTGTCGAGCGCGGTCTCCTTGGGCACGAACGACTGGAACTGGATCAGGCCGCCCGGGCCGTAGGCCATCTTCCAGTCGGGCACGTAGTCGAGCAGGAACGCGAAGGCGGCGTGCGCCTGGCGGAAGGGCTTCTTCCTCTCCTCGAGCTTGCCGGCGGTGTGCTTCGTGAGGTTGAGCAGCGGCATCCCGAGGTCGTTGCAGATCGGACGCAGGAAGCGCCACACCTGACTCTTCGGGAAGCCGAGGATCGAGCTGGGCAGCTCCTGGTGCGACAGCTTCAGCGTCGACTCGGGATCCGTGTCCTCGCCCGGCTCGAGGTAGCGCGCCACGTGCACGAGCCCGCGGCCCACTTGGTCGTGCTTGCCGAAGCAGTCGATCCAACCGACGAGGTAGTCCGCGTTCGCGCGCTCCTCGTCGAACACGGCCATCATCTCGCGCAGGTCGTGGGCACTGCGTGCGTGGACCTCGAGGTCGCCGGAGTGGACGCGATGGGTGCGCAGCCGCACGCGCGTCATCACGCCGAGCATCCCGAAGCCGCCGATCGCGGCGTGGAACAGGTCCTCGTTCTGCGCGCGCGAACAGGTCACCAGCTCGCCGTTCGCGAGCACCAGGTCGAAGCTGTCGATCGCGTCGCCGATCGTGCCGACCTTGAAGTTGTTCTTGCCGTGGATGTTCATGGCCGCGGCGCCGGCCATCGTCGGGAACATCGTGCCGCTCACCACGCGCGGCCAGAAGCCACGCGGGAGGATGTGGCGCCACAGCTGGGCGATCGTCACGCCGCCCTCGAGCTCGGCCACGCCCGACTCGCCGTCGAAGTCGAGCACGCGGTTCATGCGGCTGATGTCGAGCACGCGACCGCGCGTGTTCGTCGACGCGTCGCCGTAGCTGTTCCCGCCGCCGCGCAGGCACACGGGCGCGCCGTCGGTGTGCGCGTTCGCCAGCACCGACCGCACCTCCTTGAGCGAGGTCGGCCGCAGCACGCGCGCGCTGGCGCCGACCGCGCGGCCCCAGCCTTCCACGTACTCGTAGGAGCGCGCAACGGCGCCGAGGCGCTTCTTCCCGCGCCCCACGTCGTCCGACCAACCCGAGAGGTCCGCGCTCGCGCGCAGGTGACCCTTCTTCAACGAACCCGACATCGTCCCAGTACCGTTCCGCTCGACGCTCGATCGCGTCAGATGTTCAGGTGCCGGAACAGGAACGACGGGATCGACTTGATCACCGTCCCGACCATCCACCAACGGCGCAGCACGTAGCGCGTGTTCGCCTTCGCGCGCGCCGCGCGCAGGATCTGTTCGGCGGCCCTCTCGGGGCTCGCCACCCAGAACAGGCCGTCCATGCCCTCGGTCATGCGCGTGGCCACATAGCCGGGCTTGATCGTGCAGACGTGCACGCCGACCTCGCTCAGCCGGTTGCGCAGCGCCTCGAGGTAGGTGTTCATCGCGGCCTTGCTCGTGCAGTAGACCGGGTTGCCCTTGCGACCGCGGTCGCCGGCGATGGACGAGATGCCGACGATCGTGCCGGAGCGCTGCGTCTGAAAGAGCTGCGCGGTCTGGTTCGTCCAGGCGATGCAGCCCTTGACGTTGACGTCGACGATGTCGAAGTCCTTCGCGGTCGAGTACTCGCGCGGTTCGATCGACGGCATGACGCCGGCGGAGAACACGAACAGGTCGAGGCCGCCGAGATCGGTGACGAGCTCCTCGAAGAGCCCCGGCACCGCGTCGAAGTCGGTGACGTCGTGCGCGCGCGTGACCACGCGGCCGCCGCTCGTGGCGCCGATCTCGCGGCACGCTTCCTCCAGTTCGGCGAGCTTGTCCGCGCTGCGCGCCAGCGCGCCGACCGCGTAGCCCTCGGCGACGAGCTGACGGACGAGCGCGGCGCCCATGCCGGTGGACGCGCCGACGACGAGGGCGCGGCGGCCGGAGGACGGGACGCCGGCCACGCGCGGGGGCGCGGCGGCGTGCTGGGCGGGTTCGGACATGCCGGGGGGAGGCGCGGGGTCGGGTGGGCGGGGCGGCGACGGGGGCGCTCGGACCGGGCCCCCGGGGGCATTCTCGGCCGATCGGGGAGCGGAACAAGAGCCGGGCCGCCGGGATCGCCCGCCGGGCGGGCCCGGACCCGCACGGGCCGGCGCGGCGAGCCAGTGCGGCGACCCACCGCGGAGGCCGGGCCCGAGGGCCGACGGCGAAACGGCGCGGCTCCCGGGCGCCGGGCCGCCACACTGCGGCGATGCGCGTCCTCCTCCCTCGTTCCACCCGTTCGTCGGCCCACCGCTCGTCGGCCCCCCGCTCCCTCGGGCACCTGCTCGCGCGCGGCCTCGCGCCGGCCCTCACGCTCCTCCTCGCCGTCGGCTGCGCGTCGACGCCCGGCCCGCTCGAGCGCGACGACACGCGCCCCGCGGACGCCTGGTTGAGCGCGATCGAGGCCCAGGACTGGGCGGCGCTGGGCGCGCTGCTCGCCGACGACGCCGTGTACGAGGACCCGACGGCGGCGGACGAGCGCGGCGCGCCCCTGCGGTTCGAAGGCCGCGACGCGATCGTCGCGTTCTGGCGCGACTCGTCCGACGACAGCGAGGCGCGCGACATCCGCTACCGCATCGACGACAGCTTCGAGAGCGGCGGTGTGACGGTGCTCACCCTGTGGCTGACCATCGGCGTCGGCGGCGCGTACTGGGACGTGGACACCGAGGTGCTGTGGCTGAGCGGTCGTCAGATCACCGTCGTCACCGAGCGCGACGGCCGGATCGTGCGCGTCGCCGACCACGTGGACTACGACGCGGCGCTCGCGACGATCGACGCGCTGCGCGAGGAACACGGGGCGCGAGCGCCGGCCGAGTGAGCCGCGCGGTGCGTCGCTCGGGTCCCGGGGTCGCCACCGCCCGACGCCCCGAGGGGTCGCATCGAGGCCCGCCGATGGGCTCCAATGCCCGGCAGCCATGACCCGCCACGCCACGCTCCGCCCCGTTCGATCCGACCGCGCTCTCCAACCTGAACGACCCGAACGACCTGGGCGATCGCATCGACCCGGTCGACCTGGGCGCCGCGGCCGCCCCTCCCCCCGCCGCGCCGGCGAGGTCCCGGCGCCCGTCGTGCTCGTCCTGGCGCTGGTGGCCCTGGCCGCGCTCGCTGGCGTCGCGGGCTACCTCTTCTTCTCGGCCGCGCCCTCGGTGACGCCCGTGCCGGGGCCGCCCGGACCGTCGACGCCCGTCGCGACGGAGGGCGCGGACGCGCCGCGCGCGCCGACCACCGACGAACTCGTGGCGCGCGAGCGGGCGGCGGCGCTCTTCCAGGAGGAGCGCATCGGCGCGGCGCTCGAGCAGATCGAACCGCTGCTCGAACGCGAGCCGGTCCTCGCCGACGACCTGGTGCGCGCCGCGATCTGCGTGCGCGAGCTGGGCAGCGATCCCGATCGCGTCGGCGAGTTGCTCGAGCGCGCGCTCGAGCTCGAACCGGACGACGCGGCCGCGCACTACGTGCTCGGTCGGCACCTGTTCGAGATGGGCGAGGTCACCGAATCGATCGGTCACCTCGCGCGCGCGGCCGAGCTGTTGCCGGACGACTATCCGACGCAGCTCGCGTACGCGGCCGCCCTCGCCGACGAGGGCATCTTCGAGGAGGACGAGGCCATGCTCGACACGGCCGAGTCGATCCTCGAACGACTCACCGAACGCGGCCTCGAGTTCGGCGGTTCGTGGTACCTGACGACGCTCTACCGCTACGGCCGCCTGCTCGCCGATCTCGAGCGGATCGAGGAGAGCCGCGAACGCCTTGCGGAGTGGAACCGCCTCAAGCAACGCGCGGTTCCCGATCCACAACCTCTCGACCTCCTGCGCGGCTCGCTCGGTCGTGTCGCCGCACCGGCGCCGGTCGCGGCCGAAGCCGCGCCGTCGCGCGCCGCGGTCGCGTGGCGCGAGATCGCGCGCTACGACGGCCTGCCGAGCGGCGGGCGCGTGCTCGCCATGAGCGTGCGCGAGCGCTGGTACGCGGTCGAGGCCGGCGACACGCCCGACCTGACGCCGAAGCCGGGCGGCGTGCCGCTGTCGAGCGAACTCGGGCCGGGGGCGTGGTTCTACGCGTGTGCCGAAGGGCTCTGGCGCCTCGACGCGAGCGGTGCGAGCGCGCGCGTGCTCGCGGGCGACTTCGCGCGCGTCGTTCCGATCGAGCTGGGCGAGGACCGCGAGGCGCGCGACGAGGTGACCGGCTCCGTGGCCAGCACGACCTTCCGGCTGAAGACGGCGTCGAGCGACCTCGAGTTGGTCGCGGCGCGCGGCGCCGAGGTGGTGCTGGTGCGCACGGGCGACGCGTTCGGCGAGTGGACGAGCGAGGTCGAGACGATCGCGACGCTGCCCTCGGCGGTGCGCGATCTCGTGGCCAGCGACGTGGACCACGACGGCGACCTCGACCTGGTCGTGGTCGGCGCGTTCGGCGCGCGGATCCTGCGCCACGACGGCGCGGAGTTCGAAGGCAGCGACGAAGGGCCGGGCGAGCCGATCCCGCCGGGGACCTTCACGCTGCTCGAGTTCGAGCAGAGCGCTGCGAACGACGCGCTCGCGTGGATCGTGAACGTGGACCTCGACACGGACAACGACGTGGACCTGGTCGCCGGCGGACCGGACGGGCTCCTTCTGCTCGACAACGAGCGCGGCGGCGACTGGGCCGATCGCACCGCACGCCTGCCAGCCGAACTCGCGGGCGCGCACGCTCCGGTGATCGCCGACTTCGACGGCGACGCGTTGCCCGACCTGTTCGCGAACGGGCGCGCGTGGACGAGCCGCTTCGGCGAGCGCTTCGTCGAGGTCGAGGACGCCGCGGGCGCGGCCTTCGCGCTCACGAGCGGCGACCCGTTCGCGAGCGGCGCGCTCGATCTCGTGGTGGACGCCGACGGCCTCACCGCCGTGCGCCCGCTCGACGGTGACGACGCGGCCGGCGTCGCCGACGCGAACGCGATCACCTCGGCACTGGGCGACACCGACCGCGACGGACTGGCTGAACTCGCACTCGTCACCGCGGACGGCGCGGTGATCGTGTTCGAGCGCGAACCGTCGGACGACGCGCGCGGCCTGTGCCTCGCGCTCGAGGGCGTGAAGGACAACGCGCGCGGCGTGGGCGCGATCGTCGAGGTGCGCGCCAAGGGCCTCTACCGCCGCATCTACTGGCGCGGCGAGCCGCTCGCGATCGGACTGGGCCCGCACGCGGCCGCCGACGTGCTGCGCGTGACCTGGCCCAACGGCGTCGTGCAGTCGATGCTCGACGTGGCCGCGGACACGCCGCTCGTCGTCAGCCAGGCCGAGGGCCTCGTCGGGTCGTGCCCGTTCCTCTACACCTGGAACGGCACCGAGTTCGTGTTCGTGAGCGACGTGATCGGCATCACGCCGCTCGGCCTGCCGATGGCGCCGGGCATGCTCGTGCCGCCCGACCACGACGAGTGGGTGCTCGTGCGCGGCGACCAGCTCGCGCCGAAGGACGGCGAACTCGTGCTGCAGCTCACCGAGGAGCTGCGCGAGGTGACCTACTTCGACCAGGTGTTCCTCGAAGCGGTCGATCGTCCGGCGAACGCGCGCGTGTTCCCGAACGAGCGCTTCAAGTTCCCGCCGTTCCCCGCAGAACACCTGTTCACGATCGAGGCGAGCCACGGACCGGTGACGGCGCTGGGGTCGGACGGACGCGACTGGGCCGCGGAACTCGCGGCGATCGACGGCGCGATGAGCGCGCCCTTCGTCCCCCACCGCGGCCAGTTCCTCGGGCTGGCGACGCCGCACACGCTCGACCTCGAGTTCGACGCGGACCTCGTCGCGAACGGAGAGGACCTGCGCCTCGTGCTGACAGGCTGGCTCTACTGGACCGACGCGAGCGTGAACATGGCCGCGGCGCGCCACCCGGCCTACGAGTTCGTGCCGCCGATCCTGATGCGGCCCGACGGCGACGGCGGCTGGCGCCCCATGCCCGAGCCGCTGCACGAACCCGTCGGCTTCCCCGCCGGCAAGACGAAGACCATGGTCATCGATCTTCCCGCGGGCTCGATCGATCCCGCCGACCCGCGCATCCGCGTGTTCAGCACGCTGCGTCTGTACTGGGACGAGATCCACCTCGCGACCTGCGGCGACGACGCGCCGGTCGTGCGCACGCGCCTCGAACCGACCTCGGCGCGGCTGTGGGAGCGCGGCTTCAGCGAACCGATCATGGTCGGCGGCGAGCGCCTGCTCGAGTGGTTCGACTGGAACGGTCTCGCGCCCGAGCCGCGCTGGAACATGCACCCGGGGATGTACACGAAGCTCGGCGAGGTGCTGCCGCTCGTGACCGCGATCGACGAACGCTTCGTCATCATGGGCGCGGGCGACTGCTTGACCGTGACCTTCGACGCGGACGCCCTGCCGCCGGTGCCCGACGGCTACGAGCGCGACTGGCTCGTGTTCCTCGACGGCTGGGCGAAGGACCGCGACCCGAACACGAAGGACGCGCTGTTCGTCGAGCCGCTGCCGTTCCACGGCATGAGCGCCTATCCCCCGCCGCCGGGCGAGAGCTATCCCGACACGCCCGCGACGCGCGCGTACCGCCGCGAGTGGTTGACGCGGCCCGCGAAGACCTGGATCGAGCCGCTCGTTCCGGTCCGTTAGCGACGCGAGTCGCGGGCGCGCCGAAGCCGTGCTCCGAAGCCGTGTGCGCGGCCCGACTTGCGTGTCGCTCGCGCCCTGCGCGGCGTCGGACGCAGCGGGTTAGTCTTGGTGGGTGAAGTTCGCGCGACGCCCCATCGGCGTCGCGCGCTCCGTTCCACCCCCAGACCTCCATGCGCTTCATCCACCTCGCGGCGGCCGCCGCCCTCGTCTCGCCCGCCCCGCTCTTCGCCCAGGACGCCTGCTTGGTCCAGACCGGCGGAGCACTCGGCAAGGCCGCCCAGTGGCAGCTGTCCGACGCGAACCCCGGCGACTTCTACTTCCTGCTGTTCGCGGTCACCGAGACGCCGACGCCGATCTTCGGCATCACGCTCGACATCCCGATCGACCTCTTCCAGTTCTCGCTGGACGTCGGTGCGTGGGGCTTCGCGAACGCGGCGGGTGAAGCGCAGTTCACCGCGATCCTCCCGCTCGACCCGAGCTTCGTCGGCGAGGTGTTCCGCGTGCAGGCGGCCGTCGGCTTCCCGCTCTACACCACCTCGAACCTGACGCGCCTGCCGGTCAGCGCGCCGGAGACCTTCCGCGCGTCCTTCGGCCAACCGTCGATCGCCGCGACGCTCGCCGGCGGTTCGATCCTCGAGGGCGACAAGGGCGAGTTGACCTTCGTCGGCGGCTCGGGCGCCGTGTCCACCGACTTCGATCCGCGCCTCGAGGAGTTCACGGACAACGTGCTCCCGTTCGTCGCGCCGGGCTTCACGAGCAGCACGGTGCTCGCCGACGGCCGCGTGCTCTTCTGCGGCGGCCTCGACGCGCTGGCCGGCTCGCCGACGGACGAAGCGGTGCTCTACGACCCGGTCGCGGGCACGGCGACGAACCTGACGATGAACCACGCGCGTCTCGGCCACACGACGACGCTGCTCGACGACGGGCGCGTGTTCGTGGCCGGCGGCCTCGAGACGATCGGCATCGACCTGTCCGATCCCGCGTCGCTGCTCGACATCAACACGCTGCTCTCGCTCGCGAACGACATCCAGGCGACGACCGAGATCTTCGACCCGAACACGAACACCTTCACGCCGGCGGCCAACCTGCCCGAGAAGCGCGCGCTGCACACGGCGACCAAGCGCGGGAACGGCAACGTGCTCGTCGCGGGCGGCGTGAGCGTGATCCCGTTCCTCAACGTCCCGACCGTGTCGGGCACCGCGAGCGACTACAACCCGAACACGAACAGCTACGGCTTCTTCCCGGCCTTCATGGGCACCGCGCGCGCCGGGCACGAGGCGCTGACCCTGGCCGACGGTTCTGTGGTGCTCGTCGGCGGCCTGTCGGCCGACTTCTCGGGCGCGATCTCGAGCGGCGACCCGGCCGACATCGTCATCTCCGCGCTGACGAGCATCGAGCGCTACTCGCCGGGTGGCTTCGGCGGCTCGTTCGCGAACTACGCGGACCTCGCCACGCCGCGCTTTTTGTGCTCGGGCCTGTTGCTCGACGACGACAGCGTGCTCGTGGCCGGCGGCTTCGAGCTCGACCTGTCGGACCCGCTGAACCCCGCCGTCGGCCCCTCGACCGCCGCGGACGTGGTCGACGGCCCCGGCTCGGTCACCCAGGTCGGCGACCTGCTCGAGGCGCGCACCCTGCCGGTGCTCGTCCAGCTCGACACCGGCGGCGTGCTGGTGGTCGGCGGCCTCGCCACCACGGCCGAGATCTACCAGCCCTGATCGCGCGACTCGATCGCGCCGCTCACGCGCGCCCGCCCTTCGGTGCCCGGTCATCGCCGGCGCCGGGGGGCGGGCGCGTTGGTTCATGGGCATGTTCGAGGACCTGGCACACACTCGAAGACCAAGTTCGTGGGGAGCGGATCGCGCCGAGAACCGCCCCCAAAGTCTCACGCCAGAGTGGACCGGGCGCCGTAAACTCCTTGCACACAGCCTCTTACCCCCCCTCTAGACCCGCACCCCACTGGTTCGACCCTCGACCTACTGTCGGCGCTCGGTCGCCGATCACGCGTTCTCGCCCTGCACGCTCGACCTCGCTGAGCGGATCGGCGACCTCCGACCCGGCGGAGGTCGCGCCTTGCCCCTCGACCGACCATGCTCAACTCGCTGATCATCGGACTGGCTCCGATCCTTGCCCCCACCCTTCCGACTCCCGTTCCGGCCCCGGCGCTCGACCTCTCGTGCACCGAGTGCGAGCTAACGCTCAGTGCCAATGGCGTCCTCAACGGCTTCGGTGGTGCCTTCTTCACTTGGGGTCTCGCTCCGGCAGCCGTCCCCAACGGCGAGTGTGCCTCCAGCGGAGCAGGGTGCGCCCCCCAGAAAGGATGCGAGTTCTCCTACGCCGTCCAATGGGACGTCGGAAGCCTCGGAGCATCGATTCGCCTCCAGACACTCGGGCTCTCCGAGAGCGGTGAGGTGCTTCGCCGCTACACGACGGACTCAGGTCATGTGTCGGTCCCGACAGGCACCAGCGGAGGAAGTGCGGACGACCTCGAAGTTCCCTGTGGCTCGACCTGGAACGCGGTCATCACGATCAGGTACGTCGCAACGGAGCTCCCGCCGCTCCAAGCAGGACTGTTCGCCGGTTGCGATGACTGCGCCATCACAGAGACGCCGTAGAGGCTGTTTCGGAACGAAGCTCTGGGGCCACAGTGCGGTCGGCCCACGAGCGCAGGTTGCGGCGAAGCGAAACTCACCGGAATCAACCATGGCGACATTCTTCCGACATGATCCTCCGCCTCGGGAGCTCGGCCGGTCATCGTGGGCCCTTACCGCGTTGATCGGCCTCGCATGCCTTGGCCTCGTCATTGCGCTCCTCGTCCTTCCGGACCGAGAGAGTGCCCATCCTGCCCCCGATCCAGGCGCTGCACCTCCCAGCTCGTCGGACATTCACGGCGACGCAGAGCTCGCGACCGCGCCGGTGGAGCCTCGAACCTCGTTCGACGACGGCACGTCACCGAGCCTCACCGAGAACGCGGGAGAAGGTCGAACGGAGGACCGTCGGTGGTTCCGTCGAGTGACGGACGCGGACGTCGACATCTCGACCATGACAGGACGCGAGTTCCTCGCGTACTACTGGGGCAACGAGTGGCCGGCCATGTCCGCGCACCTGGAAAGGAACCTCGGCGAAGAGACGGTCTTCAACCACCTCCGGATGTGGGACCACCACCAGGCGACGACTCTCGGCGACATCGATGAGTTCATCGATCAACTCCCGAAACTCCTTCGACGAGACCTCGCCGCCCAGAACGCAAGAGGCCGGGGCATCCATCTGATCGTCAGAGAGCAAGCCCATCTACGCCCGCCGTTCAGCCACGTGAACGACGCTTACATGGCGGTCGTCGAGGCCGTTGGCGCCAGCTTGGAACGGCGAAAGGCCAAACACGGAACCCCCTGGACTCAAGCAGAGAAGAGGGAAATTGCCGAGAGGATCGACGAGCGTGAGGGCCCTGCCATCGCCGGCGCCATCGAGGAACTCGATGTGCTCGGAGGAGATCTCTTCGAGGCCGTTGGAGCCGCAGTCGCCGACGACCTCGAAACGATCACCAGGACCGAACGCCCTCGCCTTGGCGTTCTCAGCGTAGGTCCCATCATGCTCACGACCCCGATGGGCTACGAAGACCCCGGAGGTTCGTACGTCATGCTCTCGGCGAATGCCCACGGGCTCGAAGGGATGGACCCGATGTTCAACGTGTGGACGGCGTTCTACAAACTCCACATCGATCAAGTCCCCGAGGTTGCAGCACGGATCGAAGCGTGCCGAGCAGCGCGCCTGCGCATCGTCGAGTGGCTCGACTCCGTCGTCGCGGTCGAGACCGGCGAGTGACTCGGCGGTCGCCCTTCACGCGCGCCCGCCGCTCGACCCTCGCGCTCCCGCGGGGTCGGCGGCGGGCGCGCTCGCGTTCGCGGCGCCCGATCGCGGTCGACGCTTGATCGTCACCAGCGCGATGCCGGTGAACACGAGCACCGCCGGCACGAACAGCTCGGGCGCGGGCGTCTCGCGAAGGATCACGGCGCCGCCCACCGCCGCGATCAAGGGCTGCAGGTAGATGTAGATCGCCGTCACGCTCGCGGGCACGCGCGCCAGGGCGAAGGCGCTGAGCAGGTAGGCGAGGAAGGTCGGGCCGACGAGCAGGAGGGCGAGGCCCCACCAGCCGCGCGCCACGGCGGCGGGGTCGGTCGCGCTCGGCACGAGGTCGTGGCCCCAGGCGAGGAACGGCGCGGCGGGCAGCGACAGCAGGTAGACCCAGAAGAGGAAGACCGCCGGCGGCAGTTCGACCAGCACGCGCCGCGAGTACACGAGGTAGCCCGCGTAGCAGAAGGTGTTCGCGAGGATGAGCGCGATGCCGAGCGCCGGATCGCTGCCTCCGATCGACGCACCGCGCGCCGCGACGAGCAGGTCCACAGCTACGGCTTCTTCCCGGCCTTCATGGGCACCGCGCGCGCCGGTCACGAGGCGCTGACCCTGGCCGACGGTTCGGTCGTGCTGGTCGGCGGCGTGTCGGCCAACTTCTCGTGCGCGATCACGAGCGGTGACCCGGCCGACATCGTCATCTCCGCGCCTACGAGCATCGAGCGCTACACGCCGGGCGGCTTCGGCGGCTCGTTCGCGAACTACGCCGACCTCGCCACGCCGCGCTTCCTGTGCTCGGGCCTATTGCTCGATGACGACAGCGTGCTCGTGGCCGGCGGCTTCGAGCTCGACCTCACCGACCCGCTCGCCCCCGTCGTCGGCCCCTCGACCGCCGCGGACGTGGTCGACGCCCCGGCTCGGTCACCCAGGTCGCCGACTTGCTCGAGGCGCGCACCCTCCCGGTCATGGTGCAGCTCGACACGGGCGGCGTCCTCGTGGTGGGCGGCCTCGCCACGACGGCCGAGGTCTACCAGCCCTGAACGCGCGCTCCGCGTCGCGGCGCTCCACTCACGCGCGCCCGCCGCTCGGCTCCCGGCTCGGCTCGGAACCGGCGGCGGGCGCGCTCGCCTCCGTTTCGCTCGGCAGCCCTCGGCTGCGCCCTGCACGCAGGAAGACCAAGGGTCAACACGGCTCCAACGAGGCCAATCCGGCCAAATTCATCCAGAAGGAGGGGGGGGCGGATACGCAGGGCGTAGCGTGAATAGCGTCTTCTCCGATCGGTGCGACGAACCCCCATCTTCCCGCGAACCCTTGCCATCGTCTCAACCATGATCAGTCTCGCCCTCGCCGTCTCGCCGTTCTTCGCACCCCTCCCCACGGCGCTGCACCCCCTCGACCTGACGTGTACGGACTGCGACTACTCCCCTGGACCCTTCGGAACCCAGGTTGGCCCCGGGGGCTCGTTCATCTCATGGGACCTAGCACCAGGCGCCAACCCCCACGGGACGTGCACCTATGACGCACCTGCCGGCTGTGGCGCGACGAAGGGGTGCGAGTTCACGATGACCCTGACCTGGAGTGTCGGCACTCTGGGAAGTGCCGTTCGTCTGAACGTGGACGCCTTCACGGACACCTTCGTGCCACTTCGCGAGTACACCGTGGATTCGGGCTTCGTCCCCGTCCCCCCGTCGACGACGGGCGGGGGGTCGGACGCGGTCCAGATTCCATGTGCATCGTTCTGGACGTCCTTGGTCACCATCAAGTTCAACGATCCTCTGATCCCCGTCCTGAAGGGCGCGACCGCAGCGGCATGCTCGGATTGCATCCTGACCTCTGAGTGACGGCCCCTGACACCTGGACGCCGTTGCACGCACCGACACGCCAGGACAAGGCCTCTCGAAGTCGCGAGGGCGGTCGCACACGGAGTGCCTGATCGACGTCGATGAACGGAAACCGCATGCGAATGACCTCCCCCTTCAACGAGTCTCGTGTGGGCAAAGCCAAGTTGGTGTTGCTCGGCGCTGTCGCCTTGTGCATGGCCGTGCTCGTCGTCTGGCTCACGAATCCGGGCGACCTGCCCTCGAGGCGGACGCCGCTCGAGCAGGCTGAGGCTGACTCCAACTCGCCTTCACGATCCGAAACAGAGACGCCGTTGACCCGCAACCTAGATCGCAGGCAAACGGTCACCACGGAGGATGAAGTCGGACCCGCGCCCGAGCCCGGGAGCGAAGCGAGCTGGTACAGAACGATCAGCGATGAGGATGTGGACATTTCGACGCTCACGGCGAACGGAATCTTCGAATCCTATTGGGGCGAGGAGTGGCCTCGCGTCGAGGAGCAGCTGCGCGGAGACCTGACTCCCGAGAGCTGGCACTCTTGCCTGAGGCTCTGGAACGCTCACAAGGCCACGACCATCGGCGACTTGGACGAGTTCGTCGAGGCACTCCCCGACCTACTTTGGGGGGAGTTGGTGACCAACAACCGCCGGGGGGGCGGCGCCGCTCTCCACGCCCAGCGAGCGACACGACTCGATCAGCCGTACTCCCACGTCGCCGAGGCTTTCACCGTCGTCGAAGAAGCCGTCGAACAGAGTCTCATCCGACGGCAGACGCGCCATGGAGAAAGCTGGTCCATCGCAGAGAAGCTGCAAATCGCGGAGCAGATCGCCGAACGTGAAGGCCCCGCGATCCTCGGTGCGATCGATGAGCTGGACGAGCTCGGCACCGAACTCCTCGGGGCGCTCAATGGTGCGATCAAGGCCGACCTGCAGACCATCTCCAAGGATTCTCCACCCGCGCTCGGCCATCTGAAGATCGGTCCGATCACGCTCACCGAATCCGTCATCTACACGAACCCTGGTGGACTGAAGGTCTTCTTGACCGCGCGCGCGCACGGCCTCCCGAGCATGGATCCCACATGGTGTCCCTGGACCGCGGGGTACGTCATCCACCTCGACTCTCTAACCGAGTACACGGGGCGCGTTGCCGCTTGCGAAGCAGCCCGCGACCGCATTACGACCTGGCTCGATGCCGTCGTGAGCAGCGCGACGGGAGAGTGAGACACACTCGCCCACGGGGAGGCGCACCCTGGGACGCGGTATTCGTCGGCGATGGCTCGGGCGGCAGCCCGGATCGCGCGCGTCCCATCGTGACCAGCGCGATGCCGGAGAAGACCAAGCTCGCCGCGACGAAGAGCGCGGGCGCGAGCGTCTCGCCCAGCACGAGCGCGCCGCCCGACGCCGCGATGAGAGGCTGCATGTAGATGTAGATCGCCGTGACGCTCGCCGGCACGCGCGCGAGCGCGAAGGCGTTGAGCAGGTAGGCGAGGAAGGTCGGGCCGACGAGCAGGAGCGCGAGGCCCCACCAGCCGCGCGCGACGGCGACGGGGTCGGTCGCGCTCGGCACGAGGTCGTGCCCCCAAGCGAGGAACGGCGCGGCGGGCAGCGACAGCAGGTAGACCCAGAACAGGAACACCGCCGGCGGCAGCTCGACGAGCACGCGCCGCGAGTACACGAGGTAACCCGCGTAGCAGAAGGTGTTGGCGAGGATGAGCGCGACGCCGAGCGCGGGGTCGCTGCCCTCGATCGACGCGCCGCGCGCCGCGACGAGCAGGTACACGGCGCCGGACATCGCGATCGGCACGCCGACGATCTGGCGCAGGGTGAACCGCTCCTGCCGCGTCACCGCCGCGATCGCGAAGGTGAACACCGGGATCATCGTCATGAGCAGCCCGGCCGCCGACGCCGAAGTGCGCGCCGTGCCCTCGAGCGCGAGCACCTGGTTGGCGAGCACGCCCGACAGGGAGCAGACCAGCAGCGGGCCGAAGAGGCCGCGGCGCACGCGCACGGCGCGGCGGTGCGCGAGGAACGCGACCGCCCCCACCGCCACCGTGCCGAACACCAGGCGCCAGGCCGCCAGCGCCTGCGGCGCGAACCCGCCGTCGACGGCGAGCAGCACGAAGACGGGGAAGAGCCCGAACACGAGCTGCACCGCCAAGAGGGCCGCGTGTCCGGAGCGGGTCGAACGCGCCGGCGGCGCGGTTGTGGTCGGGTCGTCGGACACGGGCCGCGTACTATGCGCGCCGCGGTGGGCGGACGCGAGCGTCGCCCGCCCGCGCGACGACCCGTTCGATGCACGGCCACGACGACGACCCTCGCTCGGACGAGCTCCGCGCGAACGATCCGGCTCCCTGGCCGCGCCACGGCTCGCGTCCGGGTCCGAAGCTGCCGCTCTTCGACGTGCGCTTCGACGACCTCACGAACCCGCGCACGGGCGCGCGACTCGAACGCCTCGTGCTCGAGACGCCCGACTGGGTCAACGTGGTCGCGCTCACGCCCGAGCGCCGCATCGTGGTCGTGCGCCAGTACCGCTTCGGCACCGAAGAGGTCACGATCGAGGTTCCGGGCGGGATGGTCGATCCGGGCGAGGACCACGGCGACGCGGCGCGGCGCGAGCTGCGCGAGGAGTCGGGCTACGAGGCCGAGCGCTGGACCTACCTGGGCAGCGTCGCGCCGAACCCGGCGATCCACGACAACGCGATCCACCACTGGCTCGCCGAGGACGCGCGCGCGACCGGCGCGCTCGAACCCGACGAGGGCGAGGACCTGGTCGTCGACCTGATGGACGCGGGCGAGGTCGTCGCCGCCGTGCACGACGGACGCATCCGCCACAGCCTCGTGATCACCGCGCTCGCGCGCCTGTTCGACCTGCGGCCGCCGGACGCGCCGCGTCCACTGGATCCTTCGCGATGAGCGCGCACCGCCCCACTCCGCGTGCGACGCGCGCGTTCGCGACCGCGCGCCGCACCGCATCGGCGCTCGTCGCGCTGTTCGCGCTCGTCGGCGGCGCCTCGGAGGACGGCGACGACACGGCCGTGCGCGAGGACGCGACGCGCGCGACCAACGTGCTGCTCGTCGTCGTCGACACGCTGCGCGCCGACCGGCTGGGGTGCTACGGCGCCGAGCGCCCGACCTCGCCCCGCATCGACGCCTTCGCGGCCGCCGGCACGCGCTACGCGAACAACCGTTCGCAGGGTCCGTGGACGCTGCCGTCGATGGTCTCGCTCATGAGCGGCCTCTACGTGACGCAGGAGACGAAGGCGCTGCCCACCGACCGACCCGTGCTCGCCGAGCTCGTGTCCGAAGCGGGCGACGAGACCGCCGCCTTCGTCGGCAACCCCGTCGCCGGTCGCGCGCGGTTTCGATCGCGGCTTCGACCACTACGAGGAGAGCGCGGACGGCGCCACCCGCGCGCGCGAGTGGACCGAGCGCTTCATCGCCTGGCACGCGGCGCGCGACGGCGGGAGCGCGGACGACGGCGACTTCGACGACAGTGCCTCCGATGACGACCGCGGCTGGTTCGCGTGGGTGCACTTCATGGACCCGCACCACCCCTACCTGCCGCAGCCGCCGTTCGATCGCTGGGCGCGCTCGGCGCGATTCGGCGAGGACCAGGTGCTCGCGCCGCGCTGGCGCGCCGCCGCGCCGCTCGTCGACGAACTGAACGCCGACCTGCCGGGCGCGGCCGACACCGCCTTCGCGATGCGCGCGATGGGCGTGTGGCGCAACGGCTACGACGGCGAGGTCGCGGCGGTCGACGCCGCGTTCGGCCGGTTGATCGATCACCTCGAAGCGAGCGGCGAGCTCGACGACACGCTCGTGGTCCTCGCAGCGGACCACGGCGAGATGCTGTACGAGTACCCGCACTACGCCGGCGACCTCGAAGCGACGCGCGAACGCCACGGCGGCCTGCCCGACGGGCTCGCCGACTTCTTCGTCGTCGGGCACCGCGCCTGGTTCTACCCCGAGCTGTGGCGCACGCCGCTCGTCCTGCGCGGACCCGGCGTCGAACGCGGCGCGGTCGTCGACACGCTGAGCGCGAACCTCGACCTCGCGCCGACGATCCTGCGCGCGCTGGACGCCGAGGTGCCGGACGACCTCGACGGCTTCGCGAAGGGCGACGCCGGTGAGCGCGAACGCGACGCGGTGTTCGCGTACGGGCACGGGTCGCGCGCGATGCTGCGCAGCGACGGCCTGCAGCTCGTCGAGCACCGCCCCGGCCGACTGGGCCGCGCGGTCGACGCCTCGAGGTGTTCGACCTGGGCCGGCCCGAGCGCTTCCTGCGCGACCTCGTCGCGGACGGCGCGATCGACCCCGCGCCCCTGGCCGAGCGCCTCGCGCGGTGGACCGCGTCGGGGCGCCTGACGCCGAACTTCCGCGTCGACGCCAGCGCGCGCGACGCGCTCGAACGACTCGGCTACCTCGAGGCGCTCGAGGACGCGGACGCGGGAACGGGCGCCGGCGCGGGCGCCGCGACCGACGCGCGCTGACGAACGCGGTGCGTCCCGTCGGCGACCGCAGCGGCGAGTGCGCGCGCGAGCGTGGTTCCCGGCGCCGCTCCGGCTACCATGGCCCCGCCATGACTCGACGCCGATCCCCCCGCTCCTTCGCCGCCGCGGCGACCCTGCTCCTCGCCGCCAGCTCCTGCGCCTCGATCGCCCCGCCGCCGCCGAGCGACGTGGGCCTGTGGCCGGACGCCGCCGGCCGCATCGAGTCGGATCGCCTGGCCTCCACCACCGAGGCCCACTGGACCGGCTACCTGGCCGCGCACCCCGAGTTCGCCAGCTCGCTCGGCGACCCGCGCTTCCACGGCGACCTGCGCGACCTGTCGCCGGTGGCGCGCCAGTCCCGACGCGACGACCTGTGGGCGATCCAGCGGCGGCTCGAGGACCTCGACGACGAGGGCCTCGACACCGAGGACCGCCTCGACCGCGACCTGCTCCTGCGCAGCGTCGTGTCGGAGAGCGAGCTGCTCGCCAGCGGGTACGACGAGTGGGACCCGGGCGCGGTCATGGACATGCTCGTCGCGACCTCGACGCTGCCGACCGTGCAACCGGTCGCGACCGAGCGCGAGCGCGACCAGCTGCTCGCGCGCTGGTCGGCCGTTCCCGAGACGATCCGCCGCAGCCGCGAGGCCCTGTTGCGCGCGCGCAGCCGCGGCGTCGTCGCGCCGCGCCCGGTGCTCGACCGCTTGGTCGCGGTGTGCGAGGCGATCCTCGCCGACGCGCCGATGGACCACCCGCTCGTGCGTCCGGCGATGGGCGGCGGCCGCTGGGTCGAGCTCCCGCCCGAGGTCACGCTCGCCAGCATCGCCACGCGCGAGCTGGGCGACGCGACCGCGCAGATCGAGCTGCGCAAGATCAATCGCCACGTGCAGCGCGGCGACGTGCGCGCGCTCGGCACGCGCGTGCTGATCCCCGCGCCCGGCGACCCGCTCTCGCCCGAGGAGCGCGGCCTCTTCCTCGAGGCGGTGCTCGACCTGGTCGAGACGCAGATCCAACCGGCGATCGCGAACCTGCGCGCCACGCTCGTCGAGGACCTCGGCGAGCGCGCCCGCGATCCGCAGCGCTGCGGCCTCGTGCACCTGGCCGGCGGGCGCGACCTGTTCTGGACGCTCGTCGCGCGCGAACTCGGTGAAGGCGTCGCGTCGCGCGAGGACTACGCGCGCATCGTCGCCGACGTGGACCGCCTGCGTTCGAGCGTGGCGGTCGGCGCGCGCACGGCGCTGGGCGCGAACGACCCGGCGCAGCTGCGCTCGGCCCTGCGCGCGGACGCCGCCGCCGCGCTCGACGGCTCGGTGTCGGTCGTCGCTGCGCTCGACGCGCGCGCCCGCGAGGTGCGCAGCCAACTGCCGCGCACCTTCGGCACGATCCCCGCGACGGGCTTCGAGGTGTCCGAGCTGTGGAGTCCGGTCGCCGGCGAGATGGAGAGCTTCGTGATGCTGCCCGGCTCGGCCCGCCGCTCCGCGCGCGTGTTCGTCGACGCGGCGCGCCTGTCGCAGCGCTCGATCCACGAGGTGCGCGCGCTGTCGCTCGTCGAGCTCGTGCCCGGTCGCCACCTGTGGACGACCTCGGCGATCGAGAACCCGCAGCTGCCGCGCTTCCGCCGGCACCTGACGACCGAGAGTTCGAGCCGCGGCTTCGGCCTCTACACGCTGGCGATCGCCGACGAGCTCGGGATCGTCACCGACCCGGGCGACCAGCTCGGCGCCGACCTCGTGCGCCTCGAGGCCGCGAGCCTGGCGGCGATGGACTTCGCCGTGCACCACGACGGCTGGGGCCGCATCGAAGCGCTCGAGTTCCTGCGGACCAACGTGCCGCGCGCCTCGGCCGACCTCGAGATCGCGCTCGATCGCGTCCTCGCGCGACCCGGCCTGGCCTTCTCGACCTGGCTCACCGCGCGCGCCTTCGAGCGTTTGTTCGAGAGCGAGCGCGTCGCGCGCGGGCCGGCGTTCGACCCGGCCCTCTACCACCGCGCACTGCTCGACGCCGGGCCGCTACCGGCCGGCTACCTCGTGCGCGCCGTCGCCCCGCGCTGAGCCCGTGCGCGCCCGCGTCCGCCACGCCGTCGCCCTCGCCGCCGCTTCGGTGTTCGTCGCCTGCGGCGGCGAGCGTTCGCCCGCGCCCGCGCCGGCGAACGACTCGGGCGGCGCGAACGCGCACGCGAACGGCGGCGCCAATGGCGGCGCCGACGCCGCGAACGACGAACGCGACCGCGCGCGCGGCGTGATCCTCCTCGTCGTCGATACGCTGCGCGCCGACCGCCTCTCCGCCTACGGCTACCCGCGCGCGACGCCGAACCTCGACGCGTTCGCGCGCGACGGCACGCTCTACCTCGACAACCGCCCGCAGGGTTCGTGGACCCGCCCGTCGATGCAGTCGATGATGAGCGGGCTGTACGTGAGCGAGGAGTACGACCTCCCCGCGCCCGAGGTCCCGCTGCTCGCCGAGGTGCTGGCCGAGGCCGGCGTGGAGACCGCGGCCTTCGTCGCCAATCCGGTCCTCGGCCGACACGCCGGCTTCGATCGCGGCTTCGACCACTACGAGCTCTACCCGAAGGGCGACGCGCGCGCCGGGCACGTGTTCCGCCAGTTCCGCGCGTGGCTCGAACGGCGCGAGGACGCGGAGCGCGAGTGGTTCGCGTGGGTCCATCTCATGGACCCACACCACCCCTACCAGCCGCTGGCCCAGGACGACGCCTACAAGGACGTGAAGATCCGGCCCGGTCAGCAGGTGCTGCGCCCGCGCTGGAAGGCGGGCTGGGACGACATGATCGCGCTCGCCCCCGACCACGGCGGGCCCGAGACCTTCGCCAAGGGCGTCGGCTCCTTCGTGCGCGAGTCGAACGCCTACGACGGCGAGGTGCTGACGGTCGGGCGCATCGTCGCCGACCTCGTGGCCCTGCTCGAGGCGCGCGGCGAGCTCGACGACACGCTCGTCGTGCTCGCGTCCGACCACGGCGAGATGCTGCGCGAGTACCGCGACTACCCGCGCACGATCCAGCGCGTGCTGTCGCGGCAGGGCACGCTGCCCCAGGGCCTCTTCCACATGTTCGCCGTCGGTCATACGGGCTGGCTGTACGAACCGATCTGGCGCACGCCGCTGATCCTGCGCGGCCCCGGATTCCGCGCGGGCGAGCGCGTCAGCGGCCTCGTCGGCAACATCGACATCCACCCCACGATCCTGCGGGCGCTCGACGTGGAGCCCGCGATCCTGCTCGACGGCGCACCGCTGCAAGGCTCGATCGTGCCCGACCGCGACGCCCTGTTCGGCTACGGGCGCGGCACGAGCGCGGTGATCGATGCGGACGGTTGGCGCCTCGTCTCGCACAGCGTCGCGCGCTTCGGCGAGGGCCGCCCCACGCGCGAACTGCTGCGCGCGGAGCCGGTGCTCGACGAGCCCACGAACCTGGCCGACGCGAACCCGGGCGAGGTCGAGCGGCTCCAGGCGCTCGTCGACGCCTGGCGCGCGGACGCGCGCTTCACCGGCACCGTCGAGACGAGCGAGGCCAGCCGCGCGGTCCTCGAGCAGCTCGGGTACGCCGTGCCAGGTGACGACGACGACGAGGACGACGCTCCGGCCGGTGAGGGTGCCGGCGAGGAGGCCGGCGACCAGAGCGCCGGCGGCGGCGGGCGGTGATGGAGACCGAGCGACCGTCGAACTCCGCGGGGCGCGGCCTCTACCTCCTCGTCGGCGCCTTCGTCGCGCTGCTGCCGCTCGTCGTGCACCACGACCTGTTGCGCGGTGACGTCGTCTGGTACGCGCTCGACCACGCGCAGCTGCACGTGCCGCGCTTCGCGATCCTGTGCGAAGCGCTGCAGGGCGCGGGCGAGATCCCCCACTGGCAGCACGCGCTCTACGGCGGCTCGCCGTTCCACGCGAACCCCGAGCTGCCGACCTACTACCCGCCGGCGCTCGTGCTCGCGTGGCTGTTCGAACCGGTGCGCGCGGTCAATCTGTTCGTCGCCGTGCACATGGTGGTCGGCGGACTGGGCGCGTACCTGTTCGTCGCGGGCCTGTGGCGCGAGCGCCTCGGGGGCGCGGGTCGCGGCACGCTCGCCGGCGCCCTCGCGTCCACGCTGTTCACGCTCAACTACTACACGCGACTCGAGAACCTCAACCTGGTCGAGTACGGCGCGGCGCACATGCTCCTGCCGTGGACCCTGCTCGTCCTCGAACGGCTGTGGCGTTCGCCGCGGCCCGGGCTCTGGGCGGCGGCGCTCGCGCTGCTCGGCGGCCTGCTCGCGAACTCGGGCGGCCTCTACGTCCTCCTGTTCGGCAGCCTGTTCTGCGCGATCTGGGCCGTGCGCTTCGGTCTCCTCGACGGCGCTGCCGCGCGGCGACGCACGCTCGTCTGGGTCACGCCCGCGGTCCTCGTCGCGGGCCTGCTCGCCCTGGCCAAGCTCGTGCCCTACCTCGAGTGGCTGCCGACCACGAATCGCATCGATCCGGTCAGCGAAGCGGTGGCCTCGGGGCGCGCGCTCGGCATCCGCGTGCTCGAGGACGGCAGCCGCGAGTTCGTGTGGAGCGCGTTCGCCGACTCGCTCGCCGAGCGCACCGGTCGCTTCGTGGGCCTCGCGCTCTTCCTCGTCGGCGCCGCGGTCGGGATCCGTCACCGCGTCGTGCGCCTGCTCGTCGGCGTGACGCTCGTGACGCTGTTCTTCGCGGCCGGGCCCTTCTACCACCTGCTCTACGCACTCGGCCCGCCGTTCACCGTCGTGCGCACCGGACCCGAGCGCCTGTGGACGCTCGTGAACCTCGCGTGGCCGATCGTGGCGGGCCTCGGAACGGCGCTGCTCGCGGCCCGCGTCGCGGCGGTCCGACGCCCGCCGGTCGAAGCTGCGCTCGCGCTCGTCCTCGCGCTCGCGCTGCTCCCGGCGCTGCTCGTGAACCGCGCGGTCTACGACAACTTCGTGTCGCGGCCGGTCGAGGTCGACGACATCCTCTCGCGCTACGAGCACTGGCCCGAAGCGATCGAGCAGGCCGGCGACGAGTGGCGCGTGTGGTGGATCGGCAAGCCGACCGACGCGCCCGACGGCGAAGTGCGCACGCTCGGCGGGCAGAACGAGCAATTCGTCACGACGCTCATGGGTGCGGAGACCCTGGCCGGGTTCCTCGGCTACATCTGGCCGCGCACGCTCGAGCGACACCTGTACCTGGGCGCCGACGGCGTGCTCGACGAGAGCGAGCGCTCGCGGCGTGCCGGCGTGCTCAGCGCGCGTTGGCTCGTGTCGTCGCTCGGCGCGGGACGCCCGGTCGACACGGTCCCCAAGGCGGTCGACGGGCGCCTGCTCGTCGAGAACCGCTACGCACGCCCGCGCGTGTTCGCACCGCGCGTGACGGTCGCGGTCTTCGGCGACGACGACCTCACGGTCACCTACGCGCTGCTCGACGACCTCGTCAACCCGATGGACACGGCGCTCGTCCTGTATCCCGAGGGCGCCGAGGTCGACCCGCGCGAGCGCGAGGCCTGGGACCTGGTCCTCGCCGTGGGTACGGACGGCGCCGCCGCGGCGAACGCTGCGAACGGGACGGCGGACGCGGCAACGCGCGTGCTGCGCGTGGACGCACCGCCGACGCCCGACCAGCGCGTCGCGATCGGCGCGGCGCTCGGCGGCGAGTCGGAGCCGGTGCGCGCCGGAACGGTCGAGCGCGACGGTCCGAACCGCACGGTCGTGCGCGTCGACGCGGGTGCCGACACGCGCGCCGAGCGCGGACGCTTCCTCGTCGTGTCCGAAGCCTGGTCGACGAACGCCGGCTGGACGGTCGAGGTCGGTGACGCGGCCGCGATCGTGCGCCGCGCCGACGGCCTCGCCAGCGCAGTCTTCCTGCCCGCGGGTGCCGAGCGCATCACCGCGGCGTTCCGCGCGCCGGGCTCGGGCACCGGCCGACTACTCGGCGTGCTCGGCCTCGCGGGCGCGCTCGTGCTCGCGGTCCTCGGCCTGCGCGCGCGATGAACGCTTCGGTCCGACGCCCTCGCGGCCTCGCCGCCGTCACGGTCGGTGTGGCGGTGGCCTTCTTCGCCGCGTTCGCGGTGCGCCACCTGTGGAACCCGGACGGGCTCGCCTACGAGCTCGACCAGGCGCACATCCAGTACGCGAAGTTCGTGATCATGCACGAGGCGCTGACCGAGCACGGCGCCTTCCCCCACTGGCAGCACATGCTGTACGCGGGCGCGCCGTTCCACGCGAACCCCGAGTCGGCCTGCCTGTACCCGCTCACGCTCCCGATCGCCGCGCTGTTCGAGCCGATCGCGGCAATGAACCTGTTCACGGTGCTGCACACCGCGCTCGCGGCGCTGGGCATGTTCGTGCTCGTGCGCGACCTGGCGAAGCGCCGCGCGAGCATCGACGGCGTCCTCGTCGCGCCGCTGGTCGCGGGCCTGTGCTTCGCGGCGAACGTCTACTTCCGCCGCGAGTCGATCAACCTCGTGACCTACGGCGCGACGCACGCGCTGCTGCCGTTCGCGTGGCTCGCGGTCGACCGCGTGTTGACGAGCGAGCGGCCGCGCCGCGCCGCGGCCGTGGCCGCGCTCGTGCTCGCCGCCCTCGTGCACACCGGCGGGACCTACGTGATCGTCTTCGGCGCGCTCGTGCTCGCGGCCTGGGTGCTGTGGCGCGCGGTCGCCGGCGGCGCGGACGAGCGTCGGCGCGTGCTCGTGGTCCTGCCGCTCGTCGGCCTGCTCGCGCTCGTGCTGACGCTCGGCAAGCTCCTGCCGATGTTCGCGTGGCTGCCGGACACCAACCGCACCGGCGCGATCCCGATCGAGAGCCTCACCAGGCGCTCGCTCGCAGGTGCGGACGGCGAGTGGAGCCGTTACTGGCCCGAGCTGCTCGCGCGCATCGGGGGGTGGTTCGGCGCGACGCTGCTCGTGATCGCGGCCGTGTGCGGGCGCCGGATCGGCGCGTGCCGCTTCGCGTTCGCCGTCGCGCTGGTCGCCGCCGTGCTCGCGTTCGGCACCGCCTACGAGTGGCTCTACCACCTGGGCGCGCCGTTCGATCGCATCCGCACCGGCGCGGAGCGCGTGTGGCTCGTCGCCAACCTCACCTGGCCGCTCGCGCTCGGGCTCGGGCTGGCCGCCCTCGAACGCAGGATCGTGCGCGCGCGGCTCGCGGACCTCGCGATGGTCCCGCGCGTCGCGCTCGGCGCGGGGTTCGTGCTCGTCGCCGGCGCCTTCGTGCCACCGCTCGCCTACCGTCCGACCGAAGGCCTGCGCGAGCACCTGGGCACGACGCACCCGCGCGACGAAGTCGTCGCGCGCTACGCGTCGTGGATCGACGCGCGCGACACCGTCGGCGACACGAGCCGCGTGTGGTGGGTCGCCAAGCGCGCCGAACGGACGCTCGGTGGACGCAACGAGCAGTTGCCCGTCGCCGCGCTCGGCCTCGAGTCCCCGGCCGGCTTCCTCGGCTACATCTGGCCGCTGACGCTCGCGGAGCACCTGTACCTCGACACCGACGGCGAGACTCTTCCCGTCGACGCGCGACTGCGGCGCGCCGGCGTGCTCGCCGTGTCGCACGTCGTACCGTCGCGACCGAACATCGCTCGCCAGCGCACCTCCGACGGCTGGCGCTTCGAGCCCCAGGGCGTCGAGGTCGGCGTGCTCGAGGAGAATCCGTGGTTCCGCCCGCGCGTGGTCGAACCGCGCGCGGTCGTCGCGGTGATCGATCCGAGCGGCGATCGACGGTTCGTGCGCGCGCTGCGCGACCGCGACCTCGCGCCCGACCTGTGCCTGGTCGAGCTGGCGAGCGCGGAGGACCTCGACGCGCTGGGAGCGTCGACCTTCGACGGAGTCGTCGCGCCGACCACTGTGGACCTCCCGGCGAGCGTGTCCGCGGATCGCGCGATCTCGACGGACTCCGCCGACGCGGCCGCCCGCTTCGTCGAACTGGTCGCGGAGGGGCGCCCGCGGAACGACGGCGCCGGACGACTCCTGCGCCTCGGACCGAACGCCGAACAGGTGCTGCTCGACCCCGTCGAGCGCGCGCGCTGGATCGTCGTGGCCGAGCGCTGGGCGGACGCACCCGGCTGGCGGCTCGAGGCGGACGGCGCGGCGCTCGACGCACGGCCCGCGGACGGCGCCGTCACCGCCCTCTTCGTGCCCGCCGGGACCTCGCTGGTGACCGCGGTCTACGCCGCGCCGGGCTTCGCGCTCGGGATGGGCGCCTCCCTCGCGGGGCTCCTGCTGGCCCTGGGACTCGTCCTGTGGCCCGTCGGCGCGTCCGCCCGGGACTGAGCGCGACCCGCGGGGCGGCGCGGACTACGATCGGCGGCGTATGAGCCGCTCGACCCCCTCCTGCGTCCTCGTGCTCGGCGCCGGTGTCGCCGGGCTCGCCACCGCCTGGCACCTCGCGCGCGCGGGCGAGCGCGTGGTGGTGATCGATCCCGCGCCGCGTGCCTTCGCGCACTCGAGCGGCGCCAACGCCGCGATCCTGCGCACGGTCGTGGACGACGCGGCCACCGCGCAGCTCGCGCAGCGCGGCGCGCGCGCGCTGCGCGAACCCGACCCCACGCTCGGCGAGCACGGCTTCGTGCTGACGACGGGCGTCGTGCTGACCGCCGACGACGAGGCGGCCGCGGCCGAACTCGAGCGGTGCGCCGCCGCCTGCGACACGCCGACCGAACCGATCGACCGCGCGCAGTTCGCCGAGCTCGCGCCGCACGTGGGCACGCGCCCGTTGATCGCGCTGCACGCGCCCGGCGACGGCGTCGTCGATCTCGACCACCTCTCGACCGCACTCGTGCGCGCGATCGAGGCCGCCGGCGGCACCGTGCGGCTCGGCGTCGGCGCGCGCGACTGGCTCGGCGCGGACGGCGAGGTGAGCGGCGCGGTGCTGACCGACGGCAGCCGCATCGACGCGCACGCGGTCGTCGTCGCCGCCGGTGGTTGGGCCGCGAAGCTCGGACGCCGCGCCGGCTCGCACGTGAGCCTCGCGCCGCGCCGGCGTCACGCGGCCAAGCTCGTCGGGAGCGGCGCGGTCGACGCGCGCTGGCCCGTGGTGTGGAACGCCGGCGATCCCTTCTACGCGCGCCCCTTCGACGGCGGGCTGCTCGTGTGCAACTGCGACGAGAGCGTGGTCGAGCCGGACGCCTGCGACCTCGACGACGCGCGCGTCGAAGCGCTGCGCGCATCGACGAGCCGCCACCTCGCGCCGCCGTACGCCGACGGCGCGCTCGAGCCGTGGTGCGCGCTGCGCACGTTCGCGCCGGACGGGCGCTTCGTGCTCGGCCTCGACCCCGACGTGCGCGGGCTCTTCTGGGCCGCGGGCCTCGGCGGCCACGGCATCACCTGCGGTCTGGCCGCGGGCGAGGTCGTGGCGCGCTCGGTGCGCGGCGAGTGCGACGAGCTGCTCGCCGCCCACTCGCCGGCGCGCGACGGGGCCCGACGACTGGGCTGAGCGACGACCGGGGGCCGAGCGCCCGAGCGCTCACCCCGAGCGGTCAAGCGGTGGCGTCGCCGTCGCCCGGCGCCGTTGCGGTCGCCGGGTCCTTCGCGGAGCCCGGCGACGAGCCAGCGTCCGGGCGCTCCTCGAACTCGCGCCGGGCGAGCGCGTGTCCGAGCACGACGCCCGCGAGCCCGCCGAGCACCCCCGCCAGGCCGAGCGCCACGTACACGGGCATGTCCACCTGACCGAAGATCAGGTGGATCGTCGTGGTGCTGTCGTTGAAGAACGCGAACACGACGAGGACGAGCGCGGCGACCAGGCCCATCTTCGCGCTCCACGGCCAGCGCCAGAACCAGCGCAGGAGGGCCTTCAACCGCGCGACCCTCCCGAACCGGCGACCTCGCGGTCGTCCTCGGACTCGGAGTAGATCTCGCTGCCCTTCTCGCGGAACTCGGCGGCCTTGGCGGCCAGCCCGTCCTTCAGCGCCTCGTCCTCCGTCAGGCCCTTCTCGGCCGCGGCCTTGCGCACGTCCTCGGTGATCCGCATCGAGCAGAAGTTCGGGCCGCACATCGAGCAGAAGTGCGCGGTCTTGGCGCCCTCGGCGGGCAGCGTCTCGTCGTGGTAGGCGCGCGCGGTGACCGGGTCGAGGGACAGGTTGAACTGGTCCTCCCAGCGGAACTCGAAGCGCGCGCGGCTGAGCGCGTCGTCCCAGGCCTGCGCGTGCGGGTGCCCCTTCGCGAGGTCGGCGGCGTGCGCGGCGATCTTGTAGGTGATGACGCCCTGCTTGACATCGTCCTTGTTCGGCAGGCCGAGGTGCTCCTTCGGCGTGACGTAGCACAGCATCGCGGTGCCGTACCACCCGATCTGCGCGGCCCCGATGCCCGAGGTGATGTGGTCGTAGCCCGGTGCGATGTCGGTGGTGAGCGGACCGAGCGTGTAGAACGGCGCCTCGTGGCACAGCTCCAGCTGCTTGTCCATGTTCTCCTTGATCTTGTTCATCGGCACGTGGCCGGGTCCCTCGATCATCACCTGGACGTCGTGCTCCCACGCGACCTTCGTGAGCTCGCCGAGCGTCTCGAGCTCGCCGAACTGCGCCTCGTCGTTCGCGTCGGCGATGCAGCCCGGACGCAGCCCGTCCCCGAGGCTGAAGCTGACGTCGTACTTCTTCATCAGCTCGCAGATGCGCTCGAAGTTCGTGTAGAGGAAGTTCTCCTCGTGGTGCGCCAGGCACCACTTGGCCATGATCGAACCGCCGCGCGAGACGATGCCGGTGATGCGCTTCGCCGTCAGCGGCACGTAGCGCAGAAGGACGCCGGCGTGGATCGTGAAGTAGTCCACGCCCTGCTCGGCCTGCTCCTCGAGCGTCTCGAGGAACAGGTCGATCGACAGGTCCTCGGCCTTGCCGTTCACCTTCTCGAGACACTGGTAGATCGGCACGGTGCCGATCGGCACGGCCGAGTTGCGCACGATCCACTCGCGCGTCTCGTGGATGTTCTTGCCGGTCGACAGGTCCATGACCGTGTCGGCGCCCCACTTCGTCGCCCAGCGCAGCTTCTCCACCTCCTCGTCGATGGAGCTCGCCACGGCGCTGTTGCCGATGTTGGCGTTGATCTTGACCTTGAAGTTGCGCCCGATGAGCATCGGCTCGAGTTCGGTGTGGCGCTTGTTCGCCGGCAGGATCGCGCGACCCGCCGCGATCTCCGCCCGCACGAACTCCGGCGCCATGCCCTCGCGCGCAGCCGCGAACGCCATCTCGGGCGTGATCTCGCCGCGGCGCGCGTAGTGCATCTGGCTGAAGTTCGCGTCGCCCCGCGCCTCGCGGGCCTCGATCCAGTCTCGGCGCAGGTGCGGGAGCCCGTCGCGCGGGTCGAAGCCCTGCGGGCCGCTCGTGTCGTAGACGTCGAGGTGCCCCGGCTCGCCCGACAGGCGGATCCGACGCTTGGGCACCCGCAACGCCTCGCCGTCGTGGACGATCGTGTCGAAGACCTTGCTCGAGTTCGGCAGGTCGGGATCCTGGGCGAGGGCGTCGGGGTCGAGTCCGGGTGCGGTCATGGCGTCGTCGTGGGGTGATCGAGCAGCGCTCGAGGGAGGCCGAGTGTAGGCCACCGCGCGTCCATCTCGACCCGCCCGCGGGGAGTTCGACCCGCCGGACGGGGCACCCGCTTCCACCTCGTCGAACCGCTCCGTACCCTGGCCGCGTGGCCCTCCGGAACCTCCCGGGGGGCAGTCCACCCGAAAGCGGCGGCACCCCACCAAAGCGGGCCCGCCATCCCCCTCGCTGCGGTCCGGATCGGCCACCGGTCCATGCGCTCGGTCGCGATCGAGCGATGAAGACGCGAAGCCCCACGCGTCAGGTGTCCGGTTCGTCCGACAGCGTTCGAGCTCCGCGCTCCACGCATCGAACCATGAGCGTTTCCTCTCGTCAGCAGGCCCTGCGCGACATCAGCGCGACGAGCCACGGCCCCACCCCCCGCTCCACGCCCGGCAACCGCCTGCCCGAGCACTTCGGCTCGAAGGTCTTCAACGACGCCGTGCAACGCCGGCGCCTGCCGAAGGCCGTCTACAAGGCCGTGCGACAGAGCCTCGACACGGGCGTCGAGATGTCGCCCGAGATCGCGGATGCGGTGGCGAACGCGATGAAGGACTGGGCGCTCGAGCACGGCGCCACGCACTACACGCACTGGTTCCAGCCGATGACCGGCGCGACGGCCGAGAAGCACGACGCGTTCCTGTCGCCGACGCTCGAGGGCGGCGCGATCCAGGAGTTCTCGGGCAACGACCTGATCCTCGGCGAGCCCGACGCCTCGTCGTTCCCGTCGGGCGGCGTGCGCAACACCTTCGAAGCGCGCGGCTACACCGGCTGGGACCCGGGCTCGCCCGCCTTCATCCGCGAGACGGACTTCGGAGCCACGCTGACGATCCCGACCGTGTTCGTGTCGTGGACCGGCGAGGCGCTCGACACGAAGACTCCGCTGTTGCGCTCGTGCGAAGCGATCGACACGGCCTCGCGCCGCCTGCTCGAGGAGCTCGGCGAGGGCGGCGCGAAGCGCGTGTCCGCCACCGTCGGTCCCGAGCAGGAGTACTTCCTCGTCGATCGGCGCCTGTTCCACCAGCGCCCCGACCTGGTCGCGTGCGGCCGCACGCTGATCGGTTCGCGCCCCCCCAAGGGCCAGGAGCTCGAGGACCACTACTTCGGCAAGACGCCGCAGCGCGTGCTCAACCTGCAGATGGACCTCGAGCAGGAGCTGTGGCAACTCGGCGTGCCGGTGAAGACGCGCCACAACGAGGTCGCGCCGCACCAGTTCGAGTCGGCACCGGTCTTCGAGGCCGCGTCGGTGGCGACCGACCACAACATGCTCACGATGGAGATCCTGCAGGAGACCGCGGAGCGCCACGGCTTCGCCTGCCTCCTGCACGAGAAGCCGTTCGCCGGCGTGAACGGCAGCGGCAAGCACGTGAACTGGTCGATCGCCACGGACGACGGGCAGAACCTGCTCGAGCCCGGCGACACGCCGCACGACAACCTGCGCTTCATGGCGTTCCTGACGGCGATCGTCCGCGCGGTCGACGAATACCAGGACCTCTTGCGCGTCGCGATCGCGTCGGCGGGCAACGACCACCGCCTGGGCGCGAACGAAGCGCCGCCCGCGATCATCTCGATGTTCCTCGGCGACGAGCTGCAGGAGATCGTCGACAGCCTCATCAAGGGCGAGACGGTCACGCCGACCGACGACCACCACGTAAAGCTCGGCGTCGGCACGCTGCCGCGCCTGCCGCGCCACAACTCCGACCGCAACCGCACCTCGCCCTTCGCCTTCACCGGAGCCAAGTTCGAGTTCCGCGCGGTCGGCTCCACCCAGTCGGTGGCCTTCCCCGCGATGGTCATCAACACGATCGTCGCCGACTCGGTCGCGCGGCTCGCCGACGAGATCGCGAAGGGCGACTCGCCGACCGCGGTCCTGCGCGAGGTGCTGGGTCGTCACGACCGCATCCTGTTCAGCGGCGACAACTACTCGCTCGAGTGGCGCCAGGAGGCCGAGCGGCGCGGACTGCTCAACCTCGAGGACACGCCCTCCGCGCTCGCGCGCTTCACCGACCGCAAGAACCTCGACCTGTTCGAGCGTCTGGGCGTGCTGTCGGCGCGCGAGACCGAGTCGCGGGCGCAGATCCTGACCTCCGCCTACGTCGACCGCCTGCTCGTGGAGGCCCTCTCGCTGCGCAACATCGCGGCCACCTCGGTGCTGCCCGCCGCGATCGAGTTCCAGCGCCGCGTGGCCGAGTCGCTGACCGCCCTGCGCGGCGCGCTGCCGAAGTGCGAGTGCGGCGCCCAGGAGGAGCTCCTGGGCCGCGTGGCCGAGTTGGTCGGCGACCTGCGCGGCGGCATCCGCGACCTCGAGGAGCAGCGCCAGGCCGTCGAGGACGGGCACGGCGACCCCGCCGAGGCCGCCCAGCTCGTGCGCCGGACGCTGGTCCCCGCGATGGAGCGCGTGCGCGCGGCCTGCGACCACCTGGAGGAGGTCGTGGACGACGAGCTGTGGCCGCTGCCCAAGTACCGCGAGCTGTTGTTCGCGCACTAGGGATCCGGACGATCCGCCGCCACGCGGCGGATCGTCCGGTCCTGCACGGCCGGCGCCCGCAGCGCACCGGGAGCTGCGTCCGCTCACTGGCGCCAGCTCCGCGAGGCGCATCGAGAGACACGCACGAGCCACCGACCGGACCCCCGCCCCCGGGCCTCCCGCGTCCGCCCGTCCAGCTCGCATCCGCCCCACCCGTTGACGGTGGAACGACCAAAACGAACAATGCGCCCATGAAAGGCAAAGGCGCAACGGCGGGTCGGACCCCAGAGGGCAAACGCAGTGGGCGCTACTCGGCGCCGGCGCTGGAGAAGGGGCTCGACATCCTCGAGCTGCTGTCCCTGCGCGACGAAGGGCTGACCCAGCGCCAGCTCGCCGAGCAGCTCGGGCGCACGGTGGGCGAGATCTACCGGATGCTCGCCTGCTTGGTCGACCGCGGCTACGTGACCCTCGAGAAGCCCGGCGATCGCTACTTCCTGGGTACGAAGCTGTTCGAGCTGGCGCACCGCCATCCGCCGGCCCAGCGCCTGCTCGACGTGGCGCTCCCCCACCTGCGCGAGGTCGCGCGCGAGCTGGCCCAGTCCTGCCACCTCGTCGTGCCGCACCACGGCAAGGGCGTGGTCATCGCGCAGGAGGACTGTCCCGGATCGCTGTCGTTCGCGGTGCGCATGGGCACGCCGGTCGCGCCGACCGAGTCCGCGTCGGGACGCGTCCTGCTCGCCTTCCGCGACGAGCGCGAGCGCGCCGATCTGATCGCCGGGGACGCGGCGGCGACGAAGCGCCTCGAGGAGCTCGGCGACGACCTGGCTCGGATCCGCGAGCAGGGCTTCTGCGAGATGGTGAGCACGCGCGTGCGCGGCATCGTGGACACGAGCTACCCGATCATGGATCGCGCGGGGCACGCGGTCGCGGCGCTCACGGTGCCGTCCGTCGAGCGCCTCGACATCGAGCCGGCCTTCGATCGCGACGCGGTGCGCGCCACGCTGGCCGCAGCGGCGCGCGCCGTCTCACTCGAGATCGGCCTCGTCGACTGAGCCCAGTCGCGCGGACGACGACGACACGCGAACGGGGCCCGTGGAGCGATCGCTCCACGGGCCCCGTTGCGTTGGGCGCTCGGCCGTCGCGACGGCCGCTCGGAGTACGGCGCGCGGACCTCGGCGCTCAGTGGTTGCGGTAGACCGAGTGGCAGGCGTTGCAGCTGCGCTTGGTGCGGTCGATCGCGTCGGTGAGCGCGTCGAGGTCCTCCTCGGACTCGGATGCGCGGTAGGCGCGCAGCGCGGCGACCATGTCGGCCGTCGACGCGATCGAGTCGTCCATCCAACCGCGGTAGTCGGCGGGCTGCGAGCGCACCTCCTCGGTCTCGTTCAGCTGCTCGAAGTACTGGTGCAGGATGACCGCTTCGTTGAGCGGATCGATGTCCGGGTGCAGCGGGTCGACGCCGTAGTCCACCGCGTCGGCGTAGTAGACGTTCTCCCAGTGGCGCGCCATCGGCACCATCGCGCCCGCGACGCCGTCCAGCGGCGCGGCGCTCGGGAAGTCCCACTCGTAGGCGGCGGACTCGGCGGCGGTCGGGATCTTCGCCGTGGCGACCGTCCAGTACAGGCCCGAGTACTTGTTCGAGGTGCCGCACCACTGGCGCATCTCGGCCAGCGCCTGCTCGCGCGTCACGCCGTCGACCACGAGGCGGCCGAGAGCGGCGCCGGCGGGACCGCGGTGCTTGCCGTGGAAGCAGTGCACGAAGAACGGCCCCTCGCACTCGCGGAACGTCTTGATGATCCGCATCTGCTCGTCGGGCGTGATGCCCTTGTACTGGATCGGCACGTGCACGTAGCGCATGCCGTACTTGGCCGCGGTCTCGGCGTCGGGCGCCTTGCCGTCGGTCGAGAGGATCGTCTTCACGCCCCACTCGGCGAGCATCGCGAGCGCCGCCTCGTCGGCCGGCTCGGAGCCGCTGATGATGTTCTCGCCGAGGCGGAAGACGTTGTGCAGGTTCGGGTGCTCGATCGGCTCCACCTCGGGCAGCTCGAAGCGCGTCGCCGCCTCGTAGGCGTTCGTCTCGTTCTCGAGCGGCGGGGAGGCGACGACTTCGATCGAGTCGTCGCCGCGGGTCTGGGAGCAGGAGAACGCGGCGGCCCCGAACAGGAACGCAGCGACGAGGGCGGTGGACTTCGACATGGATGGGGATCGAGGGTGCCGTCGGCGCCGCGAGGCTGCGGGCAGGTCCCGAGCCGTCGATGCGCGTGCGCCGACGCGGCCCGAGAGCAACCGGCGTGCCAGGATCGACCGGGCCTCGGCGCTCGACACGAGCGACCCCGCGGACCGGCGCGAGCGCAGCCGCGTCACCGAATCGTAACCACACGCATCGGCCCGGTCACCGCAGCAGCGTCGACCCGGGAGCACCTCGGCCCCTGCGTACGAGGGGCTCCTCCCTGCCTCGGCAGCATCCTCGCCGCGAGATCGCGGACCGACTCGCGCGTCGCCAGCCCCTCGAACTCGGCGCGCTCCTGCCGCGCGTTCGCGGCGTGCGGGCCGTCCAAGCGGGCCGCCGGTGGGTGGTAGCGGTGGAGGGACTCGAACCCCCGACACGCGGATTATGATTCCGCTGCTCTAACCAGCTGAGCTACACCGCCTTGGGTGCGCCGTGCGGCTCGGACGAGCGCGCTGCGCGGGTGCGCTTCGATCGTGAGGACCGTCGCGCGGCGGAGGACGGTACTCGGACGGGCCCTGCGGATCAAGCGGCGGGCGCAGGCCGGGATCCCGGCGATCGGAGGGATCGCGCCGCACCGCCCGTGCAGTCGACATGCCGATGCGCAGACGACATGCCGATCCACAAGGCGACGGGAAGCGATCAGCGTGAACGGATCAACCTTTCAACCCCCTTCACGACCCCCTGAAGGCCGATGCGGGCCGAGTTCACGAGTGAACGCGCCTCCCATCACTGCTTTACTGGAGGTTCGTTCGACCTCGGGGGCGTCGAAGCATTAGAAATGCTGGTGAGGAAGCGTAGGGCAACCTGCGTGCTCTCGACGGGGCGTGGTGTTGCGAGCCGCTGCGTCCCATCATGTCGAGGGCTCCTCTCTCTCCCTCGGGCCGGTGATGGGCAAGGATCACCGGCCCATTTCATGCCCGGACCGAATTCGCGGCTCGAGAGGCGGCCCGGAGCAGGCCCCTCGCTCAGCCGCGCTCGGCCAGGAGCCGTCGCGCCACGCCGTGCCGGACACCCCGCGTCGTGACCGTCGTCCGCCGCGGGCCGAGGCGCTCGAGGACGCCGGCCAGGATCCACAGACCGGCCGGCAGCACCGCGGCGCGCGCGGGCTCGATCGGATGGTCGAGGCGGTCCTCGAGGTCGAGAGCGCCGAGGCGCTCCGCCCAGTGCGTTGCATCGCGTGCGTCGATCGCGCGGCCCTCCGCCACCCGGTGGTCGAACGCGGCGCCGCCCGCGACGAGGCTGCCCAGGTTGACGCCCGTGCCGCCTGCGACCACGGCGGACTCGACCGCCGGCGCGTCGCCGCGCGACAGCGAACCATCGCGCTCGAGCGCGCGCGCCACGAAGGTCGGTGCGGCGTCCGGGCCGAGCCCCTCGGCCACGAGCGCTTCGTCGAGCCAACGCGCGCCGACCTCGATCGAGCGCACGACCGCGCCGCCGTCGGTGACGACCTCCGTGCTGCCGCCGCCGATGTCGATCAGCGCGTCGACCGCCGCGTCGCCGACCGCGCCCTCCCAGGCGAGTCGCGCCTCGTCCGCGCCGTCGACGACCTGGATGGCGAGACCGCAGGCCTCGGCGACGCACGCGACGAAGGCGTCGCGATCGCGAGCGCGGCGCAGGACCGCCGTCCCGACCGCGCGCACGCGCTCGGGCGCCAGCCCGTGCAGCGCGATGCGCCGCGCGAAGGTCGCGAGCACGTCGAGCGTGCGCTCCACGGAGTCGGGCGCGAGCGCACCGTCGGCGCCCATCCCCTCCCCGAGCCGCGCGGCGAACGCGTGGTCCTCGAGCACGTCGAGCGATCCGTCCTCGCGTCGACGCGCGACGAGCAGGAGCGCGGTCTGGGTCCCGAGGTCGATGGCGGCCACGGCGTTCTCGGGGTCGGCGTCGGGCAGCTGGGCGTCGGCGGTGCGCGTCATGGGACCATCGTGGGGACGAGGTGCGCGCGCAGGAGCGGGTGCGCGCAGGTCGCGCCATCGAAGCACGCGCGCGCACCGCGGCGAAGCACGAACCGCGATCCCCTCCGCGCGCGAACGCGTCCGGCGCCGCGCGCTCCCCAACCGCACTCCCCCACTCGCGCGTGCGTCGACACGCCCAACTCGACGGGCATTGCGACGCGCGAATCGTCGCGCCACTCGGCGCGCAACTGTGACGCGCACCGCGACGCCCAGCGCGAGCGCCCGACGCGACGCCCCGGACTCAGTCGGTGTCGAAGGCCCCGAACGGTGCGCCGACGAGCGAGAACACCTGCACCCGCGCGCCCTCGCGATCCATCACGACCACGCGACGCCGCGCGTCGTCGCGCCCGCGCTCCACCACCAGGTCCACCGGCGCCTCGAGGTCCGACGCGCCGCCGGCGTGCGGTCCGGTCGGGATCCGCCGTCCCAACAGCTCGCCGCCGGGCCCGAACAGCAGCACGCCGGCGCGCTCGCACAGCACCGCGATGCGACCGCCGCCGGCCGGCGCGACCGCGCGCAGCCGCGGACCGTCCGCGTCCGGCCCGCTCACGACGAAGCCGAAGTGGTGGTCGAGGTCGCGGTAGACCGAGACGCGCCCGCCCGCTTCCACCGCGTAGACGAAGCGCCCGTCGAACGCCGCGCCCTCGAGCGCGCGGAAGGCGCCGTGGGACGCGCCGCCCGGCCGCAGCGAGCGCACGCAGCGCCCCGCCTCGTCGAACACCTGCAACGCGTGGCGACGGCGGCCGCGGCTGGCGACGACGAGCCGCAGCTCGTCGGTGTCGCCGAGCGCGTCGACCGCGTAGGGCCGTCCGAGCACGCCCGGCGCGTCGCGACCCGCGGCGTCGGGAGGGTCGACGAGGCGCGCGGCGGCGCGGCCGAACGCGCTGTAGGCGACGACGGCGGCCTCGTGCGGCAGACAGACCCAGACGCGGCGGTCGTCGTCCATCGCGACGCCGGCCGGGCGCTCCGCGTCGAAGGTCGCGGCGTTCGCACCGCCGCCGAGCCGCCGACCGTCGAGGTCGAACAGGCGGACGCCGTCGCCGGGCTGCGACGCGACGACGATCGAGCCGTTGAGCGCGAGGCTGGGACGCACGGTGGACGGTGGACGGTGGACGGTCGAAGGTGGGCGGAGACGGGGCGTGGTCGGTCGTCGGCGACGGCGCGCGTCAGTCGCCCGCCTCGCCGCTCGTGTACCCGAGCGCGTCCAGGATCGCGCGTTCGTCGGCGCTCGTCCCGTCCGAGGACTCCGCGATCCGGCCGCGCTCCTTCCAGGCGTCGAACAGTCCCGAGAGCCGCGCGACGAGGTCGGCATCGTCGAGCGGCGCCCGCTCGCCGGGGTCGTCGACGAGGTCGTACAGCCGCGGCTGCGCGTCGAAGCGCTCCACGCGCGACGCGCTCGGCAGGTGCAGGCGATAGCGGCCTTCGTACAGCAGGCTGCCACCGCGCGAGGTGAAGCCGGGGATGGTGCGCGCGCGCGCCGTCTCGTCGTCCACCTCGAACAGGTCGAGTCCGTCGAGCTCGCCCTCGAGGTCCAGGTCGAGCAGGCGCGCGAGCGTCGGCACCACGTCGATGAGGCCCACGTCGCGCTCGGCGACGCGCCCCGCCGGCACGCCCGGACCGCGCACGACGAGCGGCACGTGCACCTGTTCGGTCTCGAGACCGAGGCCGTGTTGCATGTAGAGCGGACCGTAGAAGTCCATCTCGTTCTTCTCCTCGCCGAACGGGCGCGGGCGCGTCCACAGGCCTTCGCCGTGGTCGCTCGTCACGACCACGAGGGTCTCGTCGAGCACGCCGCGGTCCTCGAGCTCGTCGAACAGGCGTCCGAGTGCGCGGTCCGCCTGCCACACCTCGGCGTCGTAGGAGGCGATGCGCGCTTCGATGCCGTTGTAGGCCTCCTCGGTCCAGGTGTGCCGCTGTTCCTCGCGCACGGCGGAACCGAAGCGGTCGAAGCGCTCGACCGAACGCTGCGGATCGAAGCGCGGACCGTCCACCGGCGTGTACGGGTCGTGCGGATCGAACAGCAGACAGAACAGGAAGAACGGCACGTTCGACGGATGGTCGTCGAGCAGCGCCAGCGCGCGGTCGACCACTTCATCGCCGACCCAGCCGCGCGCCCGGCGTCCGTCGTCCTCGGGTTCGTACACGTCGTACTCCTCGAAACCGCGCGCCCAGCCGCGTTGCGGACGCAGGAGCGCGTTCGAGGTGATGCCGTAGGTGGCGTAGCCCTCCTCGGTGAGGCGCACGGCGAGCGGCACGTGCTCGCGCGGCAGATCACGCCCGTTGTCCGAACGCACGCGACCCGTCATCAGCATCGACATCGACGGCAGCGTCCACGAGCAGCTCGACCACGCGCGCTCGAACACCGCGCCGCCGCGGGCGAAGCGCGCGAGCTCGGGCGTGGTGTCGTTGTGATGCTCGAGCAGCGTCGTGTGGTCCGCGCGCAGCGTGTCGACCACGCACAGCACCACGTTGGGCGGACCGTCGCGCTCGCCGCCGCCGCAGGCGGGCGCCAGCGACAGGGCCAGCGCGAGCGCGAGCGCGCGAACGGAGCGGGTGGGAACGCGTCGTCGGAGCATCGCGTGAGGGTAGCAGCCGCGGGGCGCGCTCCGCAGGCAGCGCGGGCGCTCGGGTCCGGATCCGGCGGTCGTGCGGCGCGGCTCCGCTCGCTACAGCGTGCCGCTGCGCTCGGCGCCGCCGCGCAACTCGTGCGTGCCGGCCGCGCTCGACAGGCGCGTCACGCCGCCGAGCCCGGTCACGCTCCACGCGTCGCCGTCCAGGTGCACGCTCGCCGCGCCCTCCTCGACCTCGATCACGCCGAAGGGCGTCGTCAGCCGCCCGGTGCCGTCGATCTTCACGCCGCCGCCGACGAGGCGGACCCGGCGAGCGACCGCGCTCTCCACGAGCAGGGTCGTGCGCGGATCGACGATCATGCGACCGTCGTCGAGCCGCAGCTCCGCGCGTCCGTCGTCGCCCGTCTGGACGAGGTCGCCGCGCAGGCCGGTGTCGGGACCGAACGACGCACCCGCGGGCTCACCGCCGACGAAGAGCTCGCCGGCGAGCCACACGACCGGGAGCGTCGGGTCGGGGCGCAGGCTGCCCCCCATCCGCACGACGCCGGCGATCGCGACGGACAGCGCCACCGCCACGAGCAACCGTCGATGGCGCGGCGCCAGACGCGGCGTCGCGATCCCGTCGGCGACCGCGCGACCGCCGCGGTCCGCGTGCGACGAGCGCACGGCCGCCCGCCCCAGGCGCGCCTTGTCGGCCATCTGCGTCCGGTAGTGCTCGCGACACTCGACGCACCCGCGCAGGTGCGCGCGCACGGCGTGGTCGTCCTCGCTCGAGTCGACGCCGAGCACGCGCGCGCGTGCCCAGCGGCGCGCGCGCTCGCAGCCGCAGTCCTGGCCGGACGGCGTCGCGCCCGCGGCGGGGTCGCCGGCAGGGGGGTCGGTCGTGGCCCGCTCGGGGTCCTGGTGGCCGACGGGCTGGTGCCCGGCGCCGTCCAGGTGCCCGGCGCCGTCCAGGTGACCGGTGTCGTCCCGGTGACCCGTGTCGTCCCGGTGACCCGTGTCGTCCCGGTGACCCGTGTCGTCCCGGTGATCGGAGTCGTCGTGCGGCGGCTGCATCGGTGCGGGCGCGAGGCCCCCGGTCTCATCGGCGCGCGGATCGGTGGCCTTGACCGCGCGCGCCCCCTCCGGCGCCCCGCCTCCCCCCTGGTCCTGTCCCCGATCGGTGTGCATCCCGGCGCTCACCCCGCCCCGGGGCCCGCGGACGGCCCGACCCGCGCTCGTCTTCGAGGTCGCTGGAGCCCCGTCGAGGGGTCGCTGGCGCCCCGACGCGCGTGTTGCACACCCGTTGGAGCCAGGTCCCCACGGGAGCGGCCCCGACCGCCGCTCGGCGATCGGGGCCGCTCTGCCCTGCTGCGATCCGCGCGGATCAGCGTCGGCGCTGGGGGCGCCCGCGACGCGGGGCCTCCTCGCCGCGGCCGGGGCGTCCCTCGCCGGCGCGCGCGGGCGGAGCCTCACCGCCGCCGCGGACCCGGGTCGGCCCGGCCTCGCCGGCGCCCGCTCGGCGCAGGCGCAGGCGCAGGCGGTCGAGGCCCTCACCGCGGGCCTCCTCGATGCGGTGGCGCAGGATCCGCGCGCGCGGGTCCTGGCCGGCCCGCCCGGCGCGCGGGGTGAAGGGACGGACGCGGGCGCCGCGCGGGCGCTGGTCGACCTGCGGTCCGCGGCGGGCGCCGGCGCGGCCCTGGCGCAGGTTCGGGCGGGCGCCGCGACCGGCGCGGGCCTTGTCGCGGGCGGCGCCGCGGAGGGTGTCGGCGGCGGCGCCGCGCGGGCGGCGGCGCTCACCGGCCGCCTCGCGGGCGCCGTCGTGGTCCGCGACGAGGACCTTCTTCTTCGACCCGTCCGGGCCGACGAGCGCGCGCTCCTGGGCGGCGACGCGGTCGGCCCCGGCGAGGGCGACGAGCGCGGCGAGAGCGGCGATGAGCGTTGCTTTCATGGTTTCGATCCCTGCTTCGATGGATGGCTGGTGGTTCCGGCGTCGCGGCGTGCCGCGATCGGCGGGCCCGCGGGGAGCTGCCCGGGGCACCGAACGCTACGCCGCCCCCAGAGCGCCGTGGGCGCCATGGAGGCAGCGGGCAGCTGGCGGTTGCGAGTGCACGGAGCGGCGCCGTGAACCGTTGGCCCGGTCTGTCTCGACCAGGCGCCCGGGGTGAGTGAACGCCAGGTGCCCGGAGACTTGCTCGGAGTCGTGTAGGGGGCCGGACCCGAAGATCCGCCCGGCGGCCGAGCCGGGCGTCGATGCGGAACGACCCGCGGCGGCCGCCCCTGCGAAGGGACGACCGCCGCGGGTCGTCGGCGCGCGGGAGTCCGCGCGTCCGAAGGTCGGTGGCTGGCTCAGCCGCGCCCGCCCGCGGGCGGCGCCGGCTTGGGCGCCGGCTTCGGCCCGTCCTTGCGCTCCTTCTTCTCGCCGTCCTGGCCGCGCCGACGGCGCTCGCCCTCGCGGCGGCGCTCACCGCCGTCGCCCTCGCCCTTCGGGCCCTTGCGACGCTCGCGAATCTCCTGGAGCTTCTTCTTCGCCTCCTCGTCGCCGGCCTCGGCGCGGCGGCGCAGCTCCTGGATGCGCTCGCGCATGCGGCGACGCCGCTCCTGCGCGTCGCCCTTCTCGCCGTCGCCCCGCTCACCGCGTTCGCGGCGGCGCTCGCCCTTCGGCGGGGCGGGCTTCGGGTCGTCGTCCTGGGCGGTGGGCGCGTCGGCCCCCGCAGCCGGCTGCGGCGCGGCGACGGCCTCGGGGGTGAGGAAGGCACAGGCGGCGAGGGCCGCGATGGTGATCGTGCGATACATGGTCGGTGCTCCTGGTGCGTGGCGCGGGCGCTTCGCGCGCTCGGCCGTTGAAGTGCGTGGAAGGTGAGGTCCGTGGGCGGTCGCGTTCGTGGACGGCGGGTCCGTTCCCGCGGCGGGCTCGCGGGCGGAACGCCGTGTTCCGCATCGCGGCCGCGTCCCTTCCTACGCTCCCATCGACCCACCCGTCACCGCTGCGTGAGCCCGCGAGCGCGTTGGCGTTGGGAACGGCGTCCCACACGGCGTCCGCGGAGCGTCAGCTCGCGGCGAGGCGTTCGACCGCGGCGTCCAGTCGCGCGGTGGCCCGTTCGCGGCCCAACAGCACCAGCACGTCGGCGAGCTCGGGGCCGCCGGGCTCGCCGGTGAGCGCCGTGCGCAGGGGCTGGAACACGGCGCCGAGCGTGTGGCCCGCCTCGCCGGCCCACTCCTTGAGCGCGTCGCCGAGCGCCTCGCGCGTGTAGCGCGCCTCGTCGAGGTCCGCGAGGAACGCGCGCACACCGGCCAGCACCTCGCCCGCGTCGGCGTTCTTGCGCGTCTTCTGCTCGGCCTTCGGGTCCCACGGCAGGGTCCGGTCGGGGGCGAAGAGGAACGCGAGCTTCTCGGGCACCTCGGCGTAGCGCCGCACGCGCTCGCGGATCGCGTCGACGGCGACGAGCCAGAAGTCGCGCCGCGCTTCGAGGTCGCCGTCGGGCAACAGCCCCGCGCGCTCGAGGAACGGCGCGGCGCGCTCGAGCGTGCGCTCGAGCGGCTCGCTGCGCAGGTACTCGCCCGACAGCCACTCGAGCTTGTCCGGGTCGAACACCGAGCCGCCCTTGCTGACGTCCGAGAGCTCGAAGTTCTCGACGAGTTCTTCGCGGCTGAACACCTCGCGCTCGCCGTCGATCGCCCAGCCCTGCAGGCACAGGAAGTTGACGAGCGCCTCGGGGGGGTGACCCTGTTCGCGGTAGGCCTCGAGCGCCGTGTCGCCGGTGCGCTTGCTCATCTTCTTGCCGTCGGTGCCGAGGATGAGCGGCAGGTGCGCGAAGACGGGCGGCTCGAGCCCGAGCGCCTGGAAGAGCAGGATCTGCTTGGGCGTGTTGACCAGGTGCTCCTCGCCGCGCACCACGTGCGTGATGCGCATGTCGGAGTCGTCGCACACGCACACGAAGTTGTAGGTCGGCGAGCCGTCGGTGCGGACCATGATCCAGTCCTCCACCTCGGCGTGCGCGAAGCGCACCGTGCCGCGGATCGCGTCGTCGAAGACGGTCGCTGCGTCGGCGTCGTCGCGACCGGGAACCTTGAAGCGGATCGTGAACGGCTCGCCCGCCGCCGCGCGGCGCTCGGCCTCGGTGGGGTCGAGGTCGCGGAAGCGCCCGTCGTAGCGCGGCGTCTGTTTGCGCGCCTCCTGCTCCTCGCGCAGCTTCGCGAGCTCCTCGGAGGTGGCGAAGCAGCGGTACGCGAGACCCTTCGCGAGCAGTTCGTTCGCGACGGCCAGGTGGCGCTCGACGCGCTCGCTCTGGCGGTACGGGCCGTGCGGACCGCCCACGTCCGGACCCTCGTCCCAGTCGATGCCGAGCCAGCGGAAGCCGTCGAGGATCGCGTCCTCGTACTCGCGCTTGCTGCGTTCGGGGTCGGTGTCCTCGATGCGCAGCACGAACGCGCCGCCCGCGCGCCGCGCGACGGCCCAGTTGAACAGCGCGGTGCGCGCACCGCCGATGTGGAGCGCGCCGGTGGGGCTCGGTGCGAAGCGCGTGCGGACGGTCGACATGGGAGGATCGGAGCGAGGAGCGGGGTTGGGCGGACGAGTGCGGCGGGGCAGGATACGGGCCGCGCTCCCCCGCTCCAACGCCGCTCGGGACCTCCGACCGAACCCCATGACCAGCCGCGCCCACCTCGAACGCCCCCACCGCTCCCGCCTCGGCTTCGAAGGACGCGCGGAGCTGTGCGTCGTCGAGAGCGACGCCTTGCGCGGCAATCCGCTCGGGGATCCTCACCTGCGCGAGCTGCCGGTCTACCTGCCCCCGTCGCACGACGAGCACCCCGCGCCCGTGATCCTCGTGCTGTCGGGCTTCACCGGCCGGGGGCACAAGTACCTCGAACCGCACCCGTGGAACACGAGCGTCGCCGAACGCTTCGACCGCATGGTGGCGCGCGGTGAAGCGCGGCCGGCGATCCTCGTCATGCCCGACTGCTTCACGAAGTTGGGCGGTAGCCAGTTCGTGGACTCGAGCGCGACCGGCGCGTACGAGTCGCACGTGGTGCACGAGCTGCTGCCGCTCGTCGAGGAGCACTTCAACACGCAGCCGGGCGCCGTCGGCGTGTGCGGCAAGAGTTCGGGCGGCTTCGGCGCGCTGCGCCTGGCGATGCGCCACCCCGGCCTGTTCCGCGCCGCCGCGTCCCTGTCGGGCGACTGCGACTTCGAGCTGTGCTTCGGGCACGAGATGCTGGCCGCCGCGCGCGGTCTCGCGCGCTCCGGTCGCACGCCGGCCGAGTTCCTCGCGGCCTTCGCCGAGAAGCCCGACCTGTCGGGCGACGGGCACGCGATCCTCAACGTGCTCGCGATGGCCGCGTGCTACTCGCCGAACCCGGACAGCGAGCTGGGCTTCGACCTGCCGATGGACCTCGAGTACGCCGAGCGCGACGAGGCGGTGTGGGAGCGCTGGCGCGCGTTCGACCCCCTCGAGGCCTGCGCGCAGCACGCCGACGCGCTGCGCGCGCTCGACCTCCTGTACCTCGAGTGCGGCCTGGCGGACGAGTTCAACCTGCAGTGGGGCCTGCGTCGCCTCGCGCGGCGCCTGCGCGAGCTCGAGGTGCCCCACGAGCACGTGGAGCACGCGGGCGGCCACCGCGGCATCGACGACCGTTACGACCTGGTGCTGCCGAAGCTCGCGGCCGTGCTGGACACGCGCGCCTAGAGCTCCGCGCGCGCCGACGCGAGCACGACCGGCTCGCGATCGGCGGTGGCGTACATGGCCAGGAAACGGCGCACCTCTTCGGTGTCGTACTGGGCCATCTCGTCGGCCCAGCGCGCGCTGAGCGTCTGGTAGCACACCTCGACCTCCACGTTGGCCGGGCGCGCGCCGGACGGGACGGTGATCTCGAAGCGCACGCGATCCCGGCCGCCGGTGAAGTCGTCGTCACCCTCGGTGCCGACCGGCGCGACGCGCGGCGCGTCGGGGTGTTCGGGGTCGAAGCCGCGCGGCAACAGGCGCGTGTCGACGAGGTAGCGCGCGCCGCGCATGAGCACGTGCGTGGGCGCGCCTTCGGCGTCGGCCATCACCGAGCGGTACTCGACCAGCTGGTCGCTCGCGGTCACGGTGTCGCGGTGCGGCTGGACGGGACCGCCGGCCGACTCGCTCGCGAGCGGACGCCCAGCGGTGTCGACGACGCGCCCGGTGCCGTCGGTCGCGCCGCTCGAGAAGAGCACCGCGCCGTCCGCGTCGCGCACGGTCGCGCGCAGGAAGACACGCCGCGTCGGGTGCCCGGTCGGCAGCTTGTGCCCCGTGCGGTTCACGACGGTCACCTCGAAGCGCAGGCGGTCGCCGTCGAGTTCGACGCCGTCGACGCCGACGCTCGCCGTGCGCGTGCGCAGCTGCTCGAGCGTCGCGGCGCGCGTGCGCGCGAGCGCCTCCGGCGAGGCCGTGACGCCGAGTTCCTCGGCGTGATCGGCGAGCATCCCGAGCACGAGCGTGTTCCCGCCGACGAACGCGTGGCGCCCGAAGGGTCGCCGCGGCTCGACGAACGGGAAGTCCTTCCCGTCCGGTCGCCGCGCGATGCCCGTCTCGATCTCGCGCCCGTCCTCGTCGTAGCGCGGCACGTGGCACTCCTGGCAGGCGCGCCCGCGGTGTCCGTCACGCGGCGACTCCGTGTCGAAGATCGAAGTGCGCCACTCGAGGTAGGCGCCCTGTTCGAGCAGGACGTGGCCCGTCGGCGCGCCCTGCTCGTCGAGCGTGTGCGTCTCGAGCGTGTGACAGGTCGCGCACAGCGCCGACTCGATCACGTGCTCGCCGTGGGTCGGCGTGAAGCCGGTGGCGCGCGTCATCGGCTGGGGGCGCGGGTCCGTGTGCGGCCCGAAGAGGCGGTTCCACGGATCGAGCTCGAAGCCGCCGCTGAAACTCGCCGCCGTGCCCAGCCCGTCGGGCGCGATGCCGTGGCACACGCTGCACGACACGCCGTCGCGCGCGAGCTCGCCGACCGGGCCGTCGTCGTGCAGCACGTCCATCGGCGTCGCGAACTCGCCGTAGCGCTCGCCGTCGAAAGCGGCCAGGTGCCCCATCGGCGCGTGGCACGACACGCACTTCGTCTCGATCGCCTCGCGCGCCGCGGGCGTGGCCGCCACCTCGATCGACACGGCCGCGCGCCACAGCGGGTCGAGCGACGCGTTCGCCATCATCGTGCCGCTCCACAGGTCGTGCGGTGCGATGCCGCGGCCGGCGGCGTCGCGCAGGGCCTCGGCCCCGTCGGCGTTGCTGTGGCAGCGCGCGCAGCTGCTCGAGTGCTGGACGGCCGCGCCGGGCGGCGACTCGCCGTCCTGCGACTGCGCCGCACGGGGCGCGAGCGCGGTGGCCACGGCGAGAGCGAGCGCGCAGACGATCGGGAGGGCCGGCTTCACGGGCGAGGACGATAGCGGGCGCGGGCGAGAAGGAGATGACGAATCGGTCATCCGCACGCGCGCGAAGCGTCGCGCGCTCGGGCGCGACCCGACGACGCGCACGGTGCGCTCGCGGACAGGGGCGCGCTCGCGGTCAGGGGCGCGCTCGCCTTCCGAGCCCGCGCCGTCACGGGTAGTTCGCCTCGACGGTGGTCGTGATGCCACCGCGCACCATGAACTCGCCCACCACCGACATCGCGCGCGGCTTCGTCGCCGCCACGAGGTCGTCGAGGATCCGGTTCGTCACCGCCTCGTGGAACGCGCCCTCGTCGCGGAACGACCACAGGTAGAGCTTCAGGCTCTTGAGCTCGACGCAGAGCTGGTCCGGCACGTACTCGATGTGGAAGGTCGCGAAGTCCGGCTGGCCGGTCTTCGGGCACAGGCAGGTGAACTCCGGGCACTCGAACCGGATCTCGTAGTCGCGGTCGGGGCTGGGGTTCGGGAAGGTCTCGAGGTCCTTGCTGGGCTGGGTCGACATCGTGGTGGTCTCGTCGGGACGCGCGTTCACTCGAGGAACGCGCGGGGCAGGTCGCCGTACCGTCGCGCGACCGCGTGGCCGTCCACGCGGCGCGTCAATTCGAAGGCGAAGTCGTGGTCGGGGTACTCGCGGGCGCGATAGATGAGGTCCTTGGGCGGCGCGACGGTCAACCGACCGTCCGCGTCCGGCTCGACGGCGATCACGAGCGTCTCGAGCGTGTCGAGGTCCAGCAGCCGGAACTCGAACGCGCCGGAGCGCTCGCCCTCGGCCAGGACGCCGAGCGCGAAGCTCCCGTCGCCGTTCGCCGTCGGCGGGCCGATCGAACCGTCGAACGCGGGCAGGTCGTCGAGCACCTCGATCGACGCGCCGCTCGCCGACGGCTCGAGCCACAGGCGCTCGACGGCGCCGAGCAGCAGCCAGTCGACGCGGCTCGACAGGTCGACGACGCTCGCGCGCGCGCCCGGGGGCCCGCTCCAGACCGCGAGTTCGCGCGAGCCCTCCGAAACCGTGCTCTCGAAGTGCAGCGTCGTGCCCTCGGCCAGCGCCTGGGGCGCCGTCACGCGCACCGCGCGGCGCCGCGCCGGGTCGAGGACGCCGTCGGCGACGCCGGGCAGCGCGACCGACCGGATCCTCCAGCGGCCGGCGCCGGATGCGTCGGACTCGTCGCCGTCGCCCGTCCCGATCGTGCCCACCCGCAGGCCGATCGCGCGCCAGTCCTCCCACAGTCCCGAGCGCACCACGAGCCCCACCGCTTCGACCGGCACGTCGAAGGTGCGCGGCGGGTCGGGCCACGGGCCGGTCGGATCGAACAGCGGGTGGCGGACCCACTCGAGGCCGCGCCCCACCGGGTCCATGCCCGCGACGCGACGCGGTGCGTCGAGCAGCAGCGTCACGCCGCGCCCGTAGCCGGCGTCGGCCGCGCGGAGCTGCTCCGCGGTGTCGGCGAACGCCGCGGTGGCGCGCGCGAAGGCCCGCGCGTTGCCGTTGGCGAGGATCGCGAGCCCGAGCGCGAGCGCGATCGGCACGCCGATGCGCCGCAGCCCCGGCAACGCCGTCGCGGCCAGGCCGAAGCCGCCGCACAGCGCGGCCGCCGCGGGCAGCAGCGTGGTCGCGGTGGCGAGGCCGTCGAGGCGCACGCGCTCGTGCACGCCGAAGAGCAACGACACGGCCAGCGCGCACAGCCAGCAGAACAGCGTCCAGCCCCACAGGCGCGGCGCGGTGCGCGCGGCGATGAGCGCGGGCTGGAGGGCGACGAGGCCCACGAGCCCGGCGAAGAACAGACCGACCAGGCCGAGCGTGGCCATGTTCGCCGGCAGGAGCAGCACGCCGATCTTCTCGATCGACAGGGCCGCCGCGCGCAGCGCCCCGTCGAGGTCGCCGAGGCGCGACAGCGTCACGAGCGCGACCGGGTAGTACCCGTGGCCCGAGATCAGGCTCACCACCGCGGCGTTGAGCTGCACGACCGCGGTGAAGACCAGGAAGGTCACGAACGCCGTGCGCAGGCGCGCGGACAGCGAGCGATAGCGGTAGGACGAGAAGACCTCCGCGAGCGCCATGCTGAACGGGATGATGAGCGCGATCTGCCCGCACAGTCCGGCCAGGAGCGTGAGCGCGGCGGCGGTGTACACGAACGCGTAGCGCCGCTCCTGGCGCCCGCGCAGGAACGCGGCCGCGGCCCAGGTGCCGAAGGCCAGCGCCATCAGGTCCGCGCGCCCGGCGACGGCGGCGACCGACGGGACCGCGAGCGGATGCAGCACGAACAGGAACGCCGCGGCGGTCGACGCGCGCGTCGCCTGGTCGCTGCCCACCCAGGGCCGGAAGATGCGCCACAGGAAGCGCCACAGGCCGAGCGCCGCCACGACGAGCCACACGAAGTTCTCGAAGCGGTACCAGAACGCGGCCGGCAACTCGCCCGGCGCGTCGTCCGCGCCCGTGCCCCACAGCCGCAGCGACAGACCGATCGAGTAACCCGACAGGAGCGAGCCCGTGTCGCCCGTCGCGTCGTCGCCGACGAGCTGCATCACATCGATCGGCGGGACCTGGAACAGGGGGCGCGGCTCGCTCGGGCGATCGACGAGCGAACGGTCGACGGAACCGCCGCGATCGGAGGGGTCGTCCTCCCCCACGGCGTGGCCGCTCGCGCGGCCGAGCAGCGCGAGGTCGTCGCCCGTGAACCCGCTCGACGCGAGCGGACTCGACGCGAGCACGAGGCACACGAGGGCGAAGAGCACGCGCAGGACGCGCTCGAGCGTTCGATGGGATCGCGACACCATGGACGGGACGGGGCGCCCGCGCGGGGCACCGGCACCAGGAATACCGCGCGCGCCGCGCCCCACCAACGACGGCGGCGGCGCGGCGCGCGACGGGGCCCGCGAACGGGCGGGTCAGCGGCAGGAGGCGGCGGCGCGCACCCTCAGTCCGCGTCGCCCTCGCGGTCGGCGTCCCAGCTCTCGACGAGCCAGGTGGGCAGCTGGTCCCAGCGCTCGACGAGCGCGCGCGCGGCGGGGTAGCAGACCTGCGGCTCGAGGACCGCGCGCACGACGAGGCGCGTGCCGACGCTCATGACAGGCGCGGCGGCGTCCGGCACGTCGGTCGCGTCGTCGCGCTGCCCGAAGAACAGCGGCACGAACCAGCCCTGCGACGCGCCGTGCAGCTGCTCGGCCGCGAGTCCGCGGCGCATCGCCCAGTGCACCGCGCCGGTGATCGCGCAGGCCTGGGCCACCGGTGAGATGCCCTCGAGCGCGGGGATCTTCACGCGCCGCTCCGGATCGGTGAGGTCCGCAGCGACGACGATCTCGCGCGCGAGCGGGTTCGGCCACGCGGGCAGGCGCGGCGGCGCGGGCAGCTCGGCGCTGCGCGGACGCTCCCCGACCCAGTTCATGACCCAGGGGTTCTGGTCGGGGTCCTGGTTGCGGACGAGGCCGAGGTAGATCGGCGTGCCGGCCGGCGTGGTCAGGTGTCCGGCGGTCATGACGAGCTGGTCGCCGTTCCACACGTAGACGCCCTGTTCGATCGCCAGGCGCACGTTGACCGCGAGGTACTTGAGCAGCACGGTGCCGTTGTCGCCCCAGTCCTCCTCGACGGCGAGGTCGCGCAGGAAGGCGAGGCGGCCGGCGGGCACGAAGCAGAACTCGAACAGCGACTTGATCGAGAGGTACTCGTCGTCGAAGTCGGCGAGCAGCTCCTCGCGCGTGGCCGCCTCGCGCCGCGTGGGCATGAGCTCGACCTCGGCGAGCGCCTCGGGTTCGGGGGCGTCGGCCGGCTCGGCCAGCGTCGCGAGCGCGTCGTCCGACGGAGCGTCGCCGTTCGCAGCGTCGCCGTTCGGAGCGTCGCCGTTCGGAGCGTCACCGTGCGGAGCGTCGTCGTCGGGCTCGGCCGCGTCCTGCGCGGGCTCGACGGCGGCCGGCGCGGGGGCGTCGAGCTCCTCGTCCTCCTCGAACTCGGGCGCGGTCGCGCGCTTCTTCGTGGCGCGCTTGGTCGCCTTCTTGGCGGCGGCCTTCTTGGTCGTCTTCTTGGCCGCCTTCTTGGCGGTCTTCTTCTTCGTGGTGCGCTTGGTGACCATGGATGATGTGTCGCGAGGGGTGCGTCGCGAGAGTGGCGTGCGCGAAGGGTGCGAGGGGCGCGAGCCGATCGCGGTCGCGGAGCGCGTTCGCCCATGGGGCGACGCGCTCGTCGCGCGGGCCGTGACCCTCGTCCGGTCCGGGGACGGACCGAGGAACGGAGCCGGTAGGAGAAACGGAGTACGGGAGTGGAAAGCGCGAGCAGGCGCCGTCGGCGCCGCGGCAAGGTGCGCGAGAGGGTAGTCTCTCGCCCGCCGCGCTCCCACCCCGGCGCGCGAACTCCTCCGCCGCGCGACCCCCTGCGCGCGAACTCCTCCTCCACTGAGGCGACGCCCCCATGGACCCGATCTTCGACCGCCTCGTCGAACTCGCCGACCAGGTCGACACGAGCGACCCCGCCGCCGCCACGGCGCGCCTGACCGAACTGCTGCCGCCCGACGGCGCCGAGGCGCGCGCCATCGGCGAACGCCTCGCGGCCCTGATCGCCGCGGGCGAGGTGGCCGAGCGCGGCGAGCTGCCCGTGAAGTTCGGGCGCGTCGCCAAGGCGACCGACGCGACGCGCGGCTTCTCGATCGACGTGGTGCACATGAGCGGACCCGGTCCGCTGCATCGCCACCCCGGCGGCGAGATCGACTTCTGCTTCGCGCTGTCGGGCGCGCCGACCTTCGACGGCCACGCGCCGGGCTGGGTCGTGTACGCACCGGGTAGCGAGCACGTGCCGACGGTCGCCGGCGGCGAGATGGGCATCGTCTACCTGCTGCCCGAGGGCGCGATCGAGTTCCTATGAGCGCGCGCGGCGCGCGGTGCACCGCAGCGTGGGAGCGGGCGTGACCACCGCAGGCGTCGAGCCGCTCCCTTGGGACGACCCGCCGGATCCCTGGGACGAGGCGCCGGATCCCTGGGACGAGGAGTCGGCGCAGTGGCTCGCCGATCCGCCGCGGCGCGCGCCGCGCATCTGGAAGGAGCGCGCCAGGTCGATCGTCACGCGCAACGACAGCCCGGACGTGCCGTTCACCTTCGGCGCGAACGCCTACCGCGGCTGTGCGCACGCCTGCGCCTACTGCTACGCGCGGCCGACCCACACCTACCTCGACCTCGACGCGGGGCGCGACTTCGAGCGCGAGCTGTTCGTGAAGGAGAACGCGGCCGAGCTGTTGTCGCTCGAACTCGCGTCGCCGCGCCTGGCGGGCGAGGTGCTGTGCATCAGCGGCGCGACCGACCCCTACCAACCGCTCGAGGCGAGCCTGCGCCTCACGCGCCGCATGCTCGAGGTGTGCCTGCGCCGCGGCGCGCCGGTGCTCCTGTTCACCAAGGCCGCGCTCGTGCGCCGTGACGCCGACTTGCTCGCGGCGCTCGCGCGCGGCCCCGGCGTGCAGGTCTACCTCTCGATCCCCTTCGCCGACGAACGCGTCGCGCGCGCGCTCGAGCCGTCCGCGCCGAGCCCTTCCGCGCGCTTCCGCGCCGCGCGCGCGCTCACCGACGCCGGCGTCCCCGTCGGACTCTCCGTGTCGCCGCTGATCCCGGGCCTCAACGACCGCGACCTCGACGCGCTCTTCGCGCGCGCGGCCGACGCGGGGATCGAGCGCGCGTTCAGCGCCTTCCTGCGCCTGCCCGGCCCCGTCGCCGACCTGTTCGAAGCGCGCCTGCGCGACGAGCTGCCCGACGCGGCGGAGCGCGTGCTCGCCACGGTGCGCGACGCGGGCGGCGCGCGGGCCGGGCGCGCGGCCTTCGGCGAGCGGATGGTCGGGCGCGGTCCGCGCTGGGACCTGGCGCGCGCGATGTTCGAGCGCTTCGCGAAGGCGCACGGCGTGCGCGCCGACGAACGCCCCGAGCCGCACCTGCCCCGCGGGGCCGCGCGTCCGACCCAGGGACGGCTCTTCGACTGAGCGGCGCTTGTGGTCCGCGTCGCGCGGGCCCATCCTCGCCCGCGTGAAGCTCTCCATCGCGCTCGTCGCCCTCCTCCTGCTGCCCTCCTGCCTCCTGGGCCGCAACCACGTGAACCAACCGCTCGACGCGAGCGCCTACGCCGCGCTCGAACCGGGCGTCACCACGGCCGCGGAGGTGGCCGAACGCATGGGCGCGCCGGTCGACGTGGTCGAACTCGGCTTCGGCAGCGCCTGGCGCTACGAGTACGTGCGCTCCAAGCGCACCGGCGTGTTCCTCCTGCTCGTCGGCCTGCTCAACGACGACACGCAGAGCGACCGCGCCTGGCTGTTCTTCGACGACACGGGACTGTTGACGCACGCCGCCGCGACCTTCGAGGCCGGCGAAGCCGCGTGGGAGATGCCGTGGTCCGAGGACGACTGATCCGCGCCGCCGCGCTGGCGTCCGTCGTGGCTCTCGCGACAAGCTGCGTGCAGTTCGACTGGGAGCGCGTCCACGTGGGCCGTCCGCTCGACGCGGGCGCGGTCGAGCGCGTGCTCACCGAGCGGCCGGACCTGGCCGGCGCCCTGGCCGAGCTCGGCGCGCCCAACCGAGTGCGCCGGCTCGAGTCGCGCGTCGATCGCCCCGAGGGCACGGAACTGCTGTGGGTCTGGCGTCGCGGCCGCGGCTTCAGCCTCACGGGCAGCGTCCCGATCGAACAGGGTGGCAACGCGAGCCTCGAAGTCTCCAACGGGCGCACGCAGCTCGACGGCCTGCGCCTGGTCTTCGACCTCGACGGGCGCTTCGTGCGCGGCGACGCGGGCGCGGTCGACACGGACGAGCCCGACCTGGGCCTGCCGTTCGTGAACTGAGGCCGGCTCCCGTCAGCCGAACGCCACGAAGGCGAGCGCGACGAGCACGAGCACGACGGCCAACAGGCCGAGCGCGAGCGGCAGCACCGCCGCCGCGTCGCTCGAGTGCACCTGGTCGATCTCGACCCAGTTGAACATCGCGCGCACGTTGGCGTCGAGCGTGGCGCCGCAGTGCGGGCAGGTCTCCTGCGCCTCGCGACTCGCGGGGCGGAAGCGGTCGTAGCGCAGGGGCAGCACGCCGCCGCACTCCATGCAGTAGTGGTTGCGCTCGGCGATCTCGCCGTCCATGCCGGGCACGCGCGACTTGGAGCGCAGGTACTCGATCTCGGCGGCGTTGCGCTCGGTGCGCGAACGGCTCCAGTGGTCGTCCGGCAGGAGCGAGCGCCGCGTCGGCGCGTCGGGAGCGGCCTCCGCGCTCGGAGCGTCGTCGCGCGGCGCGTCGCCCCGCGCGTCGCGCGGATCGCGACCCCCGGGCCGCTCGGGCGGTTCGGGTATCTCGGGAGTCGGGTCGGGAGGAACCATGGGCGGCGTCCCCTCGTCCTGGGGGACAGGCTCTAGTCTAGATCCCACGCGGGCCGTCTCCGCGCACTCCCCGCCCCCCGGCCGCCCCCTGGCCGCCCACCGCCGCGCCCCGCCGTCCCCGCGACGACCGCCGCCACGATGCTGTCGCCCACGCTCCTCGCCGCCGCCCTCCTCGCCGCCGCCCCGGCGCCCGCTCCGCAGCACCACGGCCCGCACCTGCCGAACCAGTTCGAGGTCATCGAGGTCCCCGGACCCTGGGCGCGACCCGTCACGCTGACCTACGCCGACAGCGGCGCGTTCATGGTCGCGAACAAGAGCGGCACGCTCTACTACAACGACGGGACGACGACGCAGACGCTGCCGTTCCTCGACATCGACGACGAGGTGAACGCCCGCGCGGACCGCGGGATGCTGAGCGTGGCCCTGCACCCGGGCTGGACCCCCGACGGCGGCGCGACCTCGTGGGTGTACGTGGCCTACACGAACAGCCCGACGCTCGGCCAGAACCCGATCTACAACCAGGGCGGCTACTACTCCTGGTCGATCCTCGCGCGCTGGAAGGCCGTCGACGACGGTCAGGGCAACGTGGTCGCCGACCTCGCGAGCAAGCAGTACCTGCTCGGCGAACGCCTGCCCGACGGCACGGCGCCGACCGCGATCGCGTCGCTGCACGAGTCGCACAGCAACGGTTCGCTGATCTTCGCGGACGACGGGACCCTCATGCTGTCGTGCGGCGACGGCGCGCACTTCGTCGGGCTCGATCCGGGCGGGCTCGACGACCCGGGCTTCGACGACGTGGTCCATCCGGTCACGGGGCTGAAGGGCCAGATCCCCAAGGAGCAGGACTCCGGCGCCTTCCGCGCTCAGGACCTGCGCAGCCTCGCCGGCAAGGTGCTGCGCATCGATCCCGAGACCGGACTCGGCCTGCCGTCGAACCCCTACTGGGACGGCGACGCGAACAGCCTGCGCAGCCGCGTGTGGTGCCTCGGCCTGCGCAACGCGTTCCGCATGGCGCACCTGCCCGGCTCGGGCAGTAGCGACCCCGCGCTCGCCGATCCGGGACTGTTCGTCGTGAGCGACGTGGGCGCGCAGAACTTCGAGGAGCTCAACCTCGTCAGCGGCCCCGGCCTCAACTTCCAGTGGCCCTGCGTCGAGGGACCGGACCCGCAGAACCTGTACTCGGTCTACGACCGCACGGGCGCGAATCCCTACGCCTGGCTCGACTGCGGCGACCCGCAGGTCGGCGTGCAGACGCCGCCCATCCTCGCGTGGTCGCGCTTCAACCCCGCCGCCGTCTTCCCCCCGACCGCGACGAGCTACGGCATGGACGGCCTGCCCGACGGCGGCTTCGGCGGCAGCGCCGCGATCGGCGGCGCGTTCTACACCGGCGGCGCGAACTACCCGCAGACCTACGACGGGCGCTTCTTCTTCGCCGACTACGGCGACGACTGGATCCGCACGATCGAGTTCGACCAGAACTGGGCGGTGACGCGCGTCGACGAGTTCGCGATGCACTTCGACAGCGTCGTGGACATGGAGCTGCACCCGATCACGGGCGAGCTCTACGTCGTGCAGCTCAACGACGCCGACGGCTCGAACGGCCACGTGTGGCGCTTGCGCTACGGCTCGAACGGCTCGCCCGACGCGGCCCTCGACGCCGTGTTCACGCCGGGCAGCGCGCCGCTCGCCGTGACCCTCGACGCGAGCGGCTCGACCGACCCCGAGAACGGCACGCTCGCCTACACCTTCGACCCCGGCGACGGCACCGCGCCGATCACGACCGCGAGCGACTCGATCCAGCACACCTACACGGTGGACGGGACCTACGTGGCCAGCGTCACGATCGAGGACCCGCAGATGCTCACGGACACGGCGACGATCGAGGTGCTCGTGGGCGTCTCGCCGCCGATCGTCGAGATCACGAGCCCGTTCCAGGGCACCGGCGTCGTCCCGCCCACCGACGTGACGGTGACCGGGACGGGCACGGACGTGGACGGCTTCGGCCCCGTCACGCTCGACTGGGACCTCGTGCTGCACCACAACCAGCACACGCACCCCGACTCGACCGGCTCCGGCTCGCCGTTCGTGGCCCAGCTCGGCGATCACGGCGCGTTCGGCGACCTCGTGTTCCACGAGCTGATCCTGACCGGGACCACGGTCGGCGGAACGACGGCGACCGACCGCCTCTGGCTGTTCGACGAGCGCCAGGTCTTCGACGTGACCGGCGACGCGCTGTTCGTCTCGCGACTCGACGAGCTCTCGCCGCCCACGCCGCTCGGCACCGGCAATCCCGACTTCGAAGTGCTGCGCGACGGGGTCCTGGTGCCCACGACGACGCCGGCGCTCAACCAGTTCAACACCGACCACGACGGCGACCAGGGCGCGGACGACTGGATGGGCTGGGAGCTGCCCGCCGGCGCGGGCCCCTACGACCGCTTCATGGGCGTCGATCTGACCAGCGGTCAGATCACGCTCAACGGGGGATGGTTCGAGACGCTGCGCGTCGAGGTGCGCGACGGCGGCCAGTGGACCGAGGTCTCCGACTTCGAGACCGACCCGCCCTACCCGGTCGGCCCGACGGCGCCCATCGGCACCGACTTCACGACCTACCGCCTGCGCTTCCGCCCGACCGCGGGCGACGCGATCCGCGTGCGCGGCGTTCCCGGCGGCACCGACGGCTTCGTGTCGGCGTCCGAGCTGCGCGCGCTCATGGCGAAGCCCAACCCGCTCGGCGACGCGCGCGACGTCACGGACGCGGGGACGCTGTTCATGCGCGCGGACGAGCTCGTCCCGCCCGGCTCCCTCGGCAAGGGCAACCCGGACCCCGGCGTGATCACCGACGGCACGGTGCCCGCGAGCGGCAGCGCGAGCCAGATCGCGCAGTTCGCCTCGTTCCACAACGGCGATCAGGGCGCCGTCGACTTCTACGGGTTCAGCTTCGAGGTGCCCTACCGCTTCACGGCCGTGCACTTCACCGAAGGGCTGCACTACTTCGACGGCGGCTGGTTCGAGGACCTCACCGTCGAGACGCGGATGCGCTCGAGCGATCCGTGGACCCCGGTCGCGAACCAGATGATCGCGCCGGGCTACCGCAACCCCGGGTTCGGCAGCCTCTCCTACGAGTCGTTCGAGATCACCTTCGACCCGCGCAACGGTCGCGAGATCCGCATCGTCGGCACGCCGGGCGGGACCTCGGCCTTCACGACCGTCGCCGAGCTACGCGTGTTCGCCAAGGTCAACGACCCCGCCGCCTGCCCGCTCGAGACCTACGGCACAGGCTTCGTCGGGAACGAGCTCGTGCTCGACACGGGCACGCCGGGCAACCTCGGCGGCCCCTTCCACCTGCAGACGACCGGCTGCGCGCCGGGCACGCTCGGGTGGCTCGCGCTCAGCGGCGCCGCGGCCGACCTCGACATCGGCAACGACCAGCGCGCGCTCGTCGACCCGTCCGCGGGCTTCTGGCTGTTCCCCTACTCGGTCGACGCGACCGGCACCGGCATCCGCAAGATCGGGGTCCCGAACGACCCGGGCCTCGTGGGCTCGATCCTCCACTTCCAGTCGATCGCCTTCGACCCCGCGAGCGTGCTGCTCGACCTGTCGAACGGCGTGCGGATCGGACTCTGCCCCTGAGCGGCCGCCCCCCGACCGTCCGTCCGCCGACCGTCCGTCCCCGCCGCGGGCGCGCGGACCGATCGCGGCGATCGCGAGCGCGCGGGGCCTCGCCTCGGCCCGGGCCAGGCCGTAGCTTCTAGGCCGCTGCCATGGCCCAGCCCTCGTACCGACCGCTGCTCCTGCCGCTCGGCCTCATCGCGACCATCCTGGTCGGGTGGGTGCTCAAGGTCGGCGCGCCGATCATCCAGCCGCTGGTGATCGCGCTCCTGCTCACGGGGATGCTGTCGCCGGTCGTGCGGCTGCTCGCGCGCTTCCGCGTGCCGCCGATCCTCTCGGTCCTCTCGCTCGCCGGCCTGCTGCTCTACCTGGCCTTCCTGGGTCTGAAGATCGGGCAGCAGAACGTCGCGGCGTTCATCGACGAGGCCGAGGCGGCGCAGTTCGTGACCGCGCAGGACGAGGAGCTCGAGACCGAGTCGGCGCCCGCCTACAGCGTGCTCGTCGACGGCATCCGCGCGAAGATCGGCGCCTCGTCGCTGCCCGAGGACGTGAAGAACTGGCTCGAGATCGAGCTCCAGGACCTCGTCGCCACGGGCCGCGCCGAACAGTACGCCACCGAGTTCCTGCAGTCGGGCGTCTCACTGAGCCGCACCTTCCTGCTCGTCCTCATCTACATGCTGTTCATCTTCGCGGAGCAGGTCGTGTTCCGGCGCAAGATGCTCGCGGTGGCGGGCGACCGGCGCGAGGAGGCGGCGCGCGTGATGGACACGATCGGGCGCGGGATCCAGCGCTTCGTCGGCATCAAGACGCTCACCTCGCTCGCGACCGGCGCGATGGGCTACGGCGTGCTCGTGGCGCTCGAGGTCCCCTACGCGCTGCCGTTCGCGCTGATCACCTTCCTGTTCAACTTCATCCCCTACTTCGGCAGCCTGCTCGCGGGCGCGCTGCCGACGATCACGGCCCTGGCCGTGTCGGACACCTGGGTGACGGGCGCGACGGTGGCGGTGCTGTACTTCATGATCAACACGGTGATCGGCTCCTACGTGGAGCCGAAGATCATGGGGCGCGAGCTCGATCTGTCGCCGCTCGTGATCATCGTCTCCGTGGTCGTGTGGACCGCCCTGTGGGGCGTCGTCGGCGCGCTGCTCGCGGTGCCGCTCATGGCGACGCTGCAGATCGTGCTCGCGAGCATCGAGACCACGCGACCGATCGCCGTGATGCTCTCGAGCGGCCCACCCAAGGAAGGCGGGCGCAAGCCGCTGCGCCGGATCGCCTGACGCAGCCGGGCGCGTGAGCGACGACCGCTACCGCACGATCGCCGGCTCCGTGCGCCACGAGGCCGAGCGGATCAAGGGCTCGCGCTTCGTCGCCCTCGCCGCGCGCGCGACCACCGAGGCCGAGGCCACCGGCGTCGTCGAGGCGGAGCGCGCGCGCTACGCCGACGCGCGGCACCACTGCTTCGCCTGGCGCCTGTCGGGCGACCCGCGCGACGAGCGCGCGAGCGACGACGGCGAGCCGGCCGGCTCGGCCGGACCGCCGATCCTGCGCCAGATCCACGGTCGCGAACTCGAGGGGCTCGTGGTGGTCGTCACCCGCTGGTTCGGCGGCGTGAAGCTCGGCGTGGGCGGGCTGATCCGCGCCTACGGCGGCACGGCCGCCGAGGCCCTCGAGCGCGCCGAGGTCCGCGAGGTCGTGCGCACCTGCGACCTCGAGCTCGAACACGCGTACGCCGCCGGCGGACTCGTCGAGTCGCTGCTCCGCCAGTACGCGGGCGAGGCGCTGGGTGCGGAGTACGCGGCCGAGGTCGTGACGCGCGTGCGCGTGCCGCGCGAGCACCGCGCGGCCTTCGCCCGTGACTTCCGCGAGGGCACGGCCGGGCGCGGGACCTGCCGGGACGCCGACCCCGAGCCCGGACCCGAGCCCGGACCCGAGCCCGGACCCGAGCCCGGACCCGAGCCGGAGCGCTGACGCCGAACGCGCGCCGCGACCCGGACCGCGACAGCGCCCACGACACTGCCCGCGACACGGCCCGCGCGGGCGCGGCGTCGGCGTCCTGGCCCCGCCGTCGACGCCCGCGCCGCGCGACGGGAGTTCTTCGGTGGGCTGCTAGTCTCTTGGGCCGATGGACACGCTCGCCGCACACGACTCGCCGCCCGCGCGCCGGGCCGCGTCCCCGCTCGCCCGGGTGCTCGTCGCCCTCGAGGTGGCCCTGTGGGCGGCGATCGCCCGCGCCGGCTCGCTGCTGCTCCTCGAGGACGGCCTGAGCGCGCTGTCGCTGAACGGCGCCGCGGCCTCGGTGCGCACCGCCGCCGCGGTCGGCCTGGTCGGCGGCCTCGCCGCCGCCCTCGCGCCCCGCGCACTGCGCCTGGTCGGCGCCCTCGTCGCGGGCGCCCTCGTCCTCGTCGCCGCGTTCGGCTGGCCCCACGCCGAGTTCGGCGCCGGCACCTGGCCGCTCGAGGGCACGGCCGTCGACCGTCAGCGCCTGCTCGTGGCCGCCTCGGCGGGGCTGTTGGTCGCGCTGCGACTCGCGCTCGTTCCGATCCGCGCGGCCGGCGGCTTCGCGGTCGTCGCGGCGACGGCCGCGGCCGCGTTCGTGCTCGAGTCGCGCGTCGACGCCCGCTCCGACGCGCTCCGCCCTCCGATCGTCGACTGGCGCGTGCGCTCGAGCGTGCTCGAGTCCCCCGAGCTGTACCGCGTGCTGCGCGAACACTCCGAGCGCGACGTGACGACGAAGGTCTTCTCCACGACCTCGAACACGAGCCTCAACGGCGGACCGAGACCGGCGCTCGTCATGGTGCCGCCGTCGCGCGTGCGCATCGAGATCCCGCCCGAGTGGGCCGAGATCGGCGCGCGCCTCGACCTGGCCGCGGGCGTCGACGAGGAGTCCTGGAAGGAGGTCGGGCGCTCGCGCGGCCTCGTCTTCCGGGCCCGCGTCGGCGAGGAGACGGTCTTCAAGAAGACGCTCGTGCGCCGCGACTACGACGGACCGGCGCTCGACGACGCGGACATTGCGCGCGAGTGGCACGAGACGAAGATCGACCTCGCGGGCGTCGAGGAGATCGTCCTGAGCGTGCGCACGACCGACGACACGAAGGTGTCGTCCGACCTCGTCTGCGGCTTCGCCAACCTGTTGATCGAGACGCCGCACGAACAGCGTCGCGCGCTGTCGTCCCGCGTCGACCCGTCCCTCGTGTTCGTCGTCATCGACACGATGCGCGCCGACGCCTTCGACCCCGCGCTCGACGGGCACACGCCGGCGATGGCGCGGATCGCGGGTCGCGGTACGCGCTTCGACCGCGGCTACTCCGCCAGCTCGTGGACCTGGCCGTCGACGGCGTCGCTGCTGACCGCGCTGACGCCGCCCGAGCACGGCGTGCAGGACGCGGAGAGCAACTTCCTCTCCGAGCGCTGGCTGACGCTCGGCGAGCACCTGCTCGAGAACGGCTTCTCGACCGCGGCCTGGTCGATGAACCCGCTCGTCTCCGCGAACAAGAACTTCGACCAGGGCTTCCAGACCTTCCACGAGACGAGCTGGGAGCGCGCGTCGACGGTGATCGACGACGTGTGCGCGTGGATCGAGGACAAGCGCCGCGAGCGCTTCTTCCTGTTCCTGCAGTTCACCGACCCGCACGGCCCCTACGAACCGCCCGACGAGGTCAAGGCGCGCTTCGGCGTCGAGGATCCGCGCGGGTACTCGCACACCGCGCTCGAGACGCTGCAGCGCAAGGGCCGCGACCGCACGCCGATCGAGAAGGCCCTGTGGCCCGAGTGGGTCGAGCACGCGCACCGGCTCTACGACCTCGAAGTGCACGACGTGGACGCCGCGCTCGCGCGGATCGAGGCGACGCTCGAGCGCCTCGGGCTCGACGACCGCACGCTCGTGGTGATGACCAGCGACCACGGCGAGGAGTTCCTCGAACACGGTCGCATGGGCCACGGACCGCAGCTGTTCGAGGAGACGATCCACGTGCCGCTCTTCCTGGCGGGCCCCGGGGTCCCCGTCGGACGCGTCGAGTCGCGCGTCACGGCCAATCGCTTCCTCGCGCCGACGCTGCTCGACCTGCTCGGGATCGCGCGCGCCGAGAACCTCGACGGACCCAACGTGCTCGAGGACGAGGACGCCGCGCCGCAGGTGCTGCTCTCCACCGCGATCGGCGACTGGCGCGGGCTCGGGCGGCTCGACATCTTCGGCGTGCGCGAGGGCGACTGGCTCTACCACTACGGCGTCGATCCCGACGGTCGCGACCTGCGCCGCCAGGCACTCTTCGACCTGGGCGACTCGCTCATCGCCGGCGACAACGAAGCGCGGTCCGAGCGCGGTCGACCGATCGCCGAGCGCCTGCGCGCGCGCGTCGAGAGCTGGATCGAGGACGCGGAGCGCGTGCGCCCGTCCTCGTTCGGCGCGGACGCGAGCACGCTCGACTTCCTCGAGCAGATGGGCTACGCCGAGGTCGCCGACGACGCGAAGCGCGGCGCGGCGGACGGCGACACGAACGGCGACTCGAACGGCGGCGACGGGACCGACGACGAGGACGGCTGAGCCGCGCGCCCCGCGTCGACGGCGGAGGCCCGCGCCCTCGAACGGCGCCGCTCGAACGGCGCCG